>Ga0209575_10000133_pt1 | contig 79457 bp, 101 predicted proteins | sample Medcelwee11metaG_FD_187172 | JGI IMG/M metagenome (GOLD analysis project Ga0209575, IMG submission 187172) | Freshwater pond sediment microbial communities from the University of Edinburgh, under environmental carbon perturbations - Medium... | ecosystem: Environmental > Aquatic > Freshwater >... | reverse complement strand
TGCGGGTCATTTCGTCGAGCTTTGAAAAATCTCCGGAGAAAACCGAGCCTATGGCCGTTATGAGTAATTGTACTATCTCAAGTAAATCGTCAAAAACTTTTTTGAATTCCGGCATTCCTTTCAAAAACCTTCCAACCAAGCTATCCTCTCCGCGAGAATAGGCCGCAATATCTTCAAGTGCAATAAAAAGAAGTGCTATGGCGGCAACGGGAAGCATTATTGCAGAGTTTAATATAAAAAAAGCTACTGCCAAGCCCATTAAAACCGTCTTCCAACCAACGGTGCTTTTAATTGTTTTGTCTATAAGTCCAAGCACCCGCGTTATCGTTTGTATGATTTGTTGAATCCAACGCGCAAGATTGGCTCCGTGATTCCTGGTAAACTCTGCGATCTTGTCGGAAACCATTTTTATCGCCGGCGCCAAGGCTGTGACAAATTTAGCCGTCAAGAAATTTATCGCGTTTTTTACCGTCTCGACGGACGCTCTTGCTTTGTTCATTGACTCAATATTTTCCGAAGGTATAACAAAAGCGTTCTTCGCCATTTCGTCAAATTGTTCGTTCGTGAGTTCAAGAGTTTTTACGAGGTCATTGGAGATACCAAACTGCCCCGCAATATTCCGGCGCATGGATTGAGAAAGCCCTTGAGTTTTCGTCCGTATCGCTTCCAGCACCTTGAACGGATCGGAACGCGAATCAATGCCCAAGAGCTGATACCCCGATATGTTTCCCTGCCCGAGCCGTATTTTTGCTTGATTGGAGGATATCGCCCGTATGCTTTCGGCGACCGTTGCCCCGGCCCCGGAGACTTGCTGCGCAACGGCCTTCCATTTTTGCATTTCCTCGACCGATTCTCCGGTGTCGTCGGCGAATTTCTGCATGGTGAGAGACTGATTGAATTGATCGTTGACGGCTTTGACGGCGGCGGAGAGCGAGAGGGTTCCCGCGATAGCGCCGACAAGTGCGGTTTTCATGCCGCCAATCGATTTGTTGAAGGCTTCGGCGGGGCCGGTATCGGCTTTCAGGCCAATATGAGCGAATAATTCAAGAATATTCATACGGCCTCCATAGAAGAATAATACAGGGGGATTGCACTTTTTACAAGCGGGGCTATTGACGGGAATTAAAATAGGGTATAGAATTAAATTACCCTGAGGGGTAAAGGACGGGATTTATGGGTTGTGACATTCATGCTCACGTAGAAATTCGTTGTAACGGAAAATGGGAACATTATGCGGTTCCGAACATTGATCGATGGTATCATCTTTTCGGAATTATGGCCGGTGTTCGGGTAGACGTAAAACCAATCGTAGAGCCTAAGGGTGTTCCCGATGACATGTCGGTAATCACTCAGCTCGACTGGGAACGATGGGTCTGTGACGCCCATACTGCGTCATGGTTTAACGAGGAAGAAATTGACGCTCTTCAAAACTGGCTTAATGAAAAGAAAAAAGAAGCGGACGCCAAAGACGAAAAATACGCATGGAATCAATATGATCTTGAAAGCGGCGTTTTGAATGGAACGTATATGTTCGGTAACGGACTGACTTCTTTCAAACATTACCATGATACTGATTATATACCGAAATCCTGTGACTCCGTTCGGCTCATTTTCTGGTTCGATAATTAAATAAAAAACCCGGCGCGGGTAGGAGTGATAGCACCCCGCGCCGAGCCGGGTCAGAAAACCCTTCTATTCTTTTTTGTTTATTTCATATTCGACGCTATCATATTCGCTCAAGAAAACGTCATACGAAAGAACATTTAAGACGTCGTCAACCGGGGCGCGTTTGACGGCTCCTGGGTCTCCGCCATAGTATCCAGCCTTCGCAATTCGCAAGGCAATAAGATCCACGTCGTCAACGTTTATTTCCGTGTCAGGCCTTTTCCGAGAATCGCCCCGAGGTCCCCGAACGACGAAACGAGGCCTTTGATAAAAGGGCCGCAATTTGCCTTTATTACCTCAACCATTATCGGGTAATAGAGTTCACGATTCTCTAGCTTGTCAAAAAAGTCAATATTGATCGGGTCGCGCGTCGATTCGACGTAGCATTTTTTTGCGCACGCCAAAGCCGCCGATTCTACTTCATCCGAGCAAACGGGCCCTAAAAGCAAATTTAGAATCGTCGTCGCGATCCCTCCTGCCCCGGAAATATCAACCGATGAAACATCAATGTTCCCGGAAGCGTCTTTTTTGATAACGTCGGAGGACACCCCGGCAAGGTCGAGTTTTTGTCCCTTCAAAGATCGCCCTAGGGCTTTCTGCAGCGCAAGGGCGTCCCTGAATTCCGCGAGCTCGATATGAATTTCCACTCCTGAAATTTTCATATCTTACCCCAGTACCCGGTCGGCATTCGAGAAGACGATCACGTAAATGGAAATAGCCTGTTCGGTATCTCCCTCGACGTTTTCTTTTCCGCCCGGCATTTTCTGGATGACGCCACCGCCGAGGGTATACACCTCGTTCGTGATGTTTCCCGCGCCGTCGCCCGATCGTTTGATGAACTCGCCCGAAATCAGGATGAACGCGGCGGGGTCATTGATATATTCCTGCATCCTGGACGCGAGGTACTTGTCATCCGCCGATCCGCGAATGACGCGCACCGTGACGTTGACCTGCTTTCCGGTCGCATTGTACGCGTAAATCGCGTTTCCGTTCTTGCCCTGCTTCATCTCGACGAGATTGTTCGGTGCCTCGATATTGACGACATCCCCGGTCCCGAAATCGGTCAGCATTCGGGTGTCAAGGATGGTCGTATCTTTTCCGGTCAGTGCTACGCTCATGTCTTTTTCCTTCCCCCGCCGTTATTGGCGGGGCCTTTTGGTTTTTTAGGCTTCAACCATCACGCTTACATCAGCCGAGTGAATCGCGCCCGAGTCCTTACACGCTATGTACGTGGCCGGAGCCTTGCGCGCGTTCCTGTCCGTCTGCGACTGGCTCGAGATCGGCATCGAGTAAATGTAGTACCCGAAACCCGCAATGTTTCTCATGTGGTCTTCCGGCTTCCCGAACGTGGTCGAACTGAGCCACGTACCCGGCGCAAACACGCCGGCATCGACGAACTGCTTGCAGACTTTCCGGTATGCTCCCTTGAGTCCATTCATGCCTTCCTCAGTCTGCGGGATCTTGGTATTGGTCGTGGTCAGGAAATTGAATCCAGCGATGGTCAGCCGGAGCTTGAACGCCAGCCTGGAATAAATCTGATCAAAGAACTGATTCGCTCCGGAGGTAAAGACTTTCGGAACGCCAAAGTCTCCGTAGAAATCCACACCGGCATTCTTGCAGTCGGTCAAGACGGTCTGCGTCATGCCGGGATCAGCAACCATTCCGACGATCTCTTTTCCGTGCATCGTGTGGGCGGTATTGAATCCCGAGAAGTCAATCGAGAGTCCGCGCCCCGCGTAACCCGCGGCGAAATCGAAGGCGTCATCGGCGGACGAAGAATAAAACAGGCACCGGGTATGCGTGAGTCCTGCGCCCAAAATGGTCGTAAAGATTCCCTTGATATCGCCCACGGTCGGCGATCCGACGATCCAGAGTTTATCCATCGTCTGTATGGTTTTCGCGGTTTCCAAGAAGAGCGCGTCCGCGGGCTTATCGGTAGAGATAATTCCGAAGAACGGAACAAGAGCCGAAGCGCGGAGTATCGCGTCCTTGAGTCGTTCGGTTCCCGTCGCCGCACCGGTCGCGCTTCCGGCCAGCTTCAAGGCGGGAGCGATATCGGTCGCGGCCGCCGAGCCGACAGTCAGGGCGGACGTTGCGCCGGCGGTATCGGATTTCAGGGTAATCAGCGCCGCCGTGAGCTCTCCGGTCACTTCGATAATCGCCCCGGCCGTTTCGAGCGCGTAGGGATTGAGCGAAGCGGTCGCCGTCAAGAGCGACGTACTATTGATTGCCCCGATGGTAATATCCGCGTCAGCTCCGCCGTCAATCGCCAAACTTATCTTGTAGTCGGTTCCCGTCAGGTCCGTAAGGTCGACCGGTCCCGTGCCAAGAATAGTCGCTGCGGCTGCCGGGGCCGATGCTTTCCGGGGAATAATTACGAGGTATCCGCCCGCGCTCATAATGCTCGGGGATTGGCTGAAAACAGAAACGGCGATTCGATAGGCGTCGGAGTTCGATCCGAAGTCCTGGGCGACGCCATCGGGACCGGTATAAATCCCATAATCCCCATAATTAGAAGGGATCGGGACCTCGTCGGCGAAAAACGCGAGGGCGGAGGTGTTTACGTCCGCGAGCCCGCGCAAGGCCGCCAAAAGGGTGACCTGTACAAAATTGGAAATAGCAAGTTTCCCTGACATTATTTAGCCTCCGCATTAATTGTCGGGGCGGGAAATTTGTCGATCATTTCCGCCGCGACGGTTTTCCGTTCAATATTTGATATGATAACCGGGATTCGGTATCGGCGCAAGGCGCTCGATCCTTCAATGGCCGAAAGGTCCAAGGTTGGCCCGGCGACGAAAATCGAGCAGTTATTGTCCTCCGCAGAGCGGATCGCTATTTGCGATCGCAAAGCCATTGGAATTTCATTCTTTCGGTCCGTCGCTTCCTGGCCAAATCCGCAGAACTCCACGGCAAACCGCTCGTGGGTTGTTGTGCTCATGGTCTCCGTTTTTGCAACGGGATCGCGTTTTGAATTGATTCCAACGAAACCAGCCGACCCGTCGTATTCTATCAAAACATATGGCGCACCGTCTTTTGGTGCGTCGAATTTTTCGTTTTTCAAGATCACGCGCGCCGAGGGGATACCTGTAAATGACGCGATTATGGTACCCAAAACCTGCCCGCATTGCGTTATTGTCATGGCTCGACGGCCTCCCAAATTGCGTACAGTGTAACCGCCGCCGTTCCAATCGTCAACGCGTCGGCAGGGTCGTAACCAGTGCCCGTTCCGTCAGCCGCCGTGTTCCACTCGACGAACGTCGATCCCTCAAGAGCCATTCTGCAAGGCGCTATCACCGCCTCGCCCCCGGTCATATACGCGAATTTACCCGGAGGATTGCCAACCGTCGCGCCGTTAGCCAAATAGGTCACGGGATACATGGTTTTCACTCCCGTGACGTTTTCCGTCGCGAGGTAGCGCCGGTATCCGGCTTCCTTCCAGTTCTGTATTGAGTCGATGAGGTAGACGATACCGTCAACGACGATCTGGCAATCAACCGTGAGCGGCCGGGACGATGCCTTGACCAGCACGTCGAACCATTTCCACGCCCTTTGATCTTCCGGGAGCCGTCGGACTTCCTCGGGGCGCAAGGGCGCGACCATGATATCCATCGTCACGATTTCCGCCGTCTGCATGGTCAGGAAGTTTTCGACTGTTTTCGTTATGATCCACACCTCGCGGCGCTTGGTCCAGCCGCGAAAGGCGTTTTCTACTCGGGGAATGCTCATCTATCCACCTCATACGTTACCGATTTTCTCAAAAGCCCCGAGTCAATCAAGGGAGCGTCGCTTCCCTTCCGAGCGACGGTCGAATCCGCGTCCGGCGGCCACGTCCCGAATCCGCCCGTATCGAATGCTTCCTGTATTTTCGCCTGTCCCGCGATTCCGATATCCTCAAAAATCGCCTTGATGTCGCCCACTTCGATATGCTCTCGCGCGTGACCTTCAGCGTATTTCGCAATGTCGCCCTGTTTCGCTTCAAGTGGCATCCGAATAAACGAACGCTTTGGCGGACGATTCGGGACGGAAACCGATCCGAATTCGTTATATGCCCCGTACTCCGCGACGGATTGGCCGTCAGTCGTCTTCGCGTCCTTGAACACGCCGATGTCGACGGAGTGCGGTTCCTTGAGGCTCTTGATGAGATTTTCGAGCTGGGAAAAGTCGCCCGTGATCTCGGATTGCCCGTCGCGGAATGAAAAACTCACCAAAACGCCCGCGCGTAGAGTACGGCAACGCCCACGGCGAACGCGATGGACGCAAGAAACCCCACGCGATACGCGATGAGCTCGCGATTCTTTTTCTTGAGAATCGCGGCCATTTCATCCGTCCAGTACAACTGCCCGGCCTCTCGATAGCCTTTGCGGGCGGCTTTCGCCTGTTTTTTGTTCATAAATTACTTACTCCCAAAGCGAAAAGCCCCAAAGAACAAACCGCCGCTATTAAAACATAAACTTTAATTTTCACGGCATCGTCCCCCCTTCAACCGAAAATATCGCGCCGTCAAGGTACGGTTTAGACAGAATAAGATATTTCTGCCCGTAATAGGTCGTCGCGTAGAACGCGAATTCCCCCTGTTTCATCCAGTCGGGAATATCCACCGATTCGGAAACCCCGTCCGCCGAGCGGGACGTCTGCAGGAGCCGCGACTGTCCGCCCGAGTCCGCCGCGTCCACGTCGGTAGTCAGGAAGTGCGCCGTCAGGTAATGCTCGGCGAGCGTTCCCACTTCCGGGCGGTCGGTAGGATATAAAGAAAAATTAAAAACCGCGTCTTTCTCGGCGATCGCGTTCGTTATGTCCGCGTCCATGATATCGGGCACGGCAGCGCCAAACGTGAAATTCCGGGCGAACTGGGTTTTGAATGACGCGAGGGTTACGGTGCCCATTATTCTGCCTTGTCACTCTTGGGAGGGCGCCCGGCCTTCTTGGCGGGTACGGTGTCGGTATCCGGCGTGTTCCCTTGATTTTCCCGAGCCTTTATCGCCGCCTCCCGCTCATCCAGAGCCTTCTCGCGCGCGTCCAGATTGGCTTCCCTGTCCCTTATCGACTGTTCCCGCCGCTTAATGTCGTCGATGGACGGGCCCGCGACGCCGGTCGTCGTCAGGTCTTTGGGATACGCCGCGACCATGCGAAGCCCGTAGACTTCCTCGACCTGTACGGATTCCTGCGGTTCAAGTCGGATCTCTACACCCTCCGAGTTCTTGAGCGGCCACGTGCGCTTGCCTTTATTCCAGATGGTTATTGCATTCATTTCGTTAGTCTCCTTTTATTGCGTTATAATGGTAATTATACCATAAATTAAAAAAATCACAAGTCCCCGACAGCGCCGACCGCTTCCACGGAAAACTCGAAGGGATATTCCTTTTCGTGCTTCCTTGCCAGTTCCTCGGGGATAATCACCTCGGCCCCGCCCCGAAACACTCCGGGAATCTCTTCAAAATACCACTCGCGGTTCCCGATATTCTTGAACCGCGCCTTGGGTACCCGCTCCAAGATACGGGAGTAGTCATTATCCCATTCCTCAACGGCCCGAGCGTATGCCGGGTCAGGGATATGCACCTCCCCAGCCATATATTTTTTAGAGTACTCGCGAGCATTTCCTTTTTGCAAAAGGAACGGCTTGTGATCATATCCCCAAAATATCACCCGGTCGGAGCCAAATTCCTCGAAAATGAGCCGCCATCGGGTTATCCAAATCGTTTTATTCTTCTTTTCATGGTCTGGCGAGTACACGTCGGGTCCGCCCATGTCAAAACCGCACGCGATCACGTTGTGTCCGCGCGTGAGAGCCTCTGCGACCATGGTCGTCCCCGTGTTCTCCCGGAAGATTGGCTTGCACGTGAAAGCCTCTTCACCAATATCCCCGGACCACTTGAGTCCCCCAAGGATCTTGTAAGTATACCCCTTTTCCGCCCGGAACCGCGCGGCGTCGGCCATGCACCAGTCATGCCCCGCAATCCGGTCGAGCTTGTCCCCGTAATCCAAATAAATCGCGTTACACCCCCATACGGGGCCTGTATGAGCGCGGATCTGTTGGTCGAACGCGAGGCGGGAAAGGCCGTTGCCAAGAATTAAAACGGTCATTGCAATAGTATACTCTTTTATTTTTTTTTGTAAACAAAGCGTTTTTTTTCGTCCCTAAGGGTTGTTTATTTTTATTTTATGGTATAGAATTAAAAGCGTAAGGAGGATTTGGTTATGAGAAAGATTTTTGGTGCTTTCGCGATCATCGCCCTTTTTTCCTCTTGCGCGTTCGATATCGCGGGCGATATCTATTTTTCCGAAACGTACAAAGATACGCCGCTTTATTATGGCGATTTTCGCGATATTAAAAAGAAGTCCGATATCGCGGCATTCATACTCTCGCGCGTGACGTATCAGTCCGATTTCATCGACGAAAAGTCCTCCCCGCGCGAAACGCTTTCTCGGGGATGCGGAGACTGCGAGGATTTCGCGATCCTTTATTTGAATATCCTGTATGTCGTTTTTCGTGAAAAGGGCGAGCTCGTTTTGGTTAATTCCGGAGACGCCCGTTCTGTCGAATCGGGAGGAATCGCCGACCATGCAATCGTCCGACTTCCTGACGGGCGACTGTTCGAACCCCAAGTGGGCAGAATAGTCGAGTATGCGTGCGTTCGATATTCATACACGTTCGACCAGATATTTTAAGCCCATTAAAGGCAAAGGATGTTTGTATGCAATCAGAAAAAATTTCTGACCTTCCCTGTAATTTTCCTGATTTCGAAAACTTCACCGAAGGGGCAATTCACGTTTTTGATCGAGGTCTGGCAAAATACACCAATCATAAGGCAATAAACTATTTCGACGCCTATGGCGAGTTAATTGCCCTTGCTGAAAAAGTTTCAAAACTACCACAAACGCCAGAACAACAATTAGTTTCTAACGAGACGATCGATAGACTTATCGCTCTCCGAGGCAAATTAAGCCCAACGATTGCGAGTCGCCCGGTATATGGCTTTTATGATGGAAAAGATTTTCCTACGTTAGTTCGTCCTGAATAAAAAAGGCCCCCGTGCGGGGGCCTTTAATTATCCGCGTAACCCTTAGGTCGTCGCGGTCTTGTCGAAGTACAGCACCTCGCGGGGTCGTCCGATGAGGACGCCCGAGAACTGGCCGTATGCAAGCTGCTCGAAGTCGAAGCCGTTGATCGTGTAGGCCTGATTCATCGTCAGGTCGACAGGGATCGTCAGCTTCAGGGTCTCCGGGTCGTCGCGGTACAGCACGTAGCGATCCTTCGCGGCGGGGTTCTTGTCGCTCTGCGCATAGGTCAGCGGAAGGATCTTGAATCCGTCGTTCGCGGTCATCTTCTTGAGCGAATTCTCGAGGTACTCGATTTTCGAGATATTCGGGAACGTCGCGGAAGCGGCCGTCGCCATGCCGAGGTAGTCGGCGGTCGGCATGATCAGCTTCGTCGGCAATCTCGTCGAATTCGAGTTCGCGTAGTACGCGGTCAGGAGGCCTTTGACCAGCGCCTGAAATTCCGCGTCGCTCGTGCCCGAAATGTCCTCGGTGATCAGCGTGGTATTGATGTTGACGTTCGCATTGGTCAAAAGTCCTGTGATCTCGTCGTCGCCGGTCAGACCGTTGAAGGCCGTTTCCTGGATTCCGAGGTCCCAGTCTTTCTTGAGCGCGCGGAGTTTCGACTCCACGACGTCCCAGTTTCCCGCGCTTGCCGCTTCGGCAATCTCCGCGATGGTCCAGGTCGTTTTAACCGCCCACGTCTTGATCGGCATACGGATCTGGCTGATTCCGGCGTCGACCTTCGGCCGGCGGGAATTGCCCTGATTGACGATACCGTCAGCGAAGCGTCCCACGGAAAGGAATTCGAGATTCTGGACGATCTCGCTCTTCCATGCCGCGAAGCCGACATCAACGGGCAGATAGTCTGCGATGGAAATCTCGAAGAAAATCTGTTTGATGATCTCCGCGCGGATCTGCGACATCGTATTGATGGCATACTGGAAACCGGCGCCGGAGGTATCGAAATCACCCGCAGCGTTGAAAAATGCTCGTTTGTTAATCATGTTGATTAGCTCCCCGCCGTAAGGGCGTCGCATCCGAGCATAACCCGGACCATGCCATTCTGGGCGACTTTATCGAGGGTATACCCCAGAAAAGCCTTGGTGGTCTGCGCCTTGACGTTGCCCGGAGTCGCCGTGTCGAGCGTTACCGCCACACCGCGAGCGAGAGCCGCCGAGGCCTTGAACCACATTACAGCGCCACGAATGGCGACTTCCATTTCCTGCCCGCCCTCGTTGTAGGCCTGTTTGAGGGACCGCTTGCGGACGCCGAAAATGGCGATAGTGTCGCCCGAACGCACTCCGGCGATCGGAGCGCCCGCGACGTCATCGGCGCCGCAGTCCTTGAGGATAACGCCCTGTCCGGCGTAGAACTTGTTGGTCGCGTCGGTCGGATCGACCTTGACGGTCACGACGTTTTCGCCGCCGAAGTAATTGAGGTCAAGATCACCGACCGCAACCCCAGGCTGGAAAACGTTCATATTGGTAGTAGCCATAGGTTATTTACCTCCTTTCACGGGAAGAGAATACCGGGTCCGTCCGCGCTCGAGGCGGGACGCACCGGTCTCGATCTTGTCCGCGACATAGCCGGATTCGGACGCCGCGTTTTTGAGCTTGGCGTTGACGGTACGGGGCGCCGAATTCGCGCGCTGCTTGGTCTCGTCGATGACGGGAGCCGCGACGGTATCGGTCGGTGCTTCGGCGTTCTCGAGCGGGGCCTCGGGTGCTCCTGCTTCGCCACCACCGGCATACGCGGCCTTCAGGTCGGCGAGCGTTACTTTCGTTCCGTCGGAAAGTGCGACTTCGTCCTCGTCAGCGAGCGGAGCCTGAGCACCCGCGCCATTCTTTTCCTCATAGTTCGAGACAAGCTCGTGGAGGGGAACGGGAGTACCGTTCACGTCAACCATGGTGTCGTCGTTCATGAGTTCCGCTTTTTCCTCGGCCGGAGTTTCCTTTCCCGCAAGGGGAACGGCTTTCTTTTCCGGAACCGGAGGGGCAGCGTTTTTTTTCTTGAAAATATTCAATGCATCCCCCTTACTACTATCTCCGCAAGAACCCGCAACCGGGCCCTTACTATTTGCCAGTACCCGTGACCCCTCGTATCGGGGCTTCGGGACTATTGCCATGTGCATATACTTCCCGTCCGACACCTCGGACGTGTACGGGATTTCGTGCCAGATTCCGCCCGTGTCATCTTCGTCCGCGTCATACGCGCACGATACGGAATAGCCACTATCAAGCGCTTCTTGAGCCGCTTCGTCCCATACGGACATTTCGACCCATTGCCAGCCATCATCTCCCCAGTACGGTATGCCTGTTATGATTCCACTCGCGGGATTGGCAGAAAGGTCATCGAAATTGAACGCGGTTTTTTCGTCTGAATTGTCGTGCATTTCAGGGATGAAAATAACCGGCTTATTCCGAAAACTCGCGGCCATGCGATCCAGTGTCTCTTTCGAGACGAGGACCACACCCTGCTTTTTGTCTTCATACGACATAATTCCGGGTTCGATAAATCTGGTTTTATAAGATTTCGGCTCTGCCATTAGTATATAATCCGTTGTTTATCGGGATTTGTCAACGTGGGGCGATATATCGTAATACCTCATTCGCTACGCATTGACATTTTATGCCATTGCGTATATACTTTACTTATGTGGAACACAAACAATAGCCTTGATGAAAAAGACATAACAGAGTCATACGTGGCCGGAGAATCTTGCAAATCCCTTTCTTTAAGATTTGATGTTGATCGAAATGTAATAAACAGGATATTAAAAAAGCATAATATTAAAATCAGAAATAGAAGCGAAGGAATGTATACGCGAATGGGAAAAACCACGACAGAAGAACGTATTCTTTTAACAAATTCTGCTCATGATGCTGTTCGTGGCGTAAAAAGGCCTATTCAAGAATTAAGAGAGCGAGCGATACAACGTCAGTCCTCTGGCATTTACATTGGCAAAGGTGAAGACGAATTATATCAAATGCTTTTATCTCGCGGATTAAAACCAGTTAGACAATTCGCATATGAGCAATTCAATATTGATTTTTCTTTTCAACCTATAGCAGTTGAATTGCTCTTTCACACGGCAAGCCCGTTAACAAGAAAGCTAGACAGAAATAAAATAGAATTTCTTACTCATACCGGCTGGGCTGTTTTATATATTAGACTTCGCTCTTTGTCTGATTTATCAGAAAAACATGCGGATTATGTACAAAGCTATTTATCAGAATTTGATATAAAAAGAACTCCGGGAGAATTTCGCGTTATAAATAAAAACTGCGAAATAGAAGCCGAAGGACGTTTCTATAATCGTCCCTAATCTAATACCCATATTGCGCTACACCTACAGCCAAAATCACAACCCGGATGCGCACGCCGTCCCGTCTTCAAATCGACCACAGGCGGATCATCCACGGAATGAATTGTCCCGTTGAGTTCCTTGTGCCTTTCGCGCACCCTTCCATCGTGCGACGTCGACCAGCGGTATTTTCGCACCCCCGCCGAGGACGCGCGGTTCATCGAGAACTTCGAGAAAAAAAGCGACGTTTCTTGCCGGGCCAAAAAGTTAGCCTTGTTTGCGGATACGTCCCATTCCTTCATAATCATATCGGTCAGGGATTCGTTTGTTTCCGACGTCTGATACCGTTCGACCATCTCGCGGAGGCGCACGACTTGCTCGGGCGTCCAGCTTTTGACGTTCAGCCGCTGAGATTCGGTATAATCTTTGCGAAGTTTCTCTGCCGTCCTGCTATCAAGCGTGGGGCGTATCCCGATGGGCAAGGTCTCGATAACGTCCTGATTCATGCTGAACAGCGGTAAATCCATCGAAAAAGAGAGCGTTTTGATGGTTTCGTCGGCTTTTTTGGCGAGTTCGTCGATTGCCTGATTAACTTGTCGGATTAACTCCGCCCGCTTGTCGTTCGCCATAATCGCCGAGGCCAACACCGAGGCCGGTGGCCGCCCGTACCATTTTTTTGTATGGCGGTCGAATTTAGCGAATGCAGCCAAGTTCATTGAAATACTGGCATTAAAACTGCCTGAGAAAACGCCGTCCTTGTAAATGACGCGACCGGAAGACAGTGCAGATAACAGGGCGTTGCTTGAGGCGTTCAGTTTCGGTGCGCGGGGTATCGCGGCCAAGAGTGGCGCGAAGTACGTTTCGTAGAACACGCGCCGGAGATGGTCGTCGGTGTCGGAGAAATAGGAATCTTTAACCCTTAACATCTTTTTGTTTCATCCACCCGAGCAAACTCATATTCTTTTTGGCCTCTTTCTCCGCCCTATACACCTCTATCCCTCCGCCATCCGGGGCACCTTCCGGCGTCCCCTGTGGTATCGGATTATCCACGAACGCCGAGGCTAATTCCGCAGATATCGCGTCCGCCGCCGCCAATTCGTCGCCAACCTTCTTTCCCGGCACAAGCCCAGCCGAAACAAGCGCGAGCAACCGGGTCGTCATGCTCGCCTTAATCTGTTCCTGATCGAGCGCCGGCGTAACCTTGAGTGGCGGGAACGTGAAGCGGAACGACGGTACATACCCCCACAAGTTCGCGCACGCCAATTCAATGCACTGCCTGATCGCCGGGCGCATTTTCATGCGGATCTCGGATTCAACCATTTCGTTATAGTTGTCCGTGTCCGACTCGCCCGTCGAGAAACCCGACGCGGATATTCCGAAAAGTTTCGTCATGGGCATCCTGAGCGCCGAAGCGACGCCAATCCGGTTCTCGCGCATAACTTCCGCAAGACCGCCGAAAGAAAGTTGTTTCTGCTCGAATTCCTCGTTCTTGTCCAGGATAAGCCCGTTCGTGTAGTTCTTTATTTTGTTGGCTTCTTTGACGCGGTTCGCGATTGACTGCGTTCCGCCGGCCGTCAGGAGCTTTTGGGCGAATCCCTCGATATGGTAAATGTCGAGCTTCGACTCGTCTAGGATTTCAAAAAGTACGTCGCCGGTCTTCAAATAGAGCTGAATATCCCGGATCATGCGCTCAAGCTCGCTCATTCCCCAGCCGCGCAGGATACGGCGGATATACGACGGCGCACGCTTGCCCTGCCCGATGATGACGCGGGATCGGTCGATTTTCTGCCCGTTAAGGTAAAACTCGTCCGAGTTGGTCATGTCGTCATATTCCATGATGGAATTCATTTCCGTACCCGAGACGGATAACTGCCAGCGGTCCACGTCATAGAACTCTATCGGCGAGTTCTTGAGCCGCTTGTAATTGAGCGGCTCCTCGGGGTCTTGGTCGGTATTGATAATGAGCGCCCCGCCTCCGTAGACACGCACCCACGTCCAGAAGTTCTCAAGCGCGGCAAATACGTTATGAGACTCGAACCAGTCAAGTATCTGGTCGATCTCTTCCGGGGCAAGTTCGCCGGACTCGATCTTGATACCCTTCGCTAATGCATCCTGGATGGGAAGTTGCACGGCGGTCTGAAAGAGTCCGTTCCCCGCGTAGAAATACGTCAGGATTATGCGGTTGAGGGTAACGAGTGAATAATTATTGGAAAACCCGATGGTGTTGTAGCCCGAGAGTGCCGAGCCACCGGTTGCCGCCGCCCCCAAGAGGCCGGAAAGATCGGTCAGGGAGTTATTTATCTGCGTTCGCGCGTGTTTTGGTTTGGACATGGTCTCAGTATCCTCCGGTTTGATAAAATTATCAAGTGACGTCATATAACATCGAGGATCGAAACTTCCCCGATCATTTCTGTGGCGACCATGGTTATACAGTCGATGCAATGGTCATCCCCGTCTTGTAGTTTCGGTATCTGATTCCCGTTCTTGTCCCGCGCCCAAGCGTAGGTCGATATTTCGCGAATCAGGTCTGTTGACCCTTCGACGACGTGTATTGTATAACCCTGCAATCGAGTTGCTACGTCTTCTTTGTAATTTGTTTTTTTCTTTACCCCGCGAATTCCGCCGATTCCTTGACGATACAGATCGGAAATTATATCCGGTCGAGCACTATCAGCTATAACCGTTTCATACGGCTCGACGCCCGCCGCGACCAATTCCGCATATAAGGCATCATTGAAAAGGTCTGTTTTGTAAACTAATTGTTTAACCCATATCTCGCGTGTCCCTTCTCGCACCCAAACACGGACGGAAGCCGAGGGGTCGTTGGAGAAACCAAAGTCAAGCCCAACCCCCGTACAATCCACGCCTTCAGGAATCCCCGCGACAACATCCCACCGCGTAAAAACGCATCCTTCCAGCTTCGTGAACTCCCCGAGCGCCCAGAGCTTGTACTTTTCCGGGTTTGTCTCTTTATAGCCTTCGAGCACCTTCCGGGACGCCTCGGGGCAAAATGCATTGTCCTTGTACCACGTGCGGAGAATAAGGGCGTTCGTCTTTTTATCGATGACCGCTGTGGATAATGTGTGCGGAACCTGTAAAAAACGCCGTTGTAGCCAGTGCATAGAGCCGGGGATTTGCGGGACTGGGTTATGAGTTAAGAAAATGCGTGCCGGGTAATTATTCGGCGAGAGTCCGGCATCCACGGAATCAAAGTCGTTTTCGCTGATTTCGTTGGCTTCCTCGAAGTGGATAATCGTCGCTCCCTTGAGGGATTTCAGCTTTTCCGCGTCATCCAGGCCGAAACACCGGATACGCGAGCCATTAGGAAGGCCTATTTCCTTGTCGGTCTTGTTTATCGCGACCTTTATGCCGTTACGCCTGAAAAAGTCCGCGTACTCCGAAAAGACGGAATCCTTGAGCGTCGCGCCGACCTTTCGGATCGCGACCACAAAATGCCCCGGCTCCTGCATGATGGTGAGGCAGATAGCTTGCACCGTGTCAAAAGATTTCGCGCTACGCCGGCCGCCATAGACCTCGAAATAGCGGACGTCATCGCGTAGCCGGTTCTTGTGGAAAAACTGTTGATAAACGGCGTTGATCTGGATTCGGGGCATTATAGCAAATTCACCTGTACCGGTTGCCGGATTTCGGCGGGTGCGAATAATGAGGCTTGCGCGGCGTGGAGCTGGTAACGAGCACAGGCTGCCTTGTAATAATCGGCGTCGAGTTCCATCCACGTCAAATCATATCCTAGATCGTGGCAGGCGATACAAATTGAGCCGGATCCGCCGTGCGTATCGAGAATCTTGTCGCCGGGTTTGGCATAGCGCGAAAGAAGCCATTTGTAGAGGGCGACGGGTTTCTGATTAACGTGTACTGCTTTTTCTCCACGCTCAGAATCTTTAAACGCACCACACCATTGGTGTTGAAATATTCTTGCAGTTCCCGGAATTGAGCAGTAAGCCAATTCGGCGTCGGCAAAATAATTTTCACCTGTTTTTTTATCCCATATTATCGGCTGTGAAAAATCAGGAAGATCGGCGGTAAAATACTGCATTCCCCATATAATTTGGTTTTTTGAAACACGAAAAAGCTCTTTAAAATAAGAACTATCCGGGCGAGTATCCCATTCGGCGCATTTTTCTGATTGTTCATGCTGAATTGTTTTTTTCTTGAATCCGGTTAAATTGCCTTTTTGTATCCCATACGGCGGATCGACAATTGCCAGATTGAACTCTTTATCTTTCATTTTCGCCATTTCGACCATGCAGTCAGCGTGAATCATGTTAATCATGGGAGCCCGTCTTCAAAAACTCTACCACGAACGCCCCGGCATTCTCCGAGCCCGAGACCCGCGCGTCGAACGGCTTGATAATCTGCGCGTACTTTTGGAGCATTTCAAGCGCCTTGTCCCGGTCTGCGAGTTTATAGACGTAGTGCTCCCCGCCGTCCTTGTCCGGCTTCACGTCGATCCCGTCGATGCAGACGGAGAGGCCGAGACGTTTCAGCTCGTCCATATCGTGCTTCAGCGCGCCTTGTGTATCGACGATATCGGCGACGTCATAGAACGCGCGCTTCATCCACGTATCGACCACTCGCTTCTCAAGGGGAATGCGCGCTATCTTCATGGTCTCGGCCAGTTCCGCCGCCATCATCTCTTGGATATTGACGTCTTTCAACAGACGAGACGCGGCAGAAACCGCCGACTTTGCCGAGCAACCGTATACTTTTTCATACACTTTTGATGCGTCTTTGAAATCGTTATCGATGTATGCCCGAACGAACGCTTCCCGGTTCGCCTTGGTTTCGAGCATAGTTTTTGCCTTTTGTTTCGGCGTCGGCATTTATTTTTCCACCTTTTTTAACGGAATATACGGCCTAAGGTTTGCCGCTTCCTGAGGGATAATCCCGTTTTTATGATAAACCATTACCCCGCAATCAAGCAAAGGCCTACCGGCGGGCTTGAACGTCCATCGAGGGAGAAAATAATATTTTTGGAAACAAAGTTTTTCCGCCCGATCCGAACCCTGATAACAAAAAACATTATTTATAATAAAAAAAAGTATGCCGTTTGGAGAAAGCAAATTTAAAAGATGCTCATATATTGGCAACGCTTCCGAAAGCCTCCAAGGAGGATTGCAAACAATAAGGTCGTATTCCCCGGCTGCTTTTAATATATCAGCACCGTCTTTTTTGTCATAAAAGAAAACCATTGTTTTACCTGTTCGTTTTGAAAAAGCATTTCCCAAAACCCCAAGTCCTGAACAGGCATCAAGAATGACGCATTTTTCAAATGATTTATAATGCGGATATAAATATTCAGCAATTTCGTTTGCGTTCTGTTCATGAAAAAATATATTTTGTTCATGATCCCTTTCTTTCGTGACTTTACCGCCAGTTCTTTTCTTCTTCGCTACCGGCATAATCCCCACCCCTTAGCTATTTTAATAGCTTTTTCTTCATCATATTTTTCATCAGGGAAATTAACGCGAGCAAATCGACCGTGGGTGAATCTGACCATATTATCGTATTCCTTAGCTGCTTCTTTTGGATCTACAAAGTATCCCAAATTATATGCTTTTGAGTTTACATATACCGTCGCCTTCCACTTCTTTCCTGCAACACTAACACCTTTATATCCTGATTTATTGTTTTTTGATATTAACTTTTTATTTGCCATGTTTTCACTGTTTGTACAAAATCTTAAATTCTCTTTTCTGTTATCAAGAGTATTTCCGTTTATATGATCTATTTGCTTTTTATCTCCAACCTGACAACCCATTATAAAACGGTGTAATTTTGTTACCGTTCTTTTATCGTTTATAAATACTTCCGCATTAAAATAAAATCGTCCGTCTTTATAGTCTTGATTTTTTTGAACATACCAGCCAAGTTTTTTAATTCTTTCAAAATCTTCGTCATCGATAATAACTTCAAACCCAGATATTTTTATGATCTTCATATTTCTCCCGTTTGTTATAAAAATCATAACACTATAACAATTTCTTGTCAAATACCCTTAATCAATCCCCATTCTTTCGCCGACTCGATAGCCTGCTCCACCGTCTCCGCTATTTTGTACGGCCAATTATTTGCGATACAAACTTGCTCGAAAGCTTTTTGAGAAGGAAGCTGCTCTTCTCCCGGCTGTTTAAACTCAAGACCGAAAAAACGGTTTTTATTGCGTTCTAACAAAAGCGTGTCCCAAGCACCCTTGCGGAATCCCATGGCAACCAGTCGGGCGAACTTCTTTTTTGACATATTGGCAATCTCGCCGTTAGGTATTTGCATTACATAAACACCTAGGAGAGATAGTTCTTTTACTGCTTCAGCTTGTAGCCGGGATTCGGCGTAATTACGAGTTTTTGTCACGGCTTGCCACCATATCCGCGTTCAAGCCCCTGATCGTCCGGGTGAACCTCGTTATCTTGCCAGTCGTTATCTCCCCCTTTTTTCTCGACATACGGCTTGCACCTCACCTGCCCGCCGACAAAACACTCGCGAACCTCGCAGTCAGGGCAAGGGTTATGCGGGCGACCATGCTGGCAAGAGGGCGCTGTTTTACACGATTGCGCTTTGATACAAATTCTTTGAACCATGATTTAGTTTACTCCTTTTCGGTATAAAAATAAAGTGTGTCTTTTTTCATACACTTAGTGTCAAAACTAATAAATTATAAATTACAACCCCTATATATATAAAGTGAAAATATAGACTATTACTAATAATATAATAATATATTCATTTATATATATTAAAACAGTATCTAAGTCTTTACCATACATATACTTATTTTCTTTGAATAAATTATTTTTTATGTCATAATTTATTCAATAAACTATAATTTATTACCCTTAAAAACCCGAAATCCTTTGTTTTTTAGAATACCGGATAATAAATTATTGGATACATGAATAAATTATTAGTTTAAAAAATAATTTATTCAGCTTGAAAAAACTCGGCTGCGACCCATCGAGTCGACGGCCTTCCCGATCCCTCAGGCTTTTTAGTCTGCAAAAATACCGATCCTGACGCCTCAATTTGAGCCATTATGTCCTTCCAAGCAAACCCTCCTTTTCCCAGTCCCTTGCGTTGAATGAGTACCGACGGGGGAACCCCTTCGGGTCCTGCATCCTGAATAAGTGCAATAATTTCCTTGAAAAGCTTTTCGTTTTCGTTATCCGCGACGCACCGTTGAATCTGCTCGACGATCGTCTCGGCGGACCATATCGCCAAAGAAGCCCCCCAGCTCATCGCCTCAAGAGTCATAGACGGCTTTTTGTAGTCCCGCGCAGTAGCGTAGATCATCGCGAGTTTCATCGCATTTTCAGCGACGCGGTTATAAATACTGGAAAATGCCTTTTTCTCGAAAGCTATCCGGGAATACTTTTCCGCGAGCTCTTCCCACATTTCCCGCGCGTCGGGACTCGGGACAATAACAACCGGGTCAATCTCGATTTCCGGGGAATACACCGAGGCCAAATTCCCCGATTGCGGGAAAAACTCATAAAGGCTCTTCAGTTTGTCGATGAGTGACGCGGGGGGTGCACCATGTTCCGGGAAAAGCGTTTTCGCGTAATCCGGAGAATTGAGCACGATATACCGACCAAGGAATCCGTCCGAAGCGTCCATCGAAGTAATCGCCGACCAAAAGCGATCCGGGACCGTGACACCGTTCACGACGACGAAAGGGGATCTAATAATAAGCTGTTTGTTTGTTTTCCGGTCCGCCCGTTCCTTTCCAGTATACGGCTTATTCGAGCATGACCAGATTTTCGTGAGCACGTCACCGATCTCTATTTTATTCGGGTTCGCATTTTTATTGTTTACCCCTGAAAGATACCGGCCGTATTCGTCGAGGGCATAGCAACGGACTGGTACTTCAGATAACGCCGATATGATCGCGGTCCCGGAAACCGGCTCTCCGCCGACGAACCGTTCCGCACCGGCACGGATCAAAAGATCCGGTATTACCCCGATAACAACGTCTTTACCCTGCCCGGAAGGTATCAGAGTCGCTATGAACACGTTCGCCCGGAGATTGGTATAGGAAGCATATTTTCGGTTCATGAGCGTGGAAACCACTGATATTGCGGCGCCGAGGGCAGCGAGCGGCTGCTCCTTCCGGGATATCGACATCACGTATTCATACACCTCGCGCAAAAGGCCATCGTTCGGGATAATGCCTTCCGGCATGGGACCCGCTGCGGTTACTTTCGACGCGATAATGATTTCCGCCCGCTTTTTCTGTTCCGCTTCCCATATCCGGGAGGCAATAAGCCCGCCTTCTTTTTCGGCGGCTTCCTCTTCCGTCGTCTTTATCGCATATCCGGAAACCGACCGGGCTATTATTTCGACTTCTTTTTCGTCGAGAGGGGGTCGACAGGCGGCCGCGTTACGGTTCAATAAAGACGCAAGAATTTCATCGTATCCGAAACCCAACTTGCGCAGGGAACCGGCGACCGACGTAAGGGAGTTATTACGGGACCCCTCGAAAATTGCCGAACCTTCCGGGTTATCTGTCCGCGCGGTATGAATTGGCGCGGTTGACTTGTCGATGAGGTCAACCCACCATGTGGGAGCGGGGGCAGGATCGAAGGAATTGATCCATTCGTAATTTCTCCCCGATTTGTGATTTGACGGGGGGACAACGATATACCCGCCATCCGCGCGAGAGTCGACTCCTGGTATGATCTTCGTCCCCGATTTGACCGGCTTCCCGGGATACGCGAAAATCAGGTGTTTCCCGCCCGATCCGGTTTCCTGCATGAGCGTTTCGGGAATTTCCTTGTCGCCGATCGCTTCTTTGGCAAGCTCCTCATCATCGATATCCATAACGATAATACCGGATTCGGGACCAGTTACCACGCCGATATTTGCGGCGGGCCATCCACCCCACCATCCTTTTATTTTTTCAGGATCGGTAGAAGCATTCAAAAGACCTTTTTCAATACGCGGATGCTTTCCTATACTTCTGCAATCGTCATGCCTACACGTGCATGATCCGTCAGGACGTGCGGTATGAAGAGGAATAACTGGCCACCCGCGCGCCGCATACTCAAGGGCTGCTTGAAGATTTGTCATGAGGCGTCCTTATTTTGCGGTTTCTTCCGGGAATAAATACTCGACAAGGTTTCTATATGTCGGTAAAGAAAGCTCACTCTTGCCCGCCATCCAGTTATACAGTGTTTGCCGGGAAACTCCGATCCGAGCCGCGACAACCTTTACGTTGCGGTCTTCGAGTTTCTTTTTTATCTCATCATTGGAAATCATTGATTCCTCCATATAGAACAGATTACCCGCATAAATTAAATAAGTCAATAGATATAAATAAAAATAAAAATAATGCTTGACATAAAAAAATACTGGCGCTATACTGGCCATAGTTTGAGAGTAGAAAGGAGGTGCCATGAGCACTATTTACAGCATCGTCGGGGATATCAAGACGCTTTCCGCGTTGATCGAATCGCTGACCGACGAGGAAACCGGGGAAACTCGGGAACTGACCGACGAAGAAAAAATAACCTTCGCGGCGTGGGTCAAAGAGGAAACCGAGGCGTTCGATTCCAAATTTGACAAAATCTGCAAGTTCTTCAAAAACTTGAAAGCAACCGCCGCGACCGCACAGGCCGAGCGCGATTCCTTCAAGGAAGAGATGGAACGCCTTTCAAAACGCGCGAAGGCCCGAGAGAACGAGGCTGGACGGATCAAGGATCTTCTTTGGTTTGCGTTCGACGCGCTCGGCATGAGAAAGCACAAAACCGCGCTTTTCTCTGCAGGAATTCAGGCGACGGGGGCATCGGTCAAAACCGATAGCTCGTTCGATATTAACCTGATCCCGGCCTTCCTGTACAAGGAACCCGAGCTTTCGGCGACCAAGATCAAGGAAGGGCTGGCCGCGGGAACACTGTACCAGAAACCGGACGCGGAAAATCCGCTCGACCGGGACAAGGTTTTCTATACCATAGCCGCGCCGACACTGCAGGACCCGAGCGGGGAAATAGAATTGTCCCTCCCCGGCGTTCGCTATGCTCAGGGCTCGACCCTGGTGGTGAGGTAAGCGATGGCAATATCCCTCAGCTCTCTGACCGCCCCGGAACGGCGGCCGCTCATTATGACCATTTGCGGGGAGGGCGGTATCGGTAAAACGACGCTCGCCTCATACTTCCCCGGACTGGTAATGGTTCGCGCCGAGGACGGCTCGAAATCGATCGAATCTCGCGGGGACGTTGCCATGTTCCCCGTCGCGAAGAGCACCGGCGACGTCATGGAAGCGGCGCTCGCCTTGCTCACGGAGGATCACCCCTTCAAGACCGTGGCCTTCGACACCGTGACCAAGTTCAACACCTTCGCCGAGGCCGAGATCATGGAAGCAGACCGGAAAGCGGGCGGAAAAGGCGCGTCGATCAACACCGCCCTCGGCGGGTATGGAGCGGGGTATTCCGCGGTTGCGAACTATCATTTTGAGCTCCGCAAGATCGCGCAGCGGCTCGCCGACGAAAAGGGCATGAACGTCCTTTTTCTCGCCCATGTCGAGGTCGAATCCCTTGACCTCCCCGACCAGCCCCAGTTCTCGCGGTATACGATCCGGATGCACAAGAAATCCGTATCCCACTACGTGGACGACGTGGATGTCGTGGCCTTCCTGAAGCTCAAAACCTTTGTGACCGGCACCGACAAGGACGGCAAGCGGGCGAACACCTCGGGCGAACGGATAATAACCTGTTACCCGCACCCGGCGCACGTATCGAAGAATCGCCTCGGGATCAAGGTCGATCTTCCCTTCGTGGAAGGCGTCAACCCGTTCGCGGAGTATTTGGTATGAGCATCTCCGATGTTGGCGTCGCGGCTTTTTCTATAATTTGTTTTTGCTGTGGCATTTACCTATTAAGAAAAAGATAGCACTCACCCCCGGCCGCCGTTAGCGCGCGCCGGGTACTTTCAAAAACTCGGCACAAGCCGTAAGGAAATAATATGCCCGCATTAGGAAATGACTACCAGAACGCGAAACCGATGGACGACTTTACCCCGATCCCGGTCGGCGACTATAAGGCCGTTATTACGGAATCCGAAATCAAGCCGACGAAGGCCGGGGACGGCCAATACCTGAGCCTCCGCGTCGAGATCATCGAAGGCGAGTATCAGGGACGGATCATTTTCGTGATCCTTAACCTATGGAACCCGAACACCAAGGCCGTCGATATTGCCAACCGAGAACTCAGCTCTATTGTTAATGCCGTTATTCCCGCAGGAGCCCCGAGACCGCAGAACTCTGAGGAACTCCACAATATCCCGATGACCGTCAAGGTCGGCATCCAGCCGGGACAGGGCGAGTACGGGCCCTCGAACCGTATCAAGAACTATATGGCGTACCAAACGACTCAGGCCGCGCCGATAACGGTGCAGACCAAGCCCGCGCCCGCAACCGCCGGACAGCCCCCCATCAACCCGGCGACGGGAGCCCCCTACAAGCCGTGGGAAAACTGGCCGGGGAAGTAACTTTATAGGCCCCCATCAGGCCCGGCCCCTCTATGGGGCCGTTTTTCTCGTTTATTTTATTATACAAAAATAAACGAGAAAAACGCCGATTTTATTTGACATGGTTTATTTTCTGGTATAGAATTAAAAACATACAGGGGGACGGAATGAAGTTTTTTAAGTTTGTACAAAGAATTATAATAGCTTTGCGGGGCGCGCTTTTTGGCCCGGAGTCGCATAGCGCGGGGAGGTATGTTTGGGGTGCTGCTCAAGATACCCGAATAAAAAAGGATCATACCGTAGCAGGTGAAAAAATTGAAATAGGAGCACCTGTTTCTATAATCGTTAATCCAAACCGTAAAAGATGGCAGTTTTGGAAGCCGAAATTAATTGCGGTAAATTTCCATCCGAATTGCCGTTGTAACATAATGCCAGTTGAGGAGTCAGCCGATGGCCAATGAAAACGTCCTCCAAGACCCACGCTTTCGCCGGGCGGTAATTTCCGGCGAGCTGTATCGGTGCGTGTCTATCTTCCTGCGCATCCAGTACCCCGATGTCGAGGATCTTTCGACCCTGCCTCATGACGTGCGGGAAAACGCACGGGCGCTCTCGTGGAACGCGATTCACGCGAAACTGCAAGAGCGGAAAGAAATGGAAAAGGAGATGCGGTAAAATGATTTCATCAATGCAGGTTTTCCGAAAAGACGACGGCCCCGTACTGAACCCGAAAAAGTATTTTTCGGAGTCCGACCTCGAAAAAATAGCCCCATATGAGATTTTTACGGGTGAGGGTTTCATGGTTACGATTTCAATACCGCATGAATGCGATTGCGAATACTGCGACCATGAAGACGAAGAAGAAACTATCTGCTTTCGGACGAAAGCCGAGCTCGACAAGAAACTCGCGGAAATCGAAGATGACGACGACTGCGAGCTTCTCAAGGTCGAGCCCGGATTCTACGCTCGCGTTGTGCATCAGTACAAAACGTAGCTTGTATGAAAACCATCATAAACGGCCTGACCGTTACCATCGACGATGTGGACGGCAATTTCGTCGCCTCCGCGTCTTTCGCGGGGGAAAATATTATCACCTTGTCGGCAACCAACTCGCGTGACTATGCCGCCGTGGCGGAGCTGTTCGAGGCGCTTAAACGACAGGCGATTGAGAATCTTAAAGAAAACTCTGGGGGTACAAAATGAATTATTCTGACCTTATGGCCGTCATGGCCGAGTTTCACGCGGGGCGCGTTACGCGCGTCATCATGATTACGGCCATAGCGTTATGGCAGAGGCCGGTAGAGTGCGCGTCTTTGGAGAACAAGCGCGCAGCCGTGGAGCACATAATTCATGCCTGACATCACCTCCGCCATCCGCCCACCGGCTCGCTTCGTGAAACGGGTATATCAGGCCTACGAAAAAAATAGCTCCGATTGGCGCCGCCCCCACCTCGGGGCGTCCCTCTTGGGGAATCCCTGCCGCCGAGCCCTCTGGTTTTCCTTCCGCTGGGCGATTGCACCGCGCTTCCCCGGACGTGTCCTTCGACTTTTCGATACCGGAAACCGCGAGGAAGGACGGATAGTCGCCGACCTCCGAAACGCGGGGATAACTGTTTACGACCGCGATCCCTCGACCGGCCAACAGTTCCGCGTAAGTTTCTGCGAACACTCGGGCGGGTCGCTCGACGGGATCGCCCAAGGTTTCGAGGAAGCGCCGAAAAAGTGGCACGTCGTCGAGTTCAAGACGCATAACGAGAAATCATTTCAGGAATTAAAAAACAAGGGAGTGCAACAGGCCAAGCCCTACCATTTCGCGCAGATGCAAGTCTATATGTACAAGATGAACGAGGTTTTTCCCGGCGAGTTTGACCGGGCAATGTACATCGCCGTCAACAAAAACACCGACAAAATCTACGGGGAACGGGTAAAATTGGATCACCTGATGGCTCAGGGTCTCGCGGGTAAAGCGGTGGCGGTTGTCGAGTCGCCGCGTCCGTCGGGTGTGTTGTCGGATGATCCGAAAAACCAATATTGCCTATTTTGCGAGTATCACGGTCTTTGTTTTGGGACGGAGTGGCGTTCGGCGGGCGACCATTGGGAGTTTTTCCCGTTCGACCGATCGAGGATCGAAAGGAATTGCCGGACGTGTCTGCACTCGACGCCCTGCGCTCGGGTTCGTCCTGACGGCTCGGGCGTGTGGGAATGCGCAAAGGACGATTCTGAAATTACGGCCAAGGGCGAGCGGGCGGAATGCGTGGATCATCTTTTCGTCCCCGACCTCTTACGGTTTTCTCTTGGTGAAGTTATTGACGCTTCGAAAGATTGGGTAAAGTATGAAAACGGCATGAATTATAAAGGGGGAAAGATTGAAAACGTACATTTCGGGACCGATAACGGGACGTCCTAACGGCAACCAATCCGCTTTCTACGCTGCAGCGGAGCAAATTTTGCAAAAGGGGTATATACCCGTCAATCCGCATGATGTTTGCTACCTCTTGCCCGCGGTCTCGACGTGGGTCGATTACATGAAAGAATGTATTATCGCCCTTTGCCGGTGCCAAGAAATCTATATGCTCCGTGATTGGTGGCGCTCTCGCGAGGCTCGGGTCGAGTGGTTTTTGGCGCGCGTTCTTGGCCTTCGGGTGAACTATGAACCGAGAAAATGAGCCTTTCCTTTTTGAAGGGATGACAGACGAAAAGCTCGGCTCGGCGTCAATGCCGGCGACCGCATACATGGATCCCGTCGAGGCGCTTTCTTTCGCGATTATGGAAGAACTAGATCTTTTGCTGAAAAAGAATATTACAATAGAGCAGTACGACACCGCGCAAAGGTCGGTTAAAAAAATACTTTCGGAGGCTTTGTGTGAGAAAACTCCTGGTACTCTTGGCCCTAACGGCCGCCCTTTGCTTATCGTGCGAAAGCCCGACTATTCAATATAACGATTTTTCAGGGCCCGAACTAACCATTTACGAGATTGCGTCGTATGAAACCGGATGCCCGGAGTGGATACTCAGGGGCCTTCGGTTTGCGGAATCGAGTTATGGTGCCAACGTTTCGCACCCGGACCCTTTAGACGTCGGAGACTATGGACTGCATGAAACGCCGGATTATCACGCCGAACGGGCTTCGAAATGGGGAGAATATAACCCCTATTGCCCGCTGCAGTCGGCGATTATTGCCGGCCATATCATAATGGACCATTTTTGCGCAATGGGCGATATGGACCAGGCGATTTCAGCTTATCGACGCGGGAGAACCGGAACGCGGGTTCACGGGACCGATTGGGAGTATGTTGAAAAGGTTCGAAGGGGAGGCGGATTGCCAGCCGCATAAATCTGGCGATTTACACGGACAGTCAACCAAGTTGCCGGGAGGTTTTATGTACGGAGAATGGATTAAATGTACGGATCGTGAGCCACATTTAAGTGATCGGTCTGTGCTTATGCACTTTGCAAATGGAAGCATTAAAACAGTTCATGTCGAGGATTTTTTCAAACCGATCACAAATGGCGTAAGAGACGGTGTTCAGCAATACACAAAATGGTTTATCAATCACGATCCGGCTTGTACTCATTGGATGGAGTTACCAGACGCACCCGGCAACGCCCAACAAGTAGTTCAACCTGACAATGCCCAGTAGGTCATTGCAGGTTAATATAATGTTATGCGGATTCTTAGCGGTATAACAGGTTATACCGACACGAACTAAATCGCGGCCTGAGCGTATCAGGAAAGGAGTTTTTTATGAGAGCACGAAATGCGGGAATTGGCGTTCAGGTTGCACAACTTATCATTGGTATTTTCTGTATCGGTTGCTGGATCGGCAATATGATTAAGCTGGTTCAGTGCGATTGGTCGCCGTCTGGAAATTGGAAGGGCGAAATCGTTCACGCCATCGGTCTTGTCGGCCCTGCCTCCGTGGTTACGGTTTGGTTTAGCGATAAGTAACAGGCCACGACGCATAACAACGAGTTCGACCTGACAATCAGTAGATTGCAGGTCAACTCAATGTTAGCGCGATACGATTCTATCTATAACGAAACCAGTAACCGCGCCGCCGAATCCTGCGATCCATGCGGCGGTCTGCGCTTGACGTAGCTGATCCTTGAGCGCGGCGATCTCGATATCACGGCTTTCGATCTGTTTTACTCGCGCCACGTCTGCTTTCTCGTATGAGCCCTTCGCTTTGCTCCACGAGGCTTTGACCTCTTCTTGCCAGATCGTCACCTCTTTCGACCACTCGATCCATGCTTTCAGCGTCGCGGCTTGCCTCTGCTCGAGCGTCATGCCCGGCTTTATCTGCGCGGCGGGCGTCGTCGGCGGCTCGCTTAGAAGCTGTTCTAGCGAGTCCTGCGACGATTCCGATAAGTCCGGCACCGGAAGCGGCGACCCGCCATCCTGCGAAAAGGCCAGCGATGAGAGCAAGAGCAACGCCAACAATAAAAAGTAACGCAACGGTCCGCGCGCGCACAAATCAACCCTTCCTTACTGCGTTTACTATTCCGATAACGTCCGTCCATGTGGTGAAAAACAAGAGAATGAGTGCGGCGGAGATTGGCATACCGAAGGCAATGGCGATATCCTGCCAAGTCTTTCCAAAAAGCACCGCGATAATCCCACACGCGATACCGGCGACAAAACCGATAAAGGCCAACACGCGGCGCATTGACCACGCCCCGTCAGATTCCTTGAAGATCCCAAAAAAGCCTTTCATATCACACCTCCTATAAGAAAGTATTAGCCCCTATACTGATAATGCGGATAATCCGGGAATTCTTCCCAGTCCCCGCCCCACTCGAAACCATGGCGGCGAAAAGCAACCGCGATTTTCTCCCATCGCGGATCGGAAGGCACGGGCCAGCCCGGCACATCGCGTTCTGAGGGGTCAATATCGGGCACCACGTCGAGCGCGTTTCCGGTCTGGTGTGCGCTTCGCTTTTTCACCCCGTCGCAGTTAGTGACGGAATAATCGTTGTCTGAATGGGTTTTCTTGTCTTTCCCGAGATATTCCTTGATCTGGTAAAGACCCGCCTTCGCGCGGAGTGCGTTAACCTCGGCAATCGGCTTTCGGCCCTGCGCGTAAAGAGCCTGTTGCTCCTCGGTCGTCCGGAACGTGTAGGTTACGACGACCTGAACGCCCGCCGACTTGAGCTCCGCGAGCGCCTTGAGCGCCGCGACCATGACCATCGGTTTCAGGTCTTCAAGTTTTTTGCTCATGATTTCCCCCTCGATATCCACGCGGCGAGAACGATTCCCGCCGAACCAAAAAAAGACCCGGCAAGGGCGACCAAGTGTCCGGGTTTCCAGTGCCGCGAGCTTTGCGCGGCGATCATTTTTCGTAAGGATTCAATTTGTTCGGCGAGCGTCTCGAATCCCGCCCCCGTGCTCGCTTCCATGCGGGCCATTGATACCTTGATTTCGGATAATTCCGCCGCCTTTTCGCGGTCCAGATTGTATAGTTTTTCCTGACCGGCTTGCACCCGCTCGACGGTCTGAAGCAATAAAACATGAGCATCGCACACTGTTTTTTGATCGTTCATGAGAATGATATTACAACGGAAAAGGCGCGGGGGCAAGTGGGGAGAATGGAGAAAAAAAACGCGCCGAGTCGAATTCGGCGCGTCACCTTTTGCTGGTACAAAAGGGCTCGAGATACATAAGACGGCAAAGATGGTGTTTTTATTTTATGGTTAAAATGGCACGTCGTCAAGATAAATAGGCTCTTTCGCTTCCTTCTCCATATCATACCGCTCTTTTTGCTCTCTCATACTCGGCCTGTCCACCTCCACCTCGGGAGCCCCAGCCCCGTATTCCTTGCGCGTCACGCGGTCGAATTTCCCTTCCTGAGTCACCCATATCCGCGAGGGCGACCGTGGGGGAGCGGCCAAAAAAGCCTCAACGGTTCTTGGCCATCGGGTATATTCTACCCCCGCAGCGGACATGAATTTCCCGTAGTAAAACGCGAGCTGGGTAGTTCCTGCATCGGGGAACACCCATTCTTTGAAGGTGAGAAAACCACAGGTATATTCGACCCGTATCGAATCCTTTTTCCCCTGCTTTACGTGTCGGCAGTACCGGCAGCCGGTAACCTCGTATTCTTGGGGGAGAATCTGGCTTTTCAGGACGGGTGCCGCTACGGGCCGCGGGGCTATTTTGGGCACGGGTGCCGGGAACTCATGCCCGCATACGGGACAAATCCGGAAGCCAGCGGCGATGATGGCCTGACAGGACGGGCACTCCTTCGCGGGGGGGACGCCTTGGCCTTTTTGTTTGTTATCAGGGTCAAGCGCATCTATCGGGCCTAAGTCGGTTGACGTATGGGTATAGTCCAAAAATAAACAATTTTCTTTTCCGGGGAATATCCTCATTCCTCGACCGACAAGCTGAAGGTAGAGGCTTTCCGACTTTGTGGGTCGAATAAGAGCCAAAAGGTCCACGCGGGGGTTGTCATATCCAACAGTCAAAACAGAACAGTTTACCAAACATTTTATTTGACCGCTTTTATGTTCGTTTATATATCGATCTCGTAATGCTTTCGGAGTATCAGCGGAAATCATTTCAGCGCTTATATCATGGCTTCGCAAGCATTCAAGAATCTGTTCAGAATGTTTCGTTCCACATGAAAAAATGAGCCAACACTTTCGATCTTTCCCGCGTTCAACAATATCTTTTATTGCGTCGGCGGTTGTCTCGCCCTTCATGGCTGCGGCTTCAAGTTCTCCTGGAACGAACTCTTTCCCGCGTAAAGAAACACCGTCAGTATTTACTTTGACCGATCCACCTTGCGGAATAATATTTGACAGGAATCCTTGGTCGATAAGTTCCTGTATTTTAATATCATACACCATATGATGAAAAATGCGGTTTTCTCCCTTATGAATCCATCCGGAACCGAGACGGAAAGGAGAAGCCGTCAATCCAATAACGCGCATATTTGGATTCATAACAGATAAAAGATCAAGCGTTTTTTTGTACCGTGTGTTTTCGTTCGTGTCAATTAAATGGCATTCATCGACTATACAAATATCAAAAGGCCGCGTAGTAGATATTTTACTGGCGATACTTTGAATCCCCGCGAAAACAATTTGTTCGTGCAATTCTTTTCGGCCAATTCCAGCGGAATAAATACCGACCGGAGCCATCGGCCATATGGTCAAAATCTTTTGAACATTTTGCGTAATAATTTCTTTTGTATGGGTAAGAACTAAGATTCTTGCTCCCCAGTTCTCAAAAAGTTCTTTTATCAAAAAAGCTATTATAACGCTTTTCCCTGAACCAGTCGGGGCGCAAATAAGGAAATTACCTTCCAATCCTTTAGCCCACCCATCATAAACGGAATCAATTGCCTCGCGCTGGTTTTTCCGTAGCTCGATCATTATGCCCGCCTCCAATGAAAACCGTAGGCGGTATTTTTTTCACTTCGTAACGCTGCTGAAAAAGAAGAAAGATTCTTTACTCCGTATTCTTTCGCCGCCTCTGAAAAAGAGTCATAAATCTTTCCTGTCTCAACACAAAGTATTTTTTTCTTATTTCTCTGGATTGTTATGTCCCTACTTTTTTGAGAAACATAATGGCCCTTGTTTCCTTTAGATATTTTATTCTTATGTTCTTCTGATAGCTTTTTTCCTGTATGTTGTATCCTCAATATTTCTCTTGTTTCTTCAGAAACCTTTTTTCCTTTCTGAACCCGGCACATTTTTATAATTGTTTCTTTTGTATGTTTTCGCCCTATTTGTGCTAAAGATTGTCTTTTCCTTGTTTCTTCGGAAGGTATTCTTGAATTACCTCCAGACAATAAATTATATCCTAACGGGGAGAGTGTTTTTCTTTCCGATATTTCTTTTTCTTCAAGTCTGTTTAATTCTTCTTTTGTTTCTATTCCAGAATGCAGCACTTCATATTTGAAATTATCAAAACCATATTTATAAATGGCATTCTTGAAAGCGGTACAGATATTTATTTTATCAAATTGGTGTTGATGTTTTCTTCTTTTTTCATCGATTGTCTGCCCTATGTATGACTTCCCGGACGGAGAGGTATACATATAAATTATTCCAGTTTTCAAAACTCAACCCCTTTAGAAGATGGCCGCGTCACGCCCGGGAAATCCGGAGGACGGGTCCAAAAATACCGGAGCGGCCATCTTCAAAAAGGGCTGTTCCGTCCGTATGCTCGCGCGTGACTGCGAGTTTTTTGCAAGGCTGGGATTCGAACCCAGGATCTTTTCCTTATGAGGGAAACGAGATAGCCGCTTCTCCACCTTGCGATGAATAGCTCCCGACCTTGGATTCGAACCAAGTACCTTTTTAGGGTGTCCAATTCTCTTGTCGTGCACAACAAGAGGCCGGGAATGTGGCCCTGTATCGCCAACGGCGACCTTGGGGCAAAAAAAGGAAGTCAATAAAGTAACTTAATATTATACCCAGAAAGAAAACCTGTCAATAACTTTCGATTCTTTTTATAGCACCATGCAAAGCCGTTTCCATTCGCAAAGAAACGGAAAGCAAACTCTCCGCGCGATCGCAAAGGCGCAAAACGTCGGCCGTTGGTACTCGCCCGCATCCTATTTCCTGGCGAATTCTCTCGATCAATACCGCCGTCGGGTCGGTTGTCTTCGGATCAGGCATTTTTCGTGATATCGGCAACGAAAAGAGTACGAAAATACTTCGCGACGGAAATGCCCAAACCCTTCGCCCTTGACTTAATCAAGGGCATTTCCTTTTTGGTAAATCCTACGCGGACCCATTGATTCAATTTTTCTTCTTCCGGCTTTACAGGCCCCGGGTGCCCTTTGTGTTGTCCCATGGTTTTAATTATGGGGTATAAAAGAAAAAAAGGCAAGCGGGGGTGGGCTTGCCTTTTTTGCGACGTGCTTTTGTGGTTCGCCTTATTCCATGTAAAATGGTGTAGGGTGAACTAATCAACAACGATTAGATGTAATCAATTACAATAAATCCGCGAGAGAACGCCGTTGACTGATAGCTGGTACCGTCAAATAAACCGGATGTGGTTCGCCCTAAAACTATCGTAGTACCTCCGGGTGCCCAATAAATCTCTCCGCTGTTAGACAGCATATCAGTTCTCGAAAAAGCATCGTTTCTAATAGCTGCGGTAACAGATACAATAATATCATTTAATTCATTAAGTCCGTGAGCCACTGAAACAGACTGCGTGTTATTCATGTCCCATGCTCCAATATCAATCTTTTTGCGATTCGTAGTCCCAAATGTCGTAGCCGTGGTAGCCGTGGTCGCAGTTGTCGCGTTATCAGCCTGCGTCGCCGTCGCCGCATGATCTGCCGTGGTCGCAGTTGTCGCGCTATCTGCCTGCGTCGCCGTCGCGTGCAGCTTTCCATCGTCCCCAAACACCGCGATAGCGTGAGGCGTGCCGGTAGCGCTTTTCTGCTGTGAGTCAACCGCGTCGTCGCCGTTGAGATATCTTATCTTCTGGTCAACGGTGAGAACCGTGTCATCGTATCGCAGATTCTCGATGGTTGCGCTTAGGTACTCTCCTGCATAATGCGCGGCGCGTCCTATATAAAGCACGCTCGTCGCAAGCGTGAAGACTGCATTGCCTGCCGTTACCTGTACGCCATTTACCGTCACCGCATAGGTCGTCGGAGTAAAATCAAAGCTAAGTGTATACTCCGTATTTGCTACTGCGACACAAGCAAAATGTTCATCTTGCGATCCCTCCACTAGAAGTTCACCATTATAAATGCTTGCGGACATACCAGCGTTAGGCGAATATGTTCGGTTACTTAAAATACGTTGACGGGTAGTCACGTCGGAGCCAGTGGTTAAAATAAAACTTAAGGTTCCGGTTATTCCAGTTATCGGATTGTTTGCTTCGAGCCAATGTGCGCCATTAAAAGATAGCGCTAATCCTCGCTTGCCTTTGACGGGCAGGACACCATGGATTTTGAATATATTACAACAAGATTTATCATACAGAGGCGTGTCGTAAAGACCCGATCCGAGATATGTGCCTTCTTGCGATATCTCTAACATGTCGCCTGCTGTTGCGCTATCAACGGTGTCTATGTATAGGACAGCGTTTGCTGATCCGTTTACATAGCCATCTAGGAAAGCCCAAACACCAGCCTTAGTTTGAATGTATCCTTTTATTGGATAGCTTGAACCGTCATATATTTTTATATAGACCGTCGTCGCACGAGATGTTCTGATTCTTAACCGTGCAAGGTTTCCGTTGAGAACAGAAAAAGTTCTGGTTGCTCCATATATCGATGATGACGATGCAGTGATTTTTAATACATTTGCGGACACTGACAAAGCAGAATTGTTTCCCGCCCAGCTATCAGTTGTTGCAAAATTAGGGATGTATTCGATTCCTGCCGCGTTGTCGGGAATAACCGGCACACCGTCGCCATTGATATGCATGACGCGGGAGAGATCGGAGAGAGGGGTTGCGGAGAAAACGTCGTTTGTCCAAACAAAGCGCCAATTCGTCCCCGGGTCCGTTACCGGGTCATTATTAACGTTCGGGCTTCCATCGGTCCCCGTTTTTGATATATATATTTTCCCGTTGCTACCAAGTACGACGGATCCATTCGCATAGTAGTTTTCCGTCGCAAGCCATTCGGGGATACCCGCCTGCATTCCGTAGGCTATTTGTCTGGCAAAAAGATAATAAAGGGCGTTCATGTCCTCTATTCTCGGAGGCTGGGCAGCGTTTGCCGTTGATCCATAAAGGCCCCGGAGAAACGTCGCAAGGGACTGAATTACCGCAGGATCCTTCGAAGTGGCTGCAGCGCCTTCGGAGTCGGATCCAAAAACGCCAAATTCCGTTGCTGCCCCGGAGGATCCGAATATTTTTTGCTGTACCCTGGTAAGTTTTGCCATGTTATGTCGCTCCTTGTAAAATCTATATTGCTATGCTTCTATATTGCTATATTGCTACGACAAAAACCCCGACTCCCGCAGGGCTTGGAAGAACGTTCATTTCTCGCGCGATCGTAAATATTCTGACGTCGGCCAAAGGAACATAATACGTCAATTCCATGTTCGACTCTTCCTCGACGTACACGGTACCGGAGAAAAAGTATAAAAGAAAATCGTCGATATCTTTTAATGATCCCGTCGAGTTATTTTTTATAATTCGCAATTCGATAAATTTTCGCAATTCAGCGTCTGTCAAAGCGTAATCCGCTTGTTTTCCTTCCTCGTAGGTTCTGAACTGCACGTCGGGGACCGTGTCTCCGTATTTTATATATCCATTAAAAAGAAATGGCGATGTGTCCCCATAAAGAACGTACCCGAAATATTGTCGATAAAAATACGTTCCAGGGACGTATCGCGATGCGCCGACGTATAAAGATAAAATATCAAGCTGCGGTCCGACCGCAGTCGAAATATTATACCCGTTTCGAACGTCGTCGATAATATCAAAAATCATTAAGGCTTTGATAAATTCCTCGACCATTGCTTCGGCTTTCAGTTTTTGCCGATATTGCAAAATGAGAAGGTTTCGATAATATTCAATCAAGCTCGCGTTTTCCGGCATTTAGTCAACCGCCCTATACCGTTATCGTTATGCGTGATACGTCCAAAACAAACTTGCTTTGGATCGTTGTCGCGTTTAATAGCTCAACCCACGTCGACCCATTCAAGGAAATTCCCGCAAGGGTTATGCGATACAAAGGACTCATTTGTTTTAGAAAACAAACGATTTCGTCCGATGTTGCGTCCTCGCCAATCAAGTAGGTGATATTCTCGACCAGCTGCGCTTTCAGATAACCCGCGTCGATCAATCCGCCCGAAGGGACTGAAATAGTAAACCGAATATACAAAGGGACGTTTATCGGTCGGTCAAATTTGACCTGCACGGTGCGGCCGTTTGTTCGTGTTACTGTTTTTGTTATGGATCCGTAGGTCCCGCATCCGACGGATCGTTTTGCATAAATAGCCGCGGCGATTTCGTCCTCATCGCCATTCTCTACGACAACCCAAATCGAATGAGCGGGGATCCCGTCCGCGTCCGTTGCTCCCGTCGTGTTTTCTTCGACGTTGCAAGCGGATACTCCATCCAAAGCAGAGATCGCCGACTCAATGGAATCGGTATATCCCATAGAAGGACCGGCGATTGATTTCTCGCGCCTGATTCGCAAAGCTGCGTCCGATTCTTCATCGACTCCCTGAGTCGTTACTCCCGCAGTATTTCCAATCGCCGTCACGCCGGCGATTGCGGTCGCTGGTGTCGTTATCGTGTTGACTGCGACCAGTACCGCCCCGATATCTTTCGCTCGGAAAGAAAGAGAATGGGTTCCCTCGGCGATCGTCGTTGACGCGAGCAAAACAAACTGTGTTCCCGCGTCGTCCTTTACCGTGTACACTCCCGAGGGAATTTCAATCGAATCGGAAAGAGAATCTAGTCCGGTAAGCGTTACCGTTCTATCAACCGTTATATTGATCGGCGTTATAGTAAAGGTTGCGCCGCGGCGCTGAATCCCGTTGATCGCGACGCGCTGGTCAAGGATCGTTCCTTGGGCCTGCTCGGGATCAAAAGAGGAATGCACGTCACGAAGCACCTCGCGGAGGTCGATTCCTGCCTGGGCGACTAGGCCGATCAACTGACCGTCAGGGGAATCCGACTCGACCGATATGTCGTCGCCGTAAATACTTTTTAATCCGTCAGAAAGCTCCGTCGTCAATTCCGGGAGTGTTTTTAATGTTAGTCCGTTCTGGTCAAGAATATCGCTCATTAGTCCTCCACCACATGACCGGACACGATGCCTTCCATGTAGGAAAGCGTCGCGCCGTCGAGTTTATCCTGTACAATAACCTCGAGCCTGGTCCCCGCCGTTCCGTCGATGCGAAGCGCGACGCCATTGTCGTCTTTCAAGGGAAACTCGAATACCATGCCGAAACTCCCGGCCGGGGCCTTCGCGTTGTAGGAAAGCGTCCCGCGAAGATGGAATTCCGAATTGCTCCGGGCGTTGAAATAGTTATTGTACCGAGTCGCCGAGATTTTCGCCCGGACAAGAAGGCCCTTGGTCAGCGCCGCTGCAAGCATGGCGAATTTCGCATCGTCAGGCTCTGCCGTTCCGCGGAAAGCAAGGCGCATCTTGTACACGTCGAATTTGATTCCCGGCGCGGCCTCGAGCCCGAAAAAGACCGGAGTTGACGACCCGTCAACCACCATGTTCGGCGACCCGCGATAGCACACCGTCCCAATGGGGAATGTGAGATTGAAACGCTGATTGAGCGTTATTACGTCCCCGGCGACCACTAGCGCGCGGCCAATATAGAGACCCTTCACGACAACGGAATCACCGACCAGAACCCCGTGTCCGGTCGCGAGAGTGACGGTATTGGTATCGACCACGCCCGCCGAGGCAAACGAAGACGCGGAAATCTCGCGCGTCAAATACGGCATAACGGCGAAAGAAACGTCATCCTGTGCGAGCGTATTGAGCGGCTCCTCATTCGGCGCGGCGACGGCCATGACGCTCTTACCAAGCGTGGTTTTCATTTCCATCGTGTCTTTTTGGAGCTCGTCGAAAATCATACAACCTCCTCGATGGTTACCAGTCCAAAAACAGTTCCAATAGTTACGCTGATGGTTGCCGCCCTGTTTTCTGTATCTAGTGTACTCGTATAGGACGAAATCCGCAAGACGCCCTCGGTTTGCAAAATGACTCTTTTTATGTCAATGTCGAGGTATTGCTTCATTCCTATATCAAGAAAATTTTGCCAGTCAACCCCGTCGTCCATTGCGAAAAAGCAGTCGTTTTTCCATGATTTTAGTCGGGTTGCAATATTCTGTTTCAATGCGTTTTTTTCGGTGACGTAAGATTGCAACCCGCGACCGAATTGCCAATCCCCATTGATATCAAGCGCGCGCGTTTTCATATTATCCCCCCGTCTTTACAGTTGTAGTTTTTGCCTCGGAAATGTCGATGCTCATTGGTGCTGTCGGAGGACTTGTCGGACTTCCTGATACCGCGCTGGTATGAACGTGCAAATTCAGGTCTGTTTTAAACGTCTGCAAAGCCAAATCTAGCTCCGCGTGAGTAACAAAGGCTTTCGAATTCCCGTTTAATTCAAGTCCGTCAGGGTTGATTACCCGGGTTTTCGTCCCGTCCATATCCCGGACTGACGTCTTCGGGTTGATCCCGACAATGGCAATCCCGTCGGAAAGATCGTGTTTCCTCGAGGACGCGGGGTCGGTCTGGTTAGCCGTACTCCACCAAGTATCAATATCCCGGTCGTTGAAAAGAACGATACAATAATCTCCGACGGCGATTGGCATATCGATATAGGATTTCCCACCCTGCAGCACGAAATAGGGAACGTCAACCAAAAGAGGAATTGCCGCGCTCGTGCCGTCCTGTGCCGGACGGCGTATCTGCAGTGTTACTTCGACGGTTTGCTCGGCTTTGGTTACTTTCTCGATTTTTCCAATTTGAATGCAATGAAAGGTGGAAAAAATATCGGACTTTTGTGCGTCGAGGACCGCCCGCGTATCCGCAGGAAGTATTTGTTCTGCTTTCAATTTTCTTCCCCTTTAATCTCCAAAAGCGGCTCACTTCCAATAAAAAGGGATACCGTCGTGGTCGCGTCTCCGGCTTCGACCTGCGAGAAAACGGCCGAATGCTTTACCCCAAATATTTTATATTGTCCGTTATATTTCTCGACCATTGACCGGACCTCGGCAACCCGGCCTACTTTCAATTCTGGCGAAAAAATCCTTTCAACCTCGAGGTATCCGTCACGCCTTTTCGGCGTCGTTTTATTGTCCTCGGCCGAAAGAACAAAAACCTCCCCGGGCATGACTTCATTATCGGCCAAAACATAGAGTTTTTCACCTGAAATAAACGCCTGTCCGTCGCTCATTTTTTGTATTTCGTCGTAAGGGTTTCCTATTACCACCCTACCGCGAGCGGGCGATGCTTTCTCTGCAGGGCTCCCAAGAACCCCCGATAAAAGCTGCGGCATACTTTTTACGCTGCGGGAAATCATGTCTTTAAGGTTCATGTCTTTTGTAAACGTTTCTGACATAAACCCGTTTTGCACCTGGTAGGCACCGTCATAGCATTCTAGTTTGGTAATCCATTCGGTACCCTGTTTGTAAGAATAACCCTCTTGGATATTCCCTCGAAAAATCTCGATCAAGGCGTTCCCATACCCTGCAAGGATAATAATTTGCCAATAGTCGACCGGCGTAAACTTGTCTTTTCCGAGTCGCGCGCGGGTGTTTGGCGCCAGGTTTGTAATCGTGACAGACGAATTTGAAAGGGAAGATCCTTTTACAGACTGTTCGACCTCGAGGGAGCAAGTAATCGGCGGCGCTATGGTTATCGCGTAGCCGCTTGGGGTGGTAATTCTTATTTCATAATTGCGTATGAATTTCACGGGACCGTATACCCTTCGATAATTATATTTTCTATATCAACACATTCCGACTGCGAAAGTATATAAACCGAAACGCGACCAGACACGAAATCGTTGATTAAAAACGGCTCGAGGTTGTCGGAAACCGTTACCATAAGACCGAAGGGTAGGGTGTTGATGTTCCGTTTCAAAATGTTCATTCCGCGGACGACTTTTATCCCGTTGGCAATAAATCCCTCGTATTCAATGTCTATATACCAGGATTGCGTCCGCGGAGAGAATCGCAGCGTGAAATAAACCGTTTTGCGTTTGTCGGGGTCGGGGATATTAAAACTTTGAAACGGAGAAGACCGAAGTCCTGTTATTTGTGTCATTTCGGAGGTAATACTCCCCCGGCGTCGGCCAAAGCCAAAGCCGTTGTGTTAAATTTTTTTCCGTCTTTTCCCGCAACCTTCCCGAGTTCTTCTTTCTCTGCGTTTTGCGCCGCGATCGCTGATTTGTAGTTTCCTTCGTCGAAAGTAGTTGTTTCAACGTCGGTAAACCTCATTTCCTGTAGCGTGACGGAAAAATCGGTAAAATCATTTGACGACTCATCTTGTCGGGCAACTACCTGGGAAATAAGAAAGCGTCGATGAAAATTCCATGGCGTTAAAACATACACCCTTTGATGCGTTTTTTGCAGGGCCATAATCTCAAAATAAGCCTTCTGCTGTTTGGTTAATGTTGCTTCCTCTCCCTTGAAAAAATCGATTACGTTTGAAGCGCGCTTTGCGATCGCCGCAGCTTGGTTCGCGACGTAGGCCGCCTGCTGGGCAACCTGTGCGGCCTTTTGGGTATATCCTTGTGTAAACGGCCCAAGGTACGCATTGACGGTTGAAAGTCTGGAAGTTGCCTCTGCAAGCGCGCCCTCGATCCCTTGCGGCTTTCGGTAAACCAGTTCGCCGACAAATCCGGTTAATGTTATTTCGTCGGGCTCGTTTATCGCGTGATCGCTTATTACCGATCCATTTTCAGTATAGTGCTTTGATATACTCGTTTTTGACGTCAATGTTTCGCCAGTCGGGATATCGAAAACCCATCCCGAGATGCCTTTCCTTCCGGAAACCATAAGAATAGCCTGCGATTTTTCGTCCAGGTAATCCTTTGCCTCCGAAGAAAGATTGACGTCGGTTTTTTCTTTCTGCTTGATTAGTGAAAAACTCATTTTTCGGCCTTCCTCTTGGCGCTCATATCATAGGCCTTCTGTTGCTCGCGCCTGATATAATCGGAAACGGCTTGTCCTGTTGCCGCCGGGTCGGTCGCGCCCTGAACGGTAATTACCGCGCTGGTCGTTACGCTTGTTACGGATCCGGACGATTGTTCGGCCGCGGCTGTAGCTTTATTTCCTGTCCAATCGGTGTTTTTTACCTGTTCCCAAAGGTTTCCCCATTGCTCGCCGTATTCCTGAAAAAATCCTTTTTCTTTAATTCCCTTCATACTTGCGTTGAAATCTTCCATCGAAAGGCCTCGATTTATAATTTCAAGTGCGTGCGCGATTACGGTCAAAATGTCTCCGAAAAGTCCCCATTTGCGGGTCATTTCGTCGAGCTTTGAAAAATCTCCGGAGAAAACCGAGCCTATGGCCGTTATGAGTAATTGTACTATCTCAAGTAAATCGTCAAAAACTTTTTTGAATTCCGGCATTCCTTTCAAAAATCTTCCAACCAAGCTATCCTCTCCGCGAGAATAGGCCGCGATATCTTCAAGTGCAATAAAAAGAAGTGCTATAGCGGCAACTGGCAACATGATCGCAGAATTTAGCATGAAAAAAACTGCTGCCAAAGCTATTAACACGGTCTTCCATCCAACGGTACTTTTTATTGTCTGATCGATAAGGCCGAGAACGCGCGTTATCGTTTGTGTTATTTGCTGAATCCAACGGGAAAGACTTGCTCCGTAATTTCGCACAAACTCCGCGATCTTATCCGAAACCAACTTGATTGATGGTGCCAATGCCGTGACAAATTTGGCCGTCAAAAAGTTTACGGCGTTTTTAACCGTTTCGAGCGAACCTCTAGCTTTATTCATTGCGTCGATATTTTCCGAAGGAATGACGAAAGCCTTCGCTGCCATCTTGTCGAATTCCTCATTTGTGAGCTCAAGCGTTTTTACGAGGTCATTGGAGATACCAAACTGCCCCGCAATATTCCGGCGCATGGATTGAGAAAGCCCTTGAGTTTTCGTCCGTATCGCTTCCAGCACCTTGAACGGGTCGGAACGCGAATCTATCCCGAGAAGTTGATATCCCGAGATATTGCCCTGCCCGAGCCGTATTTTTGCTTGATTGGAGGATATCGCCCGTATGCTTTCGGCGACCGTTGCCCCGGCTCCGGAGACTTGCTGCGCGACGGCTTTCCATTTCTGCATTTCCTCGACTGACTGGCCGGTGTCATCGGCGAATTTCTGCATGGTTAGGGATTGATTGAATTGATCATTGACGGCCTTGACGGCAGCCGATAGGGAAAGCGTACCCGCGACCGCGCCGACGATTGCCCCCTTGATACCGTTTATTCCTTTCCCGAACGCTTCGGCGGGGCCGGTGTCGGCCTTCAATCCTATATGCGCAAAAAGTTCAAGGATATTCATAATACCTCCCCGCGCCTCCATTGTAACACAAAAAACCCGGCGCGGGTAGGAGTGGTTAGCACCCCGCGCCGAGCCGGGTCCGAAAACCCTTCTATTCTTTTTTGTTTATTTCATATTCGACGCTATCATATTCACTCAAGAAAACGTCATATGAAAGAACATTTAAGACGTCGTCAACCGGGGCGCGTTTTATGGCTCCTGGATCTCCGCCATAATATCCCGCCTTCGCAAGTCGCAAGGCGATAAGCTCCACGTCGTCAACGTTTATTTCCGTGTCAGGCCTTTTCCGAGAATCGCCCCGAGGTCCCCGAACGACGAAACGAGGCCTTTGATAAAAGGGCCGCAATTTGCCTTTATTACCTCGACCATTATCGGGTAATAGAGTTCACGATTCTCTGGCTTGTCAAAAAAGTCCATATTGATCGGGTCGCGCGTCGATTCGACGTAGCATTTTTTTGCGCACGCCAAAGCCGCCGATTCTACTTCATCCGAGCAAACGGGCCCTAAAAGCAAATTTAGAATCGTTGTCGCGATCCCTCCTGCCCCGGAAAGATCAACCGATGAAACGTCGATGTTCCCGGAATCGTCTTTTTTGATAACGTCGGAGGACACCCCCGCAAGGTCGAGTTTTTGTCCCTTCAAAGATCGCCCTAGTGCTTTCTGCAGCGCAAGGGCGTCCCTGAATTCCGCGAGCTCGATATGAATTTCCACTCCTGAAATTTTCATATCTTACCCCAAGACCCGGTCGGCATTCGCAAAGACGATAACGTAAATAGAAATCGCCTGTTCGGTATCTCCCTCGACGTTTTCTTTTCCGCCCGACAATTTCTGGATAACACCGCCAGAAAGGGGGTAAACCTCGTTCGTGATGTTTCCGGCGCCATCGCCCGACCGTTTGATAAACTCGCCCGAAATGAGGATAAAGCCCGCGGGGTCGTTGATATATTCCTGCATCCTGGACGCAAGATACTTGTCGTCTCCGGACCCGCGAATTACGCGGACCGTGACGTTTACCTGCTTTCCCGAAGCATTGTAGGCATAAACCGCATTCCCGTTTTTTCCCTGCTTAAGCTCGACCAGATTGTTCGGGGCTTCGATATTGACGACGTCCCCTGTGCCAAAATCGGTAAGCATTCGGGTGTCAAGAATGGTCGTATCTTTTCCGGTAAGTGCTACGCTCATGTATTACCTTCTTAAGTTAAAGATAAGCCCGCCTTGCGGCGAGCTCTGTTTTACGCCTCTACCATCACCGAGACATCGGCCGAGTGGATCGCACCCGAGTCCTTACAGGCAATGTACGTCGCAGGAGCCTTGCGGGCCGCGCGATCGATTGCCGACTGCAGGGAAATCGGCATGGAATAGATGTAATAACCAAAACCGGCGATATTCCTGATATGATCTTCGGGTTTTCCAAAGGTCGTCGAGGAATTCCACGTTCCGGGAGCGAAAACACCCGCCTGGACAAACTGCTGGCAAACCTTACGATATGCGCCTTTCAGCCCGTTCATCCCTTCCTCGGTCTGCGGGATCTTGGTGTTGGTCGTGGTCAGGAAATTGAATCCCGCGATGGTCAGCCGGAGCTTGAACGCAAGGCGGGAATAAATCTGATCAAAAAACTGATTCGCCCCGGAGGCAAAGACTTTCGGAACGCCAAAGTCACCGTAGAAATCAACGCCGGCATTCTTGCAGTCGGTAAGTACGGTCTGCGTCATGCCGGGATCGGCAACCATGCCGACGATTTCCTTGCCGTGCATCGTGTGCGCCGTATTGAATCCCGAGAAGTCAATCGAAAGTCCCCGCCCCGCGTAACCCGCCGCAAAATCAAACGCGTCATCAGCGGACGAGGAATAAAACAGGCACCGGGTATGCGTGAGTCCTGCATTCAGAATCGTGGTAAACACGCCTTTGATATCTGCTACGGTCGGAGAACCGACGATCCATAGTTTATCCATCGTCTGTATGGTTTTCGCGGTCTCCAAAAAGAGCGCATCGGCAGGCTTGTCGGTCGAGATAATCCCAAAGAACGGCACGAGCGCCGAAGCCCGGAGGACTGCGTCCTTGAGCCGTTCGGTTCCCGTCGCCGCACCTGTCGCGGACCCGGCCAATTTTAAGCTGGGAGCGATATCGGTCGCGGCCGCCGAGCCGACGGTCAGGGCGGACGTTGCACCGGCGGTATCGGATTTCAGGGTAATCAGCGCCGCCGTGAGCTCGCCGGTCACTTCAATAATCGCCCCGGCCGTTTCGAGCGCGTAGGGATTGAGCGAAGCGGTCGCCGTGAGCAGGGAAGTTGAGTCGATTGCCCCGATGGTAATGTCCGCATCGGCTCCGCCGTCGATTGCCAGACTGATTTTATAGTCGGTCGCTTTTAACGCCGTCAGGTCGACCGGGCCGGTTCCCAAGATGGTTGCCGCACTTGCAGTGGCCGCGGCAAGCCGGGGAATGATAACGAGGGATCCGCCCGCGCTCATAATGTTCGGCGACTGGCTGAACACCGATACCGCGATACGGTACGCGTCCGAGCTTGCGCCGAAGTCGTCGGCCACTCCATCGGGCCCGGTATAAATCCCGTAGTCACCGTAATTCGACGGGATCGGGACCTCGTCCGCGAAAAACGCGAGCGCGGAGGTGTTCACATCCGCGAGCCCGCGCAGTGCCGCCAAGAGCGTCACTTGGATAAAATTGGAAATACTGAGCTTTCCCGCCATGTTTAGGCCTCCGTTTCGATTGTAGGCGTCACGAATTTGTCGATCATCGTTTCCGCCAAGGTCTTAGTATCAAGATTACTCATAATAACCGGTATTCGGTAACGGCGCAAGGCGGAGCTTCCTTCGATACTGGAAAGGTCAAGCGTCGGGCCGGCAACGTAAATAGCGCAGTTGGCATCTTCCGCCGCCCTGATAGCGATGGAAGAGCGCAAGGCCATCGGTATTTCATTCTTCCGGTCGGTCGCTTCCTGCCCGAACCCGCAGAGTTCCACAGCAAAACGCTCGTGCGCGGACATCGACATGGTTTCCATATTGGTTGAATAGTTCTTTTTCGACACGATACCTACCATGCCCGCCATGCCGTCATAGTCGATCAGGATATAGGGGGTGCCGTCTTTCGGGGCGTCGTACTTTTCGTTTTTCAGGATGATACGCGCGGGATTTATTCCGGTATAGGCCGCGAGGATCGTGCCGAGAAGCTGTCCGCATTGGGTGATGGTCATTTGGGTGTCTCCGGCAACGGCATCCAGTGAGTTGGGCGTAAACCACAACTATCTATATCATACCAAACGCCTTCACGATAACAACCAATGAATGCGCCCTTGCTATCAACGCAAAGAACATCTTTCCCTTCTTCCGGTAGTTTATCTTTTACGCTTATCCATTCGATCACCCCACCGCCTCCCATATCGCGTACAGTGTAACCGCCGCCGAGCCCATCGTCAACGTATCAGCGGGATCGTACCCCGACCCCGTTCCATCGGCCACGGTATTCCACTCGACGAACGCGAATCCGTCACGCGTCATGGTGTTGGCCGCTATCGTAGCGATCCCCCCGGTCATGTACGCGAACTTTCCGGGAGGATTGCCCCCCGTGTTCCCGTTCCCTAAATACGTGACGGGATACATGGTTTTCACGCCCGTGACGTTTTCCGTCGCGAGGTAGCGCCGGTATCCGGCTTCCTTCCAATTTTGGATCGAGTCGATGAGGTAGACGATACCGTCCACGACTATCTGGCAGTCAACCGTGAGCGGCCGAGAGGACGCTTTTACCAATACGTCGAACCATTTCCACGCCCGCTGGTCTTCCGGGAGACGTCGAACTTCTTCCGGCTTGAGCGGAGCGACCATGATGTCCATTGTCACAATTTCCGCCGTTTGCCGGGTCAGGAAGTTTTCGACCGTTTTCGTTATGATCCACACCTCGCGGCGCTTGGTCCAGCCGCGAAAGGCATTTTCTACCCGGGGTATACTCATCTATCCACCTCATACGTCACTGACTTTCTGGCCAAGCCGGTATCAATCAACACCGCATCAGATCCCTTCCGCGCGATAGTTTTATCCGAGTCGGGCGGCCACGTCCCGAATCCGTCAGTATCGAACGCCTCTTGAATCTTGGCCTGTCCCGCGATCCCAATGTCCTCGAAAATCGCCTTGACGTCGCCCGACTCGATATGCTCGCGAGCGTGCCCTTCAGCATACGCGGCTATTTCTTTTTGCTTCTTTTCCAGGGGCATACGAACGGACGAACGGACGGGCAATTTCCGCGATACTGAGCCGAATTCGTTGGCAGCCATGTAAGCGGCCACGCTCTGCCCGTCCGGCGTCTTTGCGTCCTTAAAATACCCGATATCGACGGAATGGTCTTCCTTGAGCCCCTTGATGAGCTTTTCAAGCCCGGAAAAATCCCCACGGATTTCGGATTGCCCGTCGCGGATATTAAAACTCACCAAAACGCCCGCGCGTAGAGTACGGCAACGCCCACGGCGAACGCGAGGGACGCAAGAAACCCCACGCGATACGCGATGAGCTCTTTTTGTTTCTTGCGGAGCATCGCGGCCATTTCGTCCGTCCAGTAGAGTTGCCCGGCCTCGCGGTAGCCTTTGCGGGTGGCCTTGGCCTGTTTTTTGTTCATGGCATTGTCCCTCCTTCAACCGAGAATACCGCGCCGTCGAGGTACGGTTTCGAGAGAATCAAATATTTCTGCCCGTAGTAGGTCGAGGCGTAAAAGGCGAATTCCCCCTGCTTCATCCAGTCGGGAATGTCCAGAGACTCGGAAACCCCGTCCGCGCTGCGGCTTGTCTGAAGTAATCTAGTTTGTCCGCCCGAGTCCGCCGCGTCCACGTCGGTAGTCAGGAAGTGCGCCGTCAGATAATGCTCGGAGAGCGTTCCCGCTTCAGGGCGGTCGGTAGGATATAAAGAAAAATTAAAAACCGCGTCTTTCTCGGCAATCGCGTTCGTGATGTCCGCGTCCATGATATCGGGCACGGCCGAGCCGAACGTGAAATTCCGGGCGAACTGGGTTTTGAATGACGCGAGGGTTACGGTTCCCATTTACTCGGCCTTTGGCGGTTCGGCTTTTTTCTCGGCGATTGCGGCCTTGATCTTTTTCACGCTCATGGCCGGATCGAGTTTGAGCCCCAGCGCTTCCGCTTCCTTCAAAAGCTCTTCTTTTGTTGGAGCGGGCTCTTTCAGGGCTTTTTCTCGCTCGTCCAGAGCCTTCTCTCGCGCGTCCAGATTCGCTTCCCGATCACGCAAGCTCTGCTCCCGCCGCTTGATGTCGTCGATGGACGGGCCCGCGACGCCGGTCGTCGTCAGGTCTTTCGGATACGCCGCGACCATGCGAAGCCCGTAGACTTCCTCGACCTGACAGGATTCCTGCGGTTCAAGACGGACCTCGACGCCCTCGGAGTTCTTGAGCGGCCACGTCCTTTTCCCTTTATTCCAGATGGTAATTGCGTTCATTTCGTTAGTCTCCTTTCATTGCGTTATAATGGTAATTATACCATAAATTAAAAAAATCACAAGGGCTCGACGGCACCGACCGCTTCCACGGAAAACTCGAAGGGATATTCCTTTTCGTGCTTCCTTGCCAGTTCCTCGGGGATAATCACCTCGGCCCCGCCCCGAAACACTCCGGGAATCTCTTCAAAATACCACTCGCGGTTCCCGATATTCTTGAAACGCGCTTTCGGTACCCGCGCCCATATTCGGGAATAGTCATTTTCCCATTCCTCAACCGCCCGCGCGTATTCCGGATCAGGGATATGCACCTCCCCGGCCATGTATTTTTTTGAGTACTCTCGGGCGTTCCCTTTTTGCAAAAGAAACGGCTTGTGATCGTATCCCCAGAATGTCACCCGGTCGCTTCCAAATTCCTCGAAAACGAGCCTCCACCGTGTCACCCATACCGTTTTGTTCCTCTTTTCGTGGTCAGGCGAGTATACGTCCGGGCCCCCCATGTCAAACCCGCAGGCGATAACGGAATATCCCCTGTTCAGCGCCTCGGCGACCAACGTCGTTCCTGTATTCTCCCGGAAAATTGGCTTGCACGTGAAAGCCTCGTCACCAATATCCCCGGACCACTTGAGCCCCCCGAAAATCTTGTATTTGTACCCCTTTTCCGCCCGGACCCGCGCGGCGTCGGCCATGCACCAATCATGCCCCGCAAGGGCCGTCAAAACGTCGCCATAGTCCAAATATACTGCGTTACACCCCCAGACGGGGCCGGTATGCGCGCGGATGGCGGCGTCGAACGCGAGACGGGAAAGGCCGTTGCCCAATATCAGTACAGTAGTGGGGGTCATGGGGGTAGTATGGGGCTTTTGGGGGATTTTGTAAATAATGACGAATTATTACTTTTAGGGCTTGTTTATTTTTATTTTATGGTATAATATTAAATCAACAGGGCGCGAGAAGCGCAAAGGATGGACGGGGATGAACGGAATGAATGTCGAATATAAGGGCTATAACATGATAATCGAGGAGTCCTATAAAAAAGGATTCCCGTTTGAAATTACTGTTTCGGTAAATAAGGCAATACAAAAATTGCTTGATGCAGACCTTACCCCGATTCTGATATTTCTGACAAATGATGAAGTCCGTGTTCATTCAAGCGAAATCAAAAAAGGCGAGTTTGGCACTGAAGCGAAAATGATCGCCATTGAGAAAATAAATCAAGAGCAAAAAACGCTCTTCTAATATAACCGCCAGCCCGGAGCGCCTCCGGGAGAAGGAGAAATATGCAGTGCGAAGGATGGGAAGGGCCGTGCGATAGTCAAGACGCCGAAAGGGTTCGCATGAATACGGCCTATCAAGATAATGAAAAAAACTATAGAAACCTTTGCCCGTTTTGTAAAAAAGCCTGTAATGATTATTGGGATGAAGAATGGCGAGAATTAAACAACGATATCATGCTCGGCATTCGCGACGGTAATCTAATCAAATAAAACTAAGCCGCCCCATTACAGGGCGGCTTAGTTTTAGGTCGTCGCGGTCTTGTCGAAGTACAGCACCTCGCGGGGCCGTCCGATGAGGACGCCCGAGAACTGGCCGTAGGCAAGCTGCTCGAAGTCGAAGCCGTTTATCGTGTAGGCCTGATTCATCGTCATGTCGACGGGGATCGTCAGCTTCAGGGTCTCCGGGTCGTCGCGGTACAGCACGTAGCGATCCTTCGCGGCGGGGTTCTTGTCGCTCTGCGCGTAGGTCAGCGGGAGGATCTTGAATCCGTCGTTTGCGGTCATCTTCTTGAGCGAATTCTCGAGGTACTCGATTTTCGAGATATTCGGGAACGTCGCGGAAGCGGCCGTTGCCATGCCGAGGTAATCGGCAGTCGGCATAATCAGCTTGGTCGGCAGCCGGGTGCTGTTCGAGTTCGCGTAGTACGCGGTCAGGAGGCCTTTCACGAAGGTCTGGAATTCCGCGTCACTCATGCCTGAAACGTCTTCGGTAATCAGCGTGGTGTTGATATTGACGTTCGCGTTGGTCAAAAGACCCGTGATCTCGTCGTCGCCGGTCAGGCCGTTGAAGGCCGTTTCCTGGATTCCAAGGTCCCAGTCTTTCTTGAGCGCGCGGAGTTTCGACTCCACGACGTCCCAGTTGCCCGCGCTTGCCGCTTCGGCAATTTCCGCGATGGTCCAGGTCGTCTTGACCGCCCACGTCTTGATCGGCATACGGATCTGGCTGATTCCGGCGTCGACCTTCGGCCGGCGAGAATTGCCCTGATTGACGATACCGTCAGCGAAGCGACCCACGGAAAGGAATTCGAGATTCTGGACGATCTCGCTCTTCCATGCCGCGAAGCCGACATCGACGGGCAGATAGTCCGCGATAGAAATCTCGAAGAAAATCTGCTTGATGATCTCCGCGCGAATCTGCGACATCGTGTTGATCGCATACTGGAAACCGGCTCCGGAGGTATCGAAATCACCCGCGGCGTTAAAAAATGCTCGTTTGTTTATCATGTTGATCAGCTCCCCGCCGTAAGGGCGTCGCATCCGAGCATAACCCGGACCATGCCATTCTGGGCGACTTTATCGAGGGTATACCCCAGGAAAGCCTTAGTGGTCTGCGCTTTGACGTTGCCCGGAGTCGCCGTGTCGAGCGTTACCGCCACACCGCGAGCAAGAGCCACGGAAGCCTTGAACCACATTACCGCGCCACGGATGGCGACTTCCATTTCCTGCCCGCCCTCGTTGTAGGCCTGTTTGAGGGACCGCTTGCGGACGCCGAAAATGGCGATAGTATCGCCCGAACGCACTCCGGCGATCGGAGCGCCCGCGACGTCATCGGCGCCGCAGTCCTTGAGGATTACGCCCTGTCCGGCGTAGAACTTGTTGGTCGTGTCGGTCGGATCGACCTTCACGGTAACGACGTTTTCGCCGCCGAAGTAATTGAGGTCAAGATCACCGACCGCAATTCCAGGCTGGAAAACGTTCATATTGGTAGTACCCATAGGTTACTTACCTCCTTTCACGGGAAGAGAATACCGGGTCCGTCCGCGCTCGAGGCGGGACGCACCGGTCTCGATCTTGTCCGCGACATAGCCGGATTCGGACGCCGCGTTTTTGAGCTTGGCGTTGACGGTCCGGGGCGTGGCGCTGTTGGCGCGCTGCTTGGTCTCGTCGATGACGGGAGCCGCGACGGTATCGGTCGGTGCTTCGGCGTTCTCGAGCGGGGCTTCGGGTGCTTCTGCTTCGCCACCACCGGCATACGCGGCCTTCAGGTCAGCCAGCGTTACTTTCGTTCCGTCGGAAAGTGCGACTTCGTCCTCGTCGGCAAGCGGAGCCTGAGCTCCCGCGCCGTTCTTTTCCTCATAGTTCGAGACAAGCTCGTGGAGGGGAACGGGAGTTCCGTTCACGTCAACCATGGTGTCATCGTTCATGAGTTCCGCTTTTTCCTCGGCCGGAGTTTCCTTTCCCGCAAGGGGAACTGCTTTCTTTTCCGGAACCGGAGGGGCAGCGTTTTTTTTCTTGAAAATATTCAATGCATCCCCCTTACTACTATCTCCGCAAGAACCCGCAACCGGGCCCTTACTATTTGCCAGTACCCGTGACCCCTCGTATCGGGGCTTCGGGACTATTGCCATGTGCATATACTTCCCGTCCGTCACCTCGGACGTGTACGGGATTTCGTGCCATATTCCGCCTGTGTTGTCTTCGTCCGCGTCATACGCGCACGATACGGAATAGCCAGAATCAAGCGCCTCTTGAGCCGCTTCGTCCCAAACGGACATTTCGACCCATTGCCAGCCATCATCGCCCCAATACGGTATGCCTGTTATGATTCCTGACGCGGGATTGGCGGAAAGGTCATCGAAATTGAACGCGGTTTTTTCGTCTGAATTGTCGTGCATTTCAGGTATGAAAATAACCGGCTTATTCCGAAAACTCGCGGCCATGCGATCCAGGGTCTCTTTTGAGACGAGGACCACACCCTGCTCTTTGTCTTCATACGACATAATTCCGGGTTCGATAAATCTGGTTTTATAAGATTTCGGCTCTGCCATTAGTATATAATCCGTTGTTTATTGGGATTTGTCAACGTGGGGCGATTTGTGTTGACTGGAGTTAAAAAAGGGTATAGAATTAAAACAAGAAGGAAGTTAGGCTGAACAGTCTAATTTATGTTAGCTGGACTGGACAACCGCGTAACTGCGTTACACGGATAGCCAGCCGGAAGAGGGGGTTTTATGAGTTGCGAAGTGTTAACGGATAAAATCGTAAAGACAAAAAAATCTCATATGTGTTTTGCTTGCGGTCGTTTATTCCCTGCCGGGTCAATAATGAACTACCAGACAAACATTTCATACGGTGATTTTTCTGCAATTTATACCTGCGATACTTGTCAGAAACTTTTTACTAAAGCATCGCGCGATTTATTTGATGATAACGACCAAGTCTATCCTGAGTTCTGCGTATGCAATGCGCTTGAATACACAGAGTATAAAACGCCGGAAGAATGGTTACAGTCAATAAGCTAACAACTGCTTCAACTCGACTCGCGGTAGCTCGCGGTAGTCACTCCAACACCCAAATAGCCGCGCACCGGCAATTATAGTCTTCCCCTGGATGCGCGCGCCGCCCCGTCTTCAAATCAACCACTCCCCCCGGCCCATCAACGGTAAAAATCTCACCGTCAAGATGTTCATGGTTCGGCGCGTTTTTTGCGCGTCCCGGCAGTTTGTCCCGTACCCTTCCGTCGTGCGACGTTGACCATCGGTATTTCCGCACCCCCGCCGAACTTGCGCGGTTCATCGAGAATTTCGAGAAAAAAAGCGACGTTTCTTGTCGGGCCAGAAAGTTGGCCTTGTTCGCGGAAACGTCCCATTCCTTCATAATCATATCGGTTAGAGATTCGTTTGTTTCCGATGTTTGATACCGTTCGACCATCTCGCGGAGGCGCACGATTTGCTCGGGCGTCCAGTTTTTGACGTTCAGCCGCTGAGATTCGGTATAATCTTTCCGCAATTTCTCGGCCGTCCGGGCGTCCAGTGTTGGGCGTGTCCCGAGGGGAAGCGTCTCCAAAACGTCCTGATTCATCGAGAAAAGTGGCAAATCGGTCGAAAATGAGAGCGTTTTGACGGTTTCGTCGGCCTTTTTTGCCAAGTTGTCTATCTCTTGATTTATTTTATTTATCAGTGCCGCCCGCTTGTCGTTCGCCATGATTGCCGATGCCAACACGTTCGAAGGTGGCCGCCCGTACCATTTTTTCGTGTGCCGGTCGAATTTCGCGAAGGCGGCCAAGTTCATGGAAATCGACGCATTAAACGACCCCGAGAAAACGCCGTCCTTGTAAATGACGCGCCCGGAAGACAAGGCCGCGAGAAGGGCGTTGCTTGAGGCGTTCAGCTTCGGTGCGCGGGGTATCGCGGCCAAGAGCGGCGCGAAATACGTTTCGTAGAATACGCGCCGGAGATGGTCGTCGGTGTCGGAAAAATAGGAATCTTTAACCCTTAACATCTTTTTGTTTCATCCACCCGAGCAAACTCATATTCTTTTTGGCCTCTTTCTCCGCCCGATATACTTCGATCCCTCCGCCATCCTCGGGCGCACCCTCTTGTCCGGGTTGGGAAGGAAGAGGATTATCCACGAAGGCCGCGGCCAATTCCGCCGATATTGCGTCAGCCGCCGCCAGCTCGTCGCCGATCTTTTTACCGGGAACCAAGCCAGCCGAAACGAGGGCGAGCAACCGCGTCGTCATACTCGCTTTTATTTGCTCTTGATCGAGCGCCGGCGTAACTTTGAGCGGGGGGAACGTGAAGCGGAACGACGGTACATACCCCCACAAGTTCGCGCACGCCAATTCAATGCACTGGCGAATTGCGGGGCGCATTTTCATTCGGATTTCGGATTCCACCATTTCATTATAGTTGTCCGTATCCGACTCGCCCGTCGAGAATCCCGAGGCGGATATCCCGAAAAGCTTCGTCATAGGCATCCTGAGCGCCGACGCGACGCCGATACGGTTCTCGCGCATAACTTCCGCAAGACCGCCGAAAGAAAGTTGTTTCTGCTCGAATTCCTCGTTCTTGTCCAGGATAAGTCCGTTCGTGTAGTTCTTTATTTTGTTGGCTTCTTTGACGCGGTTCGCGATTGACTGCGTTCCGCCGGCCGTCAGGAGCTTTTGGGCGAATCCCTCGATATGGTAAATGTCGAGCTTCGACTCGTCGAGGATCTCAAAAAGAACGTCTCCGGTCTTGAGATAGAGTTGAATATCCCTGATCATGCGCTCAAGTTCACTCATGCCCCAGCCGCGCAAGATCCGGCGAATATATGACGGCGCCCTCTTGCCCTGCCCGATGATGACGCGCGATCGGTTGATTTTCTGCCCGTTGAGGTAGAACTCGTCCGAGTTGGTCATATCGTCGTATTCCATGATGGAATTCATCTCCGTGCCCGAGACGGAAAGCTGCCAGCGGTCCACGTCGTAGAACTCAATAGGCGACCTCTTGAGCCGCTTATAGTCAAGCGGCTTCTCGGGGTCTTGGTCGGTATTGATAATGAGCGCACCGCCACCGTACACCCGCACCCACGTCCAGAAGTTCTCGAGCGCGGCGAAGACGTTGTGCGATTCAAACCAGTCGAGAATCTGGTCGATCTCTTCCGGGGCAAGCTCGCCCGACTCGATCTTGATCCCCTTCGCCAAAGCGTCCTGGATGGGAAGCTGCACGGCGGTCTGGAAAAGCCCGTTCCCCGCGTAAAAATATGTCAGGATTATGCGGTTAAGGGTAACGAGGGAATAGTTATTGGAAAACCCGATGGTGTTGTATCCCGAGAGTGCCGAGCCCCCGGTCGCCGCGGCCCCCAAAAGGCCGGAAAGATCGGTCAGGGAGTTATTTATCTGCGTTCGCGCGTGTTTTTTGTTGGACATACGGTAGTATCCTCCGGTTTTGGTATTTTATCAAGTGACGGCAAACAATTAGCCGACAACGTCCAAAATGCTCACCTGCCCCGTGTGCTCGTGCATTTTCATGATCAGGCAGTCAATTAAATGGTCGTCGCCGTCCTGTAGTTTCGGCATCTGGTTCCCGTTTTTGTCCCGCGCCCAAGCGTAGGTCGATATTTCGCGGACCATGTTCGTCGAGCCTTCGATAACGTGGATCGTGTACCCCTGAAGTCGGGTAGCAACGTCCTCTTTGTAGTTTGCCTTTTTCTGGACTCCCTTTATACCCATAAGCCCGAGCCTATACAAATCGCCGATAATGTCGGGACGCGCGGAGTCAGCCGTCACTTCCTCGTATTCCCCTACGCCACGCTCTTTAAGCTCAGCGTACAAGGCATCATTGAAGAGGTCGGTCTTGTAAACCAGTTCTTGAAACCATATCTCGCGCGTCGACTCGCGCACCCACACGCGACCCGCTGCCGATGGGTCATTGGAAAAGCCAAAGTCAAGCCCAACCCCGATGTCGTCGTGGAGCATCTCCTCGGGCACCGACGCGACAACGTTCCATTTCGTGAATACACACCCTTCCAGCTTCGTGAACTCCCCGAGCGCCCAGAGCTTGTACTTTTCGGGGTTCGTCTCTTTATAGCCTTCGAGCACCTTTCGGGACGCCTCCGGGCAAAATGCATTGTCCTTGTACCACGTTCGGAGAATAAGTGCGTTCGTCTTTTTGTCGATGACCGCTGTGGATAATGTGTGCGGAACCTGAAGAAAGCGCCGTTGTAGCCAGTGCATCGAGCCGGGAATCTGGGGTATCGGGTTGAACGTCATGAAAATACGCGCGGGATAGTTCGCGGGCGACAATCCGGCGTCCACCGAATCGAAATCATTTTCCGAAATTTCGTTCGCTTCCTCGAAATGGATAATGGTCGCGCCCTTGAGGGATTTCAGCTTTTCCGCGTCATCCAGCCCGAAACACCGAATACGCGAGCCGTTCGGCAGCCCGATTTCCTTGTCGGTCTTGTTTATCGCGACTTTGATCCCGTTGCGCCTGAAAAAGTCCGCGTACTCGGAAAAGACAGAATCCTTGAGCGTCGCTCCGACCTTGCGGATCGCAACCACGAAATGTCCGGGCTCCTGAAGTATCGTTAAACAGATAGCTTGCACGGTATCGAAGCTCTTGGCACTTCTTCTTCCGCCGTATTCGCAAAAGTACCGGACATCCTCGCGGAGCCGGTTCTTGTGGAAAAGTTGTTGATAAACGGCGTTGATCTGGATTCGGGGCATGAACTATTCGCCGCGAGCCTTCGCGAGCGCGGACAGAACAGTCTGCAATAATGGCGATATTCCAGCAGACTCCCCCTCTTCTGAAATATATGCCGCCGTTTTCTTCAGTGCCGCGTACATATCCGGGGCGGCCATTGCAAGGGTTATATTTCCCAAAGATTCTTTTTTTTCTTCATCGTTGGCATCAAAAGTCATAAAACCGGCAATCGCATAGGGTCTTCCGGTTTCTCCTTTCCCGCCAGCAAGAATCATAAGCTCCCCGTCGATAGTCCCTAATTGCCGAGAAACAACCCACGGCCCCGGCGTAAACTTTGTATCTTTCATTTTTCCCCCGTCTTTAAGAACTCAACCACGAACGCCCCGGCATTCTCCAAGCCCGAGACCCGCGCATCAAAAGGCTTGATGATTTGCGCGTACTTTTGGAGCATTTCAAGCGCCTTGTCCCGGTCCGCCAATTTGTAAACGTAGTGCTCCCCGCCGTCCTTATCCGGCTTGACGTCGATCCCGTCGATGCAGACGGAAAGGCCGAGCCGTTTCAGCTCATCCATATCGTGCTTCAGCGCGCCTTGTGTATCGACGATATCGGCGACGTCATAGAACGCCCGCTTCATCCACGTATCGACCACGCGCTTTTCAAGGGGTATGCGCGCTATCTTCATAGTTTCGGCCAGTTCCGCCGCCATCATCTCTTGGATATTGACGTCTTTCAACAGACGAGACGCGGCAGAAACCGCCGACTTTGCCGAGCAACCGTATACTTTTTCATACACTTTTGATGCGTCTTTGAAATCGTTATCGATGTACGCCCGAACGAACGCTTCCCTGTTCGCCTTGGTTTCGAGCATAGTTTTAGCTTTTTGCTTTGGCGTCGGCTTTACCGGCATAATCCCCACCCCTTCGCGGCCACAATGGCGTCGTCCAAACTTGAGACGACCACGTAGGGCCAGTTATTAGCGATACACTTTTCCTGGAAGGATACCTGGCCCGGCGATTGCTTCCCTCCAGGCTGCTTCAGCTCCATCCCGAAAAACCTATTCTCGCCCTTCTTGAATAAAAAAAGGTCCGGGGCACCCAGTCGGAACCCAAGGGCAACCAGGCGGGTATATTTCTTGGCCGACATATCAGTGATTTCTCCGTTCGGGCACATTAGGACGTATATGCCAAGAAGAGAAAAAGCCTTGACGATTTCGGCTTGGAGGCGGGATTCCTCATAGTTGCGTTTCATAGCCGTATGATACCCCTTTTTGGTATAAAAATAAAGTGTATAAAAAAGTATACACTCTGTTTCTTTGGAACACTGCCACCGCCGACTGCCATTTCCTGCCACTGCCACGTATATTATATATACGTGGCAGGGTTTGGCAGTAAAAATATATGCCAAACACTGCCATTGGCAGGTTTTGGCAGTGTTTGGCAGTTACTAGAAAATATCCATATTTTCATTGTTTTCTGCCTTTTTCCCTTCTTCAGTTGCCTTCGGCAAGAATATTTTGCCGTCAATTTCTATCAGCTTGCCTTCCTCGGTCATGCTTTTTTTTGTTCGGAACGCGGTTCGTTCACTGGTTTTTAATGTCAATTCCGACAAAAAAGTCGAAGTAATTATTCCCGTAGGGTTCGCTTTCAGGATATCAAGCGCGCAAGCGAGCCCTTTCGAGGTCTTTTCTTTCGTGCCCGCTTGCCCGGTAATTCCCTCAATATCAATCTGGTTTAATACCGCCGAGGTTTCATCCTCGCCGTCTTCGTCCTGTCCGACGACGATATTTTCAAACCCGAAACGCAATACCGGGGGAGGCGTTCCGTCTTTCATTTTCGTATTTTCCATGTGAATCGTGCTATTTTTGTTCGTGACCGAGAATTCAAAGTCGAGTGCTCCATAGAGCACCGACGATCCTCGCGCCTTGGTTTGGTCTCCTTTCCCTGTATGATGCACGATCAAGGCAGCACATTCATAGGTGTTTTTCAGGTTGTCTATCGTCCGAACGGCCGCGCTCGTGTCTGCCGAGTCGTTCTCGTTTCCTTCAAAGTTACGCGCCCAGGTATCGAAGATAATCAGGGATATTTTCCCGTCGTGCAGACCGGCAACGTCCCGGACCGAATCTTCTACGGTTTTCATTATATCATCATTTCCGAGCGCTGCGGGCATAAGGGAAATATAGATCGGCAGTTCATCCATTTTCTTATTATTTTTTATCGACCATGCAAGAAACCGCTTTTCTATTCCGTCGTAACCTTCACCCGCTATATAGACCACCGCGCCGGGAGTTTTGACCGGATACCCGCAAAAATCCTCACCGGTAGCAACGCGACACGCGAGATCAACCGCTACGTAGGATTTACCGGTATACGACGCGCCGAAAATCGAGGTGAAAGAGTGTTTCGATATCAGCCCTTTTATGAGCCATTGCCGCGCCTTCAGATCACGGGATCCGATCTTGACCAAGGGGAACGCGGATTTTTTCTCGACCTTTTTCGCGCTTTGGATAATAGAAATCCGTTCGTCATACGAGAAATTCGCCGCGTCCGCGCCTTTTGGCCAGTCGGATGAGGGCGTAATGATTCGGGTATCGGTCAAAATAGCGCGGATTTCTTCCATGCACTTCTTGCCGGGCTCGTCATTGTCGGGCCAAAGGATAACGCGACGACCTTGAAGAGGGGAAAGGTCGGTATCCTTCCACGCGTTCGCGCCCCCGGCGATGGATGTCGCAATATAGGGCGCGGGAATCGCTTCGGACTTGACCTCGCCTTCCACAAGGACTATTTCAGCGTCGGCCGGTGCCGTCAATATCTTGTCGAGATTAAGCAAGGGATACCCTTGCGCGGGCTTCGGGGGTTTCTTGAAAATAACTTGACCGCCCGAAATTGTGGCCGGCCTGATTTCTTTCGGCTTGTCGTCCCGCGCATCCTTCCGACAGACAAAAAAAGAGCATACGCCGTCAGAATACTGGTGAACGTGGTCCCATTCGCCGGGAATAGTCGGGGCACGCTGCTTGTCGAGCGAGGCTAAAAGGGCGGAAATATTGGTTTCGTAGGGCTCGGGAGATGAGGGCAAGAGAGACAAGGCCGCGTCTTTATCGGTCAAACCATTGACGACCGCGTAGAGATGCAGGAGATCATGCGTCTCGCCGGTAAAATCATGGTATCGGCCTTCGACCGGATTGACGCCGAAAGAAGCCGTGTCCCGGTCCGGTCGCGTCGGGTTCGGAATTCCGTTCACCCAGTCGCCTTGCCGCTTCCCGTCGTCGTATCCCGGGAGCCAGTCGCGTATTGATTCCGAGGCAATGCGGTTCGCCTCTTGAAAGTTTATGCCCTTCTTTTTTTGCATGGCGTCCCTTTATGATTCAAGCATTTTTACAACAGATCGGAAGGCTTCGAGGATTTCGGTTTGTTCTATTGATCCGGACGCGCGAATAGAAATACTTCCTCCAGCTCCCGAGGCGAAAATATCAGGGAAAGAATTTCTTGAAAAATCTATATCGATTGTCGTTTCGTCAGAGTCTCGACCAGTTTTGTCGAAAAGAACCCTGACGCGTGATCCATATCCGGTTAATGATTCCATCGAAAGAGCTTTCATTTCTCACCATCCGGGAATAAATAATGAACCAGTTTTTCATACGTCGCGAAGCTGATGTTTTTCCCCAGCTTCACATTGTAGATCTCTTGCCGGGAAAGTCCGGTCCTTTCTGCTATAACCGAAATCTTTTTATCGGCTAATTTTTCTTTAATCTGTTCGATCGAGTATATGTTTGCCATCGATCCCCCTAATAGAAATAGATTACACGATAAAAATTAAACTGTCAACCGCATAATTATTTTTAATTTTTCGCTTGACATAAAAAAATACCGGCGCTATACTGATTTTAGTTTGAGAGTAGAGAGGAGGTGCCATGAGCACTATTTACACCATCGTGGGTGACGTAAAGGCTTTATCCGCCCTTATCGAATCACTGACCGACGAAGAAACCGGGGAAACCCGGGAACTGACCGACGAAGAAAAAACGACCTTCGCGGCATGGGTTAAAGAGGAATCCGAGGCATTCGATTCCAAGTTTGACAGAATCTGCAAGTTCTTCAAGAACCTGAAGGCCAACGCGGCGACGGCTCAGGCCGAACGCGATTCCCTCAAAGAAGAGATGGACCGGCTTTCGAAGCGCGCGAAGGCTCGCGAGAACGAGGCTGGACGGATCAAGGATCTTCTTTGGTTCGCGTTCGACGCCCTCGGCATGAAAAAGCACAAGACCGAGCTTTTCTCGGCGGGCATTCAGGCGACGGCTGCGTCGGTCAAGACGGATTCGTCGTTCGATATCGCGAAGATACCGGAGTTCCTGTACAAGGAACCGGAGCTTTCGGCGACCAAGATCAAGGAAGGACTTGCCTCGGGCACGCTGTACCAGAAACCCGACGCGGAAAATCCGCTTGACCGGGACATGGTGTTTTATAAACAAGCAATGCCCGTTGAGGATCATTTCGAGATGATCGAATTCTCCCTCCCCGGCATCCGCTATGCGCAGGGCTCGACCCTGGTGGTGAGGTAGTATGGCAGTATCACTTTCTTCCCTGACCGCCCCGGAACGGCGGCCGCTCATTATGACCATTTGCGGGGAGGGCGGTATCGGTAAAACGACGCTTGCCTCATACTTCCCGAATCTGGTAATGGTTCGCGCCGAAGACGGCTCGAAATCGATAGAATCGCGCGGAGACGTCGCCATGTTCCCCGTCGCAAAAAGCACGAACGATGTCATGGAAGCGGCAATGGCGCTTTTGACCGAGGATCACCCCTTCAAAACGGTCGCATTCGACACCGTTACGAAGTTCAATACCTTCGCCGAGGCCGAGATCATGGAGGCCGACCGGAAAGCGGGCGGGAAAGGCGCGTCAATCAATACCGCTTTGGGCGGATACGGCGCGGGGTATTCCGCCGTCGCGAACTACCACTTCGAGCTCCGCAAGATCGCGCAGCGCTTGGCCGACGAAAAGGGCATGAATGTCCTCTTCCTCGCCCATGTCGAGGTAGAGTCGCTTGATCTCCCCGATCAACCCCAGTTCTCGCGGTATACGATCCGGATGCACAAGAAATCCGTATCGCACTATGTGGACGACGTGGACGTCGTGGCCTTCCTGAAACTCAAAACCTTCGTGACCGGCACCGACAAGGATGGCAAGCGGGCGAACACCTCGGGCGAACGGATCATCACCTGCTACCCGCACCCGGCGCACGTCTCGAAAAACCGGCTCGGGATCAAGGTCGATTTGCCCTTCGTGGAAGGCGTCAACCCGTTCGCGGAGTATTTGGTATAAAATACGGCCCCCGTGCCTATCGCGGGGAAAGGACGGAAAAAATGGCAGAGGCGAAAAAGCGAAAACCCGCCGCGTTGGTTGCGGCCGAGAAGAGAATCGCGGATCTGGAAACCAGACTGAAAAGCACAGAAGCCAGCAAGGATTCTTGGTACGATAACTGGCAGGAAGAAAAAAAGAAAATCGAGGAACTGCACGCGGTTTTCGACGCCATTCCGAACGCCCCCGCGCGCAAGTTTACCGGACCGAACGGCTACGAGACCGAAATGAGTCTTTCTTGCCGGTTCATCGCGTGGCTCGCGAATAAATAACTCTCCCCCGGCCGCCGTTAGCGCGCGCCGGGTAATTCTCTAACTTTTTTTATAAGGAAACATTATGCCCGCATTAGGAAATGACTACCAGAACGCGAAACCCATGGACGACTTCACCCCGATCCCGGTCGGAGACTATAAGGCCGTCATCACGGAATCCGAAATCAAGCCGACCAAGACAGGGGATGGACAGTATCTCTCGTTGCGCGTCGAGATCATCGAAGGCGAATTTCAGGGAAGGATCATTTTCGTGATCCTGAATCTCTGGAACCCGAACCCCAAGGCAGTCGAGATCGCCAACCGGGAGCTCGCGACCATCGTCGCCGCCGTAAACAAGCCGGGAGCCCAGAACTCCGAGGAGCTCCACAATATCCCGATGACCGTCAAGGTCGGCATCCAACCCGGACAGGGCGAGTACGGGCCGTCGAACCGCATCAAGAACTATATGGCGTATCAGACGGCCCCCACCGCACCCGTCACCATCGTGACCAAGCCCGCGCCCGTGGTGGCCGGACAGCCCCCCGTCAATCCGGCAACCGGCTTGCCCTACAAGCCGTGGGAAAACTGGCCGGGGAAGTAACGCTATAGGCCCCCATCAGGCCCGGCCCCACTATGGGGCCGTTTTTCTAGTTTATTTTCGTATAAGGCACTTTATTTTATTATACAAAAATAAACGAGAAAAACGCCGATTTATCTTGTATTTATTTATTTTCTGGTATAGAATTAAAACATCGGAGGACGGACGGAATGAAAGACATTGTTTTGATTGCGGGCGTTTTAATTTGTGGCATACTTTTAGTTGCCTTGACTCTTGCCAACTTGGTATATGTTATACAAATGAAAAACATTGACCGGCTGGCTGAAAGCACCGAGGAATCGCTCAAGAGGTATGAAAACAACCTTTTTGCGAGAATCGGACGGGCCATCGCAGGCGCGCTCTTTGGCCCGGATTCGCATTCAGGCACGAGGTATGGCGATGGAAAATAGCGACATCCTTCAAGACCCCCGCTTTCGCCGGGCGGTTCGCATGGGCGAATATACCCGCGCCATTTCTATCTATTTGCGCCTTCAGCACCCCGAGCGCGAGGATCTTTCGACCCTGCCGCGCGATGTCATTCAGGGCGCACAAGTGGCGGTAGACAACGCCTTTTTTAACAAGGCGGCTGAAAGAAAAGAACTTGAGGAGGAATTCAGGTGAAAACCATCGTAAACGGCCTGACCGTGACCATCGACGAGGTTGACGGCGGATATACAGCAACGGCAAGCATAGGAGATAACCGTCTTATTACCTTATCGGCCACCTCCTCGCGCGACTATGCCGCCGTGGCGGAATTATTCGAGGCGCTTAAACGACAGGCGATTGAGAATTTGAAGGAGACGGTATGAAATACGCAGAATTGAAAGATACCATGGCCGAGTTTCGTCTTGGTCATATTACTCGGAAAGAGATGGTTGCGGCGTTCGCTCTGTGGCAACGGCCGGTAGATACGGCAATTTTTATGGGCGCGACACTTCGCGTCAAGGCGTTGGAGGCGGTAATAAGATGAAAGACACAAGCAAGGCTGCGTTTGCCCGCCCAATCGGCGAACGAATTACGGAAACAACACGCTATTATAACAACGCTTCGCCCGGCATGAGTCTCCGCGAGTATTACGCGGGGCAGGCGTTGGCGGGAATAATAGCGGGCGGCTTTCCCCCTGAATGCACTATGACGATTGCGAAAAGATCACGGCAACTCGCCGACGCGCTCATAGCCGAGCTTGAGGGAGGGGAATGATGGAAAAACTACACACGCCGGAGCCGTGGGAAGAAGATGGAATGGGCGATTATATTGGCGCGCCTCTCTGTGAAGGAAATATAGTTGCACAGATTCGCGGCTGGGGTTGGCTGTCGAAAAAAGGCGAAGAAGTTGCGCTCGAAATCCAAAAAGCCAACGCCCGCCGAATAGTCGCGTGCGTGAATGCGTGCCGTTCCGCTTCCGATGAAGACCTTGCCGACGATTGCGTCGAGAAAATGAAAGAAGATAGGGACGCGTTATTGATCCAGCGCGATTCCCTTCTTTCCGCCCTCCGCGCCCTGTACGGCTGGCAGCGCGCCGAGGTCGAACACTTTGGCGCTACCACTCCGGATGACTTCATCATTGAGATGGTCGAGAAGTCGCTGAAAAGCGTGGAGGGGAATGATGAGCCTTGAATTTGACATTGCGTGCCTTCGCGCCCCGTGCGAACCATGTGATACCATGGGAGTCGTTCAGCTCATTGCACGCGCCAAAATGGCCGCCGACCAGCTTGAAGAACTCACCGCCCAGCGCGACGAGCTGCTCGCGGCGCTGAAAGCTTTTTCTGATCCTTCTTACATTCATTGTTCTTGCGTTGAATGCCAAAAGAAGCGAAACAACGCGATGGCAATAATAAGTCGGTACGACCATGCCTGACATCTCGACCGCCATCCGCCCCCCGGCTCGCTTCATCCAGCACGTCACCGACTACTATGAGACCCATAACGGAGACTGGCGACGTCCCCACCTCGGGGCATCTCTTCTCGGGAACCCCTGCCGCCGCGCCCTCTGGTTTTCCTTCCGGTGGGCCCTAGCTCCCAACTTCCCTGGGCGCGTCCTCCGCCTCTTTGATACCGGGAACCGCGAGGAGGGCCGTATCGTCGCCGACTTGCGGAATGCCGGAATCACGGTTTACGACCGCGACCCTTCGACCGGACAACAGTTCCGCGTCTCTTTCTGCGAACACTCGGGCGGATCGCTCGACGGGATCGCCCAAGGTTTCGAGGAAGCGCCGAAAAAGTGGCACGTCGTCGAGTTCAAGACGCATAATGAGAAAAGCTTTCAGGAATTAAAAAACAAGGGAGTGCAACAGGCCAAGCCCTACCACTTCGCGCAGATGCAAGTCTATATGTACAAGATGAATGAATCCTACCCCGGTGAATTTGACCGGGCCATGTATATCGCCGTCAACAAGAACACTGACGAAATCTACGGGGAACGGGTAAAATTGGATCACCTGATGGCTCAGGGTCTCGCGGGTAAAGCTCGCGCCGTGGTCGAGTCGCCGCGGCCCGCGGGCGTGTTGTCGGATGATCCGAAAAACCAAGATTGCCTGTTTTGCGAGTATCACGGTCTTTGTTTCGGGACGGAGTGGAAGGATACCGGGGCGGGATGGGCGTTCGTTCCCTTTTCTCGGGACAGGATCGAGCGCAACTGCAGGACGTGTCTGCACTCGACGCCGATGGACGCGCACGACTCAAAAGGCGGCGTTTGGACGTGCTCTCGCGACCAGGACAATCTTGACTATGCCCTGGACGATAAACGGCAAAAAACGGGCTGTGACCGGCATCTCTTCGTTCCCGACTTTCTGCGTCCGTGGACGGTGGTAGACGCGGATCGCGGGGGAGAATGGGTTAAGTATGATAGCGGGGTGAATTATAAAGGGGGAAGGATTGAAGAAAGCAGAGTTTGACAAAATAGGTTTTTCTGGTGGAATGGGATTCCGGTTGATTGGCGTTCCTGTTTCTCTTGTTTTAGCCTCGGTCGATTTTGAGACCGGCGCTTGCATGGATGAAAAAGAAAATTGGTATAAAATCGAAGAGGTTGAATCAATTTTTTATTTCGACGGAACACCCGTTTTACGAGAGGAACAGAAATGACTAAACGCGTCTACATCTCCGGCCCCATCACCGGCCGCCCCAACGGAAACCAAGAGGCGTTCTACGCCGCCGCCGAGCATCTTCTATCCCTTGGCCATGTCCCCGTCAATCCGCATGATGTTTGCTACCTCTTGCCCGCGGGCTCGACGTGGGTCGATTACATGAAAGAATGTATTATCGCCCTTTGCCGGTGCCAAGAAATCTATATGCTCCGTGATTGGTGGCGCTCTCGCGGGGCTCGGGTCGAGTGGTTTTTGGCGCGCGTTCTTGGCCTTCGGGTGAACTATGAACCGAGAAAATGAGCCTTTCCTTTTTGAAGGGATGACAGACGAAAAGCTCGGCTCGGCGTCAATGCCAGTAACCGCATACATGGATCCTGTCGAGGCGCTTTCCTTCGCGATTATGGAAGAACTGGATCTTTTGCTGAAAAAGAATATTACAATAGAGCAGTACGACTCCGCGCAAAGGTCGGTTAAAAAAATACTTTCGGAGGCTTTGTGTGAGAAAACTCCTGGTACTCTTGGCCCTAACGGCCGCCCTTTGCTTATCGTGCGAAAGCCCGACTATTCAATATAACGATTTTTCAGGGCCCGAACTAACCATTTACGAGATTGCGTCGTATGAAACCGGATGCCCGGAGTGGATACTCAGGGGACTTCGGTTTGCGGAATCGAGTTATGGTGCTAACATTTCTCACCCGGATCCACTTGATGTCGGGGATTACGGCTTGCATGAAACGCCGGCCTATCATGCGGAGCGGGCGGCAAAGTGGGGAGAATACAACCCTTACTGCCCATTGCAATCGGCGATCATTGCTGGCCATATCATAATGGAGCATTACCGTACTATGGGCGATATGGACCATGCGATTTCTGCTTATCGCCGCGGTCGGACCGGTACGCGGGTTCACGGGACCGATTGGGAGTATGTCGAAAAGGTTCGAAGGGGAGGGTTTCTATGATCGTTTTATTAGGTTGCGCTGTTATCGCGATTTTGTTTCCTGTTTGTTGTTTATTGCGCGCAAATGCGCGTTTAAAGGTTTTAGACTGCAAGGATGAATAGAATAAGGGTTTTATGCTGTTCAGCATAATTTATGTTAGGCTGACAACTACGGTATAACCGCAAGCGCTTATACCGACACGTTGCAAAAGGAGAAATTATGAAGAGCGTTTGGAAGTTCCCAATCGAAATCACCGATGAGCAGAAAGTGTTTATGCCGCGAACGGCAGCGATTCTTTCCGTGCAGGTACAGTATGGAACGCCATGCATTTGGGCGTTGGTTGATACCGAAGAACAAAAAGCAGAACGAACGCTTATTGTTCACGGAACAGGGCACCCGTGCGTTTGTGACGCTTCGGAGTTTATCGGGACGTTTCAGATTGAGGGCGGGCAGCTCGTGTTCCATTTGTTTGAAAAGAAGGAAGCCTAACAACTGCTTCAACTCGACTCGCGGTAACTCGCGAGTTAAGCAAATGTTCGACGGATTGACGCGCCGCATAACTGCGTCATGCGGACGGTCAACTAAACCGCCCGAAAGGAGTAAACGAAATGAAAAGGATAAACAGGCATAAACAGGTTCTAGCGTCGTTGAATCGTTACATGAAATCTAACTGTCATTTCACGGACGATGAACAAACTTTTTTACTTATTACAGACGGCGTTGACTGTACTCGCGATGCAAGCGCGTTTTTTTATGCTGGTTTTATTCGGGGGCTTCGGGCGGCGTCGAACAACAAGTTCGAGCCGACTCGCGAATAGCTCGCGGCTCAACTTAATGTTAGGACGACGGACAGCCGCATATCGGCTGCGCCAATACGCGGACAATCCGCGAAAGGAGAAAGAGGGTGAAAACAATCGTAGTTAAGTGGGTTCCTGATGATGGTCAGTACGGCAAGGAAATGCGCGTTATCGAATCTGATCACCTGCGGTTCATTAAAGGTTCGCGTTTTGATTTTGGATTTTTCCAAATCGCCACCGATGAAGGTTATACGATTATATCGTTGCCTTATTAAGAGTTCCTAGCAACTGGATCAACTTGACAACTGAGTACCGTTGCAAGTTAAACCAATGTTGGATGGACGCTTTAGCCGCGTAACTGCGTTACACCGACAACGCGCCAAGTTTTTGGCACAGATTACAGGGAGGAAGAAGATGGAAGTTCCTAATCGTATCGAGGTAAAAATAGCGGCTGGCGTAATAGATGAAACCGACTGCGCAAAGTGTCCGGCGCGTGATTGCCACTGGGATCACGATTTTGGATGCGCTTTTGTTTGGTATAACTTGTTTAAACAAGGTGCCAAAAACACCGAACAAGCCAATCAACCTGACTCGGGCAAATAACCCTCGCAGGTTATCAGCATGTTATGTCGATGCTTCACCATGTACCCGCAGTAGCGACTACATGGATGAACCACGGGAGGAGAAATGAGCCAGCTTGAACTAATAGAGAACGATGGAATTACAAACCGTTTTCTTGAATGGTTTGATGAAAACGAAAAACCAGACAATGAAGGAAGGCGCCGGTTTTTTTTGTGTTGGGATGACAAAAACGCTTTTTTATTGCCCGGAAATACGCGGAATAAAGATGGCTCTATTCCGCGTGCGCAAGCCTTTCATGCTAATCCTCAAGAATATATAGAAGCAGGATTCGTTCCGCGAGGTTGGGCAAAGTGACATATATACCGCCAACAGAGTTTGTTAAGCTCCCGAAAGTAGTTCGGGATAATTACCTTGAGATGGCCGCTGAACTTGCGGTTATCCATGGTTTATATGGAGGGCAGAAAATGCCAGAGGTAGCAGTAGTTCAGGAGATCGGCTTTTACAATGTGCCGACGGGCGGTTACATCGGATGGATAAACACCATCGATGGTAAGTATTTTATTGGTGTCGACGGCAAGATCAGTAAGCCGGAAATGTAAGAAACATAACAACGAGTTCGACCTGACAACCGCAAAAGCCGGTTGCAGGTCAACTCAATGTTAGATGGATTCTTTAGCAGTATACCCGCCTACGGCGACTATACTGACACGAACTAAACCGGAGGAAGCGAAATGAAAGTTGGCCAAAAAATAAAGGACAATGACCCGCGCGTAGGTAACAGAGTTCTAAAGATAATTGATTTCAATGGCGATTACGTTATAGCAAAACAAGGAAACCTTCATAGCGTGAGAATCAGAGCCGACCGGATTTATTCTGACGGAAAACCGCGCCGAAGTGGTTTCGCGCTTCTCGGTATCTAACAACTGCTTCAACCTGACAAGCCCTAACGGCCTTGCAGGTTAAGCAAATGTTAGCGCGAAACGATTCTGTCTACAATGAAACCAGTAATCGCGCCGCCGAGTCCTGCGATCCATACGGCGGCCTGCGCTTGACGTAGCTGATCCTTGAGCGCCGCTATCTCGATATCACGGCTCTCAATCTGCTTTACTCGCGCATTGTCCGCTTTCTCGTATGAGCTCTTCGCTTTGCTCCACGAGGTTTTTACCGATTCTTGCCAGATCGTCACCTCTTTCGACCACTCGATCCATGCTTGCAGCGTCGCTGCTTGCCTCTGCTCGAGCGTCATTCGCGGATCTATCTGCACGTCGGGCGTCGTCGGCTGCGCGCTTAGAAGCTGTTCCGGCGATTGCTCCGATAATTCCGACCAGTCCGGCACCGGAAGCGGCGAGCCTCCATCCTGCGAAAACGCCGACGACAAGAGCAATAGCAACGACAAAAATAAAAAGAAAGGCAACTGTCCGCGGGCGCACAAAATCAACCCTTCCTTACGGCATTGATAATGCCGATAACGTCCGTCCATGTGGTGAAAAACAAGAGAATGAGTGCGGCGGAGATTGGCATACCGAAGGCAATGGCGATATCCTGCCAAGTCTTTCCAAAAAGCACCGCGATAATCCCACACGCGATACCGGCGACAAAACCGATAAAGGCCAACACGCGGCGCATTGACCACGCCCCGTCAGATTCCTTGAAGATCCCAAAAAAGCCTTTCATGTTTGCTCCTTTATTTCACAAAAATTACCAGAATAGCAGCGATTCCGCCTGATCCAAGCAAGGTACCGATTAAGGCAATAATAGCTTTTGGCGTCCATTTCCTCCGCGATGATGCTGCAAGTAATTTTGTCATATTCACGTTTAACGCCGCGTCTCGTTCAAGTTGCTTTTTTTCGAATGATTCTTGCCAAGTATTAACGGCAAGAAAACCCGCTTTTGTCGATTCCTCTAGACGGGTAACGCTTTGTTTTAATTCACTCATTTCCTTGGCCTTCTCCCTGTCAAGGTTATAAAGTTGATTCTGACCATTTTTTAATCCGTCGAGTACTTCCGTAAGCAATTCATGGGCCTCACATTGCATATTTTCTTTACCTTTTTATTTGGATTCCGACTCCGCGCCAAAGACGCGTATAAAAAAAGACTGCGGGATATCTGTTACCACGGCCTGATTGAGACGTGTATTCGCCCGAGGTCCGGTCACCGTAGGGATCGTGGAGAATTATTTCCTGTACCTGATCAAAATCGATTTCTTGCCAGGTTCGCGGCGTGCTTTCGTCATTAGTCGTGAAACCAATGATCGTGACGACGTGACCAGGCTTTGTAAGCCAAGTCGACCCAATAAAAGGAATCCCGCGTGTTATTCCAAAAAGGGCTTCCCTGATCGTCCAGTTCCACCGGGGGCCAACAATGGGTTTGTTTAAGGGTAAAAAATGTTCGTTGATTGCTTTTGCTATTGACGGCCAATTCTCGGGGGACTCAGGTCCATAGGTTTTTTCCATGTAATCGGTAAGATTATCCTCGGGTTGCTTGTATGGCCCCGCGGGGAGCGGTATCCCGAGGATTTCCATACCGCAAACGGTTGCGGTTGGCTTGCACCTGATAGACGGTTTTATTTCGTTATTTCGCTGTGAATAATAATGAATTCCGGCCGGATCCAGGTTCCATTCTCGCATAATTTACAATAATGCCAAAAAGTCTATTTTGCAAGGGGTTTCCTGCTAGTAAAAGATCAAAAAGGGACAACGTCGTCATAAACCGGCGATGTCGCCGGTTCCATATCGTAGCGTACTTTCTGCTCGCGCAGGCTCGGGCCGTCCACCTCGACCTCCGGCGCCCCGTCCCCGTATTCCTTGCGCGTCACGCGGTCGAATTTCCCTTCTTGCGTGACCCATATCCGCGAGGGGGAACGGGGAGGAGCCGCAAGAAAAGCCTCTACGGTTCGCGGCCACCGTGTATATTCTACCCCCGCCGCCGTCATGAATTTCCCGTAGTAAAAAGCGAGCTGCGGAGTCCCAGCGTCGGGGAACACCCATTCCTTGAAGGTGAGAAAACCACAGGTATACTCAACCCGTATCGAATCCTTTTTCCCCTGCTTTACGTGCCGGCAGTACCGGCAGCCGGTCACCTCGTATTCCTGGGGGAGAATCTGGCTTTTCAGAACGGGGGCGGCTACCGGCCGGGGGGCGATTTTCGGCTCGGGGGCCGGGAACTCATGACCGCATACCGGGCACACGCGGAAGCCTGCGGCGATGATGGCTTGGCAAGACGGGCACTCTTTCGCCGGTGCCACGCCCTCGCCCTTGCTGGGCGCTTCCGGGTCCACGGCGTCAATCGGACCGTGCCTGACCACATTGGCAGAAAAATCGAGTAAGAGGCAATCCGTTTTACCCGGAGCCGTCCGCATACCGCGCCCAACCATCTGGACGTAGAGGGACGGCGAACCGGTCGGCCGTAGCATGACGATCATATCGAGATCTCGGCAATTAAACCCAGTTGTCAAAACGTCAATATTTATGAGGCATTTTATCTGTCCACACTTGAATTCTTCGACGATTTTTTTGCGCTGTGCTTTCGGCGTCGTACCCGTTACCACGTCCGTCGTGATTCCCTCGTTTATGACGGCCTGATAGACCTGTTCCGCGTGAGCGAGTCCGGTCACGAAAACGAGCCATTTTTTCCGATCTTTTCCCCGTTCGATGAAATCCGCGACCGCGACCGCCGTCGTGTCCCCTGCCATTGCCGCCTTCTCGAGCTCGCCCGAGATAAACTCCCCGCCGCGTTTGTGAACGTCCGAGGTATCAATCTTGACCGCTCCCGCGCGCGCAAAGACCGGGGAAAGGAACCCTTGATCGATGAGGTACTGAGGTTCGACCGAATAAATAATGTCCTGAAACATGGCGTCGTCGCCCTTATGCAACCACCCTGAATCCATGCGATATGGGGTCGCCGTGAAGCCAACAACGCGCAGGGCAGGATACATGACGGAAAGTATCGAGAGCGTGCGCATATACCGTGTCTGTTCGTTCCGGGGAATTAAATGACACTCATCGACGAGGACAATTTCCGGGGGAGGGGAAAGAAGGTTCGCCGTTTTCTCGATTGACTGGATTCCCGCGAACAATATCGGAGCCGCGTGGTCCTTGCGCCCCAATCCGGCCGAATAGATCCCAGCCTGGGCTTCGGGCCAGCTGTCCAAAAGTTCCGCGTGATCCTGTTCTATGAGCTCTTGAACGTGCGTGAGGCACAAAATACGCGTTCCCGGCCAGCTTTCGGATACTTCCTTAATGAGCAAGGCCATGACAAGGGATTTTCCCCCGGCGGTGGGTATTACGACGATTCCATGTTTTGATTTTGGTTTTTCCCAGTAAGCGTAAATAGCGTCGACCGCTGCGCGTTGGTAGTCTCTTGCGGCTTTCATTTTTTGCCCGCCGCGCGATCTTCTCTTTCTTTCTTTATTAAATAAAGATAAAAACGATCAAATGTTTCTTCTTCGGCTGCTTTTCTGGCTTTTTTGAATTGTTCCAAAGTCCATTTATAGGCTTTAGTTCTTTTGTCAATAAATCCTTTACTCATAAGAAACAACCCCTTTAGAAGATGGCCGCGTCACGCCCGGAAAACCGGAGGACGGGTCACGATTCGCCGGAAGCGGCCATCATCTAAAAGGGCTGTTTCCGTCCAGACATAAGGCGCGTGACTGCCTAAAAAAATATAGAAGTGTCCGGCGTTGACCCGGAGGGTGCGACATATAAGCCACTCTCGCACTTTGAAAGGTGTCAGCCGCCTTACACCTTGCGGCCTCACTTCTAAAATCCTTCACGGCGAAGTCCTTTCGGCGTCCGTTGGTTTGGATTCAACCAGTTAGCAGGGGAAGGATTTGAACCTTCGATTTCCAGTTTATGAGACTGGCGAGATACCGCTTCTCTACCCTACTGTGGCCCCCTTCCTCGCCAACGGCGCACTCAGGGGACAGAAAAGAAGAAGTCATAAAGTAATTATTATTATACACGAAAATAAATATATGTCAATAATAATCGTATTTATTTTTCTACCAAAGAATCGCGCGACTCAATTATTTTCAGCGCGTCGTGCAGCGCCTTTTCCATTTTAAGCGACACAGCGAGAAGTTCCTCCGCCCTCTCGCACAACTGCAGCACTTCCGCCGTCGGGACGCGACCACACCCGATATCTTGGCGTATACGCGCTATAAGGGTTGCCGTTTCACCCATTTTTCGTAATGTCCGCGACGAAAAGCGTCCGGATATATTTCGATACCGATAAATGAAGCGAGGCCGCCCGCTTGATAAGTAAGTTTTTTTCCACCGACGTGAACCCCACGCGGACCGGCTTGTTCATCTTTTCCGCTTCCGGCTTCACGGGCCCCGGATGGCCTTTTGGTCTGCCCATGTTTTCTCCTGTTTTAAAAGACATTTTAATTATATGACGAAATATAAAAAAAGGCAAGCGGTGGTGGGCTTGCCTTTTTTTCCGGTATGGCGGTAATCGAATAATAATATTCTGTCTCTTTATGAAATATTCTTTTGTTCCTTGTTAGATCGTTTTGTAAGTACGTAGCGATTGAAGAGATCCATCAATAAACGCGACGTCGGTAGCGTTAAGAGCGCAGAGCGCGGGAATATTATCTACCCCTGGTATTGAATAGCCTGTTCCAACCTGAGACCACGTGGACCCATTCCATCGATATACGCGCAGGGATTCAAGAGCTCCATCAATAAACGCGACGTCGGTCGCGTTAAGCGCGCAAAGCGCAGGGAAACTGATCCCTGGTATTGAATAGCCTGTTCCAACCTGAGACCACGTGGACCCATTCCATCGATATACCCGGAGGGATTCAAGAGTTCCATCAATAAACGCGACGTCGGTCGCGTTAAGCGCGCAGAGCGCGGGAATATTATCTATCCCTGGTATTGAATAGCCTGTTCCAACCTGAGACCACGTGGACCCATTCCATCGATATACCCGGAGGGATTCAAGAGCTCCATCAATAAACGCGACGTCGGTCGCGTTAAGCGCGCAGAGCGCGGCTCCTATAACCCCGGTTATCGTAAGGGCTGTTCCGACTTCCGTCCATGTTGCCCCATTCCATCGATATACGCGCAGGGATTCAAGAGTAAAATAGGCGACGTCGGTCGCGTTAAGCGCACAAAGAGGTCCATGCGCGCCACTTGCTATCGTAAGACCTGTTCCGACCTGAGACCACGTGGACCCATTCCATCGATATACCCGGAGAATTCCTGCCACGCTATCAATAAACGCGACGTCGGTCGCGTTAAGCGCGCAGAGCGCGGGGAAACTGATCCCTGGTATAGAAAGGCCAACGCCGACCTGGGCCGTCATGCCATAGACCGGCCCGTTTATAAGAGGCCATCCGTCTGGGCCAAAAAGACCAACGTCATTTGAGGAATCCCAAACCTTCGCCCCGCCATGTGCCTTTAATCCACCGTCGGCGCCGTATACCGCGAGTGCGTGAGGTGTGCCGGTTTCGCTTTTCTGCTGGCTATCAACCGCGTCGTCGCCGTTGAGATATCTTATCTTCTGGTCAACGGTGAGAACCGTGTCATCATATCGCGGATTCTCAATAGTCGCTTTTAGGTACTCTCCTGCATAATGAGCGGCGCGTCCTATATAAAGCACGCTCGTTGCCAACGTGAATACCGCACTGCCGGACGCTACCTGAACACCGTTTACCGTCACTGCATAGGTCGTCGGAGCAAAATCAATGCTAACTGTGTACTCCGTGTTAGGTGATACCGCATATGCAAGATGTTCATCTTCTGAACCTTCAACTAGAAGGTCGCCATTATATATACTTGCCGACAATCCAGCGTTAGGTGAATATGTTCTGTTACTTAAAATACGTTGACGGGTAGTCACGTCGGAGCCAGTGGTTAAAATAAAACTTAAGGTTCCGGTTATTCCAGTTACCGGATTGTTTGCTTCGAGCCAATGTGCGCCATTAAAAGATAGCGCTAATCCTCGCTTGCCTTTGACGGGAAGGACACCATGGATTTTGAATATATTACAACAAGATGTATCATACAGAGGCGTGTCGTAAAGGCCAGACCCGAGATATGTGCCTTCTTGCGATATCTCAAGCGTGTCGCCTGCCGTAGCACCATCAAAGGTGTCTATAAAAAGCTGGCCGGTTGCTGAACCTATTGCATAGCCATCTATAAACGTCCAAACGCCTGCGGTGGTTGATACAAGACCAATTATAGGGAATGAAGAGCCGTCATTTACTTTTAAGTAAACGGTTGTTGCCCGTGATGTTCTGATTCTTATTCTGGCTATATTTCCATTAAGAACTGAGAAACTTCGTGATCCGCCGTATAACGCCGACGACGATGCCGTTATTTTCAACACGTTTGCGGACACTGACAGGGAAGAATTGTTTCCCGACCAGCTATCAGTTGTTGCAAAATTAGGGATGTATTCGATGCCCGCCGCGTTGTCAGGGATCATTGGCACGCCGTCGCCATTGATCTGCATGACGCGGGAGAGATCGGAGAGAGCGGTAAATTCTTCGTTCGACCAAAGGAATCGCCAATTTGTTCCCGTATCAGTTACGGGATTATTGTTTACGTTCGGAGCTCCGTCCGTACCGGTTTTGGAAATATATATTTTTCCGTTCGATCCGAGCACGACTGATCCATTCGCATAGTAGTTTTCCGTCGCAAGCCACTCGGGGACGCCCGCCTGCATCCCATAGGCAATTTGTCGGGCGAAAAGATAGTAAAGGGCATTCATATCCTGAATTCTTGGAGGCTGTGAGGCATTCGCGGTCGATCCGTAAAGTCCACGCAAGAACGTCTCAAGGGACTGGATGAGCGCGGGGTCCTTCGACGTTGCCGCGGCGCCTTCGGAGTCCGATCCAAAAACGCCAAATTCCGTTGTCGCTCCGGACGAGCCAAATATTTCCTGTTTTACTCTGATAAGTTTTGCCATGTTTTTCTTGCTCCTTTCCTATTATATAGCAACCACAAAAACCCCAACGCCTGCGGGGCTCGGGAGAACGTTCATTTCTCGAGCGATCGTAAATATACGCACGTCAGCCAAAGGAACGTAATATGTTAATTCCATATTCGCCTCTTCCTCGACGTACACCGTACCTGAAAAAAAGTATAAAAGGAAGTCGTCGATATCTTTTAATGATCCCGTCGAATTATTTTTTATAATCCGAAGGTTTATAAACTTTCGAAGTTCTGAATCGGTAAGCGCGTAATCAGATTGCTTTCCTTCCTCATATGTTCGAAACTGTACATCGGGAATTGCATCACCATATTTTATATACCCATTAAATAAAAATGGCGAAGTATCGCCATAAAGGACAAATCCAAAATATTGTCTATAAAAAAACGTTCCGGGGACATATCGCGAGGCGCCGACGTATAGTGATAAAATATCAAGCTGCGGTCCGACCGCAGTCGAAAGGTTATACCCGTTTCGAACGTCGTCGATAATATCGAAAACCATTAACGCTTTGATAAATTCCTCGACCATTGCTTCGGCTTTCGGTTTTTGCCGATACTGCAAAATGAGAAGGTTTTTATAATATTCGATCAGATTAGCGTTTTCTGCCATGCCTTTACACCGTTATCGTTATGCGTGACACGTCCAAAATAAACTTGCTTTGGATCGTTGCTGCGTTTAATATCTCGACCCACGTCGACCCATTCAAGGAAATTCCCGCAAGCGTTATGCGATACAAAGGATTCATTTGTTTTAGAAAACAAACGATTTCATCCGACGTTGCATCCTCGCCAATCAAGTAGGTGATATTCTCGACCAGCTGCGCTTTCAGATAATCCTCGTCGATCGATCCACCCGAAGGGACTGAAATAGTAAACCGAATATACAAAGGGACGTTTATCGGTCGGTCGAATTTGACCTGCACGGTGCGGCCGTTTGTGCGTGTTACCGTCTTCGTTATGGATCCGTATGTACCGCACCCGACAGACCGTTTTGCATAAATCGCGGCCGCGATTTCGTCTTCGTCTCCATTCTCTATTACAACCCAAATTGAGTGAGCTGGAATACCGTAGGAGTCAACTGCCCCGGTTGTGTTTTCCTCAACATTGCAAGCGGACACTCCATTCAAGGCTGATATTGCGGATTCAATGGAATCTGTATACCCCACAGAATGACCGGCGATTGATTTCTTGCGCCTGATTCGCAAAGCTGCGTCCGATTCTTCATCGACTCCCTGTGTCGTTACTCCCGCAGTGTTTCCAATCGCCGTCACACCGGCGATTGCGGTCGCTGGTGTCGTTATCGTGTTGACTGCGACCAGTACCGCCCCGATATCTTTCGCTCGGAAAGAAAGAGAATGTGTTCCCGCTGAAATAATCGTCGTCTCTAGTAAAACAAACTGCGTACCCGCATCGTCTTTAACCGTGTAAACTCCTGAAGGAATTTCTATCGTATCAGCAAGTGCGTCAAGACCGGAAAGTGTTACTGTCCGGTCAACCGTTACGTTAACTGGCGTGATAGTAAACGTCGCTCCTCGACGTTGGATACCGTTAATCGCAACGCGTTGATCAAGGACCGTTCCCTGGGCCTGCTCAGGATCAAAAGAGGAATGCACGTCCCGAAGCACCTCACGGAGATCGATTCCCGCCTGGGCTACTAGGCCGATTAACTGGCCATCGGGGGAGTCCGACTCTACCGATATATCGTCGCCGTAAATGCTTTTTAATCCGTCAGAAAGCTCCGTCGTCAATTCTGGGAGCGTTTTTAATGTCAATCCGTTCTGATCAAGAATATCGCTCATGCTGTTAGCTCCAATTCATACCAAACAAATCCAAAGTCGATTATAACGGTATCGGTTTCCTGATTCACGAACTTGAAATAAAGCGGTTTGGAGTTGTCAAGGATTTTTGCGAAACCCGTTCCTGCTGATCCGCCTCCTGCAGCCTGATTGGTCGTTTTTGATCCAGTACTATACTCGCGAACCCGATAAGGCCCTCCCGTCGGCGTAACTCCTGTTTTTACCGTAGTCAGGGCAACGTTACTTGAAAGCGCGTTGAGGTTGTTCGGCGTCATTAAGACCGTTCCCCCCGTCGAGGAATCTGCTCCGTAGGTGTCAATAAACACGTTACCGCCATTTGATATCGCCTTGAATGGGAGTGAAAAAACTAGTTTTCCAACCGCTTTCGTGACGTCAAATTCAAGGTAAAGCGTTTGTCCGGAGGTCAAGGATATGCGGCGCTGAACTTCAAAAGCCATTCCTCGAACGATATAGTCATTCTCGTAATCGGTCGTCAAAACGGCGTCTTTTGAAAAAGAAGACATCGTGAGAAGGGCTACGTTCATTGCTGATTTTCCAGTCGAGTCTTTGACTTCCATCGTGTCTTTTTGGAGCTCGTCGAAAATCATACAACCTCCGTTACCGTTAAAAGACCGAAAACCGTCGCCACCGTTGCCGTGATCGTCGCGCGCCGGTCCGCTGTGTCTAGTGTACTCGTATAGGACGAAATCCGCAAGACGCCCTCGGTTTGCAAAATGACTCTTTTTATGTCAATGTCGAGGTATTGCTTCATTCCTATATCAAGAAAATTTTGCCAGTCAACGCCGTCGTCCATTGCGAAAAAGCAGTCGTTTTTCCATGATTTTAGTCGGGTTGCAATATTCTGCTTCAATGCGTTTTTTTCGGTGACGTAAGATTGCAGTCCCCGACCGAATTGCCAATCCCCGTTGATGTCTAGCGCGCGCGTTTTCATATTACCCTCCCGTCTTTACAGTTGTCGTTTTCGCTGCGGAAATGTCGATGCTCATTGGCGATATCGGAGGACTTGTCGGGCTTCCTGATACCGCGCTGGTATGAACGTGCAAATTCAGGTCTGTTTTGAACGTCTGCAACGCCGAATCAAGCTCCGCGTGAGTAACAAAGGCTTTAGAATTACCGTTTAATTCAATCCCGTCAGGGTTGATTACCCTAGTTTTCGTCCCGTCCATATCCCGGACTGACGTCTTTGGGTTGATACCAACAATGGCAATCCCGTCGGAAAGATCGTGTTTCCTCGAGGATGCGGGGTCGGCCTGGTTTGCCGTACTCCACCAAGTATCAATATCCCGGTCATTGAAAAGAACGATACAATAATCCCCGACGGCTATTGGCATATCGATATACGCCCCTCCGCCCTGCAGCACGAAATAAGGCACGTCAACCAAAAGTGGAATTGCCGCGCTCGTTCCGTCCTGTGCAGGCCTTCGTATCTGCAGCGTTACTTCGACGGTTTGCTCGGCCTTGGTTACTTTCTCAATTTTTCCAATTTGAATACAATGAAAGGTGGAAAAAATATCGGCCTTTTGTGCGTCGAGGACCGCCCGCGTATCCGCAGGAAGTATTTGTTCTGCTTTCAATTTTCTTCCCCCTTAATCTCCAAAAGCGGCTCGCTTCCAATAAAAAGGGAAACCGTCGTCGCCGCGTCACCGGCTTCTGATTGAGAAAAAACAGCCGAATGCTTTACCCCGAATATTTTATACTGACCGTTATACTTTTCGCTCATCGATCTGACCTCGGCAATCCTTCCGACTTTAAGTTCGGGTGAAAAGATTCTTTCGACCTCGAGATATCCATCGCGACGTTTTGGCGTCGTTTTATTATCTTCTGCCGAAAGAACAAAAACCTCTCCTGACATTACTTCGTTATCGGCCAAAACATATAATTTTTCGCCCGATATAAAAGCCTGCCCGTCACTCATTTTTTGTATTTCGTCGTAAGGGTTTCCTATTACCACCCTACCGCGCGCGGGCGATGCTTTCTCTGCAGGGCTTCCAAGAACCCCCGATAAAAGCTGCGGCATACTTTTTACGCTGCGGGAAATCACGTCTTTAAGGTTCATGTCTTTTGTAAACGTTTCTGACATAAACCCGTTTTGCACCTGGTAGGCACCGTCATAGCATTCTAGTTTGGTAATCCATTCGGTACCCTGTTTGTAAGAATAACCCTCTTGAATGTTTCCACGGAAAATCTCGATTAAGGCATTCCCATAACCGGCCAAAATAATTATCTGCCAATAATCAACCGGTGTAAACTTGTCTTTTCCGAGTCGCGCGCGCGTGTTTGGTGCAAGATTGGTGATCGTTACAGACGCATTTGAAAGTGAAGAACCTTTTACCGATTGTTCGACCTCGAGGGAGCAAGTGATCGGTGGCGCTATGGTTATCGCGTAGCCGTTTGGGGTGGTAATTCTTATTTCATAATTGCGTATGAATTTCACGGGACCGAATATCCTTCGATAATCATGTTTTCTACGTCAACGCATTCCGAATGCGAAAGAATATAGATCGAAACGCGGCCAGAAACGAAATCATTGATTAAAAACGGCTCGAGGTTATCAGAGACCGTTACCGTAAGACCAAAGGGTAGTGTATTGATGTTCCGTTTCAAAATGTTCATTCCGCGGACGACTTTTATCCCGTTGGCAATGAATCCCTCGTATTCAATATCCATATACCAGGATTGCGTCCGTGGAGAGAATCGCAGCGTGAAATAAACCGTTTTACGTTTGTCAGGATCAGGGATATTAAAACTTTGGAAAGGCGAGGCCCGCAAGCCAGTTATTTGTGTCATGGCGGCAATATTCCCCCTGCATCAGCCAACGCCAACGCCGTGGTGTTAAACTGTTTTCCGTTCTTTCCTGCTACTTTACCAATTTCGTCTTTTGACGCATTTTGCGCCGCGATCGCTGATTTGTAGTTTCCTTCGTCGAAAGTAGTTGTTTCAACGTCGGTAAACCTCATTTCCTGTAGCGTGACGGAAAAATCGGTAAAATCATTTGACGACTCA
>Ga0209575_10000131_pt1 | contig 80853 bp, 67 predicted proteins | sample Medcelwee11metaG_FD_187172 | JGI IMG/M metagenome (GOLD analysis project Ga0209575, IMG submission 187172) | Freshwater pond sediment microbial communities from the University of Edinburgh, under environmental carbon perturbations - Medium... | ecosystem: Environmental > Aquatic > Freshwater >... | reverse complement strand
AGGCCACCTCGTGCTCTGCCTCGCCCCGCACACCTCCGCCCCCATCCTTGGGAGGGTCATCGGATTCTCCCAGACCCAGGGCATGTACGCCCACCCCCTCCTTCACGCCGCAACCAGGAGGGATTGCGACGGCGATGAGGCATGCGTCGTCCTTGTCCTTGACGCTCTCCTCAATTTCTCCAGGGAATACCTCCCCGCGCACCGCGGGTCGACCCAGGACGCCCCCCTCGTCCTCACCTCCCATCTCGTCCCTGCGGAGGTCGACGACATGGTCTTCGATGTGGATGTCGCCTGGAAATACGGCCTTGATTTCTATAATGCATGCCTTGAGTACAAGAAGCCCTGGGAGGTCAAGATCGACGTCCTCGGAGATTTCCTCCACACTGAGCGCCAGTACGAAGGGATGGGGTTCACCCATCCGACCACCAATTTCAATAGGGGGGTACGGTGCTCTGCCTACAAGACCCTCCCCACCATGGAAGACAAGCTCCGTGGCCAGATGATCCTCGCTGAGAGGATCCGCGCGGTCGACACCTCTGACGTCGCGCGCCTCGTCATCGAGAAGCATTTCCTGAAAGACCTGAAAGGCAACATCAGGAAATTCTCCCAGCAGCAGTTCCGCTGCGTCAAATGCAACGATAAGTTCAGGCGGCCTCCGCTTTCAGGGATCTGCACCGCCTGCGGCGGCAAGCTCATCTTCACCATCTCCGAAGGGTCGGTCATCAAGTACCTTGAGCCATCGATCAGCCTCGCGGAGAAATACCATGTCCCTGCCTACCTCCAGCAGACCCTCATGCTCACCAAGCGCAGGGTCGAGATGATGTTCGGAAAAGAGAAGGAGCGCCAGGAAGGGCTGGGGAGATGGTTCGGGTGAGGGGAAGAATCCATTTATTGGTAGATTCCTTTGAAGGGGAAAGGGTTCGAAGAAAAGAATTTTGCAGAATTCAATGAGTCCCAAACCTTTCGATTGGCTACCTATTTTCAAGATCGCAAAAAACCTCCAGTTCGGCGGTTATGGATATTGATAGCCGACATGTAGGCCTTTTCGAGCCCTTTCAAATGGTTTTCCTTCGTGAAGTATCTGTTTTTTGCGTTATTCGAAAATTTTTCCAGCAGTGCCTCATCCTCAAGAAGTGATAAGATGGCTTTAGCAAGCGCTTCAGGGGTTCGATTCTTAAGAAGTAATCCATTTTCCCCGTCTCTTAACCATTCTCTTATTCCCCCTGAGTCAAACCCTATGCAGGGAGTTCCGCATGTCAAAGATTCGATACCTACTAGAGGGCACTGATCGGCATAAAGACTAGGGACTAATGTTATTCTCGTAGAGCGATATATTTGCCCTATCATTTCGTGTGGAACTTTCCCCTTGAAATCGATCATGTCCAGAACACCAAGGCGTGACGCAACACTTTTCATCTTCTTTTCGTCCGGACCATCCCCCACCACAAGAAGCCTTGTTGACGGGCGAGCGCACGCGACGATTTTCAATGCCCTGATTAGATGGAAGATCCCCTTTTCTTCATTAAGTCTTCCTACAAAAAGGAGATCGTGTGTTTTTTCCATTTTTTTCCTGCAATCAACAGAAGAGAAAAGCGGGACATAGGATACATTCTTGTATCCATTCTTCTTGAGGAAAGGGAGAAACGCCCGAGATGGAGAAATGAACACATCAATTGTCTTTCTTGAAAGATGATAGTGGGTCTTTCTATGGAGATATATTAATAAAAATTTCCAAGGTGAGACGCATCGTAGACATTTTATCCCGATCCCTCTTGCACAACTGCATCGTTTTGTATAATTATCATAGAAACCTTTTGACGAAGAACACACCGGAAAATAATTATGCGTTGTGAAGACAGTTGGATAATCAATGCATGCGAGCAGTATAGAAAACGGATATTTATCATTTGTGGCGATATGGATGATGTCTGGCTGAAAGGTTCTGATAGCTCTCTTTAATGAAATATAGGTCCTTGATGAAAAACTCTTTGAGGCCAAATGCCGAAATACCCTCGGAGACTCATCGAGAGAAAAATCAATTTTTTGGTTTGTCCCAAATGAGGCAACCGCTACTTCATTTTTTCCACCCATTATTGACATCAATCCATCAAAGTATGTCTCAGCTCCACCAGATTCGTCAAGCCGTGATTGAATATACAGGATTCGCATTGAGAACCGCCTTCATCTATTTTGAGATGCCCCTATATCCTGAGGAAAGTACTTAGAATTTTCCTGAAACCTAGGACCCGGAATCAGAAGTCCCTCCTGAACCTGGAATATTAATGGAGATGGGTCAAAGAGTGCATAACCACCTCGGTTCATTTCAGTAAAGGTTTCACACATATGAATGGTCATAAAATTTCCCCCCCCCCAATTTATTTATCAAGGTAGAGATATCTGCTATCTCTTTTATTCTTCCTAATATCTGTAGTGCATTTAAGTATTTTGGGGTTTGACCCAGGCGAATGTATGCTCTCTTTGAAAATGTTCAGATCGTGGGATCATAAATAATGAACAATTCCCGCTATTATATTCGGAGAATCAAATAATCTTCAGCTTTATTTGTTTCGGTGTCTTATTTCAATCATCCCTCGCAGATAACCTTCGATGATTCTTATCCGGCTAGGGTCCTTCCTTACAATCGCCCCCAATAACAATCTAGGTATTGGGGGAGGATTGGTGTTATTCATCCCGAAAAAAATAGCCGCATAGGGGAGCCACCCCCCAATATTCTTCTTGATAAAATATATCAGATTATATCCTTTGTAGTAATTTAAATGATACATATTCATTCTTCCCGACTGGCTGACTTTATGGAAGACCAGGACTTTTGGATGATAAAGGATTTTATGTCCTTTTTTTTTTAATCTATAGACTACATCGAAATCTTCGAATTGCCCATTAGTATACCCAGGATCAAAATAAATTCCGTCTAATATCTCCCTTCGAAATGACATATTAGCCCCCATTATTAATTCAGTTAGCACTGATTTTGGGGGGATCCAGCAAGAAATAAAATCGTAAATTTGTCCATATCGATTAATCCGGTTCAGATTCTTTTTTGATCGGATGATCTTGTTTTTTATCCTGAGGTCATCATCACAAATAAGAGCCGGTCCCCCGCAGATATCGATACGTTCATCATCATATGCCTGGCTTAAATATTCAAGCCACTCCCTTGCGACTTCTGAATCATCGTCAACGAATGCGATGATATCGCAAGTAGAATATTTTATTAAGTTATTCCTTATCCTCTGTTGCCCTTTTTTTTCAAAGGATCTATAGAACTTTATTTTTGGCTTGGCTTTCTTATTCATTCTGGAGATAAGGCGGCTTGTCAACAGGTCCTCTGAATGATCTTCCATCACAAGCAATTCATCAGGCAACTTGGTCCCTTTGTAGATGCTGAGGAGACATCTCTCAAGGTCTTTTGGTCTTTTGTGGGTCGCTATGCAGACGCTGACCGTGTTCTTTTTCATAATTTAGCCGCCCCCATCAACATTCCGATCCTTCAGATTTCCTTTTCAGAAAGAGGCTATCCATTAATAAGATTATTGCGTTTTCATCCCACCCATCGGTTACATACTTATATGAGCGGTTTCCTCTAATTCTTAAGAATTTAGCCGAGCGCGGTTCAGGATGGAAGACGATTCACCAAAAAGACAGGTCTTGGTCTCCGCTGTACTCCTCTCAAGCTCAAAGATAGCGACCTACTTCTTTTTGCTCCTGCTTGGGAATCTGTTCTTGATCGAGGAATACGGCAAAGCCGCTTTCGCCTACTCTATCTTCAGCCTCATCATGCTGCCAGTGACCATCGGGGTGCCAGGGATCCTTGTCCCCTGGATGATCAATAAGAAAGATTATCAGACCATCTTCTGGGTCCTGGCATCGTTCACCATCCTCATCACCTCAACTGCGGTATTTCTTTCCTCTTACTGGCCGATCTTCCTCCCCTTCTCGATCGCCATACCCTTTCTCTTCCTGAAGGAATTCGGCAATTCATTCCTGCGAGCAGAGAAAAAGTTCGGGATTGTCCAGTTCTCCTATACACTCTCAGCGGTAGTCACCATGCTGTCGATTTATTTCCTAGCCAGATATTCTTCGATCGGTATTACCACCAGTTATGTCATGGGGTTTGTCGCATCATCGGTTTTTATCATTTTTCTCACCACTCAGCATTTCAGGAAGATGGCGTTCCGGATTAAGGCTGCCTCAATCTTCAGTTATTTTCGGAAAGGAGCGATCACGACCATCTTATCCGTTTCACTCCTCTTCCTATTCTGGGTCGATACCCTCATCCTTGGCCTGCTTTCCACCTATGAGAATGTCGCGAAATACAATATCGCTGGCCCACTCTCAAATGTCCTTACCATAATCCCCCTCACCCTTTCAGCGTTCCTCCTGACAAGAAGCGCTGAGGAGAAGGACAGCAGATATTCAGAAGGCATGTTCCATAGGACAATGAGGCTCTCATTTTCTGGCTCGCTTATCGCGGGGATTGCTCTGAATGCGCTCATCGTCTTTCTGCTGAAATTCTTCTTCCCACAGTATCTTGGAATCCAGCAATATGTCATGATCCTCTCCATAGGGATACTTCTTTTCGGGGGGTATCATTTGATCTCCACTTATCTCTCCGGAAAACTCGAACCGAAGAAAGCGTTATTCCCTATCCTCATCGCCGTGCTTGTCAACCTTGGACTGGATATCCTCCTTATACCATACTTTGGGCTCTACGGTATCACCATAGCGACGACAACCGCTCACCTGGTAGCATTCGTCCTCTTAGCAAGAAAAGTCAACCTTCCCCTGAGATTCATGTGGGCCATACCCCTTTCGCTTTCTCTTCCTGCCGCGTACTTCCTTGGTATATATGGCCTCATTCTCATCCTCCCGGCCATTTACCTCCTTTTTTGGACAGGGCTTATCGAGAAAGGCGATCTGAAAGTCGTCTATGACATAACCTGCTCCCTCTTGCGCAGGGGCTGAATGTGTTTAATCTCAAATACTTTTTTTTCCACCAGAGGCTAGCTGGCACTGAAATATCGTCTTTGATCAGGGGTGTCGATTTTCGATTGACAAGCCGACTATTACTTTTCAGTGTGTCAACAGATGAAATTTTCGGAGAAAAAAACGGCCATCGGCATTTTCGGTTCTACATCAAGGGGTGACGTCATATCTTTGAACTCGTCACCGGTTTCCATAGTTTCACCAACTGTTTATTTTTCATGCGTTCCGCTCTCTTCCTGCAATACCAAGTCAGGAGGACATATCCCGGGAGGTAGAAGAGTTCCAAAGGAGATATATTCGTGAGGACGTGCTTAAGGGACGGAGGTACAGCGGTTTTTTCCTGGATCTTCCCCGCATATATTCTCGTTTTCTGGTTGATATAGTCTCGCAGGTTTTCAGGGAACGAGACATATACCCGCGCGTCGAGAGCGATCCACCTGTTCAGATTGGTGGAGAGATAATCATCCTCATTGATCGTTTCCAGTGGGATTGACTTGAGCGCGTCCCTGCGTATCATATAGAGATATCCGCTGATCTTCCTCTCCCTTGGATGACGGTAAGGGAATGAGCTGATGAACGAGATGAACCCTTTCCCTTTGCGGAGAGGGAGGGGGATGCCGCCCACGATATCCGCTTCTGGATGCTGCCTCGAAGCCAGGAGGAGATTTTTTACAGCATGCCTCCCGAGGATGACGTCTCCGTCAGTGAACACGATCCACTTGGTCCTCGCCTTCTTCCTGATGAGGTTCCAGGCCGAAGGTTTCCCTTTCCTTTCCCGCTCGATGACGAGCGAGACCTCCTTATGGGTCTCCATGATCCTGTGTACAGCCTGCTCAGTTCCGTCAGTGCAGCCGGAGGCGACGACGATGATCTGGAGAGAGACATTTTCCGGGAGATACTGGCAGAAGAGGCTGTGGAGGGTCTTTCCTATGCTCTTCTCTTCATTATAGACCGGAATCCCCACAGTGATGCGCAATTTTTTCCCCCTTTTCCCTGTAACCCTAATCTATATATATAGTTTATTCTTAGCTGCATCCATGAAGGTCCTTCAGGTCTGTCCCTTCTTTTATCCTGTCCAGGGAGGGATGGAAGAGCACGTTCTCAACCTCTCTCTCGAACTCAAGAGAAGAGGCCATGATGTCACAGTCCTCACCACAGACCATGACAAGAAGAGGCCGCTTGAAGATGCACCTGAAAGCGTGAAAGGGATAAGGATCATAAGGTTCCATCCCTGGTTTCCCCTGGGAGACTTCGCCATGTTCTGGCCCCAGGTCGCGATCGATGTCTTCTCGGGCGGTGCGGACATCGTCCATGTCCACGGATATCGCCATCCCCACACTGACATCTCTCTCCTCGCAGCGAAAGCGAAGGGCATCCCCTGTGTCCTCACTTCCCACGCGCCATTCCACGGTGGCCGCCTCGCAAGGAAGGCGAGGGAGAGGGCGACACGGCTCTACGACCGCACGCTCGGATCATTCCTCCCCGGCTCTTATGATTGGATCATCGCTGTCTCGCGGGAAGACAAATCTTTTTTCAGGAAGAGGACAAGGAGGGTTTCGGTCATCCCTAACGGGATAACGAAGAAAGATTTCCGTAAGGGAGACGGGGATGCATTCAGAAAGAGGTTCGGTATCAAAACAAAGCACTTCCTTCTCTCGGTTGGCCGCCTCCATCCCACAAAAGGCCACCACAGGCTCAAGAAGGTCATGGACGGCTTGCGAGGCTTTGATGTCTCCCTCGTCATCGTCGGACCTGACGACGGCTGCGGAGCCTCGCTCAGGCGTTCCCTCAAAGGAGCCATATTCACCGGCGCGCTCCCCCATGAGGAGATCAGGGACGCCCTTGCGGGATCGGACATCTTCCTCCTCCCGAGCGATTATGAGGCATTCGGAATCGTCATCCTCGAAGCCATGGCCCAGGGCGTCCCTGTCATCTCGACAGACCAGGGAGGGCCAAAAGACATCATCCGTCCTTCCTTTGGAAGGCTCATCCCTCCTGATGATTCGAGACGATGGATCGATGCCTGTAGAGAGATTCTTATTGACAGTGAAAAAAGAGAGATGATGGGGAAGAGCGCGGCAGCAGAAGCGAAAAAATATCTCTGGTCTTCCCTTGCGGATGAAGTCGAAAAGGTGTATCTGCGATGTATTCGGTGATCATCTGCGCGTTCCGAGAGGAAACCACCATAGCGAGAGCGGTGAAGCCATTTGAAGGTGCTGATGAGATCATCGTCGTAGCGCCTGACAAAGAGACCCTCCGGGCGGCAAGGAATGCTGGCGCGAAGACCCTGCAGGACGGAGGGAGAGGGAAGCCTGAAGCGCTCAACCTCGCTGTCAGAAAAGCGAAAGGAGACATCCTCGTCCTTTCTGATGGTGACGTCTGGACAGAAGACCATGCCCGGCTTCTAGAATATTTCGATGACAAGAGGATTGGAGCGGTCACCGGTCGGCCTGTCAGCAGCGAATCACGGGAGACAATGCTTGGATATTGGAGCCACCTCCTGACGCAGGCAGCGCACAGCGAACGCAGGAAAGGGGGGGCGATAGACTGCTCAGGATACTTATATGCTGTCAGGCGATCCCTCATGCCGGTCATCCCAAAAGAGAGCCTCGTCGATGATGCCTACGTCTCGCAATTCATCACGAAAAAAGGATTCACCATAGCGTATGAACCACGGGCGAAAGCATTTGTTAGGTACCCGGCCACATTTTCTGATTGGTTGAAGCAGAAGAGGCGGAGCGCGGGAGGTTATGTCCAGCTCAAAGAGATGGGCTTCCCTTCAAAGTTCAGGTCTTTTTGGAAAGAAGCGAAAGGGATCGGATTCGTCTTCGGATTCTGCCGCTCGATAAAAGAGTGCACCTGGTCAACCCTCCTCCTCATCGCCCGCTTGTATCTTTGGCTCATCATATTCCGTGATGTCAAGCTGCTGAAGAGATCCTCTGGAAAGATATGGCTTCGCGTAGATTCGACAAAAGGAAGATGAGGACTGATTCTGTTCCCCAGGGACGCGCATCGCGAAGTTAGTGACGACCGGACGCTGTACAACCCGTACCATCTAAAAGCCGAATAGACTGTCGCTTATGTGGCAACATGAGGACAGAATTTCTAGATAGTAGTGAGCGACTGGTACAAGGGTATCCCATCGATCATCTTCACATCGCTTGCCTCGAGGATCTCTTCCTCGATCGCAACAGCGATGGTCTTCTCACCGACAAGGTTCACGAGGTCAGCGTTCCTCATGAGGTCAGCAACCTCATTCTTCGTCAGTATCTCTCCCTTATAGAATTCTCCTGAAAGGTCCAGTATGAGCTTGCCTTCCTCGAACACTTTTCCTAGGAGATCGCTGTCGCAGACTGCAAGAAGGATCTTCCCGTCTTTTGTGGTGTGTGATTTGACGTACATCAGATCTTCGACCTTACTACATATTTGGCCCCGCACGCGGAGCATTTGAGATAGGCGATAGCCCCTTCCTTCTCCACTTTCGTGTCCGGTTTCCCGCACACCTTGCAGAGGACGAATTCGTTCGCGTATTTCTTGATCTTCTCGTTGATCCTTGAAGCTGGAACTTTAGCTCCGACGATAAGTCCGGTCTTGGTCAGGTTCCCTGGCGTCGCAAGCTCTTTCAGGACATACTTGAGGAGGTGCTCGGGCTTCCTACGTAATGTATCAGCGATCTGGTGGAAATTGCTGATCACTGTCCTGTTTCCCTGGAGATGCCCCATGACCTTAGGTACCTCGAAGCGGTCCCTCTCGAACACTGACTCAGGGATCTCCCCGACTGCCTTGTCAAGCATCTTCTCGTAGTCCATTGTTCCTGAAAACCCCTGATAGTTTATAAAGTTTGCCTATAATCATTTGGAAGCGGAAGGGAAAAATTTTCACTTAGCATTAGCCGGGACTCCCGGAACAATCTGCATGATTCACAGAGGCTGATTCTGAATAGACAAAATAATTACGACCAAGATGAGGCCCATTTGTGAGCGTCATATTAAAAGAAGACGACCCGGGACAATTGGATAACGAAGTGGAAATATCTATGAAAATCTCTGCGAATACATGCAATTGAGATACCTAGTCAGGGGAATCTCCAAGGAAGAATAGTTCGAACAATCCCGTCAATACACGAAATCGCTGACAGAATACTTCTCCACGAACCCTTTCGGGCCATAGCTCATCTTGTTTTGCCTCAGACCTAAATCTCCAAGGTCTTGCTCCTTATTGATAGTTGTAACGCAATCCAGCAATTCATTGATCCCAAAAAGATGGATCAATGCCTGATACGATCCTCTCTCCTTTTCAGCTTTCTCAATAAAGAGATATCCTGTTCCGTTGAATTTTTCCCCTAATGTGAAGCCTGCCAGATGGTCATTTGAATAGATGCAGCCTCCGGTCAAATCCAGCGTATTGAGATTATTGAGCGCTTTTTTTATTGCCCTCGATTCTGTAGTGACGTTCATTGGAGGAGCATCTCCGAATTTTTGGCTTATCCAATTTTCATTAAAATCAAGCACTTGATCCCTAATGGCGTTTGTGAGTGGCATATAGGAGGGATGAAACATGTTGAGGTATCTTTTCAGGTTTTTGCGGTGCATATCATCAGCGTTTATCATATTCACTAAATTTTTTGTGTCATAGATGTACTCAAATTCATCCCTCATGGGTTCAATATGCGCTTCGCAACCTTCACAAAGCTTAGCCGCCTGATCTTTCGTGAGGACCAATCCAAGCTTTATGCCATTGTCATTATACCAACTCACAACTTCCCGGATTGTGTCTTTGATCCTGTTTGTCCCGATGATAGGATGAAGGAAATCATTCCCCTCTTTTTCTGTCACCACGATGAGATTGTCATTGAGCATGCTTAAATAATATTTTTCCCCTTCACAATCAAACGCGAACATATTATAAAAGGTGAGATCGCTTGGCACGACAGGCAGTTGGTCAAGGAGATCGATGTACTGTAGTCTGTCGCCGATATCGATCCTTTTCATCTCAGGAAAAAACGGGATTGGCCTTGTGTTGAATCTCAATGCCCGATATGGATTCTCTTTTGAAGACCCAATCCCTAACGACTGGAACCCGAGATGCTCATAGAACCCGAGGTTGTTCAATTGAAGGGGGGTGTTGATACACAGATCTTTATTCTCTTCGAACGCGAGCAACTTAGCCAGCTCCATCATCCTGATCCCTATCCCTCTCGACCTGAATTTTTCATCAACGATCAATGACCCCACATTATACTGGATCTTTCCATCAGAATCCATAAACCCATCTTCGAGAACCATGGCGCTGACGACTTTCTTATTGTTCTTTTCGACAAAACAAAGGCCTTTATCCACCGCATCGGCGATACAATCCCTTCTGATATATTTAAAATCTGGAGAACCTGAGACATTTAAACCAGAGTTGATATGGCAGATATCTATTACATCATCTATACTTGCGATAATAATGTTATCCATCTGAAAGGGAGTAGGTATCTTATTTTTAAACTTAACGGGAGATTAACCACTAATAAGTTGTAAAAAACCAAGTCAACGACTAAATCTAGCATATTTAAATGATATAATCAGATAGAAAACCGAAAAAAATGACAAAGAACCATTCTCCAACACAAGAATGATAGAAAAAAAGCGCCGAGATACGCTTTCAATCCGCTTCTTCGTTATTCTCGTTATATGAAGGCACAGCAGCTTTCGAGATGATCATGACATCGCCTATCGACTTGACGAGCTGGTGCGGGACGATGACCCCTTTCGCGCTTCCGAGAACCTTGTTCAGGAACGAATTCTTGGTCGCCCTGACCCTCCATCCGAAGACCTTGGTCTGGGTGAGGATGGACTCTTCTACGTCACCGAAATAATCACCGGTCTCGGTGAACACCTTCATGTCATACGTCTCTGATATCTTCTTCATCTTGAGCATGAGGAACGCCTCCTGTTTTCCGTCTGGGATTATATCCGCTTGATGATGGCAGGATTATATTTAAACTCTTCGGTTTTCCTCCATAACATTTATCAATCCTCCCCGGCTCGTGGGAGGCATGACCCTGAAGATCATCGGGACCTCCCATATCGCAAGGCAATCCGTGAAGGAGATAGAGAAGGCTATCCTCGAGTTCGACCCTGACATCATCGCGATTGAGCTAGACAAGGGGAGGATGGCAGGGCTCCTCGCTAAAGAGCGGCCGAAACCCACCTGGAAAGATATCAGGAAGATTGGATTGAAGGGATACCTCTTCTTGCTCCTTGGCGCGTGGGCAGAAAAAAAGCTGGGCGACAGCGTCGGGATGAAGCCAGGCGCCGATATGCTGGCTGCGGCGACGCTCGCGAAAGAGAAAGGGAAACAGCTCGCGTTCATCGACCAGGAGATCCAGGTCACCCTATCCCGGCTCTCAAGAGCGATCAGCTGGAAAGAGAGATGGCATTTCGTTGCTGACCTCTTCAAAGGGGTGGTCTTGAGGAGACAGGAGATCGTCTTCGATCTATCCACTGTCCCTGATGATGCGACCATAGAGGCCATGATCTCCAAAGTGAGGGAGAGGTATCCGAATATCTATCGCGTCCTGGTCGAGGAACGCAACCAGTACATGGCTGGTCAGCTCAGGCGCATAACCCGGCTCATGCCTGAGAAAAAGATTCTCGCGATCGTAGGAGCTGGCCACAAGGAAGGCATGCTTGTCCTTCTCGGAGCTGATCCTGAGGTCAGTTATTCATTCTCTCTAGGCAATAAAGGGCTTTCTGTCGTCGTCTGAGGGAACAGATGCGGTCCAGGGGTCAGAAAAAACAGGGCGTTCGCTCTTCTCCAAAAATGGTGGACAAATTCCAATTATTCCTCAAACGCCTCACTGGTGGTGCATCCCTAGTGTGTAATAATAAAACAGCGCCTGAGATAAAAGACCAAGGGGCACAGCATACTCACAGGTATCAATCTTAGTTTGATATCCTCCCGCCTATCGGTCCAGGTTGCGGAGCTTGGATTCGATGCTCTGGAGCTCATACTCGAGCTTATCCAGTTCAGATATCGTCTTTTTCGGCTGTCGTTTATCGACCTGCACCTGCTGCTTCTCGATGACCTTCTCCTGTCCCCGGAGATGGGTCTTAGGCAGGGTATTCTGGAGTTTCTTATTCAGGAAATCAAGCTCTTTGACAAGTATCCTGAGCTCATGGATGCGTTTGGCTTTTTCTTCGCGAAGGAGCCTGAACCGTTCATATCTCTTGAGCATGATGAGGGTCTTCTTCACCCCTCCGAGGAGATTCTTGCGTAGTTCGACCGTGTCCCTCACCGGGACGAAGAAGCTGTTCTCATCCTCGATCTTTGGCATGCTCTACACGTCCTGCGGTTCAAAGAGGGTCCTGTCTATGAAGGCCATCTTGCGTTCCACTTCCTCGATCTCATTGCCCCACGCGTCAAGTTCGCTGTCTTCCGCGTTCTTCAGCTCGTTCAGCTTCTGGAGCACCTCTTTTGTCTCAAGTATCTTCTGCTTGATGAGTTCCATGATCTCAAGGACATCTTTGTAATCGTCAACTTTGACATAGATCGGGACTTCTTTTTTTTCCATCATCTTCACCTATCCGGATTCGAATATCTTCTTGTCTACAACAGCGATCTTCTTCTGTATCTCTTCCAGGTTGACACGCCACTGCTCGAACTGCTTGTCTTCCTCGACCTTGATCTCATTCAGCCTGGTGATGATATTGTCAGCCTCCCTGAGATCGTTCTTGACCTGGTTCTGGCCTTCGATGAACATCCGATAATCATTGACCCTGATGAACAAGGGGCCTTCTGATTGTCTCTTGTCCGGTATCACTTCCTGGGTATCCTCGGCATGCGGTGAGATCATCGCCCCGAAGGGAAGCCTCTTTTCTGTCGGGGAAAGGGAAGTATTCTCATACTCATCAAGGACACGGGCCTCTTCCGCTGTCCGAAGCCCGGGCGATTCCTGCGGCTTTGCCGCTTCCTGGGGGACATACTGGGGAGGGGGCGAGGACTGGGCCATGAATTGCTGAGGAGGGGCCTGCTGCATCGGCTGGCTCATGGGCGAAAATGCCATCTCTCCCGGCGATAGGTCAGGAAGGTCAGGCCCTTGCCCTGGCGGAAGCGGAGGGATATCGATCTCCTCTTCCGGAGGCGGCGGGATAGACATAGGGATGGTGGCATTGCTGGCATCTTTAGAAAGCAATCTCTTGAATAGTCCCATTCGCTAAACACCCCTTTTTTACCCTCTTTCACAGAAGCGGTTTTATAAACCTTTTGTGTTATTCCGGAATGGTAACTTGCCTGTCGAATGACCCCGTAGTATCCCCTATTCTACTGTGCTGTGTATCTCTATAAAGCACTTTTCCTGACCAAAATACAGAAAGCTTTTTGAGATATCCTCCACTACCTGCCATGATGGAGGGGAAAAAATCGTCTCTTCACTCAGTATTCACCCTGTCAGGGCTCGCGTATGGGGGATTTGGCGCCCTCTATTGCTGGAGTTCGACAAATATCCATCTTCCCACATTCGATGTCACCATGATGCTGGGTTATACAGACAAGGGGGCCATTACCAAACTCATCGCACCCACCAATCCCAGGTTAAAGGTGACGTATCGAAAGGGGGAGGCCCAAAATGGTGTATTCATTCAGTATTTGGGTGGAGACGCTTTTTTAGGCATTCATGAAGGTGATACCTGGGAAATCGATCATGGGAAAAACGGCAAGTACAGTAAATGTCTTGACGAACTGGCTGGTATGGCAGGGCGGGAATACCATCTTTTCTCCTTGGCCCTCCTGAAGGAGACTACCCAGGCCAAACCACATTTTTTAGTGACTAAGAAAGATATTCTTCGGCCCATCTGGCCTGCCCTCAGCCCGAAGAAAGATATCCTGGCGTCGTACTATGCCTCACAGATCGATGAAGGTGATCTCTGGAAAGAAGACCAGGTCATGTTCAGGGAAGCCAAGGCAGGAATCATCAGGGACATCTCTTCGCTGCTTTAAGCATTTAGGTCTGTTTGTCGTCCTTTTTTCATTCCCCTCGTTTGTAGTTCTCATTTGTCGTTTCCGTTTGTCTAACATGGCTCTTCTTCATCTCCTCATCGATCTTCATCTTTTATTCCTGAAGGATTCCTGAAGGATTCCTGAAGGATTCCTGAAGGATTCCTGAAGGATTCTTGAAGGATTCTTGAAGGATTAGTGATCAGGTTTCCGGCACCGCTTTTCCAAAACCATAATATATTTAAATGGACCATCATCTGTTTTCTTTTTTGAGATGCAAGAAAAGAAGATTCGCCTCGTCCTCCAGGATGGTTCTGTTTTCCATGGTTTCTCTTTCGGGGCGCAAAAGAGCGTCTCAGGTGAAGTGGTCTTCAACACCAGCATGGTCGGATACCCTGAATCCATGACCGATCCATCATACAGGGGCCAGATCATCGTCATGACCTATCCGCTGATAGGCAATTATGGCGTTCCTCCGGATGGCGAAGAAGGTGGACTACCCAGATTCTATGAGTCCTCAGCCATCCAATGCAGGGGCATAGTCATCTCTGATTATTCTTTCCGTCATAGCCATCATAACGCCGATCGTTCCCTTTCCGATTGGATGACGGAAGAAGGGATTCCAGGCATATTCGGGATCGACACAAGGGAGCTCACCAAGAAATTGCGCGAGAAAGGCACCATGCTCGGAAAGATTGTGGCGGAAAAAGACATCGCATTCCTTGATCCCGGCACAGAAAACCTTGTCGCGGAAGTCAGCGTCAAAGAGCCCATCCATTACGGCAAGGGGAAGCCGACTGTAGTAGTCATCGATTGCGGCATCAAGGCGAATATCATCAGGAGCTTCGTTTCCCGCGGCGTCCACGTCATAAGGGTCCCCTGGGATTACGACTTCAATACAATAAAATACGACGGTCTCTTCATATCGAACGGTCCAGGCGATCCCACGAAGTGCGTCCCGACCATAAATAACATCAGGAAAGCGATATCTGAAAAGTCCCCAAAACCGGTCTGGGGCATCTGCCTGGGCAACCAGCTCCTCGCCTTGGCAGCAGGCGGCAGGACCTACAAGCTCAGATACGGCCATAGGTCGCAGAACCAGCCCTGCATCGACAAATCGACAGGCAGGTGCTATATCACCAGCCAGAACCACGGATACGCAGTCGATACTGGATCGCTCCCAAAAGGATGGGAGCCATGGTTCGAGAACGCGAACGACGGGACGAATGAAGGGATAAAGCATAGTACCCTCCCTTTCTTCTCGGTCCAGTTCCATCCCGAAGCCACCCCTGGGCCGGTGGATACCGAATATCTCTTTGACACATTCATAAGGATGCTCAGATGAAACCTAAAAAAGTCATACTGCTGGGATCAGGCGCGCTCAAGATAGGCGAAGCCGGAGAATTCGATTATTCAGGCAGCCAGGCAATCAAGGCACTGAAAGAGGAAGGCATTACCGTCGTCCTCGTCAACCCGAACATCGCGACAGTCCAGACAAGCGTGGGGCTCGCTGACAAGATCTATTTCCTTCCGGTAACCCCCTATTTTGTCGAGAGGATCATAGAGAAAGAGAAGCCCGACGCCATCCTTCTCTCCTTCGGCGGCCAGACCGCCCTCAACTGCGGAGTCGGACTCCATAACTCAGGTGCTTTGAAGAGGCACGGAGTTGCGGTCCTAGGCACCCCTGTCGACACCATCATAAACACCGAGGACCGTGACCTGTTCGTGAAAAAGCTCGGAGAGATAGGCGCGCTCGCCCCTAAAAGCAGGGCGGTCTCGACAAAGGAAGAGGCGCTTGAAGCTGCGGAATGGCTCGGGTATCCGGTCATGATCCGCTGCGCCTTCACTCTCGGCGGCCAGGGCTCAGGGATCGTCGGCGACAAAGCCGCTCTTCGCAAACAGGTGGACGAGGCTCTCGCATTCACCGGGCAGGTGCTGATCGAGGAATGCCTGGTGGGATGGAAAGAGATAGAATATGAGGTGGTCAGGGACTGCAAAGACAACTGCGTCACGGTCTGCAACATGGAGAATTTCGATCCTCTCGGGGTCCACACCGGCGAGAGCATCGTGGTCGCCCCTTCCCAGACGCTCACCAATTCTGAATACCATAAATTAAGGAAGATCTCGATCGACGTCATCCGCCACCTCGGGGTGGTCGGAGAATGCAACATCCAGTTCGCGCTTGATCCTGAATCAGAGGATTATCGCATCATCGAGGTGAACGCGAGGTTGTCGAGGAGCTCTGCCCTCGCTTCGAAGGCGACCGGCTATCCTCTCGCCTTCATCGCGGCGAAGCTCGCTCTTGGGTATTCTCTCACTGAGATCCCGAATTCCATCACCAAGGTCACCAAGGCCTGTTTCGAGCCTGCCCTCGATTACCTCGTGGTCAAGATCCCGAGATGGGATCTCCAGAAATTCAAGGGCGCGTCGACTGACCTCGGCACAGGGATGAAATCCGTCGGCGAGGTCATGGCAATCGGACGGAAATTCGAGGAGGCCTTCCAGAAAGCGATCCGCATGCTCCAGGTGGGCATGTGGGGCCTTGTCGGAAACGAAGTGGAATTCTCCGACCTGGAAAAGAATATCGCAAAGCCCAATGACAAGAGGATATTCGCTATCGCGAAAGCCCTTGAACTCGGCTGGACTGTCGACAGGATCCACTCTCTCTCCAAAATAGACAAGTGGTTCCTCTACAAGCTGGAAAATATCGTCAGGCATGGCGGATCGTTGAAGGGTGCGGAGCTCGAGAGAGACCAGATCCTCGAGGCGAAGAAGCTCGGCTTCTCAGACAAGCAGATCAGCGTCCTGACAGGGAAAGACACCACATCGGTCAGGGAGTTCCGCAAGAAGAACGGCATCGTCCCCTATGTCAAGCAGATCGATACCCTTGCTGCGGAGTTCCCCGCGATGACGAATTATCTCTACCTCACCTACAATGGTTCGCGTGACGATGTCACCGGTTACGGGAAGGACGCGGTCATCGTCCTCGGTTCCGGCGCCTATCGCATAGGTTCCTCAGTCGAATTCGACTGGTGCTGCGTCAATGCGGTCTTCACCCTTCGTGACCTCGGCTACAAGACCATCATGGTCAATTACAATCCTGAGACGGTCTCTACCGATTACGACATCTGCGACAAGCTCTTCTTCGATGAGATCTCCTTCGAGGTCGTGGCAGACATCTATGAGAAGGAGCAGCCCCTTGGGATCATCCTCTCCATGGGAGGCCAGATCCCGAACAACATCGCCCTCAAATGCAATCAAGCAGGGATCCGCGTGCTCGGCACATCTCCTGACGACATCGACAGGGCAGAGGACCGCTCCAAATTCTCCGCGCTCCTTGACGAGCTCGGTATCGATCAGCCGGAGTGGACCCACGTCACGAGCATGGAGGGCGCGAAGGCCTTCGCACAGAAAGTGGGATACCCCATCCTCGTCAGGCCGAGCTATGTCCTCTCAGGAGCCGCCATGAGCGTCGCGCTCAACGACATCGATCTCGTCAGGTTCCTGAACAAGGCGGCCGACATCTCTGATGACGCTCCGGTCGTGGTGAGCAAATTCATCCAGAACGCGAGGGAGCTCGAGATCGACGCAGTCGCGAAAGACGGCAGGCTAATCATCACCGCCATCTCCGAGCATGTCGAGAACGCCGGAGTCCACAGCGGAGACGCGACGATCGTCTTCCCCCCCCAGAAGACCTATATCGCGACCATCAGGAAAGTCAGGAAGATTGCGATGGGGATAGCCGAACGCCTCAGGATCACCGGCCCTTTCAACATCCAGTTCATAGCGAAGGACAATGAGATCAAAGTCATCGAATGCAACCTACGTGCATCAAGGAGCTTCCCATTCGTTTCGAAAGTCTGTAAAAAGAACTTCATCGATCTCGCGACCAGGTCGATCATGGGAGAGGATCTTCCCGAAGGGATCTCCACATTCGATCTCGATGTCGTCGGAGTCAAGGCCCCGCAGTTCTCTTTCACGAGGATAAAAGGGGCTGATCCCATCCTGGGCGTCGAGATGGCCTCGACGGGAGAGGTCGGCTGCATCGCCGAGACCTTCAGGGAGGCATTCCTCACCGCCATGATCTCGGTCGGGAATAAGCCTCCGGAGAAAGGCATCCTCTTGTCTCTCGGTGGCGAGATCTCGAAGATCAAGTTCCTGCCCTTTGCTAAGCTCCTCCACGATCACGGATATAAGATCTACGCGACCGATGATACCTCCATCTTCCTGAACAAGAACGGCATCAATAATATCCTCGCCTTCAAGGCACATAATGTGGAGAGCAAGGGAAACGTCCTGCAGCTCCTTGAGGAAGGGAAAGTCGACATGGTGATAAACATCCCGAGCGACCAGAACAAGACCACCCTCACCGATGGCTATCACATCAGGAGGAAGTCAGTCGATTTCGGGGTCTCCCTCATAACAAACCTGCAGGTAGCGGTCGCCATGGTCGAAGCGCTCACCACCATCCCTCTCGAAAGTATCTCTATCAAGGCCTATGATGAGCTTGGAGGGCTGTGATCCTTAATAACAAGCACGGGCTCAAAAAGGACGTCGAGGCGATTGTGGAGAAAAGTTATTAATGTGGATTATATAGGTCAGGTATGTGGGGGGTCGCAATGGCATGGTCAATGGAAGAAGTGGGTATTGAACACCGGGAGAATTACGGACAGCTCATGAAAAAAGGGAGTCCCTTCGATGAGATCATAAGCGGATTGAAAGGGGAAGATGAGCTTTCCACAAAAGATGTTATCTCGATCGATGACTTATCTGTTGAAGACATCTCTCTCATATTCAGGCTCGCTTATCCATTCAAGAGGATGGCTGAAGGGGAGATGAAGAAGCATCCTCTCCTGAAAGGCAAGACCATCATCAATTTCTTTTTCGAGACAAGCACCAGGACGAAGCTGTCTTTCGAGCTCGCAGGCAAGCATCTAGGCGCTGACGTCATCAATGTATCAGGAGCCTCAAGCTCAATGGCGAAGAAAGGGGAGAGCCTAGTAGACACCGCGCGGACCCTGAATGCAATGAAAGCCGATATCATCATCCTCAGGCATTCTTCAGCCGGTACTCCCTTGCTCATCTCGAAGCACGTCAGGTGCCCGGTCATAAATGCTGGCGACGGCTGGAACGAGCATCCCACGCAGGCCCTCCTCGATGCGTTCACCATCTCTGAGCGTCTCGGGACAGTGAAAGGGAAGACCGTCGTCATCGTTGGGGATATCCTTCATAGCAGGGTTGCAGGTTCGCTCATGAGGATCCTTCCGAAGCTGGGAGCTGTTGTGCGGGTCTGCGGACCTCCGACCTTCATCCCGAAAGGTATCGAAAACGTCTTCAAAGTGTCGTCCACCTACGATATCGATCAGGCGTTGAAAGGCGCTGATGTCATTTACTCCCTCCGCGTCCAGACTGAGCGCGCGGCCTCTGGATTCATCCCGACCATACGGGAATATTCAAAGAGCTACTGCATCAACATGGATAGGCTGTGTCTCGCGAAAAAAGACGCGATAGTCATGCACCCAGGCCCTGTGATACGCGAGGTGGATCTGAGGAGCGAGGTGATGGAGCACCCGAGATGCGCAGTCGAAGACCAGGTGACGAATGGGTTTGCTGTCAGGCTCGCCCTTCTCTACCTCCTGGGCCATCCTGGAAAAATGAAGGAGGTATCGCGATGAAGATCATCATCAAAGGAGGGCACGTCATCGACCCGAAGAACGGAAGGGACGGACCTGCTGATATCCTGATCGAAGACGGCAGGATCGCCCAGGTGTCAAGCTCTATCCAGACGAAGGCGGACAGGATAATTGATGCGAAAGGAAAGGTCGTCTGCCCGGGATTCATCGACATGCATGTCCACCTCAGGGAGCCGGGAAGGGAGGACAAGGAGACCATCAGCACATGCTCAAGGGCCGCAGCCAAAGGCGGTTTCACAACGATTGTAGGCATGCCGAACACAACTCCCATCGCTGATGACCAGACTGTCGTCGGTTATGTCGTAGCTAAAGCCGCCGCAGAAGCCGTCGTCAATGTCTATCCTGTCGGTGCCATGACCAAGAGGAGCGAGAGCTCCGAGATGGCCCAGGTGGGCGACCTCATAAGGGCAGGGGCGATAGCGGTCTCTGACGACGGCCATCAGGTGAGCGACGCAGGCCTCATGCTCAGATGTTTCCAATACCTTGAGAGATGGAAAGTTCCCTATCTCTCCCATTCAGAGGACCCCTCTGTCGCGGGCGACGGAGTCATGCATGAAGGAGAGGTCTCGACCTTGCTCGGCCTTCCCGGTAAACCCGCGGAAGCTGAGGCAGTCGGCATCGCGAGGGAGATCATCCTCTCCCGTGGGACCAAGACCCATGTCCACTTCACCCACATCTCAACGAAGGAGAGCGTCGGCCTCATCCGTGACGCCAAACGCCTCGGTCAGGACATCTCCTGTGACACCTGCCCACACTATTTCACCCTGACTGACAGGGCGGTCATCGGATATAATCCGAATGCCAAGATAAGCCCGCCCCTCAGGTCTGAAGAGCATCTGCAGGCGATACTTGAAGGGCTGTCTGACGGCACCATCGATTGCATCGCGAGCGACCATGCCCCCCATCTCCCGATCGAGAAGATGAAGGAATTCGAGAACTGCGAGAACGGGATAGTGGGTCTGGAGACATCTGTCCCCTTGGCAATGACCCGGCTGGTCGAAGGGAAGGTCATCACTCTGCGTCTGATGGTGGAGAAATATACGGTCAATCCAGCGTCAGCCCTCAGGCTTGACAAGGGCCATCTATCAGTAGGCGCGGAGGCGGACATCACCATAATCGACCCATACCTGGAGAAGGAGGTCGACAGGGAGACATTCGAATCAAAAGGCAGGAATACCCCTTTCCATGGCATGCTCCTCAAAGGCTGGCCGGTCATGACCATCGTCGGTGGGAAGGTGGTCTTTGACGGAGAGAGGATAACAAGATGACTCTTGGGATAGAGCTTTGCGGTATCCGCATGAATAACCCCCTCATCCTCGCCTCAGGCATCCTCGGCGTGACCAAGGCATCGCTCGGGAACGTCGTCCGTAACGGCGCAGGCGCTGTGACCATCAAGTCCATCAGCAGGGATCCAAGAAAGGGCCACAGCAATCCCATCATCATCACCTATGAGGCAGGCATGATGAACGCGGTCGGATACTCGAATCCAGGCATCGAATCCGCTAAAGAGGAATTCCGTGATCTCTCCGGAGTCGGCGCCCCTGTTTTCGCGAGCATCATCGGCAAGGATCCTGATGAGTTCGCCTACATGGCGAAAAATTTTCTCACTTCAGGATTCGCGGCAGTAGAGGTCCCGCTCTCCTGCCCTCATACACCTGGTTTCGGCACCCTCGCAGGCCAGGGCACTCCTGAGATGACAAGGAAGATCACTGAAGCGGTCGTCAAGAATACCGATCTCCCTGTCTTCATCAAGGTCTCTCCGAACACCGAGGCGCTCGGAGAGGTGGCCAAAGCGGCAGAGAAAGGAGGGGCTTCAGGCATCACCGCGGTCAACACCCTCGGCCCCGGGATGGTCATCGATATCAGGGCCCGGCAGCCGATACTGGATTTCCGTGTCGGAGGGATCTCCGGACCAGCGCTCCGCCCTGTCGCTGTACGGTGTGTCTTTGATATCTACAAGGCGGTGAAGATCCCCATCATCGGACTCGGCGGGGTGACATCAGGGAGGGACGCCATAGAGATGATCATGGCAGGCGCGACCGCGGTCGGTGTTGGAAGCGCGGTCCATTACCGTGGTATCGAGGTTTTCAGGCTCATCTGCGAGGAGATGGAAGCGATCATGGAAGAGGAAGGCATAAAGGACCTCTCCAAAATCAGGGGTGCGGCTCATGGTTGAACAGCCGGTTTTCCTCAGGATCGACCGGATCATAGATGAGGCGGAAGGAGTCCGTTCATTCATCTTCTCGCATCCTCTTGACGCTTTCCCTGGGCAGTTCATCATGCTCTGGATCCCCAGGCTTGACCAGAAGCCTTTCGGGGTCTCCTATCACTCTGAGCGGGAGTTCGGGATCACGGTCCAGAAGGTCGGCAGATTCACCGAACAGCTGTTTGGTTATAAAGTCGGTGACAAGGTCGGCATCCAGGGCCCCTATGGCAGGCCTTTTGACACAAGGGGAGAGACCATCGCGCTTGTAGGCGGCGGATTCGGGAGCGCACCGCTCGCCTATCAGTTTGATGTCCTGAAAGCCCTTGGCAAGAAGGTCTTCTTCATCATCGGATCGCGCACCGGCTCATGCCTCCTCTATGGTGAGCGTTTCAGGGACGGCATAGTGCACTGCACTGATGACGGGAGCTGCGGAAGGAAAGGCTACGCGACCGATGCCCTGAAAGAACTGATCGACAAAGAGCGCATCGACATGGTCTATTCCTGCGGACCTGAGAAGATGATGCAGGGCGCGATCGCCATCTGCGACGAGAAAGGCATCGATTGTCAGGTATCGATGGAACGCTACATGAAATGCGGATTCGGGGTGTGCGGGCAATGCTGCTGCGACCCGTCAGGGGTCCGTATATGCATCGACGGCCCGGTCTTCGACAAGGAAGAAGCGAAGAAGCTGACAGAATTCGGGAAGTACAAGAGAGACGGCACAGGCGCGAGCCATCCGTTATGAGAAATATTATTGTCCTGGTCTGACCATGTGACAGGGGGTGCTGATATGAAAAAGCTGATCGCAAAGACGCTTCTAGAAAAAGAGGCGGTGACTCTCAACATCGAAGAACCGTACACCTATGTCTCAGGGATACGGAGCCCTATCTATTGCGACAATCGGGTGCTCACTTTCTATCCTGAGGAAAGGAAGGCGATCATCCAGGGGTTCGTCTCCATAATAGGCGAGATGGATCCCGACATCATCGCTGGGACCGCAAGCTCGGCGATATCCTGGGCAGCCTGGGTGGCGCAAGAGCTCGATAAACCTCTTGTGTATATCAGGAAGAAAAGCAAGGATTACGGTCACGAGAAGCTCATCGAAGGAGGAGACATCTCCGGGAGGAAAGTGGTGGTCGTGGAAGACCTCGTCTCGACTGGAGGGAGCAGCTGGAATGCTGTCCAGGCCTGCAGGGACGCGGGAGCGGAGGTGATCGGGATGGTCGCCATCTTCACCTACGGGTTTTCAAAAGCAGGAAAGCTCTTCCAGGACGGAGGATGCGAGACGCGTTTCCTGACTGATTTCGACACCCTGATCAAGGTTGCGGCAGAGAACCATTATCTCGAGGAGGACAAGCTCGGACTCGTCCTTGAATGGAACAAAGCCCCTGCCGAATGGGGGCCCAGACATGGTTTCCCGCTGGGAGAGAAGAGGAATTAGGTGGCTGCGATGGATTTCATAACCAGACTGAAGGAGACTGCTGTTGAGAGAGAAAGCATACTATGCATGGGGATGGACCCCGTCATGGAGAAGATACCCATTAAAGGTGACCCTCAGGCAGCGATCACGAAATTCTTCATTGACATACTCGAAGGGATGGAGGCCGAGGACACCTATCCGGGCATGGTCAAGCCCAATTACGCTTTCTATGCCCAGTACGGTTTCGAAGGCCTGAAAGCACTCAAGGCAGTCATCGATGAATCCAAGAGGAAAGGGATGACCGTGCTCCTTGACGCGAAGAGAGGGGACATCGGGACGACATCTGCCGCTTATGCGAAAGAGGCATTCGGTTTCTGGGGCGCTCACGCGGTCACTGTCGCGCCCTACATGGGTTCTGATTCCGTCGGCCCCTTCATCGACTGCTGCAAGGAAGGCTCGGGTGTCTACATCCTTAACAGGACATCGAACAAGGGCGCGACTGACATCCAGGACCTGGACTCTCAGGGAGAGCCGCTCTATCTCAAGGTATCAAAGCGGATCATGGAATGGCATAAGCCCGGGACCGGGGTGGTCGTAGGCGCCACCTATCCGCGAGAGATGGAGGAGATCTCCCGGTTCTTTGTCTCGACAGGGAAGCAGGTCCCCTTCCTCATCCCCGGGGTCGGGTCGCAGGGAGGATCAGCATCAGATGTGGTGTCTGCCTTGAAGAAGACCGATAACCCCCTCTGGCTCCACCGGATAAACAGCTCATCAGGTATCACATACGCCTATAAGAAGAAAGGGACCGATGATTATGTGGGTTCAGCGATCGCCGAGATCCGGGCGCTCAATAAGGAGATCGGCTTCAAAGGATGAGCAGCCTGAAGGACAAGAGGTGCGTCATCTTCGATGTCGACGGGACCCTTGTCGATACCACTGAAGGGATTGTCGAATCATTCCTCTTCTCCCTGAAAAAGAACCGCTACCCGTCGCCGGATCCGCAGACAGTCCAGAGGCTGATAGGTAAGCATCTCGATGATATGTTCCGTGAAGTGTCTGGTGCCTCGGAACCAGAAATGATCAAGGCTCTCGTCTTGTCCTATCGTGCCCATTACCGGGAGATAGGGATCCATAAGTCTTCGCTTTTCCCAGGGACGATCGAGACCCTGCAGGCCCTGCGGAAGGGAGAGAAGATGCTCGCTGTCGCTTCGAATAAGCCTGACGACTTCGGGATGACGGTCATGAGGGACGCAGGGCTCCTCCCCTATTTCGCATCGCTCCAATTCAACCGCCTGGATGGTTTCTCTCTCGCCTACACCAAGACCGAACTCATCAGGCGCGCCATGGAAGAGATGGGCGGCCATTCTTTTATTATGGTTGGGGATTCTGTAGTCGATATCAGGTCGGCGAAAGAGGCAGGCATCCCCGTCATCGCCTGCGCATTCAAGACAAGCCCCGAAGAAGACCTCCGAAAGGAGGTCCCTGATGCACTGGTGAGAGAGTTCAGGGACATCGCGCGGATTTTATTGTGACGAAAATCAATATATGAGGCTCCGAACAGGTTTATCCGATGGCGTTTCCCGGAAAATGTAATAGGTTTGCTCGTTCGCCAGCACGTTTTTCTTTCAGATCTTTTTTTTCTTAAGATTTAAATATTCATGAGTTGGGAGAAAGGGACTATGAAAATCACCATCGACACCTCGGTCGACAGGCCGGATGATATTAGGAAGGCGATAGAGATACTGAGACTATTTCTTGAGACTGCACCAGCGACTGGCCCTGCCAATCTTGATGTATTCGGGGAAGACGTTCAGGCTCCCCAAAAAAAAGTCGAGAAAGAAGATGATGACTTGGGTAATAAAGAGCCGATGAAGGCATTGAAAGAAGAGAATGAAGAGGATTCTGATCCCCAATTATATACCCTCCTCCCCTATTAGGCGCGACTCTCAAAGGATGATGGCACCAAAAAGCTGTCAAAATATGTAATCATCGCTGAGAATTCGCGAATATAATACTTTGATTCACTCTTCGAATTCCACTTCTTTGGTGATCTCTTTCATCACCTTGCCAGTCTTGAGGTCATACAGCTTGACGAGAACTGTCGGGTGGAGATCGCTCCCAGAGAAGCTTTCATCAAGGTTTGAGAGCGAGAATGTCCTTGTGGTCTTTGGTTCCATCCCCACTGACAGGCTTTGCTGGTCTTTGACCGGAGAGTTCTCATTGAAATAGTTTTCTGTCGCGTCGTCATAATACCATACCTTGATGGTCGGGATGAACTTGATCTCATTATTGTTGGTGATCTTGACTTCCACCCCTTTCAGCTTGTACCAGTTCTCAGCTTTTTGTTCCACCGTGAATCCGGTCACCTGGAAAGCGATGAGGGAAGGATTGATATCTTTCTGCGTGGACACTGGCGTGGTGACTGCTGTCACGTTCGTTTCTTCTGTTACATTAGACACATTGGTCTGTGCCACAGGCGGCGGAGTCACCGCGGCTTCAGGAGGGGGGATGGGTGCCGAGGTATTCGCTTGAGGAATAGCTGCCGGCACTTCAGGCTGCAGGGCGACAGGCTGCTGCACCTCGATCCCATTGGTATCCTGCATAGAATCGATCGGGCACATCGGCCCGAAGAGGAACGCAGGTTTGAAAACGATGGTCGAGACCAGGGCAAGGATGATCACGATGAAGAACGTGCGTTCTATAAGCCTTGGTTTGATATTGAGCTTGATGGTGACGACCCCGTCCTCTTTTTGGGCGTGATAGACTGGCAGCTTCATCCTTTTCTTGTCATCGCCTGAATACTCAGGGTCTACACCGCTTTTGCTGACATCCATGGAAGCCATGAACCGCTACGGGGGATATTTATATTTATCGATACACTCCCAGAGGCCCGTTTGCACGTTCTTCCATCATTACCCAAAAAATCATCGTTTGAGCATCACTCCTTCCCATGGCTCGGGTCGGCGGTGGGGTTGCAAGGAAAACAGGATGTTTTCCTGCACAAGTGATATATGCTCACTTTGTGCGCCCTACGGGCTACCGCCGTAGGTCATTTTTACGAAGGAAAAATGATCGTCCGCGCCTGGGGAGGGAGGGAGTGATGCGTTGAAGCATTGACGCTTCAATCGTTGAAACGTTGATGTATTAAAACATAGATTGAAGGTTTGAAGTATTGAAACATTGATTGAAGCATCGATGGATATCATGGATATTCAAATGAGATTGAGATACCCGATTGATGCCAAACCGAGGTTTTTTATATGCGCCTGGGCATCCGCCATCCATCATGAAGCCCTTCGAATACCTGAGCCATACCGCTGACGCTGAGTTCCGCGCCTACGGACACACGATAGAAGAGGCGTTCGGTAACGCCGCTATCGCCATGTGCACCCTGATGGCTGACCTGAAGGAAGTCAGGGTGAGCGGAGAGAAAAGGATCTCTGCAGAAGGAATTGATGATAAGGCTCTCCTCTACTCATTCCTTGAGGAGATTATCTTCATGATCGACAGCGAAGGATTCATGCTTACCGAGGTGAAAAGCATCTCCATCGACGGTACCATGCTCGTAGCGACCATAGTCGGCGGCCCCCTCTCAGGCGTCAAGACTCACGGCGAGGTCAAGGCGGTCACCTACAACAGCATGTCGATAAGGAAGGAAAGCAATAAATATGTCATACAGGTAGTGGTGGATATGTGATGGGACCAAAAAAGATCACGCCGTATATATGGGAGCTTCCCAAGAAAGGAAAGATGAATGTACCTGGAAGGATATTTGCTTCTGAGAGCCTCCTCACCCAGATGAAAGAGGACAAGACCCTCCAGCAGGTGGAGAACGTCGCATGCCTCCCTGGCATACTCAAATATTCCTACGCCATGCCTGACGCCCATCAAGGCTACGGATTTTCGATCGGAGGCGTTGCCGCATTCGACAAAGACGAGGGGGTCATCTCTCCCGGTGGCGTGGGTTACGATATCAATTGTTCTGTAAGGCTCCTTCGGACCGCATTCACTGCCCAGGATTTCCTGAAGAAACGGGGAGAGCTCCTTGACGCGGTATTCGATATCGTCCCGGCAGGTGTCGGCAAGGCCGGTTCAGGCTCTTTCAGGAAAGAGGACATGCAGGGGGCGATCGAGGGAGGAGCAGAGTGGGCGGTCAAAGAAGGTTATGGATTCCGCGAGGATTTCAGGCGGACAGAAGAATCAGGGAAGATGCGAGCGGATCTCCAGGCAATCTCGCAAAAAGCCTTCAAGCGCGGGTCTCAACAGCTCGGCACCCTCGGTTCAGGGAACCATTTCTTCGAGGTCCAGGAAGTCGAGAAGATCTATGATGAGAAAGCTGCTGCTGCCTTCGGGTTCACGGGGGAAGGCCAGGTGGCGGTCATGATCCATTGCGGTTCCCGGGGACTCGGCCACCAGGTCGCGTCTGATTATATCAGGCTCATGGAGGAGAAATATGGTTTCGAAGGGCTCCCTGACAGGGAGCTTGTCAACGCTCCTATCCAGTCAGATCTCGGCCAGCGTTACTTTAAAGCCATGTCGGGCGCTGCGAACTTCGGGTTCGCGAACAAGCAGATCATCACTCATCTGTGCCGCCAGACTTTCGAGAAGGTCTACGGGACCTCAGAAGGCATGGATGTGGTCTACGATGTCTGCCATAACATCGCCAAGTTCGAGAGGCACAAAGTTGACGGAAAAATGAAGGAGGTCTGCGTCCATCGTAAAGGCGCGACCCGTTCATTCGGTCCCGGAAGGGAAGAGATCCCTTCTGTCTATCGCAAAGTGGGGCAGCCGGTCATCATCCCCGGGAGCATGGGGACCGCCTCGTATGTCCTCTGCGGAACTGACGAGGCTGATGAAGTGAGCTTCGGTTCCACCGCGCACGGCGCAGGCAGGGTGCTCTCTCGCACCCAGGCCCTCCATGACTACCGCGGGGAGGACGTGGTGAAGGACCTCATGGAGAAGGGCATCGCTATCAAAGGCACCAGCATGAGGGGCATCGCTGAAGAGACCTACCAGGCATATAAGGATGTGGATGAGGTAGTCAGGTGCTCTCATGAGCTCGGCATCGGGAAGCTGGTCGTCAGGCTCAAGCCCCTCGGGGTAATAAAAGGGTGAGATAATGAAGATGCAGATGCGTGCGATTGCGGTCATCATCAAAGAGAAGAGGATACTCCTTTGCAGGAGATCTAAAGGCAGTGAGCATTATCCGGATCACTGGACCATCCCTGGCGGCGCCCTTGAGAATGGAGGTCGATCCTTCACCGAATTCCTGGAGAAACTCATAAGCTCTCAGCTCGGCCTTCCCTTCTCAGCCGACAAGAAGCTCTGGTTCTATGAGACCATAACCAAAAAAGTCCATGCGGTCAGCCACGCTTTCCTTGGCCACCTTGAAGGCGATGAGAGCACGATCAAGGTGAAGAGATCCAATCATTCAGAATTCAGCTGGGTTGCCTATGATGATCTCAAGGACCTTGACCTCGCGTTCTCTGATTGGGAAGTCATCGAGGATCTTGCGCAAGAAGGGTTGCTGTGAAGAAAAGAATAGCAGTCAGACTTCCGCTCCGTCCTCAGAAAGACCAGCACCGGATTCATGTGCGTTTGGAGATGAAGCCGTCCATAGATAGATACCTTGCGCTTGTGAAATTTATCTAGCACACAAGTGTCCATAAGTTAATAATAATCATCGCTATTCGGAGAGAACAATCTCATTTTTTTCGACTTTCGGAACTCGTCTCCCGTCAGAAAAAGGGCTAAATCCTTATGATCTTCCCTTCCTTTCCGACATTGATGACTTTCGTCCTTCCTATCTTTTCCTCTATCCCTTCAGCCTCGTGGACATGGCTGCACAGCAGGATGTCAGGATGCAATGCGTCGATCGCTTTCCTCACCCCGGTGCTGCCCGGGACGAAACTCGAGAATTTCTCCATCTTGGATTCACTCGGATGGACATGCGTCACCATGATGGTCTTCTTCAGGGATTTGACACCGTCGAAACTCTTCTTCAGCACATCATAGAACTCGCTTTCCTGGAGCTGGTTGATTCCCACATTCGCCCCACCGCAGCCGAAGATTCCTACATCCTTGTACTGGACAGAATACCCATGGATATTCTTGACTCCGTACAGTTTCGCGAGAAAATCAGCTGTCGCGAAACTCTCATGGTTACCGGGGATGAGGAGGACCTTCTTATGCTTCTTCACGAACGGTCCCACGATGTTGTCCGTGCTCTCATCGAAGTTGGTGAGGTCTCCGCATAATATGACGAGATCGACTGACTCTTTCTCTGCTTTGTCTGCGAGCCTTTGGGCGAGCCTCGTGTCGCCGTGGATATCCCCTGCGGCAAGGATCTTGAGGGTGTCTTCCTCAGTTTTTTTCACGATCCCCGCCATGGACTAGATGACCTTCCTTTTCTTTGATGATGAGACCTCTGCTTCCGTGAGATTGACGATGGTCGATGGATGCCCCTTTTTCTCCCCTTCATAGAGGAGGATGTTGGTGCCTGCCATGATCTTCGGATCCATATCTTCTTTCGAGGTCATGAACTCCTTTCCGCTGACATTGGCTGAAGGGGTGATGATAGGCTTCCCGAAATCGCTCACGATATCGAGTATCCAGTGATCCGGCATCCTGACACCGATGGTATTTGTCCTAGGGTTTACCGAAGGTGCCAAGCCCCCCCTTTTCTTGAGCTTGAGTATAAGGGTATACGGTCCAGGAAGCTTTCCGATCCACATCATCTCCTGATCACCCACCTCACAATGGTCAAGGATCCATTCTTTCGATGGCGCGATGATTGAGAATGGCTTGTTCTGCCTCTCTTTAATCTCCCTGACCTTCTTTACCGCCCTCTCGTTCGTCGCATCGCAACCGATGCCGTAGATGGTGTCAGTGGGATAGACAAATATCTTCCCTTCTTCAAGAAGAGACTTTATCTCCTCTTTCTTTTCATGGATCTCGTCCTTTTCGATGATGCGCATGATGAGAGGTAACAGAACTTGTCTTATATACTTTATGTTGCAGGTTTAAATAATGAAAAAAAGGAATAGCCTTCCAAGAGAATTCCGGCCGCGTTTCAACCTGTTGCGCCTTCCCCCTCCGTTTCTGCCGGCATCATAAGCAGCCGTCGCAGAGCTTGAAGTTGAACCGGTCTTCTTTGCAGCTCTTCATGGTGAGCTCCCTGATCTGTTCGAAAAATAGTTTGTTGATGGTATCATTGCTGGTATCGATCTTCTTCACCTCCTTGAAAATAAAAGTGGTAGGGTGTGGTGGCCCTACGCTAATGGAACAGGGGTTCGTTGCCCGCTCCAATTGAATGGGATATGTCAGTTGTCCCGGGTTTATATAGGTCGCGCGCAAGGATGTCCAGTGGCCGTGAGAGACCAAGGTGCGTTTTTCATCGGTGAGCGTTCATAATTTTAATGACCTACAAGTACCCGGCGATACTTTCTTAAATCCACACAGGACTCTCCCGAACATGGACGAATGCCTCGAATGCAGGATGGGTAAGAAGGTCAAGGAATGCTGCGGCTCCAATCCCGAGACCGGTGAAAGCGTCAGGCTCAGGCTCGATTCCGGCCGTGTCGTCGACGCATGCCCTTCTCTGGACGCTCTCGGTGAATGCATGGACTACGAAAGAAGGCCTGATGACTGCAGAGAGTATCTCTGCGATGCATTGAGAAAAAAAGACCTCTACGACATCTTCACTGAATTCATCTGAACTCATCAAGCGTCTTCTCTGCCGAAACGAACGTGGTGTTGCCTTCAGGCCCGCCGGTCGTCTTCTTCGTCGTGATGAACTTGCCCTGCTCGAGCTTCTCGATCTTCCTCTGGAAGGTCTTGTAGGTCTTGTCTCCGCCGGCTTTCTTGTAGGCCTCGTAGAGATCCCCTATCTTCTTCCCTGAGTTAGCCTTGATGATATCAAGGACGAGCCTTGTGTCCTCCTCGAGATCCTCAGGGTCTTTCGCCTCGAACTTGTCGATCTTCGCGATCGCCTTCTTCGCGTGCTCCGCCTTGACCGCTTTCGAGGATTCTGCTTCTGCCGCGAGGCCTGATTCGCGGAGGAGATAGATACCCTGCCTGATATCCTTCAGACCGAACGCTTTCTGCGCGACAAGCGAGAGGGCGTCTTCGTCCCAGGCCCCTGGGAGAAAAGCATACTTGATCCTCTGCCTGAGGATGCCCTTGGTCTCCTCGAGGCTGTACGCCTCAAAATGTATCTGGTCAGGGTTCAGGCGCGACTTGATGCGCGAATCAAGAGTGATGAGCCACTCGCGGTAATTGGTGATGAGGATGACCGTCTTCTTATAGACCTCTTCGAGGACCGTGTAGAGGAAATCGAGGTCTTCGAGCTTATCCACTTCATCGAAGCAGAAGACCGCGCCCTGCTTGTTGAGGATGCCCTTCGCCACCTTGAAGAGTTCCTCGGTCTTCTTATTCTGCGTGAAGCGGTAATTCAGCTCCTCGCAGATGGCGAGGACCACCTTGTAGGTGGTGTTCTTCTGCCAGCAGTTGATATAGATGGGGATGATCTCGTCTGTCTCCTCTTCCAGTTCCCGCAGGACAGATTTTACCGCCGCGGTCTTCCCGATGCCTGGCGAGCCGGAGATGAAGAGATTCCTCCCGGTCCTCCCTGAGAGGAGCGGCTTGATGCACTCCGCGATGTAGTGATGCTGGTTCTCGCGGTAAGGCATCTCTTTCGGGACGAATTCGAAGTCGAGGGAAGCCTCGTTCCTGATGAGCGATTGGTCTGCCGTGAGCCTGTCATCGAAGAGTCCCATCCCTCTCATGGGGGGGACTGGGGTTTAAAAGTTTTCCGGCAGGATGTCCAGAGGGAGTGGGTATTCCACGACGTGTAACCCATCAGGTTTAAATGAATGAAGCGGTTCCGAAGGGCCATGATCATCCGTCCTTACCGACCAGGCGACGCCCCAGGCATGAAGGCCGTCCATAACGCTAGCGTCAGGAGCCTTGCGAAAGACTATCTGCCTGCCCAGCTCGAGGCCTGGTCTCCCATGGATTCGGCAATCGCGGACTGGGAAGGTTCAATCGAAGGCAACATCGTCTACGTCGCTGTGGAAGGAGACGTCATCATCGGTTTCGGTGACATCACTCCTGACTGTTATCTCTATCGGTTGTATGTCGCACCCGGCAATTCCAGGAAAGGCATCGGCTCAAAATTATTGTCAGCACTCGAGCGCGAGGCGCGCGCCTCAGGCATGGTCGAGATCATTCTCGACTCTTCCCTTTCAGCAGTCGGTTTCTACAAGAGGCACGGGTACAAGGAAGTCCAGAAGAACCGCATCATGATCGGCGACGCTGTCCTTGACGCTGTCCGGATGGAGAAGAAGTTGGATTGATGGTTCTTCTTGGACATCCTTTCGTCAGGCCAGGATATTTCCACGACCATTGAAACCATATCGACAAATTCAACGATATATTTATATAATATAGCAGATTATATACTTGCTATGGAGACCACCACCATCCAGGTCAGCAAGGACCTGATAGAAGAACTAAGGGCCCGTAAGATGTTCGATAAAGAGAGCTATGAGGACATCATCAGGGACCTCCTGGAAGACACCATGGAACTCTCCGAGCAGACATTGGCGGATATAAGACGATCCGAAGCGGACATCAAGGCAGGAAGGACCCGCACTCTGGCAGAGGTCGAGAAAAGGCTTCTATCATGAGCTATGAGGTCATCTTCTCTGAAGTCTCATATAAACAGCTTTGCAAGCTCGAAAAAGAGACACAGGAACGGATCATCAAGACCCTAAAACGGTGCCGTATCAGGCCCTATCCCCATGTCAGGAAATTGGTGGGATCAAGATATTTCAGGCTCCGGGCAGGTGATTATCGCGTCATACTTGATATCCTTGAAAACAAGCTCATCATCCATGTCATCGAAGTAGGCCATAGGAAAGAGATCTACAAGAAGTGAATCCATAATTCTGGGGGTGCTGATGTCGATATGGAGTGACATGCCTGATTTTTTTCTCAGCGTTATCCTCGGAGGGCTTTACGCAGTGATGGATGAAAGAGGTGCGGACGTTGGGTTGCGGACGAGGGGCGCGAAGCTGATGAATGCCACAGGTTTTAGCCCGTGGATGGTTGTGCGCTTGCCTTTTCTTTGACAGTATGCTTGGCCCGTGGTTTCACGTTCTTTCTGAATTTTCATCCATCTCCACCCGAAACCATTTTATCAGGCGCTCCATTCCCCCTCCCAATGTCCATAAGGAGATTTCAGGAGGGAGATGCTGCCGAAGTGATGGAGATCCATTCCTTATGCGTCAGGACTCTCGGAAAATATTACTCAAAAAAAGAGATCAGGAGTTTGATTTCGAAAGACTCGGATATCCGCCATTGGAAAGGGATCCTTTGTCATACTCATTCCTATGTCGCAGAAGAGGGGAGAAAGATACTCGGTTTTGGCAACCTCATGACAAACGGGTATATCTGGATGTTGTATGTCCGGCCGGACCATTACGATGAAGGGATCGGATCGATGCTGTTGACAGCTTTGGAACATGACGCCTCGGAGATGGGGCTTCATCAGTTGAGGGTGGATTCCCTCCTGAATGCTGTCGGTTTCTATCAGAAGCATGGCTATGTCATCCGCACGCAAGGCAAGAAAGACCTATGGCCTACAGCAATTGACACGGTGACATTGGAGAAGAAGTTGTCAATGTAGCAGCCATTCACCTGATCCTGCTGCCGCATCCTTCTTTGAGGGGTCTGTTGAGCCTGCCTTTGGTCCGTCATTGAGGATTGTTGAGAGTTGTTTCCCTGACCGGCCTGCCTATGGATAGGGTGGGTTTCCTGTTGCTGTTCGTGATACGGCTGTTGATGATTGACTCGCTGTGTCTGATGTTGTTGATTGACGTATTGCGTTTTAAACTGAGGATTGGTGTGATGCGGCTGTTGTTGATTGACACGCTGTGCTTGATGTTGGGTATTGACATGCTGTGTCTGATGTTGTTGATTGGCGTGCTGCGTTTGATGCGGTATACTCTCGTGCTGTGTCTGATGTTGTGTGCTATGCTGATTGTGATAAGGATCCTGCGTATGGTGGGATTGAGTCCTCTGAGGATTCTGGCCTTGGTGCGCATACTGTTGTGGCCGTTGCGATTGTTGCTGAGCCATGTGAGGATGCGCTTGCCTATGTTCCTGATGAGTTGGATGTCGATTTGCCGGATGCCGTGGCACATCCTTGCGCTTATCAAGTTCCGGCACCGTCGCCCCCTCGCTTTTCTTCTCTCGGGATCCGAAGAGCTTGACAGCACCGACGAAGATGAAGATGACACCGACAATCTGGAAGAGGAGGAGGCGGAGGTCTCCGCGGAGATGGTTGATATACCAGGAGACTCCCGTCACTGCAAGACCGATGATAAGATAAGCGGCTCCAGCGAGACGCGTCATGCTTCACCTCTTTATTTTTTCTGATTTATCGTTTCTTTCCCGCCCATATAGGGCCGGAGCGCTGGCGGCACCGTGATGCTGCCGTCCTCGTTCTGGTAATTCTCGATGACCGCGACAAGAGCCCTGCCTGTCGCGACAGCGGTATTGTTGAGTGTGTGCAGGTATTCTTTCGTCCCGTCCTTCCTCTTCACCTTGATGTTGAGCCTGACAGCCTGGTAGGCAGTGCAGTTCGAGCAGGAGCATGCCTCTTTGTATGCCTTCTGGCGTGGCATCCACACCTCGAGGTCGTACTTCTTGGATGCGATGATCCCGAGATCGCCCGTGCAGATGTTGACCACCCGGTACGGAAGGCCGAGCCCCTGGAAGAGATCCTCTGAATTCTTCAGGAGCTCCTCATGGAGCTTCCAGGAATCCTCTGGTAGGCAGAAGATGAACTGTTCAACCTTATTGAACTGATGCGTCCGAAAAAGCCCGCGCGTATCGACGCCATGGCTCCCTATCTCGCGGCGGAAGCACATGGAATAACCAGCGAACCTGATGGGGAGATCCGATTCATCGATCGCCTCATCCTTGTACATCGCCCCCATGGGGTGCTCGGATGTCGCGATGAGATACATATCCTCTCCATCGATCTTGTACATGACATTCTCGAAATCATCGAGCGAAGTCACTCCCTCATACGCTTCCCTCTTCATCATGAGGGGCGGTTCGATGAGCGTATAGCCCCTCGAGGTCAAAAGGTCGATAGCGTACCTGATGAGCGATTGGTTGAGGAGCGCGAGCTCTCCTTTGAGGAAATAGAATCCTGTCCCAGACACCTTTGCCGAGCGGCTGAAATCCCCGAGACCGTGCTGTTCCATGAACTCGCCGTGCGAGATGAGTTCGTATGGAGGGACTTTGGGTTCCCCCCACCTCTTGATCTCCACATTCTCTGAATCGTCTTTCCCGTAGGGGACAGACTCATGCATCATGTTCGGGATCCTCATCTGGAGCCCCTTGATCTTGACCTGGATCTCCTCGAGCTCCGCTTCCTGGCTCTTGATGAGCCCGGGGATCCCTTTCGCTTCCTCGAGCTTTCCTGAAGCGTCGTTCCCCGCTTTCTTGAGCTCGTTTATCTCTTTGGTGAGTTCGTTCCTCTTCGCCCTCAGCTTCTGGGAATCCTGCATGAGTTCCCTTGCCCTCTTGTCGAGCGCGACCACCTGGTCGACCCATCCCTTCTTCTCCTCGTCTCTCCTGCGGTCAAGGTCTTTCTTGATCGCTTCCGCGTTCTCCCGTATGAATTGCAGGTTCAGCATGGTTCTTCTCCTCGTCGTGAAATAATCATCCTTTCCAGGCAAAAGGATTGCATGATAGTATAAATAGTTTGCTTAAGGCGAGGGGGATATTATCTATTTTTTTCTGATCCAATAACCTTCTCATTCCATCATCCACTCGTTGATACTGTTCTATTTAATATCTGCCCCTTTCAGCCGTTTTAGCATTCCTACCGCTCCTTCTTCAAACATCGACACCGCAAACCATTTTTTTCCAAGATCCTTCAGTGACGCTCCGAAATGGTAGATATCCCTGCCATCCACGATTATGAATCGGTCGTGGTATTGGCCGAATACGCTGACATAAACTCCTCCATATTGAGCATTGAATCTTTCGACATCTAGCATCAGTTGTCTGCTTAAGGATTTAGTGTATATCGTTACCTTTACCGGTTTTTCTTTTTTTGCCAATAGGATCAGGATGGATTCATCAAGGAAATTATCGATGATGACGAGCGATATTTTCGCGCTCCTGATGATCTGGCAAACAAGGGCATGGGCATCAAAGATTTGCCCATCATAGAATATTCCTTGTCTCTTCTGTAATGTCTTATCTTCGATCGCTTCGAAAATTCTTTCAAACCGTTCATCTGTCCTTATTTGGTATTCAACCTGGTTCTTTTCGAGAGAATGGATCCTGCCGAATAGACCCGCGTTCTTGAAGATGAACCTGCGGAGAGTGACGAATGCATTGATAATCTGGATGCTCATCTCGATAGCTTTTTCGCTTCTAAGCACTCCAGAGAGCATCGAGACTCCTGTGAACACATAGGGAAGATGGGTCCTGCCGCCTCTTTTTGAGGTCACACTTTGTGACCTCAAAGGGCCAGTGTCTTCAGGGCGGCATTTCAGGAGCTGGTATTCACTTCTTCTCAACTGGAACATGAAGTTTTCAGGAAATCTTTTTCGGTTCCTTTTCACTGCTTGGTTCAATGCTTTGACAGGGACCTCATAAAGACAGGCAAGGTCGCTGTCCAGCATGACCTGGACATCACGGAGGGTGAATATTCTTTTGGTGATGCTATCACGATCAAATATCGCCATTATCTTCTAAGAGGTGAAAGTTAACCTAATATGAATTAGCTGAAAAAAGAGAGTATTCTTTGGTTCCTGCGAAAATCTTTCAGTAGATCATGTCGATCACTGACATATTTTTTTCAGGTTCTCATCAGAGGGATGCATTGCGTTAAAGCGTAGGAATGAAGTCCAAAATTAAAACGCTGAGTTACGAATGGATGACCTGAGGTTTTTTCAAATAACGTTTTGGGCGCAAACCGCATGGAAAGTCACGCCTGAGTTCACTCAGCGTTCGCCTCGGAGGGACGCCCTGCGCTTAAGCGCAGTGATGAACTCCAGGGTGCGAACGCTGAGTTACGAACGAGCGACGCGAAGCCGAGAAACGCCACGGGCTGAAGCCCGTGGATGGTCGCTCGTGAGTTCACTTCATCCCTCCTGCTCTCCATGCCCTCATCCCCTCCATGACATCGGTCAGTCCTGCCTCGTTCGCTTTCCACTGGTTGATGATCAGGAGGAGTTCCTGCAACTCCACATCTCCATCCAGGTCCCTGTCAGCAAAGTAGAATTTCTCAAGTGCCAATGTCTTGAATGAATTGGTGTCCGAGTTGATATCCCCGTCCCCCTTCAAAAAGAGCGATACGTCAGGGTTAGCTCCATCATCGTCATTCAGCTGATAGGCGATCCCTGCCTGGTGGCCGTCGCTGGGGCTCGCTCCTATAGTTGTCCAAGGAATGGCGATCTCAAGGGCGTACCCACCGGCCAGCGTCTTCCCAAAAACGCGTATCGTCTTCTCCCATCCTTTGCTTTTCTGATCGATGATCCTTCCGTCAGAGGATATGGTGATCTTATTGTCCTGAGTCTGATAGGGAGATATGCTGTTCTTGATCCCCTCCAGGTAGAGTTCTATGCCATCGTCTCGCCAGAGCTCTGACACGGGCGAATTGACAGTGACAATATCATCCTTAACCTCTGCGAAGAGATAGAGGTTCTTGTCGTCCCATGCAGAACGGACAGTGAGGGAAGCGTCTGCCTTCTCGGGGACCGAAGCGGAGGGAGGATACCGTCCGTTTGTCGTGTCCTTATCAAGAGTCACCGCTGTCGCTTGCATCCATGCAGGTTCATTCGCCAGGCCGTCGATCGCGATAGGTACGTGCGAGAAGATAGATATCTGGGAAGATGGCGAAGCTGACTGGCAAGTCCTTGTCACCGTAGACAGTCTCACCGGCAAGCACCCTCCTCTATCTGTGCAGATCTCCGTGCACGTCATCATGCTTTCCGCGCAGGCTGAGCAGGATGAATCCGCGCATGACCAAGAAGGAGTGCAGGTCGCTTGGCCTTGATAGGCATACGGTCCGATCTCCCATCCCTTCCCTTCCACCTGAGATGTGAAAGCCACGGAAGGGACATCCTTGCTCGATGCTGTCCCCCATCTCGTTTCTTGGCTCAGGCCAAGAGCGTATTTCGCTTCAAGAGGCGTCCCGCTTCCGACCTGCCTCCCCTCGCTGGAAGCGATCCGGAAATCTTTGTTGCCATAATCCATGAATGATGGCTCCGCGTAGATGTTCGAGGGAGGCAGCGATAGCCTCTGGATAGCGTTGTTATAGAAGAGGTTGTTTTCTATGCGCAGGTTGCCTATCGTTCCCTTGGTCCTTATGTCATTCCCCCTGTTGTTCGAGATGATATTGTTCATCACAAAGACATCTCCGAATGTAGGCAATCCCTCCTGGACTATATCGATCCCGCTGTAGCCCCCAGTCTCTCCGGTGAGATCGATCAGGTTATTGTAGAGATAGGCATTGACCTTGCTCGTCCTGTATGCCCCTTGCGCTGAAAGTTGGATGGTATGGTCACGATTGCCATGAAAGATGTTGTCCCACACAAACACATCGATGACCGTATTCTTGAACGCGTTCGGGTCGCCGATGGTCATCCCCATATTGAATCCCTTATCGGGATTACCGATGATCAGGTTATGATGGAGATTGGCGTCGTCGATACTCGTTGCTTCGATTCCGATCCCGTTCGGATTGGTGGCGAGGCTCCTGTCGACATAATTGTTGTACCATTCGACATTTTTTCCAATCGCTGTGGAGATACAGCCGTTGATGAGCTTATTGTTATAGAACTTGCAGTCAAAGAGCACCCACAATTCGATGAGGTAGAGTGACGTGGAGGTTGTTGATCCAGGGTATCCTCCAACCGAGTTACCGATGAGGACATTGTTATAGAAATCAACTTTCTCAAGGAGCGCTGAACAGGCCGTGATTGCCTGGGCAGGCCTATGGCTCACATCGATGTAGTTGTCATGGAAAGAGCTCCCATAGAGGTGCCAGGGGTATATCGATTGGGAAAGTTTCCTGTCACCGGAGGTGACTCCATCCCCGCATTTTTCCATCCTGTTATTATAGAACTGGAAATCCCTGACTGGGTTAGTCGGGTAATTAGCGCTTTTTGTCATATCGTCATTGAAGAGGGAGGCGTAGTACACGTAATCAGAGGTAGGCGTCACCTGGCTCGACCATACCATGAGCCCCCAATTCGAGTACCATTCTTGGATCCCATAAAAATTCTTTATTATGCAATGATGTATCGCGACATGATCCCTGTTCCTGACCTCTATCCCCTGCATGGCAGTTTGAGTGGCTGACCTTCCGTCGATGGTCAGATAGGAAAGCGATTGGCTCCCGTCTGACCCAGGGGCAGAGGTGATGAGAGTGATAAGAGGGGTGCCGACACCAATTGAGGCCTTGGGCTGGATGATCACCTTGCCCGCGTCTTTCGATGTGGAGCTCATTGATACACCAGGGGGGATGGCCACCTGGTTCTCAAGGAAGGTCCCGTCATTGATGGAGATGATATCTCCTTGCGCGGCTCTTTTTTCCGAGGCATGCTCAATCGACCTGCAGGGACTGGATACCTCCCCGCACGTTGTACTGTCTGATCCGGCGGAATCGACAAAGAGGGTCTTGGCATGGACGAGCGTGAGGCAGAGGAGGAAAACAACAGTGACCACCAACATTCTTACCAGGGGGTTTTTCCTGTCCATTGTTATCCTCCTTGAGCTCTCCATTTTTCCCTTCATCCGAAAAGCCCGCTCACCCAGTCCTCAAACCTATTGATCATAAGAGCCATTTTCTGGAATATATTTATCTGTGAAAGCGTCACTGAAAAATTTTCCGTCGTCTCATAGGTCCTTTTGTTCCCGTCCTTGTACGTCGCGATGACCGTTACCTCATTCTCTCCTTCCCTAAAATTCTTGCCTTTGACCGCTATGATGAATTTCTGGTCTGTCTCCATCTCTCCAAGATCCCATTCCTTGGTGAATCCTTCTGTCCTGACTGTCACCTTAGTGTCTGTCGGCGTCGACCCTGAATCTTTTTTCAGGAGGAAGCTGATCTCCCTCTCCTCGTTGTAGCCGATGCTCTCAGGATGCTCGATCTCTGTTATGGTCAGGGAGGGCATGTCCTCTATGGTGATGAATCCTGCGTGCTGTCTAGACACAAGGGCATTCTTCGCTGTCACCAGGAGCTCTTTGTCACCTGGAGAATCGAACCTCTTTTCGAACGTCACTGTCTCTTTCTTTCCTATCCCAAGCGTCGTCCCGATGCACTCACCCTCTAGGCACACGGAGAGCAATGAGAGGACCACGTTCCCCTGGTTTTCGAGTTCGCAGGAATAGCTGAAACTCTCGTTGGCGTAATGGGTATCTTTGGCCGCTGCGCAGGAGATGGCCAGTTCTTTAGAATACTCTTTCTCTTCTTCTTCCCGCAGGCCCGAGAGCAATCTCTCGATGTCCTGCCTCGAGTACACAGGAGACTGTTCCTGCGCCTGGAACATCGCTCCTGCGGAGACATTCCTGGTGGTGAAAGCTGAGACAGGTATGGTATAGAGGTAGCCGGGATCCAGCCTGTCCGAGAGCCTGGTCAGGAAATAGATGGTCTTTTTCCCCAGAGGCGCAAGCATCACATACTCCGATTGGTCCTCCATCTCCACCTCAAGAGTCCGCGAGAGCGTGATCTCTGTCGCCGCATAATACTGCCGCTTGTTCGTAGCGGTCACCTCGACAGCGTTGTAGGATCCAAACCCCGTCTTCTCCTTGAGAAAGCGCGTCGAAAGCGTTATAGGCGGCTCGAAGGTCCCTTCCGTCTTAACGAGGTCGACCTCCATCGTGAGCTCCTCTGCTTTCAGGTCGATGGATCTCCCTCGCCAGGCGTACGAAGTCGATGACTCGTCAGCGTCAAGCGATTCCTGGAGCTTGATATGTGTCGCGTCGATGAAACCGATCTCGCCATAGGTCACATCGTACGGCACCCAGCCGGTCCCTGGGAAATAAATCTCTGCCCAGGCGTGAGGCCCCCAGTCATCCATGCCGTTCAGGTTGGTGTACGCGAGCCCAGAGACATACTTCGCGGGTATCCCCACGCTTCGCGCGAGCGCCATGAAGAGTCCGGTCATCTCGTCGCAGACCCCCCTCTTGTTCTGGAGCACCCATGACGCGGGCTTGGTCCCTGACGCGACTGCCGGGTCATCTCCTGTATACTCAACAGTATCCATGACATAAGCGGCGAGTTTCCCCACAGCCATATAGAGATCGGTCTCGCCGTCTACGATTGCTGAAGCCGCCTTGTTGATCTCAGGATTATCCGAGTCGATCACATCCTGCGGCTCGAGATACAAAGAGTGTCCGGCATCTTTTAGCGGAAAAGCCACTTTCCTGGGGATCTCCGGTATGGAGTTGGTGTTCCAGATCCTCGCGGAGAGCCCGTAATCGAAGGAGTATCCGGCCGGGTCCTTCCAGGTGAAGAGCGCAGCACCGTCTTTCAGCTCCGCTTTCGGGTCATAGGACACCGACACCACTTCCTGCCTCTCATCCTCTCTCGGGATGAACGAGAGGTTCGCGGAGACGCTGTCCACAGTCGCCCCCCCTCCCTGCTGGGTGATGGTGATGGAAGAGGATATCTCGAGATCCATCTCGATCTCTCCTGACGAATACATCCAGCCCTCCCCTGCAAAGACCGATGGGATCAGCAAGAAGAATGGCAGGAAGGAAAGCAGGAGTACTCTTTTCATCATCCTGTCCCTCTTTCCATGCTATAAATAGTTTTCCCAATGCGGAAGGGTGGATTGCAGCCTACCCTCTCTTTTCAAGGAACACACTTGCCTTTACTATCTCTGTCTTCTCAAACTTGCTTAGATCCAGAAGATGCCTGTCTCCGGAAACGATGTAGTGCGCATAGCACGCCTTTGCGCATTCGAGGACTATATTATCTGTCGGATCTTCAGTTATGAGAGTGATCTTCTCTTTTGGTTCTATGAGCTCAGTGAACCTGAGTATCGCGCTGATCACTTCTTCCGCTTTCTCTTTTTGTATGTCGAATTTTTCAGTCAGGATCCTCTTTATCTCCACGATGATATCATGTGAGATGTAGACCTTGATCTCTCCTTCAAGGGCTTTCCTGATGATGTCTGCCGGTTTTCCGCCCCAGAACAGGGAAGAGATATAGATATTCGTGTCGAGGACCACAATCGGGTGTTTCACTTTTGCAATCCCCTGCTTTCATGGATCTTCTTCATAAGGTCTTTTTCTTTCCATCCTTTCTTCTTCGCTTCTTCAAGCCCCCACTTCTGGACTGTACCCCACATCTCCTTAGCTGTAGGGAGATTGATCTTCTTCAGGATGAGGGTATCATCCTTGCCGACCATGATGAATGTATTTCCTGCGTCGAGCCCGAGCTGCTCTCTCAGCGATTTCGGGACGACTATCTGGCCTTTTGAGGACATGGTTATGATTTCGCTCATATTGGATCACCTGTAAGAGAGTAAGCAATGCTTACATATAAGCCTTTCGGAGAACTGTTAAATAATCTAGTGGGTATAGTCTCCGATCAAGCGGAGCGCAAATTGGAGTCAAACCCGCCGAGACCGAGAGCATCGCTCCATCTTTTCGTCTTCTTTTGGGCCGGAATCCCGCAGATTCATCGGACCTTAAAGACATCAAATATGCTTCTTGGCAAATTCTTCGATGCCGTCAGCCAATTGAATAATCACATCTTTCTTATGGTAGTTCATCTTATCTATCTCAGACCAAACGACGATATCATCATAATTCGAAACCTTTCCCCCTGCCGTATTGTACAGATGAATATCGAGGATATAGTTATCTAAAGTGACCCATGCATGTGGTTGAGAAAAATAGGTGCCAATCACCATTTCCGAATTGAATCCTGCCTTGTTCAAACCTGAAGAAGTCAGATATGCCATCTCATAGGACCTGAAGGGCCATAATTGAGTATTCGCGCCTGATCTCCAGATCTGATCCAACATTTTTTGATGCAGCTTACGTGCTTCCCTGTGCTCCATCCACAAGGAGAACGGCTTGAAATTTATAATGTTTGCTCAACATCGCGGTCTTTTATCTCAATCTGATAGTAACCTCTCTGTTATAACAGAATAATTTTGATAGTTGATTCTCCTCCCTATTGGTATACCAGATTCCGAAACCTAAATAAACTTAAAACTGGCTGAATGAGCCTATGCTCCTCACGATCTCTATCATCTTCTTCACTTTAGGTATCCTCATAAGCATAATCCCGCGGATCTGGAAAGATATCTGGACATTAAAGTTCTTAGCCATCCTTGGCATCATCATTTTTATTGGGTTCTTATCGTTCTATGATAGGGTTACTGGTGCGGATAGTGGTACTGAAAAATTAAACTCATTAGATGTTATGATGGTTATCATGTTAGCTGCGATGTTTTTAGTCAGTGTGTTCCTCGACAGGTTCCTCCCCACAATCAATGAGATGGTCATTGTGGTGAACACCATATTGTTTTGGTATCTCCAGTTAGTATACCAGTTCTGGCCGATGAAATATTTTGCCATACCCCTTATTTTTTCTGCGCTTGTGGTTGTGATCTCTTTCACGAGCTGGAAGTTGCCGAAACCTGTCAAATTGTTCCTCTTTGTCTGGAACCTATTGATCCTCCTGAGCATATTCCTCCTCTATTATGAATCACAGTGGGGGGATCTGCTAAGCATCCAGGAGACCGTCATTGGAAATACAACAGGTGCCTTTTTCTTGGGCATGATCTATGTGACGTTCCTTACAAATTTCGTTCCGATCATCTCCTTGATCCCAAGCAAGCATGGGGGGAATCGTGTGATTGAGACTGCGAAATCGATGGTGAATAAATTTACTGACGAACAAGTGTCTCATCAGGCTTTGGCGATGATACTCCTGGTCTCGGTATCAGTTCTCGGGCTCAATCTTACATTCGGCCTGATATCGGATCTCCTTCTTGTCAATATGGTCGCGGTGATCCTTCCGTTGATAGTATCATTCATGGGATCTGGCTCCTTTTCTCATAAGGATGCGGCAGTGACTATCGAAAAGAGATAGGATGCGCCTCTTTCATTCGATGAAATGGATGCTCCATAATCTTTAAGTTCATAACTCTTCTTTTCCATGCAATGAATCTTTTTCAATTATTACGTATTGTCAAATCAAATTCAGGTCATCTTTACATTCCGAAACCTAAATAAACTTAAAAATGGCTGAATGAGCCTATGCTCCTCACCCTCTCTATTATCTTTTTCTCATTAGGTATCCTGTTCAACATTATCCCGCGGATCTGGAAAGATATCAGGACATTCAAGTTCTTCGTCACCATTGGCATCATCATCTCCCTTGGGTTCATATGGACGATTGCGGACACCCCTGGTCAGGATAGCGGCGCCTTAGGGTTTATCTCATTTCAGGTCATGGAGTATATTATGATTTCCGCGCTGCTTATAGTAGGCGTATTCCTCGACAGGTTCCTCCCGACAATCAATGTGATGGTGCTTGTGGTGAACACGATCTTGTTTTGGTATCTCCAATTGGTGCATCAGTTTTTGCCGATGAAATTTCTTGCGATCCCCATAATCTTTTCCGGGCTTGTTGTCGTGGTTTCCTTGAAGGCCTGGAAATTGCCGAAACCTGTCAAATTCCTCCTCTTTATCTGGAACCTATTGATACTTCTGAGCATATTCCTCCTCTATGTGTTCACGCAGGGTTGGGAGCTGTTAAATGTCCCGGAAACCGCATACGGATATGCAACTGCTACGTTTTTCTTTGGTATGCTCTATATGAATTTCCTCATGAATATCGTCCCGATCATCTCCTTGATTGTCGGAAAGCGTGTGGGCGATCTTGAGATCGATGCTGCGAAATCGATGGTGAATAAATTCACTGACGAGAAATTGTCCTTTCAGACATTGGGATTGATAATTTTGGTCTCAGTATCAGTTCTCGGGATAAATCTGGCATTCGGCCTGATATCAGATATCCTTCTTGTCAATATGATCGCTGTGATCCTTCCGCTCATATTATCATTCATGGGATCCCTTTCTCATAAGCATGCGGCAGTGACTATAGAAAAGAGATAGGATGTGGTTATTTTACTGAGTCGCGCCCCGAGCCACTCAGGGCGAGCATGTCACCGGCCTAAGGCCTGCGGTGGGCGATTTCGATTGACGAAACCCTGCGATAGTTCCTGAGAATACATTTATAAAATTGCGGTGATTATTCAGAGAAATGAATCTGGAATATCACTTAAGCAAATCAAAAGAAGCGGTAATTGAAGCTGGCAAACTGATTGTAGATAGATTCAATAGAAGAGATTTTGGGATTGAATATAAGATCGACGGAAGCCCTACAACAAAAGCAGATAAAGAAGCAGAAGAAAAAATTCGAAGCATTTTATTAGGGGCATTTCCAGCAAATAGCTTTACAGGAGAAGAATTTGATCCTATAAATGGGACTGATTCTTTTAGGTGGTATTGTGATCCAAATGATGGGACATGGAGTTTAATCAATGGAGAGACTACTGCTTCAATAAGTGTTGCTTTAAGTGATAATGTGAAAACAGTATTAGCTGTGGTTTACAATCCATTTACCAATAAATTATTTTCGGGAGCAGAAGGGATTCAAACGAATTTAAATGACGAAAAACTTCCGAGGTACAAAAAATATTCTCCAGCAAAAGCTGTCTATAATTTCCAAATCTCTCCAAAAAGAAAAAGCGATGTTTTAGCATTATATGAGTTATGGGAACAAAGAGATATCGCTAAATTGATCAGTAGAGGGGGGTCTATAGCCTATAATTTAGCTCAAGTGGCTGAAGGATCTCATAGTGTTTACATCGCTGCTTCAACTAAACCCTCTGATGAATGGGATATTGCCGGAGGGATATATTTGGTTAAATCCGTTGGTGGAGAAGTCAGTCAATTAGAGGATGGACGAGTCCTAATCGCTTCAACTAATCCTGAGATCCATCAGAAGACACTTGATTTACTTGCAAAAACGAACTTTGGAAAAATAAGTTAGAGCTCCCATTTAAAATGGCAAAAACCGAAACAAACGAAATATTTATTGACAACTAACCCCCATTTAGCGCAGTCCCACTTCCCTTATTACCGGATTCTGATATCGGATGCGCGATTCTATCCAGAAATGAACACAGGATATTCGCCCTACGCCCCCCTTTCCCACTCCACTAAATCTTCTCGTCGCCAAGCTTATACTTCTGCCTGTCCTTGAACTCCTGCAGCTTCCCCGCGTTCCAGCTCTTGACCGGCGTGCAGTAACCGGTCACCCGCGAATACCACTGGATCTCTTTGTCAGTCGCTCCGCAGTTCGGACACGTCTCATGCACTCCCCCGAACGTCCGGTTGCATGAATGGCAGAACGTCGTGTCTTTCGTATAGGCGAAATATGAGGTCAGGGTCTGGCTGCATATCCTCTTCGTCATCTTGTGGAGCGCTTCAGGATCAGGGTCGGATTCCCCGAGCCAGATGTGAGAGATAGCCCCTCCCTGCACCAACGGATGGAAAGACGAATCGATCTTCAGCCTGTCGAAGAGCGGCAGCCGCGCGGAATATTTCACATGCGACGAATTCGTATAATAGACATCTCCCGCTTTCTGGTCTCCCTGCATGAATGCCCTCTTCCCGAAGCGCTTCATGTCCATCACCGCGAGCCTCATCGCTGTGCTCTCAGCAGGAGTCTGCACCATCCCCCAGCGCTCGTTCGTCTCTTCCTTGAGCGAATCCACCTTATCTGACAATCGCTTCACCACTTCCAGCCCGAACTTCCAGGACGATTTTGACTCATGCAGTTCCTCCCCTGTCAGGATCTTGACCATCTCATTGAGGCCGATGAACCCGATGGAGTTCGTGGCCTTGTCGAGCTTGTAATACGGCTTGCCGTAGCAGTCCATGGTGAGGAAGGACGCGTGGCCTGAGTCCATGATCTGCCTGATGCAGTCCCGTTTCACCTTGAAGACTTTTTTCGTGAGGGCGATCCTTTCATCGATGATGTCGTAGGCCTCGGTCTCGTCCTTCGCATTGAGCGCGATGTTCGGGAGATTGAGCGTCACCGCCTGCAGGCTCCCTGACCGCACCACTCCCTGCTTGATCTCCTCCCAGAAATCACCGTCAGGCCGAAGGAAATACCTGCAGCACTGGCTCTGGAGGGCGTCAGGCATGTAGGGCGCGGCCATGTTGAGGAAGTAAGGTGTCCCGAATTTCGCGACCAGCTCATGGACTTTCAGGATGCTCTCATCCGCTGTGTCGTCCTTGAGCGTCTCCCTCCTGATCTTGTATTCAGGCTTCGGGAAATGGAACTGCTTCCCGTTGAAATCACCTTTCATCATGACGTCAGTGAACGCGTCCGTGATCTTGCGCGCCTCGTCAAGGTAATCGGAGTAGCTCTCCTTCGCTGTCGTCTTCCCGCCGGGCAGCACCACAGGGACGTCATCCAGGTATTTCGGGACATTGAACTCAAGCGACGCTGACGTGAAGGGCGTCTGTCCTCCCTTCACCACATCGAGCTGATCAAGCTCGAAAACGAAACCCTGCACAGCCTGCCTGATCTTCTCTTCAGACAGCCCTTTGGCGTACGGCCCCAAAAAGAGATTCAGGGAATCAAAACCCTGCCCTCCGGAAAAATAGGTCGACGCGAGTATGAGCACCCTTGATGCGTGCATGAGCGCGACATCCAGGCTCTTCGCAGGTCCAGACACCGCGGTGTGCACCCCGTTCCCGTCAGACATGAACCCTTCTTTCAGGAAGAACCTGATATCATGCTCGAAACAGAATGGCCGGGTCGGAAAATAGTCCAGGTCATGGATATGGATTTCTCCCCGCATGTGGGCTTTTGACACCTCTTGCGGCAAGAGATAAAAGAGCGAGTACTGCCCGGAGATCGAGTCAGCGAACTTCTTATGGATGGTGTCGAGGTTATAGTTCGTGTTCGCGTTCTCCTTGTCCTTCATGAAGATGGTGTTCTTGATATCGTAGACCGGCATCCCGAGCCTCGCGTACTCCTTGTTGATCTCCTCAAGCCCGTTCTCGATGAGCTTGATGCAGACGATCTCCCGCAGGAGATTGGTCGTCTTCACCACATCCATCTTGACGAGCTCGTTATAGGCCTCGCGGGCGATCTTCTTCGCGTCAGCTTTGGATATCGAGGTCTCTTTCAGGAGCGATTTCTCGATCTCCTCCTGCTTGAGCTCTCCGATGTCCCCGAAAGCGGTCATCAATACTTTTCCGTTACCCTTGATATTCACTTATCCCACCTGACCTCTTCATCCTGCGTATAGGGGATCCCCCTCAAGAGACATCCCTCTGCCTTGCAGAGCTCTATCCCTAGGTAAATCCCATGGCTGGCGGTCCCGACCACGTCTTCCCTGGCAAGCGCATCCCGAAGCGCCAGGGCAGAACGACCCTTGAACGTGGCCGCCTTCTCGCCGTTTTTTGCGAGATAATCCACATATATTAACTTTGCGTTCAGGTCGAGAGTGATGAAAAAGCTCCCCCTCTCATCGACGCTAAAACCTGGCCGGTACTCGCTCTCGATGACTGCCGATGCTGCTCCCCAGCACTCCTCATAGATGTGCGCTGAGTGAGACATGATGACAAGTTCTCCAAGTCCGAAGTCGTGACCCGCAAGCCCCTTATACACTTCCATTGAGAGCCGCTTCCTGATGTGCTCCTGGAGCGCGCGGAGCGCGAGCGCATTCTCCGGATACCCCGCGTACATATCATTGCTCCGGAGAGTCGCTGAGAGATACACCCTGTTCTCCCGCACGCGTACCCAGAGGTGGTTCAGGCACGGGCTTTCCGCCCCTTCGAGGTCCTTCCCTGAGTCCCACAGGCTGATGACCCCTTGCCGCGAACCGATGTCAGCGGCAAGCTTCATGATAACGCTTTCCACCTGGTCTTTCCCGAAGAACCCCCTCATCCTGTTCCCGTAGGTGTATGACACCCCTTCTGTCTTCGCGTTCCCGAGGAAGCGCTCCTTATAGGACGTGAAATGCGCGGCGTCGAACGGAAAATACGCAGGTATCCCGGGCGCAGAGGGATCCTCCTCGCTGATGACCGATACCATGTCGATGATCTCTTTCTGCCTCGAATCGAACTGCGTCGTTGAGATCTTGCCGTACTTCATGATGAGGGACAGGATATGGAGCCATGCTGAAGCGACGGTCTTCTCCCGGACGAGATATCCCGCGTCTTCTCCTGAATATTCCCCTGCCTGGGCTTCCGCAGGTGCATACACCGCCTTCTCCCGCAGCGGCATCTTTTTCGGGACAAACCCTTTCAGCGAAGTGAGTTCCCGTATCCTTGCGACATGCATCCCTTTCCGGAGCCTCTCGAGTTCAGCTTCCGGGATGTCCCCTCCGATGAAGGCATCATGCCGTCCGACAATCCTCCATGCCTTGACCCCGCTCTGAGTCACCTTCTCCTCGACCCCTGACGTAAAGAAAGCGAGCAGCGCCTCCCCTGATCCGGACAGGTCTTCACCGGTCACGACAAGGTTCGTGATCCCGGGATTCGCGAGGAGATTGCGCACCAAGATATCGATCCCGCGGGCAGGGCTGTATAACTGCCCTATGACACAGTACCGTTCCCTTGGCACCGCCTTCGCCACTTCCTCTTTCCTTGTCCAAAGCGAGATGATGGCGACAGGGCTTTCGCTGTCTCCCTTCAGGAGCTGGCTCTCTTTCGTTATCGCGGAAAACATCTCACTTCGTCCCCGTGCTCCCGAACCCTCCCTCGCCCCTCTTGGTCTCATCGAGGCTGTCGACTTCCTTCACCCGGAGGTTCAGGACCGGCTGGATGAGCATCTGCGCTATCCGCATCCCGCGCTCCACCTTGAAATCATTCTCCCCGAGATTGATCATGACCACCCCGATCTCTCCCCTGTAGCCGGAATCGATCACCCCTGCCAAGGTATGCAATGCATGTTTCGCTGCAAGCCCGCTCCTGTCCCAGATGAGCCCTGCATGCCCATTTGGTATCGCGACCTTGATCCCTGTCTTGATGATGGCTTTCCTTCCCACCCCGATCGTCACGTCTTCCCTTGACCGGAGGTCGATCGCAGCATCCCATTCATGAGCGTACGTGGGCAGTTCAAGTTCCTTATCGATCCTTTCTATCTTCAGTTCCATTGTATTTCCTCTTTCGTCGTCTTTCTAATTCTTTTGTCGTTATCAGTAGCGTTCGTGCATCATACCATTCACAATAGTGAGACAACAACCGTGGCGCAGGACCGGACGGGGGTCGCCCCCTGCGGGGTGTCCGGTAGGGCATTCCCGGAGGGATGCCCGTCTGCCGCCAGGGAGGTTGTTGTCGATGTGTGCTGAAAGTTAGTTTATGCTTTTTCAAACACACTACACCATATACCTTTTCCTCTCCAAAAACTCCGCTTTCTTCCCCTCGTTCCAGATGCTCACCCTCTGGTAATACCCGGTGATCCTGGAGAGCCAGTCGATGTTCTTGCTCCCGCAGTTCGGGCACTGCGTGAGCACCCCTCCCGCGGTATGGAGACAGACGTTGCACACCGTCAGGTCGCGGTTATAGGCGAAATAGCTCTGGAGCGTCTTCTCTGCGATCCTCTGCGTGAGCTTGGTTATGGCGTCAGGGTCAGGCGCCCCCTCGCCGAGCCACACATGGCTCATGGCCCCCCCATCGAGGAGCGGATGGAACGAGCCTTCCCTTTTCAGTTTCTCGATGAGGCTGATGTCCGCTGACGGCCTGATATGGGTGGAATTCGTGTAATAGATGGCGTCCTTCTCCCTGTCTCCCTGGACGAACGCCTGGCGGTAGCGCCGCGCGTCTATCTTCGCGAGCCTGTAAGCAGCGGACTCTGCAGGCACCCGGGATATCCCTATACGCAGCCCCGACTCCTCCCCGAGACGATGCGCGATCGTCTTCATCTTCTGGATGGTCTTCAGGCCGAAAGTCCAGGCTCTCTCCGACTCATGGAGCTCTTCCCCCAGATGGCTTTTCAAAAACTCATTCAGCCCCACCATCCCTATCTCGTAGCCCTGGGTCGCGATATCAAAATATGGCGTCCCCTTCTCATCGATCGGTTGAGCGAGGAAGGGGAGCAGCCCCTGCGAGAGCCTCTTTTTGATGATCTCCTTCTTGATCTCCATGACCTCTTTCGCGAGCTCCATGCGTTCCTCAAGGAGCTCCCAGGCCCGCGTGTCGCTCCCTCTCGCCTCATAGGCGATCTGGGGGAGGTTCAGGCACACGACCTGCATGGCCCCTCCGCGCGTGGTCCCCTCATAGAGGTCAGTCATGGTGTTCTGCTCGGAGAGGGGCATGAGGAAGGAGCAGCACTGGTAGCAGGAATATTCCGGCAGGTAATCCTGCTGGATGAAATAGTAAGGCGTCCCGAATTTCGCCGCGAGCTCTGACACCTTGCGCATCTCTGAAGGATATCTCCTGAAATCCCTCTTGTCGAGCTTGAGCTCGTACTTCGGGAAATTGAACGGCTTCCCTATGTGGTCCCCTTCGAGGTACACCTCTGTTAACGCATTAAAGAACCTGTTCGCCTCATCATGGTAATCCCCGTAGGTCACCTTCTCTGAGAACTTCCCCCCTGGCTGCACCGCAGGGATGCTTTCCAGGACCTTCGGGATACCTGGCTCCACATCGATCGATGAGAACACCACCTGGCCTCCCCGAGAGACATACATCATGCTCATCTCATAGATGAACATCTGGGCGAGCTGCTTCACCTGCTTCTCCGTCAGACCCGAGAGGTAGGGCGCGATGATGATATTGAACCAGTTGAACCCCTGGCCTCCGGCGCAGTTCACCTGGCCGCACGCGAGGACCTTCGCCGCATGGAGCACGGCGACAGTCGCGTTCCTCGCCGGCCCCGCGACCGAGGTATGGACCCCGAGACCGTCGGCTTTCAATCCATGGCGCAAAAAGAAGCGCAGGTCATGCGAGAAGCAGAACGGCCGTGTCGCGAAATAATCGAGGTCATGGATATGCATCTCTCCGTTCAGGTGCGCGTCCGCGAGCCTCGCAGGGAGGGCTTTCGTGAGGGCGTACATCCGCGAGATGTTGTCAGCGATGAGCTTATGGATGGTCTCGGGATTGTACTGCTGGTTAGCGTTCTCGTGGCTTCCCTGTTCGATGAGCTTCGATATCTCATACACCGGGAGCCCGATCTTCCTGTACTGGTTATAGTATTCCCAGTGCCCGTCTCCGAGGAGGATGGTATTGACGATCTCCCTTATGAGGCTCCCTGACACATCGGTGATGTCTTTTTCGAGAAGGAAGATCTCAGCCTTTGACGCGGTCTCGCGGGCGAGCGGCAGGGGCATCCCGGTCTCCAGGACGAGCGAGTCGACAATCCTCTTTTTCGAGAACCTCTCATAGGAATCCTTCATGTCGTAATGCCTGTTCCCTCCAACCACCTGGACGTTCCGCCTCTTGTAGGAGAACCTTCTCGCAGCTTCCTTCTGACCGGATCCCTCCAGTTCCTCTATCACCCAGTTCCGTATCTCAGAGGTCGGCACCCGCGGGTAGGCCTGCTGTTTCACTTTCATGACGATCAAGAGCCCTTCCTTTGCTCCCGCGTGAGCCAAGGCTGTCTTGAGCTTCTGCTCAGAAAACGGTTCTTCCCTGCCATCAGCCTTGATGACAGGGAAATCTCCTTCCCTTTCTACCACCATCTTTCACCCAGCAAGCTTTCTCTCGTTGATGGGTCAGCCCTTCCTCATATTTAAAATCTATTGAAATCCAGTTTATAGTCCGCAAAGTGCCCTACCAAAAATCACTCCTGGAAACCGTTCAATTGGTTATCATCCTCTATAGGGCGTCCATAGTCCTATCTCCCTCATCCAGGGGTCAGTCGCGCTTCCGGACAGGAGAAAACAACCTTCACTCAGCGTTCGCAGGGAATCCCAGTGCATAAGCGCAATGATGGATGGTGGGGACGCTGAGATACGGATGAGTAGCCCGATGGGGTTGCCAAAAAAACCTGCACAAGCCTCGTTGATGGTCGCTCGTGAGTTTAGTTTCCAGACTGGAGCCAGACCAATGCGCCGAGACACATATCATCCATGGAAAATGAATATTATGACCTCTATGCTCCTAAATACCTCTTTCCACATCGACATTCTCTCACAAATTTCCCATCATCTTCTCAATCCAATCGCCTCTTTTTTTCTCGACGATAACTCCTCTCATTTTTCCCCACTGGACATGTAGTGTCTGCTGTCATAATCTATAAATAGGGGATTCGGGAGACCCTATGGGGTGTGGAACAACAGAGGTCGATAGCATGAAACTGACGGTGTTCACCGGACCAAACTGCCCCAAATGCCCTCCGGCGAAAGAGGTCTGCCAGGGTGTCGCGGAGTCCCTTGGACTGGAATATGAAGAGATCAACATCGAAGAGAGGATGATCGAAGCCCTGCAGATGCAGATCGCTTCCACCCCGAGCGTCGTGATCGATGACGACGTGGTGTTCCGAAGCGTCATCCCGAGCAAGGATCAGCTGCTTGAAGAGATAAAAAAGAGGACATGATGGATATCAGCTATAATACCATAAAAAAGAACAGGACCTTATCAGATTTTTCACCGGTTGAAGAAGAAGACGAGGAGTGATTATCTGGGGTTTCCCCATTTTTTCTATTTTTTTATCTTGCCACATCCAGATTCTTGACAAGCTCCTCCTGCATGATCATTGGTCTTTAAGTCCTGCAATTTTCCGTGCTATCCTCCTGATGCATAGTCCGGACCCAAAAAGGTCTTATATCCCCATGGTTCCACCATTCCCAAAGGCAATCCCTCATGCAAGCGAACATAGGCGGCATCGTCTCCATGTCCACGGTGGACTGGCCGAAGAACATCTGCACGGTCATCTTCTTCGCGGGCTGCGATTTTCGGTGCCCCTACTGCCAGAATTCCGAACTCATAACCCCGACTGAAGATCACAGGCGTGATATCAGGGATATCAAGCGTGAGATCAGGAAGAATCTCGACTTCATCGACGGAGTCCTCTTCTCCGGGGGTGAGGCGACCCTTCAGCGCCAGGCCCTGATCGAGATCGCGGGCTTCGTGAAGAAGCTCGGCAGGAAAGTGGGGCTCGAGACGAACGGCGGGAACCCGGGAGTTGTCGAATTCCTCATCCAGGAAGGCCTCCTCGACTTCGTCGGTATGGACCTGAAAGCCCCCCTCGACAATCCCGAGCTCTTCGCGAAGGCGACAAAGGCAGGCACCTTCTTCCGGCCGGTGGAAGAGGTCATGGGCAACGTGAAGGCCACATTGGATATTCTATCTAAGGCAACTCCGCCTCTCGAGGTCGAGATACGGACAACCATCGTCCCAAGGCTGGTATACCGCAAAGAGGACGTCCAGGCGATCGCCTCGTGCATAGCGGAATCAGCGATCGACGCCCGCTGGTCCCTCCAGCAGTTCCGCTCCGACCTCGGAAAAGTGCTCGATCCCATGTTCCAGGACCTCGATTACCCCAAACGGGCTTTCCTCGAGCAGCTCAGGGACCACTGCCTCAAGATGCACCCCAATCTCCGGATAGACGTGAAGGCTGTCTAGTTCTCCTCGGAAGAATCCGAAACTTTTATATGTGGATTTTTTCCGTATTGATTATTACAGCGGAAGTGAGGGTGCCCGAAGCAAGGGACGATATGAAATACAAAAACGAGGTCGTGGTACTGATTGCCATAGTGTTAACCCTTGTCTCCCTTTTTTCGAACTTTGTCGTCCTGAATGAGGTCAAGGATTATGACGCTCCCGGATTCACAGGGGAGGCGGTCACGTCAGGCAGGAGCAGGATGTGCATCAATTACGCTCCCATCATAAACATCTCCGGATGCCCCTCTTCATTCGCAGTCAACATGACCTGGGGCGAGGTGACAAGCGGAGAGTATTCCTGCAATGTCACCGCGTCTGACGAAGAGTCCGGGAACCTCACACCTACCGCAAACAGCTCCCTCTTCAATATGACTGACGGCATCGTCTCATTCATCCCCGATCGCTCCCTCATAGGAAACCATCTCCTCTCCTTCCTCGCTGATGATGGGACCGACTGCAGCAACAGCCTGGCACAAAAAGACCTCTCTCTCTCCATTTCCTATAACAATTACGGCCCCTACTTTGAGCCACATTATCCTGATGCAAGCAGACGCCTCACCCTCAGGCAATACTACACCACATTCGGGCTTTCACTCGACAATTTCTTTACTGACGTGAATGGCGATGAGCTCCGCTACAAGGTGGTCTATCTCGATTCCCATTGCTATAATATCAGGGTGAGTGTCGACAATATCAGCCACCAGCCCATATTCAGCCCCGGGACCTATGTCTCGACAGGGGATGAGGATTGCCAGGCCTATGTCATGGCCTGGGACCTCTGGGGCGGGAGCAACACGAGCAATATCTTCAATATCACCGTCATCCCCACCATCATCCCCGATCCAAAACCGATCCCTCCCTCTGCCGGCGGCGGCGGTGGCGGAGGAACCCCTCCTCCGATGGAGGATTGCGTCCTTGTGAACGTGACCTGCACCAATTGGACAGCGTGTCAATTCCACCCTCCCCCGAATAATTTCTCCTATGAGGGCCCTGAGGACGGACTCATGACCAGGGAATGCTCCTGGTACACCAATTGCCCTGAGGAGATGAAACCTGGCCTGAAGATGGTCTGCGATTACATCCCCACCTGCGAGGATGGCATGATGAACCAGCGCGAGACAGATATCGACTGCGGCGGCCCCTGCCCTGCCTGCCCCACCTGCGATGATGGCATCCAGAACCAGGATGAGAAAGGCATCGACTGCGGCGGTCCCTGCGATGTCTGTCCCACCTGCGATGACCGCCTCCAGAACCAGGGTGAGGAAGGCGTCGACTGCGGCGGCCCCTGCCCTTCCTGCCCCTCCTGCGAGGACGGCATCCAGAACCAGGCTGAAGAAGGCATCGATTGCGGCGGCCCCTGCCCTGCCTGCTCAGAGCTCCAGATCCCAAGTATGCTCGACAACAACCCCTGGATCAATCTTCTCCTCATCCTTCTTGCTACCGTCCTCATCGCTGGCCTGGGAGTCTACTACAGGGCCGCAATCGCGGTCGGTTTCCAATCGGTCCCTGACCGCTTCTTCCTCCCGGTCTGGAGATCCTTGAACCGTCTGGTCGAAGGATACCGCTCCTTCCTTGGAGCAATCAGGAAAAAACGCCAGGAGAAGACCGAAGACCAGATCAACCGCGTCCTCCTCCCGTTTGATGCAAGCCTCCAGGAACTAGGTTCAGAAGTCCCTGCCATCCTCTCATCGACCCTCAGGAAAGAAGGCGAGAGCCTCATCATAGCGAAGAAGGCGAATTCATTCAGCATCATGAGAAAAGACCTCTATGTCTTCAGTTTCGGGACCAGATCATCTGTCAACTTCACCATATCCCTGCGTGACCTCCCCCTCATCAAGGAAGCGCTCGTCCGCCTCAAGGCGACAAACCCCCAGTACATGGTCGGAGTGAGGCTCTCTACCTATCTCTTCAAGGATGGCAAGAAGGTGAAAGATGCCCTGGAATACCTAGAGACCAAAGGGATGCTCCTCGGGACCGACAGGCAGGTCATGATATCTTTCATCCCCCGGGACAGGACAGAAGAGAAAAATATAATAAGCACGCTCAAGGATTTGGTTGCAGGTGTCCCTCAGAATCAGCTGGTCTGGCGCTATAATAACGTCCACGTCTATAGGACCCATAGGGGAGACGAGGATTTCCAGGGCGAGCTCGGTTTCAATGTTAAGGAATCAAAAAACCATGCGCTCCTTGTCTCATCACGAAGGAAGATCAAAGGGTATGAGCGGTTCAGCATCGAGGTGGTGACATGGTGAAGCCCTTCGTCATCATATTCCTTCTGGTTTGCCTTGCCATACCCGCATCTGGGCAGTCTTTCAGCCTGACCGACGGATATTTCCATAATATGGTCTTCCAGGTGTTCGAGAACCAGTCCGTGCAAAAAGACATAAACGTGACGACATCGGATTCTAACGTGTATTACTCCTCCAACGCTGAGGACCTGAACCCCCCTTTCACTCTCCTCAATCTGAGCAACCAGACCGGAGTCATGCAGTTCACCCCCGGCAATGATGACGTCGGGCTCTCCCAGCATATCGTCATCATCGTCGAGAACAGAAGCTCTCCTTCCGACTTCCTTGCCTTCCAGATCCGCTTCAATATCTCAAACATCAACAACCGCCCGACAAAAGTCTCGAGTTCTCCTAATTCCATCATCACCGAGAACATGAGCATCAACCTGACCATCCTCGTCCAGGATATAGATATCCCCTACGGCGATTCAATCACCTATTACTGGTGGCTTGACGGAGCGGATTCCCCCAAGCTCGCTTTCTCAGGCAACAACGCCACCTACACAGTCGGTGTCAACATCGGTGATGTCGGTGTCCACACCATAACAGTCGTTGCCTGGGACGAGGAAGGCGCGAACGTCACCCATCCCTTCACCATTTCCGTGACCAATATGAACATCCCTCCTGAGTTCCTGGTCCCCATAGGTAATTTCTCCATGGATGAGGATGTCGGCCTCATAAACAACATCTCGCTTGACAACCATTTCAATGATTCTGATGTCAACTCGACCAACCATGATGGTGACACAGGCATCCAGCTTTCCTATGATATCGGATGCGAAGGCGGGGCTGAGGATGACCTCGGAGCCTCATTCGATGATACCTACGGCAATGTGAGCTTCTCCCCGGTGCTGGATTTTTTCGGAAACCTGACCTGCTGGTTCACGGTATTCGATGGTTTTGCGACCGTCAGGAGCAACAACTTCTCTGTCGAGGTGAGGCCGGTCAATGATGCCCCCCGTATCATGGAGTTCGTCCCGTTGTACATCTACGCTAACGCTGACTTCACCTTCCAGGTGAACGCGACAGACGTCGAGAACGACTCATTGAGATTCTACGGCGATTCCTTGGTGCTGCCCATAGACCTTCTGACAGGGATACTGAACGGCACTCCCTCTTCCTCTGATGTGGGTCCCCTCCTCATCAACATCTCTGTCGATGACGGTATCCTGAACGCCTCGAAGATCCTCAACATAACAGTCCTCCCTAACGAGATCCCCCTCATTTTCGATATCGCTAACCAATCCGTGCTCCAGGAGAGCGCTCTTTTCGTCAACGTGAGCGCCTGGGATCCCCTCAATGACACATTGGAGTTCACCATCAGCTTACAAGGATTCGGTTTCGGTGTCCGGATAAACAACACCGATATCGTCTATAATATCACCCCTGTGTCCCAGGGCCTTGTCGGCAACCATACGGTCAGGGTGACTGTGGACGATGGCATAGGAAGGACCAATTATACGGAATTCAATCTCGAAGTGAGGGATCTCCCGAAAGACCCCAACCTGAACGAGATCCAGGACCGAAGCATCCGGGTCAATAAGACGTTCTATCATGCCATCACCGGATACGACCTTGACGGGAACATCTTCAGGTTCGGGACCAATAGCACAACGATCACCGCAGGGACCAACAGCACTGGATCCTATAGCATGAACGCGAGCGGCTACCTCACCTTAAGGCCTGAGGCAGAGGGCGTGATCTACGCGGTGAACGTCACCCTGAACGACACCCAAGGGAGGACAGATTGGCAGGTGGTGAGGTATACCATCACCCCGAATTTCGCCCCCTCCATAACGAATTATTTCAATATCACCTGCGAAGAGAATGAGCCATGCACTGGGACATTCACCGGGTCTGACCCCAATTGGCAGGATACCCCTGTCTGGCAGGCGAATGATTCATACATCAATCTCAATCCCAACGGATATTTCTCCTTTATCGGATTGCTCCAGACCTATCGGATAGTAGAGATCAACCTGACAGACGGGGACCTCACAGCGACCAGATGGATAGCAGTCAACATCACCCAGATTAACGACCCCCCCTTCTTCGACCCCCATCTCGAGAACATGACCGAGTGGGACAATATCCATGAGAACCAGACCGCATCCTTCAATATCACTGCCTACGACGAGGAGAACCAGAGCTGCACATTCTCTGTCCATTTCATCAATTTCACCGACCTCCAGGGCAATGTGACGACAACAGGGATCTCCCTCTTCACCATCATCGACCTCGGGAATGTCACCTACAATAAAAGCGTAGGATGGATAACCTTCACCCCCAACTCGTCGCAAGCCGGGACCTATTGGGCGAATATCACAGTCAGTGACGGTGTCAAATCCTCTTCAGAGGTCTTCTCTTTCGTCGTCCAGAACATCAACAATCCTCCCTCCGCGACATGGCTCCTCACCTATGGGGCATACTCGACCTCCATCGAGACCGATATCAACGGGACAGAGAACACGACCATGTCCATCCAGGTCACCGCGACCGATCCGGATTTCGATGAAATGAGATATGAATGGTGGCGGCATGTCGACGGAGAAGACGTGCTGTATTCGACAGATGAGCCCCTGAGCTACCTCTTTCCGTATGATGATTCACCCCAGACCAATCTCACCCTTGCGGTGTTCGATGAGAGGAACGTCACGTTCAATGTGACCTGGAGGCTATTCGTTGAAAATACCAACCGCATGCATTGGTTCGGCTCCTTCCGTGACCAGACATTCACCGGAGGGACCCTGGTGAACACCTCGAACACATCAAGCATCACCTTGACGCATTCAGGGGCATACGCCCATCATGGTTCATACACCTCTCCCCCCTTCGATGTGGGTGAGTCTAATCAGGACGTGGTGAGGTTCGAGTTCCTCAACCTCACATCGCTTGCGACAGTCCCGGCAGGGACCACCCTCAGTTTCCAGACAAGGACCCGCGCCACATCATCAGGGAATTACTCAGCCTGGGAGGATGTGGGTGACGATGGGGAGATCATGTCGGCAGCGAGGCGCTATATCCAGTACAGGGCCATTTTCACTTCCACCGGCGCATCGACCCCAACCCTCAGGGGGGTCTTCCTGGGTTATCAGGTGGCTGGCATCGCTGGGAACGTCGGCACCATCCTTGACGGTCATATAGACCTCGGAAATTTCTTCTCTGATCTCGATGATGATGACACCTATACCTACAGCGCTTACACGACTTCCCTTGACTTTTTCCTGAACGCTTCAGTGACCCAGGAGGGCAGGCTCAGGGTGGAATTCAACAGCGAAGGTACCGAATATATCAACGTCTCATGCACTGACGATGAGGATAACACCGTATGGTCTAACTTGATCGAGGTGGAAGTCCTCCCTGAGGACGAGGCGGTAGTCCCGGACCAGATCCTCGTCCCCACCCCTTCGAGCGGAGGGGGCACGACCGTCCAATACAAGACACGTACGAAGTTGAAGACCGAATATGTGAGCATCGATATCATCCATCCTGGCAATGTCACCTTGTTCGAGGATGACACCATGATGGTCCCGGTCACCATCAAGAATACCGGCAATGATACCCTGGAAGCTATCAACATAAGCGCCATGTCGGAGAATGGCTTCCCGGTGTTCCTCTCGAAAACCGTCATCGAATCCCTTGACGAAGGTGCGTCTGAGACCATCCTCCTCACCGCTAACATCTCTGAGGTCTACGAGTCCTTCCAGATACTCATCCGCGTCGATGTCGCTGATCCTTCCTACACCGACACCGCCAAGATCACCATCAACTCGCTCAAAAGGGGTAGGGCTGACGAGGACCTCTTCGAGGTCAAATACGAGTTCGCCCAAGACCTTCTCCAGCAGAACCCCATCTGCCAGGAGCTCTCGGAATTCCTGATAAAAGCGAGGGACAAGCTGGTAGAGAAGGACATTGAAACGGCGACAGGCCTCATGGATGATTTTATCGACGATTGCAGATATCTCATCTCGACGAAAGCCGGCCTTGAGTCTCCTGCCGAGGTGGTCAGGGAAGAGACCGTCATGGAGATGGTCAGGGAGAACAGGCCACTGCGTTATTCCCTATACCTCATCGCAGGGATCGTCGTTTTCGCGCTCGCGTTCGGCATGTACGTGAAATACCGTAATGTGTGAGGGTGGGAACAGCAGGAAGTGTAGACGGGTTCGAAGTTTTCGCATCTCGGAACAATGATAATTTCTCAATCATCAATCAACAAGAGGGCGACAATGAAAAACAAATCAGTACAATTGATAACAGATGGAAACAAAAAAAAGGTCATTTTTAATTATGGTTCATTAAAATTATTTGCCTATTCAATGATTTTCATGCTTCTAATTTCACTGGCAATTATCATATCTCCATTTTACGCTAATACAACCAATGCTTCTTCTGTGCCCCTGTTCGTAAAGCTGTTATTATTCCTGATTTGTATAGTGATTTTTATGGTCTTCTTTCCCCTGCGATCAGAACTGAAGAGGGAGAATGATGGAGCGCTGGTCATCATCAAGACAAATCCGTTCTTTTTAAAGACAACCCTCAGACTCAACCATAAAAATCAACCATACTTCTATGGAAAAATATTCTCATCAATCCTTAAGATGTATAATCCAACCATACGCTATCTTGAGGGGGATAGTGAGAGAGAAGTGACCTTTGGCCTTTATTCATTAATGTTCTTTATCAGAGGGGTAATGCCTCGCAGCTTTGGTTTTTTATACAAAGAGGATCTGGAAGAGATGTCTCGTTTTATGGACCTTAAATTGAAGATTGAAGAGTGAACGGAAAAAATTCACTTTTAGTCGCCCCCGAATATTCATATGAAGACATCAATCCCCTAATCCGGGAAGAACCTGAAGAAATAGGTGGTGAAGTTCCATTCGATGAAGAGGAGTATGATCGCTATGACAAAGAGGAGCGGCGCGATATTGAAGCGCTTCTTGATGTCCGTCGGCCCGACGAATCCCTCTATCCCCGGCAGTATCTCTTCCGGTGTCTCAGCCCGCAGGTACGACCCGTCGGTCCCGTTTGAGATCTTCATGAGCATGGGCTCGTTCAGGGTGAACATGGCGTCCCCCGCTCCCACGAAATCTGAGGTCGCGCCCCTCTCTGTCCCGACACCGAGGATATTGACGACGACCCCGTTGTCATTGCCATAGGATATGATGTCACGCATCTCGACATCGGTGAGCTGGTTCTCCTGTCCGTCGGTGACAAGGATGACCATATCCCCTGCGTTCCCCCTCTCCGGATTCATGACAAGCATGGAGATGCTGGTGGTGACAGCGTCTCCGATCGCCGTGCCCGGTATCCTTGAGATCGAGAGCGACGAGAGTGTCTCCTGCAGTGTCCCTTTCTCTTCAGTCATCGTTTTCTCGACGAATGCCTGTCCTCCGAAGCTCACGAGGCCGATAGCCCCGCTGGTCTCGAACTCTCCTATGAAGGTATCCATCGATGCGGTCACAGCCTGAAGCCTTGTGGGCATGATGTCCTTTGTCAGCATGGATCCCGAGGTGTCGATCGCCATGACGATATTATAATCAGTACCTTCGGTTTCATAGGTGAATGATGGGTCGGCGAAAGCGAGGATGATGAGAGTGGTGAAGGCGACCCTGAGCAATAGCTGGCCGATGTTCTTCGAATAGAACCAATGATCATCAAGCCTCTTCAGGGTCTCGAAATTGGCGAAGGCCATGGCTTTGCGCTTCTTATAGCGCAGCATGCGGAAATGGACCCAGACGATGAAGGGCAGTATCACAAGGCCGATCAGGTAATAGGGGTTCTCAAGATGTATCATCGCAGGCCTCCCCCGTGGCTCCTCTCTCCGAAGAAATCCATCACCTTGTCGTCGAATTTTTCACTCGTCAAGAGCTTCAGGAACGAACCGTCCACCTGTCCGAATGCCTGTTCGATGACATTGAGCCTGTGCTTGTTCTTCTTGATATAATCTTGCGCAGAGGCCCAGGTGTTGATGTTCTTGAGCTCTCCGGTGAACGGGTCTTTGATCGATACCATCCCGAGGTCAGGTGGGATGGAGAGGTCAGTAGGATCGCTTATCATGATGCCCACGATATCCATCGAGGTGGGGATGGCAGCCAGATATTTCGTGAATTCCTGGTCGATGTTGATGAAATCAGAGACGATGACCACGATATTCACATCCTTCCTCGCTTCATTCACCCTGAAGATGGGCTCCACCATGTTAGACATCCCCCCGAAATACTCATAATTGAGGAGTGTTTCCTGGATGACCCCGTAAAAACTCATCCCGTCATTCGGGGGTACCTGTTTCATGACCTGGTCATTGAAGAGGGATAGCCCCACCTTGTCGTTATTCGCGAGGATCCCGAAACTCAGGTTGGAGACAAGCTCGAAGGCATACTCGATCTTGAGCTTATCGACGGTCCCGTACACCATGCTTGCGCTGGTGTCGACCAGGAAGAGGACCGCGAGAGATTTGTCTTCCTGGAACACCCTGACCTGGAGCCTTCCTGAACGGAGCGAGGCCTTCCAATCGATGAGCCTCGCGTCATCGGTGGGGAGATACTCCTTGTAATGGTCGAACTCAAGTCCTTTCTTGACGATGATCGGCTTATGCCCGATCATGGAGAGCTCTACATGCTTGTTCTGGATGTTTCGCACCTCGATGATGGGGATGCGGGGATCGAGATCCAGCTTAAGCTTCATATTCAAAAGAGAGAGACCTTCTGCATGATGTCTTCGATGGCCTCGTCCGTGGTGGTCTTGTTGATCTTCGCCTTGAAATTGAGAATCATCCTGTGCCTGAGGACCAGGCTCGCGACGCATCCCACATCCTCAGGGAGGACATAATGCCTGCCTTTGATGAGCGCCTGCGCCTTGGATGCCGTGTAGATGTTGATAGAGGCCCTTGGTGAGGCCCCGACATCCATCACTTCCGCATGGATGAGATTGTATTTGTAAGGCTCCCTTGTCGCTTCCACTATCTTCGCGATGTATTCCTTGATCGCCGGATGGACATAGACTTTCTTCGCGAGAGCTGACATGGCGATGAGCTCCTTCGGTGTCAGGACCCTTTTCAATTGGAAATCCTTGAGCTCGGAGGTGTTCAGGTTCTTCTCCATGATGATGAGCTCGTTCTTCATGTCCGGATATCCGACATTGACCTTGAAGATGAACCTGTCGAGCTGTGCTTCAGGGAGGGGATAGGTACCGAGTGTCTCGAGCGGGTTCTGTGTCGCTATGACGAGGAATGGTTCCGGAAGGTCATAGGTCTCATTCCCGATGGTGGTCTTCCTCTCCTGCATCGCCTCAAGGAGCGCGGACTGCACTTTAGGCGGTGCCCTGTTGATCTCGTCAGCGAGGAGGAGGTTGCAGAAGACAGGTCCCTTCACCACCTCGAATCCTTTCTTCTCACGATAGCTTACGATACCGGTGATATCCGATGGGAGGAGGTCAGGAGTGAACTGGACCCTCCCGAATTGGGCGTCCAATACCATGGAGAGGGTCCTCGCGAGGACGGTCTTGCCGATTCCCGGGACTCCCTCAAGGAGGATATGGCCGCCTGAGATGAACGCCCTCACGATGGTCTCGATGAGTTCGTCCTGGCCAAGGATGACTTTCCTGATCTCAGCCTTGATGGTCTCGATCTTGGCCGCTGTCAGGTCTATCTGTTTCCTGAGTTCCCTGTCAGCAAGCGCTATGGGTATCCCTGCCATGTCCTATTCTTCCTGATATCATTTTATATATCTTCTTAACTATTCACTAGTTATAACTAAAGTTTAAAAGAGCACTTAGCGGAAATACAGAAGTAATCTCATGAAAGACGACTTTACCCTGGACCTGAACAAGTCATTTCGCTCTTTAGGCGAAGAGATGGTTCAGGTGGTGAAAGAGACCAATGAATCAGCGACAGAGATATCTCCCTTCGTCCTCCATAATATCCTGAGGATATTCTATGAATTCCTGAACCGCTTCTTCAAGACCCAGGGCTTGAACCCGGCGAAAAGCCTTGAAGCGGAGTTCGAGAAGCTGGAGCGGAGGATCTCTGAGGACCAGGCGGTATTGAACAGGACAAAAGAACAGCTCAAGACAAGCAGGGACCCGAAGACCAAGAAGCTCCTGAAGAACAAAATCAATAACGTCCAGGAAGAGCTGTTCTACCTTCAGCGTGTGAAAGCCATCATCGACGAGGGAGGGATGAAAGAGGAGATAGACCTGTTCCTGAAAGACCTGCTCTATAAAGTGTATGGGGGTGAGACCCTCTCCATGGATGGGTTCAAGGAGATCTGCAAAAACATGGTGACCATCTTCTCAAAGGTGACCGGTAGCAGGGCGGACATAGCGGACATCCAGGAATCGCAGATCGATCTTTCCCGTATCAAGGACAAGAACTGGTTCGAGCGCCTCATCATGCGCATAAGGGAGATATTCCATCCCCATCATCAGGCGAGGATAAAAGCGACAGGCCTTCCTGACGAGAACTTCGGCAAGAAGGGGGAGCCAGAGGATGTGCTTCCGGAACCGGCTGTGAATCCAGCCCCGGATATGGATATGCCTGGCGCCGTTGATGAGGAAGGCACTGCAGGCCCCCCGGGAGAGCAGCCGATAGATGACATGCCTGAAGTGGCTGGACAATCGGAACCGGAGACCCCTGAATCTGAGGTTCTGGCGATACAGAAGGGTAAGAAGGGGAAGGAAATGAAAAAAGAGTCGGCTCATGGAAAAAAAGGGAAGGCGAAATTGAAAAAATCAGTGAAGGGGATCAAACAAAAAGCCCTTTCAGAAAAATCCGTTAAAAAATCAGCCCCAAAAAAGAAGGCATTAGGTAAATCGGTAACTGACGCCAAGCGTAAAGATCTTGCCCCGAAATCCACGAAAGGGTCAGCTAAAAAATCGAAGACAGATCTCCTGGATAAATCCGGGAAAATATCAGAAATCCCTCTGCCGGGAAACCTTGAGGTGCTTCCCGCTGTATCAGTCACCAAAGAAGTCAAGCCACAAGTTGCGCCATCTCTCAAGGAAGGACCGTCGGTATCGAAGGATAAGGCTGCCCCGAAGATCGATGTCTCTCTCCCTGTCAAAGAGAGGCCTCAGGTCCCAAGCCCTCCTGAAAGCGGGAACAGGGGATTCTTCGGACTGCTCAGGTCACGCATCGTCGGGTTGAAGGCAGAGAAAGAAGCTGAGGATCTCAAGAGGTTCACCGATGCGGAAGAATCGAGGCTCAGGGAGCTCAAGTCCAAGCTTGATAATCTCAAGCACGAGAAAGAGCATCAGCTTGAAGAGGAGAAAGAGACGACCGACGCCCTCCATATCCTTGACGAGGAGATTGACGGCCTCGTCCAGCAGAACAAGGACAGGATCCATGACTTGATGGAGAAAAAAGAAGTGGTGACCAAGCTCGATGATAACCAGAGGATGCTGTCAAAAAAAGACCTTGATGAGCATCTGCTGGCTGTGGTGACCGCTTTCATAAGCAAGAAAAGGGCAGAGGGATATTCTGATCAGAGTATCGGCGAGGCCCTCGCAAGGAAGAAATGGCCTTCTGAATATATCCAGTATGGGCTTGAGACCTGAAAGCGAAGTCTAGATATAATGGAGATATTCTCTCACTTGGTGATTCAGGACTCTTGGACAAAGAGCAACTGACTGATTGATTTAGACTTTCTCTTGTATCGAGATGGTGGTCAAGAAAGTCACCTTCGGTGACACTTTTCACCATCATCGTGAAATAGCTGGACCATTTCCCAAGCCTTGCCCGTGGTGCGGATCCGGCGGGGGCGTGTCCCTTACGGGGTCGCCGGTAGGACGTGAGCGTAGCGAACGGCCGCCGCACCAGGGGGAGGGCAAGGCACAGGGAAGAAGCAATACATTTCACAAATTATATACCCGGATAACTCTTGTTTTCCGCAATTCAGCTGGAATTCACAATAGCTGGAGAAAATCGCATTAAATGGAACGGAAGATATCCCAACACTAATTTTTTCCTCAGCCTTCATCACTTCCTCTTCCTGAACGCGAGCACAAGGACGGCTCCGACAAGGAGGAGTATGACCACCACAAGGAGCGTGATGACATTCAATGTCTTCGATTCCTTATCGCCTCCTGAAGCGACAAGGCCTGTCGCCCCGAAAGAGATGTCTGTCGGTGAGACGGTGACCTCGAACATCTCCTTGGTGGTCTTGCCGAGATAGTTCAGGTCGACCCTGATCTTGTAGTCACCTGCCCTGATGCTGTTGGTGTCCCAGAATGCCTCGAGTTCCTGGATCCCGAAAGGTTCAAGATCTGTCGATGGTGTCTTGAATGACGCGATGGGAGAATCAGACTTGTCCATGACATAGACCATGCCGTACGCTTCCGGGATTTTCTGGTTCCATTCGCTCTCGAGCAGTATCTCGAATTTCGCTATCCCTCCGAGCTTGAAATCCTTTGCTGAGATGTCCTTCACGATGATATTCTGGCTGCCTATGGTGAGCTCTTTCTCATCCTTCGCGTTCTCCCCGTCATAGATAGCCGTGAGCACAGCACGGTACGCGCCGTTAGGCAGGTCAGGGGTCCATGGCACGATGATGGTAGCCTTCTGCTTAGGTTCGATGGCTTTTGCTTCGCTCTTCAGGAACAGCACTTTATTTCCCATGGGATCATAGATATCGATGATGCCATATGCATCCAGGATCTTTACTGTCCCATGGTTGTTGATCTCAACGACCAGGTTCTCGGGAACACCTTTCGCGAGCTGAGGGATGAAGAGTCCTGCCTCGGCGTACAGCTCATCATAGGGGGCGACCAGGACAAGGGTGGAGACGATCTCTGTATTTGCCTGGATCTGTGTGTCCCCCTGTTCCTTCTCCGGGATTGCGAGGATGATGATCTTGGTCTTGAGGCTCCCTTTCTTCTTGAGTTCATCAGGGAGGCTTATCCTGTAGGTGAACATCTTCTCTTTGTCCCCTGGCGCCATGTCGATGCTTCCCAGAGGGAACGAGATATAGTCTTCAAGGTCTCCTTTGGCATAAGCGGTTATTTTATAGCTCTTTCCGTCGCTATTTGAGATCTTGAGATTGACATACTTCGTCAGCCCCGGCTCGAAATACTCTGTCGTCTCTGAGGGCGAGACTCCGATCGCGTATGCCGCCGGCATCGCCATGGCTATGAGGGCTGTTGCAATGACCAGGAAAATGAGCCCTTTCTTCATGTCGTCTGCTCCGCCCTGAACGTCATGTCAGATGCTTTCTGTCCTGGAGGCTCCATGAGGGGCACCTCGACCTTGAGGTCGAAATAGCAGGAATCGTTGCTGTCCGTATGGTTGAGCCTTGCAGCGAAGTCCATATATGATGCGGTCAGGTTGAACCAGGATGTGTTCGAAGCGGCGATATCGAAGGAATAGGTCTCGTTCGATCCCCTTATCTTCCCCTGGAAATAATGTGTCCCGAGAGGCTGGTTCAGCCAAAGGGAGTTCGTGGTGACGCTCAGGTTGACAAAGCAGTTCCCGTCATTCTCTATGACGAATGGTGTCGGGTCATTCCCTGTCGAGTCGAGGATGTCTCCTGGAACAGCTGTCCCGAAATCGACGGTGTCGTTCAATAGGACTATAGAGATGGTGTAATCAAGGGTGAAATTGCCGATCCTGGACCAGTTCCCCCCGTCGAGGGTGTCATTCGCCCTGACCCTCCACCAGTACATATTGCCTGGTTCGAGTTGGTCTGTCAGGTTGATATAAGGCGATGACACATTGTTGTCGTTGATCGCCTTCACTGTGCATGTCTCTTCTTCGCATACCTGGATGTGATAAGTGAGCGCATCCCCTTCGGCATCGGTTGCGTTTTCCCAAATAAAGGTGGGCATCACGTCAAGGATGGTGTCATATTCGATGAGCCGCAATGAGGCGACAGTAACGTTGCTCCCAGAGATCTTGCTGAAATTTAGGTTCAGTTTTCCGTCATTGTATGCAACAGCAGGAAGCTCGATGATCCTGCTGGTCCCTGAAGCGTTGACTGAGACTGCTCCGTGCAGAGGTATCCCTTCAGCGGTGAGTGTCTGGACGACATTGGCGCTGTCTCCCCTGTAATAGATGACCGCGAGCTTGTAGAGCCTGGAAGCGTTCAGCCCGGTGAACGAATAGTTCACATGCGAGGCGTTCCACGTGACGCTGAAGTTCTCTCCTGTCCCCCACACTGTCGTCCTCTTCCCGTTGCTGAGCCAGTGGTCATCTGCCGCGTCCCCTGAGTCTGAATGGTGGGTCGTGTTTTCGATGATGGGCCAGACAAGGTTCGGCGGTCCCGGAGGGGTGTTGTTCTGCCCTCTATAGGAGGTGAAATGGGACACATTGAAGAGGAACGTCTCGCCTGCGTAGGAGAGGTTATAGCACTGCGGCTCATTGCACATGATGAATGTCCCGTCGTCCTCGTAATCCACCTGCGCTCGTGGCGGCCGTGATGATGGCAAGAAATTGATGGTGATGTTCGCTGAGGTATTGAACCCCGGATCGAGATCGGTCCTCACCTGCGCGTTCCTGAGAGTGATGTTGATTATCTTCGAGAGATTCGCTCCTGACGCTGTGATCGTCTTGTTCGTGAACCTGATGATCCCGAACTGGTTCCTGGCATCGATGGAGGCGTTCGCGAAATCATACTGGCCCACAGTCGCGTTCTGGAAATAGTAATGCCATGCGGTGTTGTTGATGATGATATTCTCGAAATTCGTCTTTCTGGCGTTTGTGATATTTATCGCGGAAGATATTGACCCATTGATATAGATATTTCTGAACGTGTTATTATAGGTCTCGGGATGGATTATCTTTATCGCGTGCTTTCCAGCGTTCAAAAGAGTGATATTCGTAAAGTTGTTGTTTTGTTGACCATTTTTCGAAGAATTCGATAAATAGATGATATTTTCCGTCGATCCAATTATGGTAATATTCGTTATTTTATTCCTTGTTGCATTCCCATTTAATCCCAATACACCAAACTCATAATTCGAATTGATGGTGTTGTTAATGTAGGTGACATCTTTAATTAAATTTGAATCTGGACCTTCGACTATCCCTATCCCTCCTCCCCCAAAGATATATTCTGCAGTGACAGTATTGTTTATCAGGGTTATTCCAGTCATATTGCTGGTGTTATAGTAATAATGGATTCCCATCATCCCGCCCCCCCAAATATATTTAGCTGAGATATTATTATGGGCGATGTTTGCATTGATGATATGGTTTCTAATCGAATGATAATAGAATCCGATCCCCCCTCCGCCAAAGATATTCCCGACGATTTTGTTGTTTGTGACAGTCACAGAACTGATTTTATTGTAGTTGGCGATATAGTCACCTATTCCCACTCCCCCTCCTCCACCGATCCCCCCTCCAATATCACTATTATCTGCTGTGATATTGTTATTTGTTACAGACACTGAATTAATAGTATTGAAGCTCGAGCGATAATCGATTCCCGCCCCTCCCCCTCCCAAAATGGTAAATATATTGATAGTATTCCCAGTGACATTGATATTGTTAATCCTGTTAAAATGTGAATAGTATGCTATCCCTACTCCTCCTGCCCCGGAAATTGCTCCTATTCCTGAAAAATTATTATGTGCCACAATTACTGATGAAATATTATTATAACCAGAGTTTTTCAATCCGATGATCCCTCCTCTTATAAGATCCTGCGCGGAAATGGTATTGTCTGAAGCATAAACCGATACCATACGGTTATAATTTGATATGCTGAACCCCATGACACCCCCTCCATAGATATCCTCATATGAGATGATAGAATTTCCTGTCAGGTTGGTGATGTTGAATCTGTTATAGGAACAGCCGTTGTGCGCTCCGACTATCCCTCCCCCGTTGATCTCGTTTCCATTGGAAGTATGCGTCATCCTGATCTTGTTATTGCTTGCCTTGGTATTCTCGAAGTAGCTGAGGTTAGTGAAATTATAGAGACCTACGATCCCCCCTCCATTGATATAGCCGTTTCTTGTGACGTTGCTGTCGAGGAAGGTGTTATTGATCGCTCTTGTATAGGTTGATGTTGTCAGGAACAGCCCTGCGTTTTTTGAGGCGTTATTCTTGAGGAAAAGCGTGTTCGAAATATTATTGCGGTTAGATCTCGAAAGAATCATCCCTGAGTATGTCCCCATCTTGTTTCCGATAATCGTGTTGTTCCTGAAGACCGAGTTGTTGGTCCCGTTGACATTGATCGCTCTCGTGAAATTGGTCACCACGCAGTTCTCGATAGTGACCTCCTCCTTATTGCTCATGTTGATGCCCATCCCCGCCTGCATCCCGGTGAGAGTATTTCCCTGGCAATTGAAAGTGATGTCATCTGCGTTGATATCGATGCATCCGGATGCAGAAGCGATGTCTGAAGTCATGCAGACCATCTCTCCTGTCTGCGCGCTCCCTATCTTCTCAGTGCATTCATCGCAGGTATGGCAGAATTCGTCGCATATGGAAACCACATAGGTATATTCCCTCTCTTCTGTGCTGTTGATGTTCCCTGCTGCATCGATCGCGTAGGCCTTATAGGTGTAAGCGCCTTCAGACAGCTCAGTGAAGTTCCGTTCAAGCCTGTGGATCCCCGCGTTATAGGACGCGTTGATCTCCGCGGGGGAGAGGGCGCGGTTGTGAATCCTTACCTCGTCAACCGAAGCGAAGAGTTGGTTCTGCAAATGTGTGCCATTAGAACTAGCACCGATTGTGATTGGATATGTGCTTGTACCGAGCGGGCCTGATGCAGCGGATGATGTGGCAACTCTGTCAATTGAGGTGATGATTTCTGTGCCATTATATATGCACGCGACATGTGTCCAGTCTTCAAGTTCGATGACCTCAGGCGATTCCGTCGCCTGGAAGCTCTCGCTGATGTTGAAAGAGCAGATGATTGTTCTCTCGTCGCTGAGAAACATGATCCAGGAGCCAGAGCCATCGCCATAGCCAGAGAAGAAATATTTGCTAACGATTCGCTGCCAGTCACTATATGCATGAAGGTTAACCCATGCTTCGATAGTAATCGTGCTTGTTGAATCAAAACTCGAGACATTTACATAGCTCCAGTAATTGCTGAAATTCATAGCTTGGCCATACCTGCCTGATATTTGTTCTGCGTCACCGTGAGCTTGGGAAGTGTGATTATATGAGCTAAGGTCCAAAGGGTTAGATCCGGAGAAGTTATCGAAAGTGAGCCACAGTTGCAGGCTCCTGTTCCAGTCGATGAACGCCGATACAGGATTGGTATCGTTGACCGAGACATTGACATAGGTGAAGTTACTTGTGCTGAAAGTCCAGTTATCTGCTGTCGGCGGCTTGAACTCGATGTTAGGCGCTGTATAATCTATCGTCAACTCTCTCCTTTCTGTGCTGTTGATGTTCCCTGCAGCGTCGATCGCATAAGCCTTGTAGGTGTATACTCCATCAGATAAGTCAGTGAAGTTCCGTTCAAGCCTGTGGATTCCAGCGTTATAGGACGCGTTGATCTCGGCCCGGGAGAGCGCGCGGTTCCAGATCATCACTTCGTCTATTGAGCCGTTGAAATAACTATTTCCTAATGTCAGCTCCCGGGACTGGTTTGAGAAATTGAAGCCGACGGGTACTGCTATGCTGCCTTCTTCAATCCCATCGACAAAGATATACAGCGTATGCGCTGGTCCAATCTTTCCCGAATGGTCAAGCACACCAGCGACAAAGTGCCACGATGAATCGTTCATTTTTGTGGAAGAGGTTGCTAGCTTCCTCTCGCTCCCATTGCCTAGACCAAACCATATTCTCTTCGAAATCGGCGAAAGTTCAAACCTGAATCCTGGTCTATCGTTCAGGTCAGCCCCCTTATCGACCGGTGACCAATATTCAGTGATATTCCCTTGTTTAATCCAGCTGAGTACGCTGAGATCAGTCCCCACCCCGAAATGCAATGATTCATCTGTCCCAATCTGGAGATTATCGTCATTGTTTCCATTGAACAATGCGTACATACCCCTTGGGCCACCTGGTGTGAATGATACAATGTTTTCTATCCATCCATTATTCTGATAAGTCGAATTATCAAACACATGCGTCGAATTATGATACTCAAAGTTCCACCACCCCACAAGCGACCTGTTCCAGTCGATGAACGCCGAATGGTCAGTGTCATCACTTGTTGATACATTAATCTGTGCCCATGATCTTGATAGTATAGATCCATTGATTGGAGTTGGAGGGGTGACGAAGGCGATCATAGGAGTCTCATTGGTGATGGTCAGATAGAATTTGCCCTTGAGATTACTTGAATTTGTGAAATTCAGCGACTTAGAATCAGCACCAAGACCATTCATGGAAGCAGAGATGGTGTAATTCGTGAAATAGTCTATTGATGAGCTATCCTGGATATATTCAGTCACCTCTTGCCTTGAGATATAACCGGTTATACCTGAATATTCTGAGAACATCATGCTATTGTCTTCTTGCCTTCCGATGACAGTTGCGCCAGAAACCAGTCCGCCTAAGGTATCATTGACATACACATCAAGGAACCACTGCACGGTCAGATGGCTGGTATCATAGACGCCCTTCTGCGTAAAGGTGCAGTTAAGCAGAGTGCCGTTCGCATCATTATCCACATATACCTCAGCCTTTCCAGTCCCTCCTGAGAGGTTGGTGCTGACAAGGGTGTTGTGTTTCCCTTTGTAGAACCTGACTGCGACAGAGCTGTTAGACGAGATCGTTGAGTTTTCGATCCTGGAGTTATTCCCAACAATGTTCACAGCCTCGCATTCCCACCAGTTTACGCAGTCATTGTTGGATATCATTGATTCAGAAATATTGATATTATTTACATTCAGGTTGATCGCAGAGCTTGTATTTGAAATGATGGTCATCAGAGACAGGGTATTGTTGTCCGAATGCAAAAGAAAATCCAATCCATACCTGTTGGATGATATGGCGGAACAGTTTTTGATGGTATTAAATTTTGAGCTATCTGTCAGGGTAATTCCAGGGCCAGAGACTGACCGTGCAAAAGAGTTCTCAATACTGCAGTGTGAGCTGTCATAAAGCCGTATCCCTGTTCCATTAATGCTTGTCGCAAAGGAATTGTTGATGATGTTATTATTGCTGTAGGCAAGGCTTATTGCCGCGCACCCATAGGTAGTTGAACATGCCCCAGTGGTCGAATTCACATTGTCAAGGGTGGTTTGATTTGAATAAGATAGATAAACCCCGTTGGTCGAATTGGCAACTATGTCCCGAAATGTATTGTTTTCTGATTGTCCGACTGATATTGCATATTTGCCAGACTGGAATCTTGAATTGTGATATTCATTGTCATATGACCCGGTTACTATGGATACGGCGTTAAAATTGATTGAGGAGCTGTTGCAATTCTGCACTCTTGTGCTGTTTGTGCCGTAGAATCTTAGTCCTGAACCGTTATTGCCGTATGCTGTTGTGCGGTTGATGATGATGTCTGAGGAGTATACAAAGGAAATGGCTGGGCATTTTGATTCATGGAAACATTCTCCTGTCGTTGAATTCGTTTTCAGGATGGAGACATTTCTCGAGGAATAGATATAGACCCCTACAGTATTGTTTGAATAGAAACTGCTTGCATTGATAAGGAGATTGGTGACATTTAAAAAGTAACTTAACGGCCCATACAGTTTATCCGTATGCCTATCTTTTATCGCAATGACCTCCTGGAGGCTGATATTGTCTGAGCTGAGGATGCGTATAGCAATGGTGTTATTGATGAAGTTGCCAAGGGTTACTGTTCCATTCCTGATGGTGATATTTTTTCGTGTATCGATGATGATGCCATGACCGACGGCTGACTCCGCATATGTGATGGTGTACCCCATGAGGTCAAGACGGACATTGGAGGCATTGATTCTGATGCATGTTCCTGGGGAGCTGAGATTATGGCTGAGGGTATACTGTCCGGGTGAGCTTATATTCGTGCATTCTGAGATAGAATAATAGTCAACATTAAGCTCCCTGTTCTCAGTCGTTGCGATGTTCCCCGCTGAATCGATCGCGTAAGCTTTATAGGTGTATACTCCTTCTGATAAGTCTGTGAAGTTCCTACTTAGCTTGTAGAGGCCGGCGTTGTATGATGCGTTGATCTCTGCCGATGAAAGAACTCTTGACCAGATCCTTGGTTCATCGATAGATCCGTTGAAATATCCTCCACTCCATCTTCCAATTCTCACATCCTCATTTGAAGAGTTTATGGTGCCATTTATTGTTGTGCAGCCCCCATCCAATAGGCCATTACGATAGAATGTGGTAATGTTATGTATCCCGTCATAGGTCACTGCGATATGTTGCCATTGGTTGAGTATTAATTCAGTTGTGGGGATACAATCTCCGCTATCAGTTACAAAAGAACGGGTAGAGGTAGAGACGATAAATGTCGGATGGCCGCTGTTCCAATAGGTTGAAAGCATATATACCGTGTTGAAATTGACATCTTGGAGATTATTTTTCCAGATTATCCCTTCATAACCCCCTGTATTGTCAAACGAACTGGGATTCACCCATGCCTCCAGTGTCAATTCTGAAGAGACATCAAGACTATTGCTATCCTTGATATTCAGATACTGGTTGACTCCATTTAAATGTACAGCATTCCCTCTTGGTCCTTCAATGAAATCATCGCTCGACATGGAGACAAAAGAGCCGAAATTACCATATGTTGAATTATCAAACACATGCGTGGAATTATAATACTCAAAGTTCCACCACCCGACAAGGCTCCTGTTCCAGTCGATGAACGCAGAATGATCATTTGCGTCTGTCGTCGTCACGTTCACCTGTGCCGAGTTCACCGACAGTGTCGTCGCATTCGGCGGTGTCGGCGGGGTATCAAATACAATCAAAGGCGCTATCTGGTCGAGCTCGATCATGTATTCCCCAGTCCTGTTGATATGCCCCGCGACATCTATCGTGTACCCCCTGAATGAGTAGTTCCCATCATTCAGCCCTTCGAATGTCCTGTTGAGGTGATATACCCTGTTGTCATAGAGCGCCCGTATCTCTCCTTGTGTTAAGACCCTCCTTATGAGCATCGGTTCATCAATCGACCCGTTGAAATCCGCTGTCCCTCCTTCATTGTTCCCGATATAGACTGAAAGCGCCGCGTCTGATCTTGGCCCTACTGTCCCGTCCTGGTCTGCCGCATGGCTGATGAGCTCTCCGTCGATATAGAACTTCACGCTTTCTGACGCGTCCATCCCTCCTGTCCAGGTGACCGCCACATGCTGCCAGATCCCATCCTCCACTGAGTCGGTGGCTGACTGCGATATGAGGTCTGTCCCTGTATGCTCCTTGAAGAAGACGATCCTGTTAGAAGCCCCGAGCCTTAAAGCCCATGATCCCGCGCTCGAAAGGTCCTGTTTCGCGATGATCACCCCCTGGTCGCTCTGTCCGAGTCCGTACGGCTTGATCCATGCGGATACTGTCCCTCCTGTCGTGAAAATATCATCGAGGTTCTGCGCTGATAGGCAGTTCACTCTCTCGTCGCCTCCGATCTCGAAATCCATGGCCCTCCCCCGGACGCCGAATACCGTCTCGTTGGTCGGTTTGCTGACCGTTATGCAATCGTTTCCGTAGCTCGAGTTCCCGAACACCGTCCCTGATGAATTCACATACTCGAAATTCCACCATCCTGCGAGAGTCCTGTTCCAGTCGATGAAAGCCGAGCGCTCATTAGTATCGATGATCGTCACATTGACAGTTATTTCATTTTCTGATGACGTCGTCTTGTCTGTCTCAGTCCCCTCTGCGTAATTAATACGTGGTGTCGTATTATCTATCCTCGCCTCCCTTGATCCTGACTCTTTTAGCCCTGCCGCATCTGCCGCGAAGATCTTGGCCCAATACTTCCCTTCACGCAGTCCGGTGAAATTGTTATGGTACCTGTAGGTCCCTGCCTGGTAGGTCGCGTTTATCTCAGCAGCTGTGAGCGCCCGTGAATAGACCTGGAGCTCATCGATATACCCGTTCCAGTTCGCGGTCGTTGTGTCCGCCCTCTGTCCTATCCTAAGGTCTGTTGTCGAGCTGTACGCTATCTGGTTTATGACATTTGTCGTGTTCTCATCATGCAGCGTCCCGTTCAGGTAGAGTCTTGTGTATTCCCCTGCCTTATAGACTCCCGCGACATGCATCCACCTGTTCAGTCCCGCCTGGAAGAATGGTCCTCCTGCGGGAGCCGACTGTCCTGTCGAGTTGTAGGCCTGGAAGTAGATATTATCGCTCGCTCCTGTCGTCAATCCCAGGTACCATCCCCTGGTCAGTGTCGGCGTCACGTCCCAGTCATAGGTGTTGGCTATCATCCTCCCGCCTCCCTGCGGCTCTGCGATGCTGTATACCCATGCGATGACTGTCAGCTCCTGGGTGATGTTCAGTCCCTGTGTCTGCTTGACCTCCAGGTATTCCCCCTGGATATCCATGAACCGTACCGCCTTGCCGCGCTTCCCCGCGAAAATCGACCCTGTTCCTAATGCGGAGAAGTTCGCCGAGTTCTGGTATGTCGAATTGTCCTTGACATGCGTCGAGTTATAGCTCTCCATGCTCCAGTATCCAGCGAGTGTCCCGTTCCAGTCGACAATGACTGAATGCTCGTTGAGATCGAAGCTTGTTATGTTGAGGTAATAGGTGGACCCGTGGTATCCAGTGTTGTTCGGCGGTGTGGGGTCAGTGATGACGATCCTTGGCCGAAGCGTGTCGATCGTGAGGGTATAGTTCTCATCCCCCCAATCGCAGTTATCGTCTGTATCGCACGCCCAGCAGTTCCATATGATGGTGGTGTTTGTATAGAACCTCTTCGTGAAATTGGTCGAGTTGCTCTCTCCTGTAATCGTTAGGCTGTGGTTTGCCTCGAATTCACCTGAATAGTTGTTGAAGAACGTGATATTCTTCAGTGTTGTCAATGAGTTGGTGTCATAGGCAGTGCAGTTGAAGGTGATCACTGCTGATGGCGAGTACGTCCATGGCAGCGGTGAATCGAGCGTCACATAGGGCGCTGATATCGGGTCCCTCGTGAGGACAAGGTAGTCTGTCGCGTTGGTGTAAGGCGTGTAGGCGTCATCGCAGATACCAATCGGTTCTATGAGATCGGTGCAGTTGTCAGATTCTCCTGTGAGGCTTGGCGTCGTCCAGAAGTTCCCCCCTATCCATCCAAGGCCGTAGATATTGGTCCCTGCTGCAAGCGTGGTGTTGAGACGGATCCTGTTCGCCACACTGTCTGAGTAGAGGTTCGCTGAGTTGTTGATGATATTATTGTACACCCTGTTGTCTTTCGGCCGCAGGGCTCCGATCGAATATACCCCAATCCCGAATCCGGTGTTGAGTCTTATGGTGTTGCCATGTATGATGTTCAGTTCTGATTGTCCAGTCATGGAAAGGCCCTGTTGCCCGTTCAAGGAGATGCTGTTGGAGATGATCGAGTTTGATGAACCGTTGCCTAGATACAGCCCTCTTTGGGTGTTGCCCCTCATGGTGTTTTGTGAGATGTTGTTATAGTATCCCTTCTCCATTTTGAGCCCATGCAGGCTGTTCCCTGTCATGTTCCCTGAAATGACCTTGCTGTTGCTTGCCCACAGGAGCAGTATCCCGTGTCCGGTGTTTCCTGTCGCGTTGTCATAGCTCAAGTTGCTGTCGCATGAGTTGTTCAGGGTTATCCCTGCGTATGGAAATGTCGTTCCGTCTCCGTTGTCCCGTATCCTGTTCTTGCTGACCTTCGAATGATTGGAATACGCGAGATAGATCCCTCCGAGCCCGTTGTCATCTACCTTATTCCTTGATATGTTCGTCCTGTAGCTCCTTTCCCTGGCAACGATCCCTTCCTTTGTGTTGCTCGATGCATTAGAATTAAAGATGACGCTGTCATTGCTCCCCATTATGAGGAAGCCTGATTCCAGGTTATCAGCTGAGGTCGTCTCCGAAAAGATGTTCGAATGCGACCTGTTGACGGTTATCCCCTGCTCCTGGTTCGATTGCATACGGCTTCCGTTGATGGTATTCAGGCCTGAGCCGTCAGTCAATAGCAGGCCCTCATTCGCGTTTGTCCTCGACCAGAAGCCATTGATGCTGTTCCCTGTCGAATTATCCTCAAATATAGTCCCATCCCTGTCGTTATGGTCGGTGACCATGCCATCGAGCGTGTTGCCGTTCGCCTGCGAGAGCCAGACACCAGGATTTTTGTTCCAGCTCGCGTTGATGTCGCTGAAATTCGATCCATTCACCCTATATGCCGTTAGCCCGCCGTCCGGCCATGCGCTGTCGTTCCCGTTCTTGTAGACGGTGATATCATCCGCGACAAATCCTGTCCCGAACGCAAGATACACTCCGGTCTGGTTGTTCCTCATGGCTGTGATATTCCGTAAGGTATTGTTGTCTGACTGGTATGAGTAGACACCGTTCCTGAAGAAGCTGATGTTCGGGCAGTTCAGTATGGTGTTCCCATGCGACGCAGTCCCGAGATAGATTCCGCTTCCGTCCTTGTCAGCGTCCCCCGTAATCTTATGGTTGTCGCAATTGAAGGTGATGCCATCCGCCCCTCCGAAGACGATGCAGTCAGCATCATCCCCGGTGATGTCCGCAGAGAGCCTGACGACCGTGTTTGATACAGCTGCCTGTATCGCTGTCGTGCACGCTCCGCAGGTAGCGCAGTCTACTGCCAACCGAGCCAAAGGCAGCCGGTCGATGTTTCCTCCCGCAAGGGTGTAATCAGCATCGCAAATGGTGTCGAAATCAAGGTCAGTGCAGTTGTCAGAGAACCCTGTCCTTTGCGGTGTCGTCCAGAAATTCCCTCCGACCCTGCTCCCCCCGACGATGTTCGGCACCGCACGCAGCGACGTATTGAACCTGTTCGATATCTGCGCCGCCCCAAAATATGCGTTCTGGGTGTTGTTGAAGATATTGTTCGTGAAGGTGTTGTTCTTTGGATAGGTGGTGTTCGTCCTGAACGCGATACCGATATTGTTTCCCGAGACCCGCGACTCATTGAGTGTGTTGTTCTGTCCTGATCCCTGGAACCGTATCCCGTCAAGTGAGTTCCCAAAAGAGGTGATATTGATGAATGTCCCGAAGGATGAATGGTGTACGAAGAGCCCGTTCGCCGCATCGAAGCTCGTGTTCGTGAATGATATCCTTGAGTTGTTCGAGTTCTCAACAACAATCCCTGACCTGTCGAGAGCCGCCCCAAGTCCGTTGCCCCCTGATGTCGAGTTCTGGATGACGCATCTGAAGCAGTGCGAGAGCATCATCCCCGCTCCATCGTTCGCGAGCGATGTGATATTCCTGAAGGTGATGTTCTCGCTGTAGCTCGCGGTCATACCCTGGTAGCTGTTGCTCTGGCTTACGATGTCCCGGAAGGTGTCGTTCTTGGTCTTGTAGGCGTATATCCCTCTGGAGTTGCCGTCCATCACCCTGATGTTCTTCATGATGGAATGGTTTGAGAGATAGATATAGTATGCCGCTTTTGGCGATGCAGTAGCAGATCCGTCAGAGCCCGACGTGCTGTTTGATACCTTGACATTTTCTGACGCGTAGAGGTATATCCCTGCTATCCTGTTGTCTTGTGTCGTCAGGTTCCCGATGATTGCCCCATCGCTGTT
>Ga0209575_10000130_pt1 | contig 81031 bp, 74 predicted proteins | sample Medcelwee11metaG_FD_187172 | JGI IMG/M metagenome (GOLD analysis project Ga0209575, IMG submission 187172) | Freshwater pond sediment microbial communities from the University of Edinburgh, under environmental carbon perturbations - Medium... | ecosystem: Environmental > Aquatic > Freshwater >... | reverse complement strand
CCGGTCACGGGCGACGAAACGGCGGGTATCGAGCTCGGACATCTCAGGCTCCTTGTTCTTGGGATTGTGGAGTCGCTAGAACCGCAAGGCGGCTACGCGAGACGAAGTGTCACACCCGGGAGCCTGGTTGGAAATTGAAAAGGACGCTCGTACACATAACCATATGGTTATGCATCCCCTTCCCCTGTCAGGCTCCTTGCTCCCTTGCCGCAAACGTCATCCGTGCTGCGGGCTCGCTGTCCGCACCCGGGTTGGCAGCCAGGCGCCGCTCACGGCAGGGGCGGCAGTCCGGCCAGGATGCGCTGCGCCTCCTCGCGCGACAGCGGGTAGTCGAAGAAGCGTGCGTAGAACTCCAGGGTACGCCCGGCCATGTCCTGCTGCGGGAACAGCGCCGGGTGCAACTGGCCGGCCGCCCACTGGATCTGCAGGGCGACTTCGGTGCCGTAGCGATCCCAGGGAAAGACCCCGGCGGGATTGCGCAGGACGCGACCGTGCCTGACCGCCTCGGTGTGCTTGAGCAGGGCCGCGTCCGGCGCCGCATCGAGCGAGCCGGCATCAGCGGCGAGAATCAGCACGTCCGGTTGCCAGGCCAGCACCTGCTCGGCGGAAACCGCCTGGAGATTGCCGCGCAGTCCGAGCGCCGCATTGCGCCCGCCCGCCACGCCGATCCAATCGTCGACCAGGGTGTCCGCACCATCGACCCTGAGGGGATTCAGCGAGGCGATGTGCAGCACCCGCGGCCGCTGCTCCGCGGCGAGCGACCCGGTGACGGCGCGGACCTGGCGCAGGCTGTCGTCGAGGTAGGCGTTGTAGTCCGCCGCGCGCCGCGCGGCCTCCTCCGTGCCGAGCAAGCGGGCAGTGCTCGCCAGGGAATCCTGCAACGAGCGCAGGTCGGTGAAGCGCATCCGCGCCACCGGAATGCCCGCCTGCTCCAGGGCCAGGGCATTACGGTCGCCCGCCGAGACGAAGGCCAGGTCCACCCCGGCGACCAGCAGCGCCTCGACGTTGAAGGCCGTCCCGGAGGCCGCCAGCGCCCGGTGCAACGCCGGCTGGACGTGGAACATCCAGGGTCGGCTCTCCGCATGGTTCACCGTGGCCACGATGCGCGGACCGGCACCCAGGGTCATCAGCAGCGCATGGTGGGCGTACCAGGCGTCGGCGACCCGCTCCACCCGGGCCGGCACCAGGACCTGCTGGCCGGTGTCGTCCGCGACACTGCGCGACGGCTCGGCCAAGGCCTGGGCCATGCCCAAGGCGAGGCCCAGCCCGGCGGCGCACAGCCGGGCCAGCGGGCGGCGGCGGCTTCGAAGGTCCGTCACGGCGCTCATAGATCCACCTGCACGGAAGCCTGGAACATCCGCGGCCGCCCCAGGTCCGCGCTGGCGTTGCCCGCGCCGCTGTAGCCGTTCAGGCCGCCCGGCACGATGTTGGTCCAATAGTGGCGGTCGGTGAGGTTGGTCACCTCCAGGCGGTACACCGTGCTGCGCGCCCACATCTTGGTGGTGTAACGGGCGCCGGCGTCGAAGGTGCTGTAGGCGCCGACCCAGTTGTCGTTGGTATTGTCGGTCGGGCGGCGGCCGACATGGCGCGCGTTCAGGTTGACCGTGAAACCGGGCAGCTGCGGCAGGCTGTACTCGGTCAGCAGGTTGGCGGTGATCCGCGGCAGGCCGACGATGCGCTGATCCTCGGTGGCAGCAGAGGCGGTGTCGAGCAGCTTCGGGTCGAGCCAGCTGACCCCGCCGAACATCCGCAGGTTCGTGGCGAGATGGCCGTCGACCATGAAGTCGACGCCGCGGTTGCGCTGCTCGCCGGCGACGGCGAAGACGCCGTCTTCCTGGGTATAGGCGAACGGCCGCTTGATCTGGAAGGCCGCCAGCGACAGCCGAATGCCGCCGAGGGCCAGCTTGCCGCCGATCTCCCATTGCCGGCTGCGAAAGGGCGAAAGCACGGTACCGACGTTGGAGCTGCCGGTGGGCGCCGTATCGCCCTGCTGCATGCTGTCGGCGTAGGTCAGGTACAGGGTCATGTCGTCGATCGGCTTGTACATCAGGCTGCCTGCCGAACTCCAGCCCTTGTCCACCGAGTCGCTGGTGCGCCCGGCGGTCTTGCTGTAGCTGGCCGAGGTCATCCGGCTCCAGCTGCCGGTCACCATCAGGCTCCACTGCGGCGAGAAGGTCAGGGTGTCGCCGAAGATCAACGACGACTGGGTCGTCGCCGCACTGCGGTAGCGATCGGTGAAGTCCGGGTAGTTGGGCTCGGCGAATTCCGCCGGGTCGGCGAGGTTGCCCGAGCCGACGGTCTGGGTCCCACCGTCGACCGGGTTGTAGTTCTTCCAGCTGAAACCGCTGAGGCCGAAGGTCAGGTCGTGGCTCAGGAAGCCGGTCTGTACGCGCCCATTGAGGTTGGCCAGGTAACTGTTGATGGTGAAGCGGCTGGCCGTGGCGGTGGACACCGTGGTGCGGTAGTCGCCCTTTCCGTTGATCAGCGTATTAGTGACGGCGGTGCTCTCGCGGTCGGCGATCTGCCGCAGGGCGCCGAGGTCCAGCTTCCAGTTACCGTCGAAATCGTGCTTGAAGTGGACGTCCACGGTACTGGTTTCGTTGTCGTCCCCCGCGTAGCTCTGGCCCAGGTTTTTCTTGGTCGGATCGAGAGCATGCGGCAGAGATACGCCGCTGGCCAGGGCGAATTTGCCCGGCAGGCCGCGGCTCAGGTAGTTGTAGCGACTGCCCGTGACCTCGATCACGCTGCGCTCGCCGAGCTGGAAATCCAGCGCCAGGCTGCCCAACTGGCGGCGGATCTTGCCGTCCGAGACGAAGGTCTGCTCCTGGTCGTCGAGCAGGTTCAGCCGGTAGCGGATGCGCCCGCCGTCGTCCAGCGGGCCGCTGAGGTCGGCGGCCTTGAGCCACGACAACCCGGTACCGGCGCCCATGGTGACGCGGTTGCGGGTGAAGCCGGTGGGCCGCTTGGAGACGTAGTTGAAGGTGCCGGCGGGGTTGGCCGGGCCGTACAGCGAGCCGGCCAGGCCGTTCATGACCTGGATGTTGTCGAACTGCTCGGCCGGATACTCGGTGGTGGACACCACGTTGAGGCCGTCGATCCGGCTGTTCTGCACCACGCTGCCCTGCAGGCCGCGGGTCTGCGGACGGGCGCCGTCGCCCTGCACCGAGGGGATGTAGCGGATGATGTCCTTCACGCTCTTGACCTGCTGGTCCTCGATCAGATCGCGCGGCACCACGTTCATGGAATACGGGGTGTCCAGCAGCCTGCGCTCGCCCAGCGGGCCGAAGCTGGCGGTCTGCTTGCGCGCCCGCTCGGCCTGGGCAGCCGCCACGTCGACCTCGGTCTCCTCGTGATCGACGACCTCCAGGGCGTCGAGCCGGACAGGCGCGGAGCTGGAATCGTCGGCCTGGACAAAGCCTGCGGCAACGGCAAGCAGCAGCGGCGCCCACGAGGGGCGCGCAGGTCTAACAACTGACATCGGGGGATTACTCGCTAGCTGGGAACGAAAAAACGGTGGGGCAGGACTTCGATCTGGCGGACTTTCACCTGGTAAAGCCGGTCGATGAGGCCGGCATCGATCACCTCGCGCGGCGCGCCGTCCGCCAGCAGGCGGCCCTGGTGCAGAACCAGCGCGCGGTTGGCCGACTCCAGGGCGTGCTCGGGGCGATGGGTGGTGGCGAGGATGCCGTAGCCCCGCTCCGCCAGGCGTTGCAGGTGGTCGAGCAGACGGCGCTGATGGCCGTAGTCCAGGCCGGTGATGGGCTCGTCGAGCAGGATGAGCCGGGCCTGCTGGGCGAGCGCCCGGGCGATCAGCACGCGCTGCCGCTCGCCGCCCGACAGCTCGGTGTAGACGCGCCCGGCCAGGTGTTCGATGTGCATGTCGGCGAGCGCCTGGTTCACCGCCTGCCAATCGTCCGTCCCGAGAGCCCGGCCCAGCCCGGTGAACGGCAGGCGCCCCTGGCCGACGATCTGCGTCACCGTGAAGGGAAAGCTCGGCGTATGGCTCTGCGGCACGTAGGCCAGCTGCCGGGCGACCTCGCGCCGGCCCAGCCCGGACAGGGGCGCGCCGTCGAGCAGGACCTCCCCGGCCTGGGGCCTGAGCAGGCCGAGCAGGATCTTCAGCAAGGTGCTCTTGCCGGCGCCGTTGGCGCCCAGCAGGGCGATACAGTCGCCAGGACGCACGCGCAGCGAGATGTCGTCGAGGATGCTCCGCGGGCCGAGCGCATACCGCAGCCCCCTGGCCTCCAGGACGGGGCCGCTTGCCGGCGCGCTCACAGCCAGCCCCTCCGCACCCGGTTCAACACCAGCACGAAGGCGATGGCGCCAAGCAATTCTGTGAGAATGCCGAGGGGAATCTCGCCGCGGGTCAGGGTGCGGGCGAGATCGTCGGCGACCAGCAGGAAGAGCCCCCCCAGGCAGGCGCTCATCGGCACCAGCCGGGCGTTCGCGGGGCCGACCAAGAGGCGCGCGAGGTGCGGAATCAGCAGGCCGACCCAGCCGACCATGCCGGCGATGCTCACGGTCAGGGCGGAAATCAGCGTCGCCAGGGCGATGATCCCGTAGCGCAGGCGCCGCACCGGCACGCCGAGACTGAGAGCCTCCTCGTCGCTCAGGGACAATGCATCGATGGCCCGCCCGAGCAGGCACATGGCCAGGATAGCGAGCGCCAGCAGGGGCGCCGCCCAGGCCAGGACAGCGCTCTCTACGGCGCTCAGGCTGCCGAGCATCCAGTAGACGATGGAGGGCAGCTGGTCCAGCGGGTCGGCCAGGTACTTGACCACCGACAGCAGCGCGTTGAACAGCGCATTGCTGACGATCCCGCCGAGCACCAGGATGAGAATCGACGGGTTGTGGAACAGGCTGGCGATACCCACGCCCACGGCCACCGCCAGCAGGCCGGTGACGCCGCCCAGCAACGGAATCCAGGCCCCGCCCAGCCCCAGTACCATGCCGAGTGCTGCGCCGAAGGCACAGCCGCTGAGCACGCCGAGCAGTCCCGGCGACACCAGCGGGTTGCGGAATACCGCCTGATAGGCCGCGCCCGAGACGGACAGCCCGGCGCCCACCAGAATCGCAGCCAGCACCCGCGGCAGCCGGACCTCGACGACCAGGCTGTGGAGCAGCGCATAACGCTCGTGGGGGAAATTGCCAAGCCCGAGCCAGGCGCCGAGAAACTGCAGCAGTTCGGCAAGCGGCACGGCATAGCGGCCCAGGGCGAGCGAAAGGATCGTGGTCCCCAGCAGCAGCGACGCCCCTCCCCAGAACCAGCGGGTACGGAAGTCGGCCCGGGACGGCTGCCGGCAGTCGACGCAAGAGGAGGCAGGCGTGGAAAGATCGTTCATGACGGAAATTTAGTTAGCTAGCTTTATATATATTCAACTGTATATATAAATATCTTGTAAAGCCTTTCCGTACAGAAAAATGCCCCCAAAAAACACCTGCTCCCTACAGAGACCGCGACAAAAACGGCCGCCGACAGGCGCCTGAACGCCTGCCCTGACCAATCACAAAACTCCTGCAATTACGTCAAAAAACAAGCAAATATCAGGGTAAAAATAGTTAAAAAACAAACATTCTACGCCGTCACGATACCGACGAAACCAGGCAAAGCGCGACGAGTCGACCTGGCAAAGACGCCGCCAGCGCTGGAAACCGATTTTCCAGGCACGAGACAGCGAATCCGCTTCAGGCTATAGCCAGCCCAACATAATTATATAAATAGTTATACACAATACGGAGAAAGTTATGGATCGCGGGCGGGAGCGGCCGGAACCCGCTCCGGCCGACGGGCTCGGGGCCTAGAAACGGCCCCGCCAGAGAATCGCCAGGGTGGCCAGCACGACGCACACGACCAGTCCCTGCATGGCCGGCAGCAGGCCGATGGCGTCGACCAGCGCGCCGATGCCGAGGATGCTCAGCGCGCTGCCCAGGTAGCCCGACACGTAGAACAGCGAACTCAGGGAGCCGCGGTGCTGCGCCGGGGCGATGGCGGCCAGGCGGCCCATGGCGCCGACGAACGAGGCGCCGTAGCCGACGCCGGTGAGCAGGGTGAACAGACAGAATCCCCAGGCCTGGCCGAACGCCAGGCTGAGAGTGCAGCCGACCCAGCTGGCCGCCAGCAGAGCGCAACCGACGCGGATCGCCTGCCCGGCGGGCATCCGCCGGCAGAGGAACTGGGTGGCGCCGGCGGCGATCTGGAAGGCGGCGACGATCAGCCCGGCGGCAGCCAGGGCGCCGGCCGGCAACAGGGAGGCCAGCATCGTGGTGCCCAGGGCGATGAACAGCGAGCCCACCGCCCAGCCCAGCACCAGCACCGCGCAGACCATGGCGAACGCCGGCCACAGCGAGCCCATGGCCTGCACCAGCGGCTGGCGCGCGGCCGGACGGTCGGAGGATGCCGGCGTCTTCGCTGGTTTCGGCCAGTTGCCGAAAACCAGCCCCAGGCCAGCGAGCAGCGCCAGCGCGGAGATCAGCAGGAAGGGCGAGCTGCGCGGCCAGAAATCCAGGTACAGCGCCGCCGAGCTGATCACCGGCCCCAGCGCCGCACCGCCGGTGAAGGCAAGGCTCGCCAGGCTGGCCGCGCGGCGCTGCCGGTCGAGGTTGTCGAAGTCCATCAGGGCGGCGTTGGCGCTGCCGGTCAGGGCGCCGGTGCCGAGGCCGGCCAGCAGGCGGCCGAGGAACAGCGCCTGCAGGTCGTCGGCGAAACCGAAGATCAGCGCACCGAGGCCGACCACGGCCAGAGCCGGCAGGAGCAACAGGCGGCGGTCCGGCAGGCGGTCGGACAGCCGGCCGAATGCGGCGAGGGACAGCAGCACGCCGAAGGCGTAGACCGCATAGAGGGCGCTCAGGGTGACCGAGGGAAATCCCCAGAGCGCCTGGTAGAGCCCGTACAGCGGCGAAGGGGTGGTGCTGCCGAGCAGGGCGCTGACCAGCGCCAGGGCGAGAAAGGATCGGGGGATCGCCAGGCGGCTCTGCAGCAGCGCGGACGGGGGCAGCGAAGCGTTCACGGCAAGGGTCTCGGGCGGGCTGCGGCCGGGGCGGGCCGCAGGCGGTGGGTGGACGAGGCGGCAGCGTTGTCGTCGCTCTCGCGGCGGAGGCGGCAGTGGGCGAGATTTCCGAACGGCCATTTTCGCTGCCGGGGCCCCATGACAAAAGGCACTTTCTCCGCAAGAGCCCGGACATTCCCACCCCTGCCCGCACCGGTCAAGCGCTGGCGAAGTGCGCTGCAGGCGCTGCCGCAACCTCCTGCGCCGGCCGCGCCGCCAGGGCCTGGCCGACGATGTAACCGAAGGTCATGCCCGGCCCCAGGGTGATGCCGCCGCTCGGGTAGTGACCGTTCATCACGCTGGCCATGTCGTTGCCCACCGCGTACAGGCCGGGAATGGGCGCACCGCCCTCCCCCAGCACCCGGGCGCCGGCATCGGTGCGCAGTCCGGCGAAGGTACCGAGGCTGCCGGGCACCAGCTTGATCGCGTAGAACGGGCCCTGCCTGAGCGCGCCCAGCGACGGGTTCGGCCCGTGCAGTACCTCGCCCTGGGCCTTGTTGTAGGCCGAGGCGCCGCGCTTGAACTCGGGGTCGATGCCCCGTTCCGCACCGGCATTGAAGGCCGCCACCGTGGCGTCGAGCTGTCTGGCGTCGATGCCGCACTGGCGGGCCAGCTCGCTCAGGCTGTCGGCCTGATGCAGATAGCCCTTGCGCACCCAGGGCCCGGTCGGGAACGGGAACGGCCGCGACCAGCCGAGGCCGTAGCGGCGCTGCGCCCGGTGATCGCCGATCAGCCAGGCCTGCGCCACCTCGCCTTCCGGCGTGGCGGCGAACAGGGCGTTCATGAAGTCGTGATAGGAGTCGGCCTCGTTGACGAAGCGCCGGCCATTGCGACGCACGGCGATGAAGCCGGGCTTGGCGCGTTCGAGCAGATGCGGGAAACCGCTGAAACCGCCGTCGGCGCGCGGCACCCGGGACACCGGCGCCCAGGCCGCGGGGCTGGCCAGATCCTCGGCGACCCGCCCGCCGACGCTTTCGCCCAGGCGCAGGCCGTCGCCGGTATTGCCCTTGGGCGCCGCCGAGAGGTGCTCGGTGCCGTGCGGCGCATGGGCGAACAGCTGGGCGATGCGTTTCTGGTCATGGGGGAAGCCGCCGCAGGCCAGCACCACGCCGCGGCAGGCGCGGATCTCGACCAGCGCCCCGCCCCGCTCGAGCCGCGCGCCGACCACCGTCTCGCCCTCGCGCAGCAGGCCGCGCACCGGGGCCTCGGTGAACAGGCCCACCCGGCGGTCCAGGGCGCTTTTCAGCAGCCGCGCCACCAGCGCATTGCCGTTGACCAGATGCAGGCCGCGGCCATGCGCAAGCAGATCGCGGAAATGCCGCAGCAGGCGCTTGCCGGCATACAGCGCCGAGCGCGGCGAGCGGCGGGCGTTGAAGAAATGCGCCAGGTCCGCGCCGCCGGCGATGCCCATCCCGGCCAGGCTGATCAGGTCCAGCGGCGGGCGCAGCTTGTCGATCCAGCAACCGAGCTGGCGACCGTCGAACGGCTGGGCGCAGAGCGAACGGCCACCGCGGACGGAACCCGGCGAGTCGTGAAAGTCCGGCATCGTGCTGCCGGAGAAGAACTGCACGGCAGTGCGGCGCTGGAAGAACTCGACCATCCGCGGACCCTGCTCCAGAAAGGCCTCCATCCGCGCGTCCAGGGTATCGGTGTGCAGCTCGCTGCGCAGGTAGCTGCGCGGCTGTTCGGCCTCCTCGACGAGACCCTCGGCGGCCGCCAGCGGGTTGCGCGGAATCCACAGCCAGCCGCCCGACCAGGCGCTGGTGCCGCCGAGAAACGGCTCCTTCTCCGCCACCACGACCGTCAGGCCATGCTCGGCGGCGGTCACCGCCGCGGCGAGGCCGGCGGCGCCGGAACCGACGACGAGCACATCGCAACTGTCGGGTAGTGGCTGGCTGTCGACAGCGTTGGGGGTGTGCATGGCAATCTCCCGTCTTGTTCTTGTGATCGAGGGGCAAGCCGACCCCCTGCCCGCACGCGACAGGCATGGGAGTCTTCCGGGTGCTTCGGCCCCGCTAGCGGGGCCGGGCCCTCACTGCAGCGGCGAGAAGTCGGTCGGGCGCATCAGCCGCGAATCGAGGCTCATCACCGCGTCCAGCTCCTTGTTCTTGCGGCTGAACTCCAGCCAGCGCGGGTCGGCGGCCATCCGCGTGCGACGGGCCTGGCGGTCGTCCAGGCTCTCGTAGGCCCAGATGTGCACCACCTGGTTGGCGCCGCCGAACTCGGTGACGAAGAAGCCGACCAGATTGCCGAGGACTTCCCTCTGCAGCGGCAGCGCGTCGCTCTTGTAGAGGGCCAGCCAGTCGCCCAGCTTGGTCGGCTTAATGGTGTAGGTGCGCAGTTCGTAGTACATGCTCTTCTCCAGGTGGGGTTGCGTTCGTTGTGCCGTTGCCCAGGCGTTCGGCGATATCGCTGGCAGCAATGTAGCCGAAGGTCAGGCCCGGACCGAGGGTGATGCCGGGGCCCGGATAGGTGCCGTCCATGATCGAGTTCATTTCGTTGCCGGCGGCGTACAGACCGGCGATGGGCTGGCCGGCGCGATCCAGCACAGTGGCCCGGGCGTCGGTCAGCAGGCCGCGCGCCGAGCCGAGATCGCCGGTGTCGACGCGGATCGCGTAGTACGGCGCCTTGGCGAGCGGCGCGATGCAGGGATTGGGCGTATGCAGCGGGTCGCCCATGTAGCGGTTGTAGGCGTTGCCGCCCTTGCCGAACTCCCGGTCGAGGTTCTGCCGAGCGTCGGCGTTGTAGCGCTCCAGGGTCCGCTGCAGGCCCGCGGCGTCCACGCCGGTGCGGCGCGCCAGCTCGAGGATGCTCTCGGCGCGGTGCAGGTAGCCGGCCTCGACCAGCGCCGCGTTGTCCACCGGCTTGGGCCGGGCCAGGCCCATGCCGTACTTGTTCATCGCCTCGGCGTCGCAGATCAGCCAGCACGGCGCGTTGGCACCGCCCTCGGCGAACATCGCCTCGACGAAGCTGTGGTAGGAGTCGGACTCGTTGACGAAGCGCCGGCCGGCACGGTTGACCGCGATCACCCCCGGCTTGGCGCGGTCGGTGACCAGGTGCGGGAAGCGTTCCAGACTGCCGTCCGGCTTGCGCAGCACCGAGACCGGCGCCCAGAAGAAGTGGGCGGCCATGCCCTCGCCGGTCGCGGCATTCAGCGCGGCGGCCAGGCTCAGGCCGTCGCCGACGTTGGTCTCCGGCGACATGCTCCAGTGCTCGGCATCGGTCTTCGGCCGGTAGGCGGCGGCCTGCGGACCGGCGGCGAAGCCGCCGCTGGCCAGCACCACCCCGCCGCGGGCCAGCACGTGCCGGCGCTGGCCGTCATGCTCGATCAGCATGCCCTTGACCCTGCCCTCCTCGACGATCAGCGACTCGCTGCGGGCGTTCAGCCAGAGTTCGACGCCCTTGGCGAAGGCGGTGCTGGCCAGGCGGGCGATCAGCGCGTTGCCGACCGTCAGACGGGTGCCGCGCGGGTGGCTCAAGCGGTCGACGCCGTAGCGCGCCATCAGCTTCAGACAGTGCCAGAGCGATTTCGGCGAGCGCCGGATGCCGAGAAAATGCTGGATGTCGACGCGGTTGACCATCATCCCGCCGAACAGCAGCATGCCGTCCGGCGGCCTGCGCAGATCCTTGAAGCGCGCACCGAGGTGGCGCCCGTCGTATTCGGCGATTTCCAGCGCGCGACCGCTTTCGGTGCCGCCGGGCAGGTCCGGGTAGTAGTCCGGGGAGAGCGGCCGCAGGCTGTACTTCAGCTCGCTGTGGCGCTCGAGAAAGCTCAGCGCCTCGCGCCCGCGCTCGATGAAGGCGTCGACCAGTGCGGGCCGGTAGCCCTTGCCGATGACGCCCTTCAGGTAGGTGCGCATCTGCTCGGCCGGGATATGGATACCGGCCGCCCGCGCCTGGTCGCTGTCGTGGACCCACACGGCACCGCCGGAGATCGCCGAGGTGCCGCCGAAGGTGGCGGCCTTTTCCACCAGCAGGACCTTCAGACCCCGGCAGGCGGCGGTGACCGCCGCGGCGAAGCCCGCGGCGCCGCTGCCGAGCACGATGACGTCATAGGTCAGCGCGGACGCGTCCGCCGAGCCCGCGGAAGGCCGGTGCGTAACTGTGTTCATTGCGTATCGCCTGTTGAAAGGATGGCAAGCGCCGGGGACTTCAGATTTCCAGGGGCGTGACGCCCATGAAGTGGCCGAGGTTGCCGACCTGGGCAAACGCCATCTCCGGGCCGGTCTGCACCGTGCAGCCCATCCGCCGGGCGAAGGCGAGCAGCGGGGTGATTTCCGGCGAGGTCACCACATCGGCGACCAGGCAGTGCTTTGACAAGGTTTCCAGCAGGCTTTGCGGCAACGGCAGCTCGCCGGTATCGCCCATGCCCACCGGCGAAGCGTTGACCACCAGGTCGAAGTCGGCGAGCGAGGCGTATCCGCCGCCGATGTCGATTGCCGGGAAGGCCTGGCGCAGCAGCGCGCAGAGGCTCTCGACGCGCTCGGCGCTGAGGTCGGCGATGGCCAGCCGGCTCACCCCGCCCTGGCACAGGGAATAGGCGATGGCGCTGCCGACGCCGCCGGAACCGACCACCAGGGCACGCTTGCCGCTGGGGTCGAAGCGGTGCTTGCGGGCGGCATTGAGGAAACCCTCGCCGTCGACGATGTCGCCGACCAGGCGGCCGTCCGCCTCGCGGCGGATCACGTTGACCGAGCGCAGGGCGGCCGAGCGTTCGCTGACCGCATCCAGGCGGGTGGACAGGACCTGCTTGTAGGGCACGGTGACCACGCAGCCGCGCAGGTTCTTCCAGCCACGCAGGGCGGCGAGGAAACCGTCCAGCGCCGGCTCCTGCATGTCGATGGCGATCATCGCCACGTCCCGGCCCTGCTCGGCGAACCAGGCGTTGAAGTTTTCCGGGGATTTGACCTGGGCGATCGGCGAACCGACGATGCCGACCAGTTCGGTTGAACCACGAATCATGGGAGCCTCCAGCTGCTGCTATTGGATTTGTTGTGGCTCGATCCTGCGCCCCAGCACTTTCCGGAACAAGGTTCCCGCTCGCCGTTCTAGTTGTTAATCGCATTGATACTGCGATAATCGCAGCAAATCGGCAAAATACTTCCCGCGCCCATGAAACAGCCCGTCATCCACTCCCGCGACCTGATCGCCGGCCTGCAGAAGGGCCTGGCCCTGATGCAACTGTTCTCCGAGCGCCATCCGCGCCTCAGCGTGCCGCAGGCGGCCAACCTCTCCGGGCTGACCCCGAGCGCGGTGCGGCGCTTTCTGCTGACCCTGGTCCACGACGGCTTCGCCGAAACCGACGGGCGCCACTACTGGCTGACCGCCAAGGCCCTGCGCATCGGCCAGGCCTACGTGGATTCGGCGCAGCTGCCGCGCATGCTGCGGCCGATCGTCGAGCAGGTCGCGCGCAGCACCCAGGAACACGTCTCGGTGGGCGTGTGCGACGGCGACGACATCGTGCACATCGTGCGCAGCCGCTACAGCCACGTCGCCTCGCTGTCGATCCGTCCCGGGTCGCGGGTGCCGATGTACTGCACGGCGAGCGGCCGGCTGTGGCTGGCCGCGCTGGACGCGGCGGAGCTGGACGCCTATTTCGCGCGGGTCGAGCTGCGCGCCCTGACGCCCTACACCCAGAGCACGGAAGCTGAAATCCGCGCCGAACTGGCCCGGATCGGCGCACTCGGCCATGCACTGGTCGACCAGGAATACGAGGTGGGCATGCGCGTGCTGGGCGTGCCGCTGCGCGACCGCGAGGGGCGGCTGAAGGCCAGCCTGACGCTGACCACCCATGCCGCGCGGATGAGCCCGGAGGAGATGCGCGAGCGTTACCTGCCCGCCTTATATGAAGCCCAGGCCCTGCTCAGGCCGATTCTCTGACGCCCATCGCCCGGGAGTCGCCGGCAGGCGGCCGGCGCTCCCCTCCGGCGAATCAGGGGCGCAGCTTGCTCGCCGGTTCGCCGGCAATGCCGAAGTCGGTCTTGGGAATCTCGTGGATGATGATCCGGATCCGCTCCAGGGGCGAGTCCAGCGAGCGGGAGATGGCCTGGCTGACTTCGCGGATCATGGTTTCCTTCTGCTCGCGGGTGGGGCCTTCGATGACGTGTACATGGACGATGGGCATAGGATGTCTGCTCCAGAAAGGCTGCCATTTCGCCATGAACGACGGTGCGAGGCAGCCCGGATTATGAGGGAAGCGAGGCGTGTTGCCCGCGCTGACAAGCCGGCCTCTTCGTGCCGGCCACAAGCAGCCTCCAATGAGATACGATGTCTGTCAACTATTGAATATCGATGGAGCTTATGACGGGCCCGCCATATGCGTTCGATAAACGCACACCAAGGGGGCTTCCTTTGACGCAACGGCTTGAACCGCTCGGTACACTCTGCAAGCGCCTCCCGAGCTTGCCCTCCTCGCCCATCCCACCAAGGTAGTCCGCCGTGCTGCAGATCCTTTCCATCACCACGCCCATCTTCATCCTGATCGGGCTGGGCTTCTTCGCCGTCCGCTTCGAGGTGGTCAGCCGCGAGCAGATCCGCGGCCTGGGCAGCTTCGTCATCACCTTCGCCCTGCCGGCACTGGTGATCAAGGCGCTGTCGAACAACCACTTCCAGGAGGTGATGAACTGGCAGTACCTGCTGGCCTACTGCGTGGGCTCCCTGGCGGTCTACCTGTTCGGCCTGGTCTTCGCCCTCAAGCTGCGCCGGGAACCCCTGGACACCGGCGCCATCACCGCGCTGGGCATGGCCGTCTCCAACAGCGGCTTCGTCGGCTACCCGATCGTCGCCATGCTGCTCGGCCCGGCGGCGGCCATCGGCCTGGCGCTGAACATGCTGGTGGAGAACCTGCTGATCATCCCCTTGAGCCTGATCCTCGCCGAGGCCGGCCGGCAGCAGGGCTCCGCCGCCAAGGTGCTGCGCGAGACGGCCAAGCGCCTGGCCAAGACCCCGCTGATCATCGCCATGCTCATCGGCCTGCTGCTCTCCCTGCTGGAGGCACGCCTGCCGGCGATTCCGGACAAGGTGGTGGACATGCTCGCCTCGGCGTCGGCACCGGTCGCCCTGTTCGTGATCGGCGGCTCCCTCTACGGCCTGAAGCTGAACGGCCTGTTCGCCGAACTGCGGATGATCGCCGTGGGCAAGCTGATCCTCCACCCGCTGGCAGTCTTCCTGCTCTTCTCGCTGCTACCGAACGTGGACCCGGTACTGATGGTGGCCGGGGTGATGTTCGCCAGCTCGCCGATGCTGAGCATCTACCCGATCTTCGGCCAGCGCTTCGGCGTCGAGGGGCGCTGCGCCGCCGCCCTGCTGTTCACCACGGTGATGTCCTTCTTCACCATCAGCCTGCTGATCGGCGTCATGAAGCCGCACCTGTAGCGCTCTCCGGCGCACCGGCCGTCCCGTCCGCCGCCGGGGCGGGCCGGCAAGTCCCCATGGGAAGACGGGACATTCCTGCCGGAAGCCAAGGGCGCGTCATGGGCGCTGGCCTAAGCTTTTGCCTGTCCGCTTCGGACAATCGTCACTCAGGAGGGATTCGAAATGGCCGACACCGAAAAACCGGTTCCCGTCAGCAGCGCGCCGGAGAGCAGGAGTCCCCTGGAAAACTGGCACCCGCTGGACCGGCTGCGCCGGCAGGTCGATCACCTGTTCTCCGACTTCAGCCGCAAGGCCCTGCGCACCCCCTTCACCCGCAACCTGTTCGACAGCGAGCCGCAGTGGTCGCGGGAGCTGTTCGGCCAGAGCATGCCGGCGGTGGACATCAACGACAAAGGCACCGCCTACGAGATTTCCGCCGAACTGCCCGGCATGGACGAGAAGGACATCGAGGTCAAGCTGTCCAGCGGCTGCCTGACCATCAGGGGGGAGAAAAAGGAGGCGCGCGAGGACAAGAAGAAGGACGCCTACGTCGCCGAACGCTACTACGGCGCTTTCCAGCGCAGCTTCGCCCTGCCCCAGGAAGTCGACGCCGAGCGCATCGAGGCGAACTTCAGCAAGGGCGTGCTGACCCTGAGCCTGCCGAAGAAGCCGGAAGCCCTGGCCGACGAGAAGACCATCGAGGTCAAGACCGGCTGAGCGGCCCCGCCCGCCCCGGGCGGGCTCATCGGCAGGCGTCGGGACTCAGCGCGAGACGGCTGTCGAAGCGCCTTTCCCGCCCGCTCAGGGGATCGACGAAGCTCAGGCTCTGCGCCAGCAGCTGCAAGGGCCGGCGATGGTCGTCGATCTCCCGCCGGGAGCGTTCGAGCAGGTGCGGATAGAGCGGATCGTTGCAGATCCCCGCACCCAGCGCGGCCATGTGCACGCGCAGCTGGTGGGTCTTGCCGGTGACCGGATGGAGCACGTAGCGCCAGTGTTCCCCGAGACGTTCGCCGACCTCGACGCGGGTCTCGCTGTTCGGCTCGCCTTCGGTTTCGCGCATCAGGAAGAACGGCTCGCCCTTGACCAGCCGGGTCCGGCGCAGCAGCGGGAAGCTCTGCCCAGGCAGCGCCGGGGCGATGGCCGAATAGACCTTGCGGATCTGCCGCTCGCGGAACAGCGCCTGGTAGCGCCCGCGACTCGCCGGATTGCAGGAGAACAGCACCAGCCCGGCGGTGAGCCGGTCGATGCGATGCAGCGGCACCAGATCGGGGTTGCCGAGGCGGCGCACCAGGCGCGCCAGCAGGGTCTGCTCGACGTACTCGCCGACCGGGGCGACCGGCAGGAAATGCGGCTTGTCCGCCACCACCAGGTGCTCGTCCGCATGCAGCACGCCTTCGGCGAAGGGAATCGGCGCCTCCGCCGCCACCTCGCGGAAATAGTGGACGCGCAGCGCCTCGCGGTAGGGATGCTCGGGCCCCAGGGTGTTCCCCTCGCCATCCAGCACCCGGCCGCGGGCCATGCGCTCCAGCCAGATGTCCCGACCGATCGCCGGAAAGTGCGCGCAGAGGCAGTCCAGCACGGTGCGCCAGTCGCCGCGCGGCAGATGCAGGACGCTGGGACGAAGGCTGGCGGCGAAAGCGTGGGTCATGGCGGGCGGACTCCGGCGGCGGGAGCGCATTAGGCCCCAGCAACGGCCTGCCGTCAAAGGAGCGGCCGGTGTCATAATGCCCGGCTTCGCCGCCGGCGCCCGGGCGCGGCACCGACCATGAACCGCACCAACGGGAGCGAGGGAGCGCTCCGTGCTGCACGGATCGACACCTTCGCCATGCCGACTGAACTGCCCCGCCCACCCGACACCTCCGCCCTGCCCCCGGTCCTCGCCGGCCCGCTGCTGCGCCGGCTGACGCCGCAGCGCCTGGTCCTCTGGCTGGTCGGCTCGCTGCCCCTGGAGCTGTCGCTGGAGCTGGTCTTCGCAGGCTCGCAGCCACGCCTCATCGCGCTCGACGGGGCGCGCTGCCGGCGCCTGCGCATCGGCGCCCACGCCTGGCTGCATCTGCTCGACGTGGCGCTGGACGAGCCGCTGCCCACCGACACGCCGATCGAGTACGACCTGCTGCTGGAGGAAGACGGCCAACAGCGCGGGATCGCCGACTGGGCGCCACACCTCTTGTACGAGGGGGCGAAGCGGCCGGATTTCCTGCTCAAGTCGCGCCTCGACAACCTGCTGCACGGTTCCTGCCGCAAGCCGCACTTTCCCTCCGCGGACGGCCTGGCCAGGGCCGACGCCCTGCTCGCCGGGCTGCGCGAACGGCCGCAGGCGCGCCCGGCGCTCTTGATGCTGAGCGGCGACCAGATCTACGCGGACGACGTGGCCGGCCCCATGCTGGTGGCCATTCACGCGCTGATCCGCCGTCTCGGCCTCTACGGCGAAACGCTCGAAGGCGCGCTGGTCGCCGACAGCGACGCGCTCTACGCCCACCCGGCGACCTACTACCGGCGCGAGGACCTGCTGCCCGCCTTCACGTCCAACGCGGCCCTGCGCGAGCGCTTCTTCGGCGGAGTGGAAAAACCGATCTTCACCAGCGCCAGCGCCCACAACCACCTGATCACCCTCGGCGAGGTGCTGGCGATGTACCTGCTTGTCTGGTCGCCCGTGCCCTGGACGCTGATCCGCCCGCAGCCGCCGGCGCTGGAGGCACCCTGCGGAGAGCGCTACGCCGAGGAGCAGGCCGCCCTCGACGAGTTCCGCGCCCAGCTGCCGCAGGCCGCCCGCACCCTGGCCCACCTGCCGAGCCTGATGATCTTCGACGACCACGACATCACCGACGACTGGAACCTCTCGGCGCACTGGGAGGAAACCGCCTACGGCCATCCCTTCTCCCGGCGCATCGTCGGCAATGCGCTGCTCGCCTACGCCCTGTGCCAGGGTTGGGGCAACGACCCGGACGCCTTCGCCGGGCTGCTGGGCCAGGTCGAGGCGCTGCCGGTGGACGCCGACGGCCGCCTCGACGGCCGCGCCCAGGACCGCCTGATCGGCGAACTGCTGAGGTTCCGGAACTGGCATTACCGGCTACCGACCACCCCGGCGCTGATCGTGCTGGACACCCGCACCCGCCGCTGGCGCAGCGAAAGCCACCCGAGCCGCCCCTCCGGGCTGATGGACTGGGAAGCGCTCTGCGAGCTGCAACAGGAGCTGCTCGACGAGCAGGCCGCGGTGATCGTCTCGCCGGCACCGATCTTCGGCGTCAAGCTGATCGAAGCCGTCCAGCGCCTGTTCACCCTGGCCGGGCATGCGCTGCTGGTCGACGCCGAGAACTGGATGGCCCACCGCGGCGCGGCACAGGTGATCCTCAACATCTTCCGCCACTCGCGGAGCCCGGCCAGCTACCTGATCCTCTCCGGCGACGTGCACTACTCCTTCGCCTACGACGTGCAGATCCGCCACCGCGAACGCGGGCCGCGGATCTGGCAAGTCACCAGCAGCGGCATCAAGAACCAGTTCCCCGCGTGCCTGCTGGAAAGCTTCGACCGCCTCAACCGCTGGCTCTACGCGCCCTGGTCGCCGCTCAACTGGCTGACCAAGCGGCGCCGGATGGAGGTGGTGCCGCGCATTCCCCACCGCGGCCGGCGCGGCGAACGCCTGTGGAACGGCGCCGGCATCGGCCAGGTGCTGCTCGATGCCCTGGGCCGCCCCACCGCCATCCTCCAGCACAACGCCAACGACTCGGCACCGACCCGCTTCGTCCGCCCGGCGGAACTGCGCCGGGCCGCCGCGCCGGCCGAGACCGGCGAAGCGGAACTTGCCAGGCTGCGCCGCGGGACAGAGTGATCCGGCAGGCTCCCGGCAATGCCTGCGCAGCCGGCAAAAAGCGACCAAAACCGCTCGAAAGACTCGTCTAAAGCCGGCGCAAGCTGTACTTTAGTCAAACCCCATCCTCGCCACGCCAGTGCCGGGGGAATGAATCGGGGCCTGCCCGCGCGGAGCAAATCCGCCGGGCGCCAGAACAACAATCAGGCGTGCCGGCTTCGGTACGGCGCGCCACTGGTCATCGGAAACCATGGTTTCGGATGGACCCTTGCGCACCCCGCTGCGACAACCAAAAAGCTCGGCACCCCAGGCCAACCGCCTGGGGCTGACCAGGGCGCAGATAAAAAAGACTACCCAAACCGCCTTTCAGGAGTTTTTCTATGACCATCGCTTCTCAGCACGATTTGAGACGGCAATTCCGAGCGTTGCTGGAGTCCCGGGCCTGCTACGACGCTGCATCGGTATTCGACCCGATGTCGGCGCGCATCGCCGGCGACCTGAATTTCGAGGTCGGCATTCTCGGCGGCTCGGTCGCCGCCCTGCAGGTTCTGGCCGCCCCCGACTACGCGCTGATCACCCTCAGCGAATTCGTCGAGCAGGCCACCCGCATCGGTCGCGTGGCCAGCCTGCCGATCATCGCCGACGCCGACCACGGCTACGGCAACGCGATCAACGCCATGCGCACCGTGGCCGAACTGGAGCGTGCCGGCGTCGCCGCGCTGACCCTGGAGGACACCCTGCTGCCGCCCAAGTACGGGCACAAGACCACCGACCTGATCCCGCTGGACGAAGCCGTCGGCAAGATCCGCGCCGCCCTGGAGGCGCGCATCGATCCGCAGCTGAGCATCATCGCCCGCACCAACGCCGAGCAGCTCACCGTCGAGGAGACCATCGAGCGGGCCAAGGCCTACCAGGCCGCCGGCGCAGACGGCATCTGCATGATCGGCATCAAGGACTTCGAGCATCTGGAAGCCATCACCCGGCACCTGCCGGATACCCCGCTGATGCTGATCACCTACGGCAACCCGAAGCTGCGCGACATGGCTCGTCTGGCCGAGAACGGCGTGCGCATCGTGGTGAACGGGCATGCCGCCTACTTCGCCGCGATCAAGGCCACCTACGACTGCCTGCGCGAACAGCGCGGCGTCGGCCCCTCGGACCTGAACGCCAAGGAACTGTGCACCAAGTACTCGACCCTCGACGAGTACCGCGTCTGGGCCCGCGAGTTCATGAACGTCCAGGAATAACGACGCCCTGAAAGACCAAGCCCCGGCCTCCCATCAGGGAGCGCCGGGGCTTCTTCTATCCGGAACGGCTCAGCGCCCGTTCACGATCTAGTAGGCGATCTCGCCCAGCAGCTTTTCCCAGTCCTTGGTCTCCTTCTTCGACACCCCGCCGAGCAGCTCGATGGCCTGGCGCAGGCGGAAGCGGGTCAGGTCGGCACCGAGAATCTCCATGGCGTCGAGCACCGACACCGAGCTGGCGTGGCCGGTGATCGCCGGGAAGATCAGCGGCATGGCGTCGCGCAGCTTGTAGCCGAGGTGCTCGCTGGTCTTCTGGATGATCGCGGTGATGTGGTCCTTGTTCCACTGGCGCAGGGCTTCGAGCTTCCAGAGGATCAGTTGCAGCAGTTGGCGGACCTGCTCCGGCGAGAGCTTCTTGTGCTCGAACAGCCTGGCGTCCAGCGGCACGCCGCCGGCGAAGAAGAAGCCGGCCAGCGGCGCGATCTGGCTGAAGGTCTCCACCCGGCCCTGGACGTGCGGGGCGATCTGCATCAGGTATTCGGGGTTGAACGCCCACGTGCGCACTTCGGCGGCGAAGGCCTCGACCGACAGCTCGCGCAGCCACTGGCCGTTCAGCCAGGAGAGCTTCTCCATGTCGAAGATCGGCCCGCCGAGGGACACGCGCTGGATGTCGAAGTGCTCGATCATCTCGTCCAGGGTGAACTTCTCGCGCTCGTCGGGCATCGACCAGCCCATGCGGCCCAGATAGTTGAGCATCGCCTCGGGCAGAAAGCCCATGCGCTGGTAGAAGGTCACCGAAGTGGGGTTCTTGCGCTTGGACAGCTTGCTCTTGTCCGGATTGCGCAACAGCGGCATGTACACCAGCTTGGGCTGCTCCCAGCCGAAGTACTCGTAGAGCTTGATCAGCTTGGGCGCCGAGGGCAGCCACTCCTCGCCGCGCAGCACGTGGGTGATACCCATCAGGTGGTCGTCGACCACGTTGGCGAGGAAGTAGGTGGGCAGGCCGTCGGCCTTCATCAGCACCTGCATGTCCATGCGGTCCCAAGGGATCTCGACGTCGCCGCGCAGCAGGTCCGGCACCGTGCAGAGGCCTTCGCTCGGCACCTTCATGCGGATCACGTGGGACTCGCCGCCGGCGATGCGCCGCTGCGCCTCTTCCGGGACGAGGTGCATGCAGTGGCCGTCGTAGCGCGGGGTTTCCTTGTTGGCCATCTGCTGCGCGCGCACTTCGTCGAGCCGCTCGGCGCTGCAGAAACAGGGGAAGGCGTGGCCCTTGGCGACCAGCTCGTCCGAGTACTTTTTATAGATCGCGCCGCGCTCGCTCTGCCGGTACGGGCCGTGCGGGCCGCCGACGTCCGGGCCCTCGTCCCATTCGATGCCCAGCCAGCGCAGGGCGTCGTAGATCTGCTGCTCCGACTCGCGGGTCGAGCGCAACTGGTCGGTATCCTCGATGCGCAGGATGAACTGGCCGCCGTGCTGACGGGCGAAGCACAGGTTGAATAAGGCGATGTAGGCGGTGCCGACGTGCGGATCGCCGGTCGGCGACGGCGCGATGCGGGTGCGGACGGTGGTCATGCAGACTCCCGGAAAGAGGGACGAACAGAAGGATGAAAGCCGCGAATGTTAGCAGGCGCGGCAGCAGGGGCTCCAGCCTGGCAGGGCGGGTGAAATCCGCCGCTTCCCGGTGGCCGCCGGCGATTTCCGGCGGGTTTCACCCGCCTTGCGGCGCTAAACCTGCAGCAGCCGCTCGCGCAGCGCCTGGATCTCGTCGCGCAGCTGCGCCGCGGCCTCGAACTCCAGGTCGCGGGCCAGCGCGAACATCTTCTCCTCGAGCTGGCGGATGCGCTTGGTGATTTCGCTCGGCGAGCGCAGCTCGGCGGCGTAGCGGGCGCTCTCCTCCGCGGCCTTGGCCACCCGCTTGCGGCTGCGCGCACCGGGCACCACGGCGCCCTCGAGGATGTCCTGAACATCCTTCTTCACGCCCCGGGGCACGATGCCATGGGCTTCGTTGAAGGCGATCTGCCTGGCGCGGCGCCGCTCGGTCTCGTCGATGGCGCGCCGCATCGAGCCGGTGACGTTGTCGCCATAGAGGATCGCCCGGCCGTTGAGGTTGCGCGCGGCGCGGCCGATGGTCTGGATCAGCGAGCGCTCGCTGCGCAGGAAGCCCTCCTTGTCGGCGTCGAGGATCGCCACCAGCGACACCTCGGGCATGTCCAGGCCCTCGCGCAGCAGGTTGATCCCCACCAGCACGTCGAAGGCACCAGTGCGCAGGTCGCGGATGATCTCCACCCGCTCCACGGTGTCGATGTCCGAGTGCAAGTAGCGCACCCGCACGTCGTGGTCGGCCAGGTAGTCGGTGAGATCCTCGGCCATGCGCTTGGTCAGGGTGGTGACCAGCACGCGCTCCTCCAGGGCCACGCACTTGCGGATCTCCGAGAGCAGGTCGTCGACCTGGGTGGTGGCCGGGCGCACCTCGAGCTGCGGGTCGACCAGGCCGGTGGGGCGCACCACCTGCTCGATCACCCGCCCGGCGTGCTCGGCCTCGTAGGGTCCCGGGGTGGCGGAGACGAAGATGGCCTGCGGGCTGGCCGCCTCCCACTCCTCAAACTTCATCGGCCGGTTGTCCAGCGCCGAGGGCAGGCGGAAGCCGTACTCCACCAGGGTTTCCTTGCGCGAGCGGTCGCCCTTGTACATGGCGCCGACCTGCGGGACGGTGACGTGGGATTCGTCGATCACCAGGATCGCGTTGCCCGGCAGGTAATCGTAGAGGGTCGGCGGCGCTTCGCCCGGGGTGCGGCCGGAGAGGTAGCGGGAGTAGTTCTCGATGCCGTTGCAGTAGCCCAGTTCGAGGATCATCTCCAGGTCGAAGCGGGTGCGCTGCTCCAGGCGCTGGGCCTCCACCAGCTTGTCGTGCCCGCGCAGGTAGTCCAGACGGTCCTTGAGTTCGGCCTTGATCTGTTCCACCGCCTCCAGAAGCGTCTCGCGCGGAGTGACGTAGTGGCTCTTGGGGTAGAAGGTGAAACGCGGCAGCTTCTTGATCACCTCGCCGGTCAGGGGATCGAAGGCCGACAGGCTCTCCACCTCGTCGTCGAACAGCTCGACGCGGATCGCCTCTAGCTCGGATTCGGCCGGGTAGATGTCGATCACGTCGCCGCGCACGCGGAAGCTCGCACGGGCGAAGTCCATGTCGTTGCGGGTGTACTGCAGCTCGGCCAGGCGACGCAGCAGGGCGCGCTGGTCGAGTTTGTCGCCGCGGTCGATGTGCAGCACCATCTTCAGGTAGCTGGCCGGATCGCCCAGGCCGTAGATCGACGACACCGTGGCGACGATGATCGCATCCGGCCGCTCGAGCAGCGCCTTGGTCGCCGACAGGCGCATCTGCTCGATGTGGTCGTTGATCGAGGCGTCCTTCTCGATGTAGGTGTCGGAGGACGGCACGTAGGCTTCCGGCTGGTAGTAGTCGTAGTAGGAAACGAAGTACTCCACCGCATTGTTCGGGAAGAAGCTCTTGAACTCGCCGTAGAGCTGCGCCGCCAGGGTCTTGTTGGGCGCCAGCACCAGGGCCGGGCGCTGCACCTTGGCGATCACGTTGGCGATGCTGAAGGTCTTGCCGGAGCCGGTCACCCCCAGCAGGGTCTGGTGCGACAGGCCGGCCTCCAGCCCCTCGACCATCTGGCGGATCGCCTCGGGCTGGTCGCCGGCGGGCTGGAAGCGGGTCACCAGCTGGAATTCGGACATGCAAAACCTCTCTCGGCGCGGCAGGCGGACGGTTCCGTCGGGGGAGTCGGCGAGCAGCCGGCCGACGCTTCCGCCTTCGACAAATGGTTGACAGAAAACCCTTGACAGCATATCGCAGGCGACCGGCATGGCCGCTATACTAGCGCCCCGATTCTGCATGCCCCCTGCGCATACCGTCGCCCTTTCCGGTCGATGGCCCGTCCGCCTGCGTGTGGGGTAGTAGTCTGGCCTTCCACCCCCTTCCTCTTCGAGCACCTCGACCATGAGCTTGTTCTCTGCCGTAGAAATGGCACCGCGTGACCCGATCCTTGGCCTCACCGAAGCCTTCAATGCCGATACCCGCCCGACCAAGGTCAACCTCGGCGTCGGCGTCTACTACAACGAAGAGGGCCGGATTCCCCTGCTGCGTGCCGTCGAGGAGGCCGAGAAGGCCCGCATCGCCGCCCATGCGCCGCGCGGCTACCTGCCGATCGAAGGCATCGGCGCCTACGACCAGGCCGTGCAGAAACTGCTGTTCGGCAACGACTCCGCCCTGCTCGCCGACGGCCGCGTGGTCACCGCCCAGGCCCTGGGCGGCACCGGCGCGCTGAAGGTCGGCGCCGACTTCCTCAAGCGCCTGCTGCCGGATGCGGTCGTCGCGATCAGCGACCCGAGCTGGGAGAACCATCGCGCCCTGTTCGAATCCGCCGGTTTCCGCGTGCAGAGCTACCGCTACTATGACGCCGTCAGCCACGGTCTGAACCGCGCCGGCATGCTGGAAGACATCAAGGCCCTGCCGGCCCGCTCCATCGTGCTGCTGCACGCCTGCTGCCACAACCCGACCGGCGTCGACCTCTCCGGCGACGACTGGAAGCGGGTGCTGGAAGCGATTCGCGAAGGCGGCCACGTGCCCTTCCTCGACATCGCCTACCAGGGCTTCGGCGACGGCATCGAAGAGGACGCCGAAGCGGTGCGCCTGTTTGCCGAATCGGGCCTGCCGTTCTTCGTCTCCAGCTCCTTCTCCAAGTCCTTCTCCCTCTACGGCGAGCGCGTCGGCGCCCTGTCCATCGTCACCGCTTCGAAGGACGAAGCCGCCCGCGTGCTGTCGCAGGTCAAGCGGGTGATCCGCACCAACTACTCGAACCCGCCGACCCACGGCGCCAGCGTGGTTGCCAGCGTGCTCAACAGCCCGGAGCTGCGCGCCCTGTGGGAAGCCGAACTGGCCGAGATGCGCGGCCGCATCCGGAGCATGCGCCAGGCGCTGGTCGAGCAGTTGGCCGCCCAAGGCGCCAAGCGCGACTTCGGCTTCGTCGCCCAGCAGCGCGGCATGTTCTCCTACTCCGGCCTCAGCGCCGAACAGGTGGAGCGACTGCGCAGCGAGTTCGGCATCTACGCCGTCGCCACCGGCCGCATCTGCGTCGCCGCCCTGAACCAGCGCAACCTCGCCAGCGTCACCCAGGCCATCGCCCAAGTGCTCTGACCTCCTGCCTGGGGCGGCTCTCCCGGCGAGTGCCGCCCCAGGCAGAACAAAACGCGGACAAAACAAAAAAGGCCTGATCTTGCGATCAGGCCTTTTTTCGATCTGGCTCCGCGACCTGGACTCGAACCAGGGACCCAGTGATTAACAGTCACTTGCTCTACCGACTGAGCTATCGCGGAATAACGGCTCGTATCCTACTGATAGTGAAAGGAAAGTCAACTCCCCCCAGAACCAGCGGCGACGAATCGGCCCGGCGGGCCGCGCTCGAAAAGAGGCTGGCGCAGGGCCGGCCTCGACTACGGAACGGGATCAGTTGGCGCTCAAGCGGGCGCGGTTCTTTTCCAGCGTCGCCGTGCCGATTCCCTTGACCTCCAGCAGCTCGTCCACCGAAGCGAAAGACCCATGGGCCTGACGGTAGTCGACGATGGCCTTGGCCTTGGTGGCGCCGATTCCCAGCAAGTCGCGTTCGAGCGTCGCCGCATCGGCCGTATTGAGATCGACCTTGACCGGAGCGGCAGCCTGGGCGGGCTGGGAGGCCTGGACAGGCTGGACGGGCTGGACGGGCTGGGTCGCGACCGGCTTGGCGGTTTCGGCCTTGGGCGGCTCCGCGGCCGAAGCGGCGATGGAAACGCTGGCCAGCAGGGCAAACAGGAGGGAGGAAAACGGGCTCTTGCGCATGGGTGCACTCCTTGTGTCGTTAAGCGCGGGGTTCCATGACCACGCATTCGCCACGATAGCGGGCACCCACGGGAGATCAATTTGCCCCGCCCCCGAACCCGAAACGGGCTCACAGAACCGACGAATTCATGCCCGATTTTTGCGGACGATCCGGCACGGCCGACACGCCCCCTATTCCGCCTTCTTGCGAATCCAGTACAGGTAGGTTCCGCCCTCCTCCTGCTGCCCGAGCAACTCATGGCCGAGGAAGATGCAGAACTTGGGGATGTCGCGGCGGGTCGAGGGATCGGTGGCGATCACCTTGAGCAAGCCGCCGGCCGCCAGGTCGCGGACCTTGTTGTGCAGCAGCATCACCGGCTCGGGGCAGTTGAGGCCGGTGGCATCGAGAATCGCGTCGACGGCCAGGCTGGCGGGATCGGGCTGGGACATGGCTAACTCCAGAAAACCGGTGGGGACATTGTCGCCGAAGCAGTGGGCCGGGTCACGCCAGGCCCTACAGCCGGCGCAGATGGCAGGTCACTTCCTCGCGATCGTGGTAGAGCTGCCGGCAGGCGATGGAGGCCTTCACGCCACGCGCCGCCAGGCCATCGCCGATGCGCTCGAGCAGGCGGCGCACTTCGGCGTAACGCTGCTTCATCGGCAGCTTGAGGTTGACCACCGCCTCGCGGCAAAGCCCCTCGCCGAGCCAGGTTTCGATCAGCGCCGCCGTGCGGGCAGGCTTCTCGACGATGTCGCAGACCATCCAGTCGACCGGGCGGCGCGGGCGGAAGACGAAACCGTCGGATCGGACGTGCTCGACCAGCCCGGAATCCATCAGGCTCGGCGCCATCGGCCCGTTGTCCACCGCGGTCACCTTGATATGCCGGTTGACCAGCTGCCAGGTCCAGCCGCCGGGTGCGGCACCGAGGTCCACGGCGGTCATCCCCGGCGCGAGGCGCAGGTCCCAGGCCTCGCGCGGGATGAACTGATGCCAGGCCTCCTCCAGCTTGAGGGTCGAACGGCTCGGTGCCGCGCGAGGAAACTTCAGGCGCGGGATGCCCATCGGCCAGGCGGCCGAGTTGTTCGCTTCGGCCAGGCCGAGGAAGACCTCGCGGCCGCTCTTGAAGGTCAGCAGCAGGCGCGGCTTGCGCGGATCGTCCTCCAACCGGCCGGCCTTGAGCAGCGCCTTGCGCAGCGGCACTTCGAACTTGCGGCAGAAGGTCGACAGCTCCTTGCCTTCGTTGGTATCCAGCACTTCCAGCCAGAGACTGCCGCAGACCGGATAATCGGCCAGCCGCTCGAGCAGGACGCCGATGCGCTCGCTTTCCGGCAGCTCGACGAAATCGCCGCGCGCCCACTGGCGGGGAAAGATCAGCCCGGCGAAGCGCAGCCCGCGCACCAGCCGCTCGGCGCCGCCCGGCTCGCTGCAGACGAACTCGGCATGGGCGCTGTTCGGCCTGGCCCGGGCATAGCCGGGCACGTTCAGACGCCCGGCGTATTCGCCGATCTCGGCGCAGACCTCGCCTTCGAAACCGGGACGGCAATGCAACAACAGGCTGTTCATGGTCGGCATTTTTCCTCGAGAAATCCCAGTGCCTTCAGGGGCGCGCATGATAGCCAATTCGGCCGCCGCGGACCTGCCCGGCAGTCCATTCGACTGGCAGGCACCAGCCGACGGAACTAGCTTGAAGAATTACCCCCCTCAAGAAGCCCGCTCCGCCGGACGCTCCGGAGAAACGCCGATGCCCTCCCTGGATACCCTGAACTGCCGCCGCAGCCTGGACGTGGACGGCCAGACCTACCATTACTTCAGCCTGCCGGAGGCAGCGAAAAGTCTGGGCGACCTCGGTCGCCTGCCGGTTTCGCTCAAGGTGCTGCTGGAGAACCTGTTGCGCTGGGAGGATGGTGCCAGCGTGCGCGCCGACGACCTCGCCGCACTGGCCGGCTGGCTCGAAACGCGCAGTTCCGAGCGGGAGATCGCCTTTCGCCCGGCGCGGGTACTGATGCAGGACTTCACCGGCGTGCCCGCGGTGGTCGACCTGGCCGCCATGCGCGACGCCGTGGCCCGGGCCGGCGCCGATCCGCTGCGGATCAACCCGCTCTCTCCGGTCGATCTGGTGATCGACCACTCGGTGATGGTCGATCGCTTCGCCGATCCGAGCGCCTTTGCCGACAACGTCGCCCTGGAAATGGAGCGCAACGGCGAGCGCTACGCCTTCCTGCGCTGGGGCCAGCAGGCCTTCGCCAATTTCCGCGTGGTACCGCCGGGCACCGGCATCTGCCACCAGGTCAATCTGGAATACCTGGCCCAGGTGGTCTGGAGCCGCGAGGAGGACGGCAAAACCTGGGCCTACCCGGACACCCTGGTCGGCACCGACTCCCATACCACCATGGTCAACGGTCTCGGCGTGCTCGGCTGGGGCGTCGGCGGCATCGAGGCCGAGGCGGCGATGCTCGGCCAGCCGGTATCGATGCTGATCCCCGAAGTGGTCGGCTTGCGCCTGACGGGCCGGCTCGCGGAGGGAGTCACCGCCACCGACCTGGTGCTGACGGTGACGCAGATGCTGCGCCGGCAGGGCGTGGTGGGCAAGTTCGTCGAGTTCTACGGCCCCGGCCTGGACAGCCTGCCGCTGGCCGACCGCGCGACCATCGCCAACATGGCCCCGGAATACGGCGCGACCTGCGGTTTCTTCCCGGTCGACCGGGTGACCCTCGACTACCTGCGCCTGAGCGGCCGCGACGAGCGGCGCATCGCCTTGGTGGAGGCCTACTGCAAGGCCCAGGGACTGTGGCGCGACACCCAGTCGCCGGAGCCCGATTTCAGCACCAGCCTGGCACTCGAACTGGGCGAGGTCCGCCCCTCCCTGGCCGGTCCCAAGCGCCCGCAGGACCGGGTCGCCCTGGAGGACATCCGGGCGCAGTTCGACCTGCTCCTAGAGTTCGGCGGACGCAAGGCCGAACTCGACACGGCGTTCCCGGTTGGCGACGGCAGCTACAGCCTGCACCATGGCGACGTGGTGATCGCCGCCATCACCTCCTGCACCAACACCTCCAACCCCAGCGTGCTGATGGCCGCCGGGCTGCTGGCGAAGAAGGCGGTCGAGCGCGGCCTCGGGCGCCAGCCCTGGGTGAAATCCTCGCTGGCGCCGGGCTCCAAGGTGGTCACCGACTACCTGGCGAAGGCCGGCCTCACGCCCTACCTCGACCGGCTCGGCTTCAACCTGGTCGGCTACGGCTGCACCACCTGCATCGGCAACTCCGGCCCGCTGCCGGAGTCCATCGGCCAGGTGATCGTCGACAACGACCTGATCGTCTCTTCGGTGCTGTCCGGCAACCGCAACTTCGAGGGCCGCGTGCATCCGCAGGTGAAGGCCAACTGGCTGGCTTCGCCGCCGCTGGTGGTGGCCTTCGCCCTGGCCGGCACCACGCGCATCGACCTGACCCGCGAACCGCTCGGCTTCGACGCCCAGGGCCAGCCGGTTTATCTGCGGGACATCTGGCCGAGCAGCGAGGAAATCTCCGCTGCGGTCGGCCAGATCGACAGCGAGATGTTCCGCCGGCGCTACGCCGACGTGTTCGGCGGCGATGCCGCCTGGCAGGCCATCCCGGTCGGCGTGGGCGATACCTATCGGTGGGATACCCGATCCACCTATGTACGGAATCCGCCCTTCTTCGAAAACCTCGGCCAGCCTCCGGCGCCTCCCCAGGACATCGAGAGCGCACGCATCCTGGCGCTGTTCGGCGACTCCATCACCACCGACCACATCTCCCCGGCCGGCAGCATCAAGCCCAGCTCGCCGGCCGGCCTCTACCTGCAGCAGCTCGGCGTGAAACCGGCGGACTTCAACTCCTATGGCTCGCGGCGCGGCAACCACGAGGTGATGATGCGCGGCACCTTCGCCAACATCCGCATCCGGAACGAGATGCTGGGTGGCGAAGAAGGCGGCAATACCCTGCATCGGCCGAGCGGGGAAAAGCTGTCGATCTACGATGCGGCCATGCGCTACCAGGCCGAAGGCGTGCCGCTGGTGGTGATCGCCGGCAAGGAATACGGCACCGGCTCCAGTCGCGACTGGGCGGCCAAGGGCACTCGCCTGCTCGGCGTGAAGGCGGTGATCGCCGAGAGCTTCGAGCGCATCCACCGCTCCAACCTGATCGGCATGGGCGTGCTGGCACTGCAGTTCGGCGAAGGACAGACGCGCCAGAGCCTGGGCCTGAACGGCACGGAGAAACTGTCCATTCGCGGCTTGTCGGGGAGCCCACTTAAACCGCGCCAGTCGTTGACAGTGGAGGTCGAGCGCCAGGATGGATCGCGAGCCGACTTCCCGGTGCTATGCCGCATCGACACGGCCAACGAAGTGGAATATTTCAAGGCCGGCGGCATCCTGCAGCATGTGCTGCGGCAGTTGATTGCCGGATCGCACCTCTAGAAACGCCAGACCGGCGTTCCCCTGAAACGGGCAGCCGGCTGCTGCGCCGGGTGGTCGGTAGGCCGATGGGTATCCCCTACCAGTTGCCCGGCGACCTCGGCAGAGGCCGGCATCCCCCATTGCGGGTTGGGTGCCCACTGGCGGTCACCGTCAGCACCGAGCACATCGGCACTCACGTGGATGAGCCCCTTGGTTTTTTGCAGCTTCGCTGGCGTGCCTGTTACATCCGTACGCTCTCCCTCCGCGGCAACCGCATTGAGTAGCAGCCAGCAACAGGCCATACCCATGACGAGCACACCATGCCCTCCCTTCGTCCCGAAGATTGAATGCCAACCCATAGCGCCTCCTGTCCATCGCTTTGCATGCCGTCTGGCTGAACCAAGGCAGCAGTGAATCCATTCGACCGAGTGCCCCGCAGGCAAGAAGAAATCGCTCGACCATTCTACGGAGACAGGCGGCTACCGAAGAGAGAGGCACGCGTCCCATATGCCAGCCTCAAGGAGAACTCGCCAACCAATCAGCGCCGCCACATCCGCAACCGTTGTCGAATGATCGGACGATGCCGCCGAGGTAAAAAGCCGGATAAAACAATCGCCCGCGGCCGGAAGTCGACTAACCGGATAAAACTGCCAAAAGCCAAAAGTCTGCTGCGGATAAAACATGACATGGCATCCGATTGCCTCCTTGCAATGATGCAACCACTCGATAAAACACTGGCCGCACTTGATATTGAAACGGGCATGGCCAAATCCTTTATCATTCCTCCTTAAAATAAAAAGATATATCCAGTACAAAACAGCCCTAAGGATATATGCCGCAAAGTCATGGGCAATCCAACGCCGGCATCGATTCGCCGGAGACGACATGAATAGGCATGAACCTCATCATCGCTGCCGGTATGCCTGCTCTGCAGATGGCGCAGGGCGCCCGCAGCCGCACAGTGTCGGCACGTTGCGTCAGGCCAGCCCGGTACATGGCCACAACAGCACGGTCCGCCCACGCACTCTCGAATGTACCTGTCACTCAGGATAGCCGGAAGTTGTCATAGCAACATGCCATGAATTACTGACGAATCCCCGAACGCAATCGACCGTGAGTAATCAACGTGCCGGCAACTACTCAACGCACTGAAATCAGCATGGGCGTACTAAACGAAAATTCATCATCGCGACAAAATTACCCAGGCTACCCAAGCGGAACCATAGACCTATTTGAGAATGATGGCCAGTCCACTCATGCTCATATCAGATAGCCGTAAATGCTTGCTGACGAATGGATCGATCGAACAGTGCATAGTTGAACACTGGCAATAGTGGACAGTGACCAACCAGACCCGGTCGAGAAATATCAGCAATCCCGACCAGGGAGCTGCAGAAACCCTGCAACGGCATCTGCAGCTGCATCGAGATGCCGTTCGTGGGTCATACCGGAAGCCTTGAGCGGTTTCAGGTCGTGGTCGGCCGCAGCCAGCCAGTGCAGGCGTATCGCCGCAGACAAGGGATACCCCATAACCGTAGCCCGATTACCCATGGCGTCCCGCTCTCCCTGAACGATCAGGGTCGGCGTTGCAATCTCCGCCAGGTGGGCCGTCCTCGGCCTGTCCATCTTGCCGGCAGGATGAAAGGGATAACCCAGGCAGACGAGCGCATCGGCCTCCAGTTCGTCCGCCAGCAGACTTGCCATGCGCCCGCCCATGGACTTGCCGCCGATCGCCAGGGGGCCGGAGATCCGCGCGCGCAACAGGCCATAGGTTTCGCGCCAGCAGTCCAGCAAGCGGACCTGTGGGTCCGGGGGCCGCCTGCCAGCGCCTTGCCGCCGTGCTGCCATATAAGGGAACTCGAATCGCACCACCGCGATCCCGCGGGCAGCAAGGCGCTCGGCCATGCTCGCCATGAACGCGCTATCCATAGGTGCGCCGGCGCCATGGGCCAGAATCAGAGAGGCGCGCGGCGGAGAATCCAGGGGACGGTTCCATAGCCACTGCCCAATCTCATTAGCGCCCTGCGGGCATTGACCTAAGTCAATACAGACCCCCTGCCCATTCACCATCCTTTCACCGTTTTAAAAACGCCAATTTCCATGACGAAGCCTGAACATGACAGATAGCCCGCCAGAGGGGTACGGATGCCCCCAAGAATGCAACAAGATATCGCACCGTGGACAACCAGTCCCATTGTTCGACGTCCCGCGATCTAAACTCTTCGAAATAACTTCGAGACACTTATTCATTGGCCTGGAGTCCTTCTCGAATCGACCCCACTGGCCGGGCCTGTTCGCAAACAGGGTCGAGCTTTTTGCTGCTGGGCCTATTTAACGCAGATCACGACGGTTCGTGCGTTGCAATGGTTCGCCCCATTCTGCATAGTCGCCGCCGTTTTTTGCCTTCGAAAACCTCCATTAACCGTGGAAACCTTAAGCATGAGCACAGCATCGAGTCAGACTGCTTATAACTATAAGGTGGTCCGCCAGTTCGCCATCATGACGGTGATCTGGGGGGTCATCGGGATGGGACTTGGGGTCCTGATCGCCGCCCAGCTGGTGTGGCCGGAACTGAACCTCAACCTCCCATGGACCAGCTTCGGTCGCCTGCGGCCGCTGCACACCAATGCGGTAATCTTCGCCTTCGGCGGATGCGCCCTGTTCGCCACCTCGTACTACGTGGTGCAGCGGACCTGCCACACGCGCCTGATCTCCGACAGCCTGGCGGCCTTCACCTTCTGGGGCTGGCAGGCCGTGATCGTGCTGGCGGTGATCACCCTGCCGCTGGGCCTGACCAGCAGCAAGGAGTACGCCGAGTTGGAGTGGCCGATCGACATCCTGATCGCGGTCGTCTGGATCACCTATGCGGTGGTCTTCTTCGGCACCGTCATCAAGCGCAAGACCAAGCACATCTACGTGGGCAACTGGTTCTACGGCGCGTTCATCCTGGTCACCGCCATGTTGCACATCGTCAACAACATGGAGCTGCCGGTTTCCTGGTTCAAGTCCTACTCCCTCTACTCCGGCGCCACCGATGCGATGGTCCAGTGGTGGTATGGCCACAACGCCGTGGGTTTCTTCCTGACCACCGGCTTCCTCGGCATGATGTACTACTTCGTGCCCAAGCAGGCCGAACGCCCGGTCTACTCCTACCGTCTGTCCATCGTCCACTTCTGGGCGCTGATCACCCTCTACATCTGGGCCGGCCCGCACCACCTGCACTACACCGCCCTGCCGGACTGGGCGCAATCCCTCGGCATGGTGATGTCGGTCATCCTGCTGGCACCGAGCTGGGGCGGCATGATCAACGGCATGATGACCCTGTCGGGCGCCTGGCATAAGCTGCGCAACGACCCGATCCTGCGCTTCCTGGTGGTCTCCCTGGCCTTCTACGGCATGTCCACCTTCGAAGGCCCGATGATGGCGATTAAGACCGTCAACGCCCTCTCCCACTACACCGACTGGACCATCGGCCACGTCCATGCCGGCGCCCTCGGCTGGGTCGCCATGGTGTCCATCGGCTCGCTGTACCACCTGATTCCGAAGGTCTTCGGTCGCGAGCAGATGCACAGCGTCAACCTGATCAACGCGCACTTCTGGCTGGCCACCATCGGCACCGTGCTGTACATCGCCTCCATGTGGGTCAACGGCATCACCCAAGGTCTGATGTGGCGCGCCGTGAACCAGGACGGCACCCTGACCTATTCCTTTGTCGAAGCACTGGAAGCCAGCCACCCGGGCTTCATCGTGCGGATGATCGGCGGTGCCTTCTTCGTCGTCGGCATGCTGCTGATGGCCTATAACACCTGGCGCACCGTGCGCGTCGCCAAGCCTGCCGAATACGAAGCCGCTGCCCGAATCGTCGAGGTTGCCCACTAATGAAGCACGAAGTACTCGAAAAGAACATTGGCCTGCTGGGCCTGTTCATGGTCGCCGCCGTCAGCATCGGCGGCCTGACCCAGATCGTTCCGCTGTTCTTCCAGGACGTCGTCAACGAGCCGGTGGAGGGCATGAAGCCCTATACCGCCCTGCAGCTGGAGGGGCGCGACATCTATATCCGGGAAGGCTGCGTCAGTTGCCACTCGCAGATGGTTCGCCCGTTCCGCGCCGAAACCGAGCGTTACGGCCACTACTCGGTTGCCGGCGAAAGCGTCTGGGACCACCCGTTCCTCTGGGGGTCCAAGCGTACCGGCCCCGACCTGGCCCGCGTGGGCGGTCGCTACTCCGACGAATGGCAGCGCGCGCACTTGATGAATCCGCGCAACGTGGTGCCGGAGTCGAAGATGCCCGCCTACCCCTGGCTGGTCGAGCACGAGCTGAACGGCATGCATACCGCTGACAAGATGGAGGCCATGCGCACCCTCGGCGTACCCTACACCGACGAAGACATCGCCGGCGCCAGGGAGGCCGTCAAGGGCAAAACCGAACTGGATGCCCTGGTGGCCTACCTCCAGGTACTCGGCACCTCCATCAAAACCAAACGGTAACGCATCATGGATATCGGGACTCTTCGCGGACTGGGCACCGCTCTGGTGCTGATCGCCTTCGTGGGAATGCTGATCTGGGTCTTCAGCAGCAAACGCCAAAAGGGCTTCGACGAAGCCGCCAATCTGCCCTTCGCCGATGAGCCCGAGTCCGGGAAGCGTGACGACAAAGCGTCTAGGAGCAAGAACGAATGACTTCATTGACTTCATTCTGGAGTTCGTACATCACCCTGCTGACCCTCGGGACCATCGTCGCCGTTACCTTGCTGCTGTTCGCGACCCGCAAAGGCGAGCGCAAGGGCAGCACCGATCAGACCATGGGACACTCCTTCGACGGGATCGAGGAGTATGACAATCCGCTGCCCAAGTGGTGGTTCTGGCTGTTCCTTGGCACCGTGATCTTCGCGGTCGGCTACCTGGCCCTCTACCCGGGACTGGGCAACTGGAAAGGCGTGCTGCCTGGCTACGAAGAAGGCTGGACCGGCGTGAACCAGTACCGGAAGGAAATGGCCAAGGCCGAGGAGCAATACGGCCCGCTGTTCAAGAAATATGCCGCCATGCCGATCGAGGCACTCGCCAAGGACGAGCAGGCGCTGAAGATGGGCGGTCGCATCTTCGCCTCCACCTGCTCGGTGTGCCACGGCTCCGACGCCAAGGGCGCCCATGGCTTTCCCAACCTGACGGACAACGACTGGCTGTACGGCGGCGAACCGGCAACCATCGAGACCACCATCATGGAGGGCCGCAAGGCTGCCATGCCGGCCTGGCTTGATGTGATCGGTGAAGACGGCATCAAGAACACCGCCGCCTACGTCCGCAGCCTGTCCGGCCTGAAGCAGGCGGAAGACGCCCGGGTCAACCTTGCCGAAGGCCAGAAGATCTTCCAATCCAACTGCGCGGTCTGCCACGGCCCCGAGGGCAAGGGGCAACATGCCATGGGGGCGCCCAACCTGACCGACAGCGTGTGGCTCTATGGCTCGAGCCTCACCAACGTTCAGCAGACCCTGCGCTATGGACGCAATGGCAACATGCCGGCTCACAAGGAGTTCCTGGGCAACGACAAGGTCCACCTGGTAGCAGCGTACGTGTACAGCCTGTCGAACAAAGCCACGGGGAAATGATCGCCTGCAGGAGCGACCAGCGGTCGCACCTGCAGTCGACCCGCCAGGCTTACAATCTACCAAAAGGTAAACTGATTCCGGCCGATCCCGCATCGGCCGGATCACCCTCCAACGCCGTGGTAAGCATTGATGAGCGAGCAAATTCCCGTTCGAGACGACACCCCAAGGGTCCAAGACAGCGACAGCGTCGATCTCTACGCCCAGCGCGAAAAAATCTACACCCGCGCCTTTACCGGCCTGTACCGCAACCTGCGGCGCGTCGGCGGTCTCGTGCTCTTCATACTCTTTTTCGGCACCGCCTGGCTGAACTGGGATGGCCGCCAGGCCGTGTGGTGGGACCTGCCGGAGCGCAAGTTCTACATCTTCGGCGCCACCTTCTGGCCACAGGACTTCATGCTGCTGTCCTGGCTGCTGATCATCTGCGCCTTCGGCCTGTTCTTCGTCACCGTCTTCGCCGGGCGCGTCTGGTGCGGCTACACCTGTCCGCAGAGCGTCTTCACCTGGGTCTACATGTGGGCGGAGAAGGTCACCGAAGGTGACCGCAACCAGCGCATGAAGCTGGACAAGGCCGCCATGAGCGGCCGAAAAGCCCTCCGCAAGATGGCCAAGCACGGCATCTGGCTAGGGGTCGCCCTGCTCACGGCGATCACCTTCGTCGGCTACTTCACCCCCATTCGCCAGCTGGTTCCGGATCTGCTGAGCCTCGATGTCGGCGGCTGGGCCCTGTTCTGGATCGCTTTCTTCACCCTGGCCACTTACGGCAACGCCGGCTTCCTGCGAGAGCAGGTATGCATCTACATGTGTCCCTACGCCCGCTTCCAGAGCGTGATGTTCGACAAGGACACGCTGATCGTCTCCTACGATCCGACCCGCGGCGAAAAACGCGGCCCGCGCAAGAAAGGCATCGACTACCGAGCCCAGGGCCTGGGTGACTGCATCGATTGCACCCTGTGCGTCCAGGTCTGCCCCACCGGCATCGACATCCGCGACGGCCTGCAGTTCGAGTGCATCGGCTGTGCCGCCTGCGTCGACGCCTGCGACTCCATCATGGAGAAGATGAGCTACCCCAAGGGGCTGATCAGCTACACCACCGAACACAACCTGTCCGGCCAGGAAACCCATCTGCTGCGTCCGCGCCTGATCGGCTACGCCATCGCCCTGATCGCCATGATCGGCCTGTTCGGTTACGCCCTGTCCACCCGCTCGCTGGTCGAGCTGGACGTGCTGAAGGACCGGGTACTCTTCCGCGAGAACAGCGAGGGACGCATCGAGAACGTCTATACCCTGAAAATCATGAACAAGGCCCAGCGCGACCTCACCTTCGTGATCAACGCGGCGGGCCTGGACGGTCTGATCTACGAAGGCCAGCGCGAAGTGAAGGCCGCTGCAGGCGAAATCCTGTCGCTCCCGGTGGAGCTGTCCATCGACCCGGAGAAGCTGCCCTCCAGCACCAACGAGATCGTTTTCAAGGTACAGTCCGCGGACGATCCGAGCATTCACCAAGACGCCGAAAGCCGCTTCACCGGCCCCAGCGTCCGCTAGCCAAGGTAACGCATGCACTCGACAAACAGCGAAATCAGCCGGTGGTACACGCAGTTCTGGGCCTGGTTCGTCATCGCGATCCTCCTCTGCTCGGTGGTTCTGGGGACCAGTCTGCTGGTGATTTCCATCCGCGAGGCGGACAGCCTGGTGGTGGACAACTACTACGATGCCGGCAAGGGCATCAACACCTCGCTGGAGCGGGAACGCCTCGCTCGTCACCTGGGCATGCGGGCCCGGCTCGTGCTCGATGAAGAGAGCGGTGTCGCCGAAATCCACTTGACCGGCAACAGCCGCCCTCCTCAATTGGTCCTCAACCTGATCTCCCCGACCCAGCGGGACAAGGACCGACGCATCGTGCTGCAGCCGCAGACCGGGGAACTCTATCGGGGACAGATGCAGGACCCGGTGCAGGGACGCCGCTTCGTCGAGATCCTCGGCCAGGAAGGCGGGCAGGACTGGCGCCTGTTCGAGGAGAGAACCCTCGAATCCGGCGCCCCCTCCGAGCTGGGCAACTAAGCCGATGCGACGGCAGGCACCTGCCGTCGCATCGGCCGCGACCCGGCATCCCACCCTGCAGCTCGGCGACCTCCTTCCATGGCCAGCCTCACCTCCTGCTACCACTGCGGCCTGCCGGTTCCTGCCGGCAACCGCTTCCAGGCCCACGTACTGGGCGAACCCCGCGAGATGTGCTGCCCCGGTTGCCAGGCCGTGGCCGAAGCGATCGTTGCCGGCGGCCTGGAGGGCTACTACAGGCACCGCAGCGAGAACGCCGCCAACCCCGAGGCCCTACCCCAAGCGCTCGGCGAGGAGCTGGCACTCTATGATCGCGCCGACGTTCAGCAGCCCTTCGTCCGGCACGAGGGCGAGCTGGCCAGTACCTGCCTGCTGATCGAGGGCGTCAGTTGCGCTGCCTGCGGCTGGCTGATCGAGAAGCACCTGCGCAGCCTGGACGGCGTTGCCGAGGCCACCCTCAACCTGTCCAACCACCGCCTGCACGTCCGCTGGAAGGATAGCCAGGTGCCCCTCAGCACCCTGCTCGAAGCACTGCGCCGGATCGGCTACGCCGCCCATCCCTATCAGCCGGACCGGGCCGCCGAGCAGTTGGCCCGGGAAAACCGCCGTGCGCTGAGACAGCTGGGCGTCGCCGGCCTGCTGTGGTTCCAGGTGATGATGGCCACCATGGCCACCTGGCCGGAGTTCAACCTCGACCTCTCGGCGGGAATGGACAAGCTCCTCCGCTGGGTCAGCCTGATCCTCACCACCCCCATCGTCTTCTACAGCAGCGTCGACTTCTTCAAGGGAGCCTGGCGCGACCTGCGCACGCGCCACCTGACCATGGACGTGTCCGTCAGCCTGGCGATCGGCGGCGCCTATGCGGCCGGCATCTGGTCGACCCTGACCGGCCAGGGAGAACTCTATTTCGACGCCGCTGGCATGTTCGCCCTGTTTCTTCTCGCCGGGCGCTTTCTCGAGCGCCGAGCCCGCGAGCGCACCGCCGCGGCCACCGCGCAACTGGTCAACCTGCTGCCGCCCTCCTGCCTGCGTCTCGATGATGAGGGACGCAGCGAACGCATCCTGCTCAGGGAGCTCGGAGTGGGCGACCGCGTGCTGGTGCCACCGGGCAACCTGCTGCCGGCCGACGGCCGTATCATCGCAGGACAGTCCAGCGTCGACGAGTCGCTGCTGACCGGCGAATACCTGCCGCACCCCTGCGCCCCGGGCGACGCCGTCACCGCCGGAACACTGAACGTGGAAGGCCCGCTGACCATCGAAGTCCAGGCATTGGGCGACGATACCCGCCTCTCGGCGATCGTTCGCCTGCTCGAGCGCGCCCAGGCCGACAAACCCAGGCTCGCCGAACTGGCCGACCGGGTGGCGCAGTGGTTCCTGCTCGCCGTGCTGGGCGTGGCCACGCTGGTCGGCCTGATCTGGTGGCAGATCGATGCGGAGCGGGCCTTCTGGGTCGTACTCGCCCTGCTCGTCGCGACCTGTCCTTGCGCCCTGTCGCTGGCCACCCCCACGGCCCTCACCGCGGCCACCGGCAACCTGCACAGGCTGGGCCTGCTGTTGACCCGCGGGCACGTGCTGGAAGGTCTGAACGGTATCGACACGGTGGTCTTCGACAAGACCGGCACCCTCACCGAAGGACGCCTGACCCTGCGCGAGGTGCATCCTCTGCGCGAACTGGACGGCAACGCCTGCCTGGCGCTGGCCGCCGCGCTGGAAAACCGCTCCGAACACCCGATTGCCCGCGCCTTCGGCCGCGCGCCCCAGGCGGCCGAACGAGTCGACAGCACGCCGGGGAAAGGTCTGGAAGGACTCGTCCAAGGCCGGGACCTGCGCATCGGCCAGCCAGCCTTCGTCGCCACGCTCTACGGCCAGCCGGCACCGCCGATTCCCGGTGAGCAGGGCCAATGGCTGCTGCTGGGCGACCGACAGGGCGCACTGGCCTGGCTGGTGCTCGACGACCGCCTGCGCGAAGATGCTCCCGCCCTGCTCGAAGCCTGCCGCGCACGCGGCTGGCAGACCCTGCTGCTCTCGGGCGACAGCTCGCCGATGGTCGCCGAAGTGGCCCAGCGGCTGGGTATCGACGATGCCCGAGGCGGCCTGACGCCGGATGCCAAGCTCGCCGTGCTCAGGCAGCTGCACGCACAAGGGCACCGCGTCCTGATGCTCGGCGACGGGGTGAACGACGTTCCGGTACTGGCCGGCGCGGACATCAGCGTGGCGATGGGTTCGGCCACCGACTTGGCGAAGACCAGTGCCGATGCCATCCTGCTCTCCAATCGCCTGGACACGCTGGTACAGGCCTTCGCCCTCGCCCGCCGCACCCGCCGCATCATCATCGAGAACCTGGCCTGGGCCGGCCTGTACAATGGCTTGGTTCTGCCCTTCGCCGCCCTCGGCTGGATCACCCCGCTCTGGGCCGCGATCGGGATGTCGCTGAGCTCCCTGCTGGTGGTTCTGAACGCTCTGCGGCTGACCCGCGGCGCCTGAGCCGCTGCAAGACAGGAGCACGTATATGGCTGCGCTCTATGTAATGATCCCGGTCGCCCTGGTCGTGGTCGCCCTGGCCATCTGGCTGCTTTTCTGGGCCATCGACAATGGCCAGTACGACGACCTCGACAGTCCGGCCCACAATATCCTCTTCGACGACGAGGACCCCTCGCACAAGGCCGGGCAGGCCGAAGCCGAGAACCCAACCAAGCGGGACGAGGCCCCCCCACGTGCCTGAACTGCTTCCGCTGCTCGTCTCGGCCACTATCCTCGGGCTTTTGGGCGGCGGGCATTGCCTGGGCATGTGCGGCGGCCTGATGGGTGCCCTGAGCCTGGCCATTCCGCCCGAGCAGCGGAGTCGCCGCCTGCGACTGCTGCTGGCCTACAACCTCGGGCGAATCCTCAGTTATGCCACGGCGGGCCTGCTGATCGGGCTGGGCGGCTGGGCCGTAGCCAACAGTCCGGCGGCCTCCGCCCTGCGCATCGCCGCTGCCCTGCTGCTGATCGCCATGGGCCTCTACCTGGCCGGCTGGTGGAGCGGACTGACCCGCCTCGAAGCCGTCGGCCAAGGACTCTGGCGCCATCTCCAGCCGGTCGCCTCCCGCCTGCTACCGGTCGACAGCCTACCCCGCGCCCTGCTACTCGGCGCACTCTGGGGCTGGCTGCCCTGCGGACTGGTCTACAGCACCCTGCTCTGGGCGGCGAGCCAGGGCAACGCCCTGGACAGCGCCCTGCTGATGCTCGCCTTCGGCCTCGGCACCTGGCCACTGCTGCTCGCCACCGGCCTGGCCGCCGAACGCCTGACCGCCTGGCTCCGCCGGCGGCATGTGCGGATCGCCGGTGGCCTGCTGGTGATCCTGTTCGGCTTCTGGACACTTCCCGGGCCTCACCAGGCGTGGCTGAAAGGACACCACCGTCATGGCGCAACCCACCCGATGCCGGCGCCATCGCCGCACTTCAGCCCGGCTAACGACAACCGACAACCGTGGTTGATACAAATCAAGATGCTTTCCGACAGCATTCTTTTAGACTCCCCTCCACAGCCTGCCCATACCGGAATACCCCTATGCCTGCTCCGATCAAATGGGATACCAACCTGATTCGCCGCTACGATCAGGCGGGTCCGCGCTACACCTCATACCCCACGGCAGTGCAATTCCAGCCTGGCGTGGGCTCCTTCAAGCTGCTCAACGCCCTGCGCGAAAGCCGCCAGGCCAAACGCCCGCTGTCGCTCTACATACACGTCCCGTTCTGCGCGCACGTCTGCTACTACTGCGCCTGCAACAAGGTCATCACCAAAGATCGCGGCCGCGCCCTGCCCTATCTCGAGCGCCTGGAAAAGGAAATCGACATCGTCAGCCGCCACCTGTCCCCGCAACAGCAGGTCGAGCAATTGCACCTGGGCGGCGGCACCCCGACCTTCCTCAGTCACGGCGAGCTACAGCGGTTGATGGAGTTTCTGCATCAGCGCTTCAGCTTTGCCGAAAACGGCGACTTCAGCATCGAGATCGATCCCCGCGAAGCCGACTGGTCGACCATGGGGCTGCTCCGCGAACTGGGCTTCAATCGCATCAGCCTGGGCGTACAGGACCTCGACCCCGAAGTCCAGCGTGCGGTGAACCGCCTGCAGAGCCTGGAGGAAACCCGCGCCATCGTCGAAGCCGCGCGGACCCTGGAGTTCCGCTCGATCAACGTCGATCTCATCTACGGCCTGCCCAAGCAGACCCCGGAAACCTTCGCCCGCACCGTCGAGGAGATCATCGCCCTGCAGCCCGACCGGCTGTCGGTGTTCAACTACGCCCACCTGCCGGAGCGTTTCAAGCCGCAGCGGCGAATCAGCGCCGCCGACCTGCCAGCTCCCGCCGACAAGCTGAGCATGCTGCACAACAGCATCGAACAGCTGACCGCCGCCGGCTATCAGTACATCGGCATGGACCATTTCGCCCTTCCGGACGACGAGTTGTCCATCGCCCAGGAGGACGGTAGGCTGCAGCGCAACTTCCAGGGCTACACCACCCATGGCCATTGCGACCTGATCGGCCTGGGAGTTTCGTCCATCAGCCAGATCGGCGACCTCTACAGCCAGAACGAGAGCGACATCGACGCCTATCAGGGCCGCCTCGACAACGACCAGCTGCCGACCGCCCGCGGTCTGCAATGCAATGCCGACGACCGGATCCGCCGCGCGGCCATCCAGAAGCTCATCTGCGACTTCCAGCTGGACTTCGCCAGCATCGAGCAGCAGTTCGGCATCGTCTTCCGGGACTATTTCGCCGACCTCTGGCCACAGCTGCAAAACATGACCCGCGACGGGCTGATCGCCCTGACTCCGCAAGGTATCGAAGTCCTGCCCGCCGGACGCCTGCTGGTTCGCTCGATCTGCATGCTTTTCGACTATTATCTGGTCGAGCATAACCGCCAGCGCTTTTCCCGTATCATCTGAGCCACGCCGTTCCGGGAGGCCTCTGTACCTCCCGGAACGGTGTTCTGAGGACGATGATTTCCCGGGTTAAGACTTTTTGTCAGTTGACTGAGGCCTGGGGTATGATCCTCGGGCAAAGAGCATCACAAGTAAGAGAAAGTTGCCCATGTCGGATAAATCCAAGGTACGCCCCGTGCATCATATCCGCTGTCAGGACTGCAGTCTGGCGGCCTTGTGCCTACCGATTTCGCTCAACTTCGAGGACATCGACGCCTTGAACGAGATCGTCAAACGCGGCAAGCCGATCAAGAAGGGCGAATTCCTCTTCCGCCAGGGCGACGGCTTCGGCTCGGTGTTCGCCGTGCGCTCCGGCTCGCTCAAGACCTTCAGCGTCAGCGACAACGGCGAAGAGCAGATCACCGGCTTCCACCTGCCCAGCGAACTGGTCGGACTTTCCGGCATGGACAGCGACAGCTGCCCGGTTTCCGCGCAGGCACTGGAAACCACCTCGGTCTGCGAAATCCCCTTCGAACGCCTGGACGAGCTGGCCCTGCAACTGCCCCAGCTACGTCGCCAGCTGATGCGGGTCATGAGCCGGGAGATTCGCGATGACCAGCAGATGATGCTGCTGCTCTCGAAGAAAACCGCGGACGAACGCATCGCCACCTTCCTGATCAACCTTTCCTCGCGCTTCCGGGCACGTGGCTTCTCCGCCAACCACTTCCGCCTGGCGATGTCGCGCAACGAAATCGGCAATTATCTGGGGCTGGCCGTCGAAACCGTGTCGCGCGTATTCAGCCGTTTCCAGCAGAATGAGCTGATTGCCGCGGAAGGCAAGGAAGTGACCATTCTCAATCCCATCGAACTCTGCTCCCTGGCGGGCGGGAACATGGAAGCCTGACCCCTCAGGAAGACACGCACCAACGCTTCTCCAGCCCCTCTGCAAACACGAATGCGGAGGGAGCTTCGCCCCCCAAGCCTCGCTCCAGCGCATCCAGCCCCGACACCTCAGCCCAACAGCGCCTGTCTCCTCCCTAAGAGCCTTTCCGGAAAGCCACCACACCCTGCGCCTGTACGCCCGCAAAAGGCCACTGCTTTGCCTTTATGTCGCACCCCCTACCAAAGGCTTAAAAGCACGCTAGTACAGAAAAGTCAATATGCAACATTTAGCTTATTTATCATATACTTATAGCGCCTGATCGAGGCGTCTGGCCCCCTCCAAATACCCCCTCCAAGCAGCAAAAACGGACAACTTTCATTGACCTGCGTCAATTGGTCACTACCGACCGCCGCAAAATCTTGATTTATTTGACATGGATCAACGTGCCGACCCCTCGTCGACCGTTGGCCGACCAGCCTTTTGGAGCTGCCCACATGTCTCAACCGCCCAAATCTTCGCCCTGGCGTATTCCTCTGGTTCGGGAGCTCGCTGTCATCCTCGCGATCAAGCTGGGAGTGATACTCGGCATCAAGGCACTCTGGTTCACTGAACCGATGATGCCCAAAAACGGTACCGAGAAGGTCAGCGAGCGACTGTTTGGCAGTGTGGCAGTGCAACATCAATCCCCGACCGAGGAGAGTCCCTGATGATCTCGGAATCCGTCGTAGACCTATCGCGTCTGCAGTTCGCCATGACGGCGCTGTACCACTTCCTGTTCGTACCACTAACCCTAGGGATGACTTTCCTGCTTGCCATCATGGAGTCGGTCTATGTAATGACCGGCAAGCAGGTCTACAAGGACATGGTGAAGTTCTGGGGCAAGTTGTTTGGTATCAACTTCGCTCTCGGTGTCACCACCGGCCTGACCATGGAATTCCAGTTCGGTACCAACTGGGCCTACTACTCCCACTACGTGGGTGACATCTTCGGTGCGCCGCTGGCCATCGAAGGTCTGATGGCCTTCTTCCTGGAATCCACCTTCATCGGCCTGTTCTTCTTCGGCTGGGATCGCCTGTCCAAGATCCAGCACCTGTCGGTGACCTGGCTGGTAGCGCTCGGTTCCAACCTGTCCGCCCTGTGGATTCTGGTGGCTAACGGCTGGATGCAGAACCCGGTCGGCGCGGAGTTCAACTTCGAGACCATGCGGATGGAGCTGGTGGACTTCGGTGCTCTGCTCCTCAACCCGGTAGCCCAGGTCAAGTTCGTCCATACCGTCGCCTCCGGCTACGTGACCGGCGCCGTGTTCGTACTGGCCATCTCCAGCTACTACCTGCTGAAAAAACGCGACCTGGGCTTTGCCCGCCGCTCCTTCGCCATCGCTTCTGCCTTCGGCATGGCCTCCATCCTCTCGGTCCTCGTGCTCGGCGACGAGTCTGGCTACGAAGTCGGCGAGGTCCAGAAAGCCAAACTTGCCGCCATCGAAGCCGAGTGGGACACCCATCCGGCACCGGCCAGCTTCACCCTGTTCGGCTTCCCGAACGAGGAAACGCAGCGTACCGACTTCGCCGTCAGGATCCCGTTTGCCCTGGGCATCATCGCCACCCGCTCGCTGGATGAACAGGTCATCGGCATCAAGGACCTGATCATCGAGAACGAAGCCCGCATCCGCAACGGCATGGTCGCCTACGGCCTGCTGGAAGAACTGCGCGCTGGCGACAAGACTCCGGAAAAGATCGCGGCCTTCAATGAGGTCAAGGAAGATCTGGGCTACGCCCTGCTCCTGAAGAAGTACACCCCGAACGTGGTCGATGCTTCCGAAGTGCAGATCAAACAGGCTGCCAAGGACACCATCCCCAGCGTGTTCAGCATGTTCTGGACCTTCCGCGCCATGGTTGCCTCCGGCCTCTTGATGCTCGTCCTGTTCGCCTGCGCCTTCTGGGCCTCGGCTCGCAAGAACGAGGAGTCCAAGCCTTGGCTGCTCAAGTTCGCTCTGTACAGCCTGCCGCTGCCGTGGATTGCCACCCAGACCGGCTGGTTCGTGGCCGAGCATGGCCGTCAGCCCTGGACCATCGGTGGCGTACTGCCCACCCACCTGTCCGCTTCCAGCCTGACCACCAACGACCTCTGGGGCTCGCTGTTCGCACTGATCGCGTTCTACACCGTGCTGCTGGTGGTCGAGATGTATCTGATGATCCGCTTCGCCCGTCTCGGCCCGTCGAGCCTGCATACCGGTCGCTACCACTTCGAGCAACCGGGTAATGCACTGCACGGCGGCCAAGCCCACGGGGAAGGCCATCAATCAGTAAACGCCTAAGGAAAACGCCATGTTTGATTACGAAACACTAAAATTGATCTGGTGGGGCTTGATCGGTGTGCTGCTGATCGGCTTTGCCCTGACCGACGGCTTCGACATGGGGGCCATGGCGATCATGCCCTTCGTCGCCAAGACCGATAACGAGCGCCGCGTCGCGATCAACACCATTGCCCCCCACTGGGACGGCAACCAGGTGTGGTTCATCACCGCCGGCGGCGCCCTGTTCGCCGCCTGGCCACTGGTTTACGCCACGGCCTTCTCCGGCATGTATTGGGCCCTGCTGCTGGTGCTCTTCGGTCTGTTCTGCCGCCCTGTGGGTTTCGACTACCGCAGCAAGCTGGAGAACAAGAAGTGGCGCGACATCTGGGACTGGGCGCTGTTCGCTGGTGGCGCTCTGCCGGCCCTGCTGTTCGGGGTAGCGTTCGGCAACCTGTTCCTCGGCCTGCCGTTCCGCTTTGACGAGACGATGCGCTCTCACTTCGAAGGCTCCTTCTTCAGCCTGCTGCATCCCTTCGCGCTGCTGGCCGGTGTCGTGAGCCTGAGCATGCTCAGCGCCCACGGCGGTTCCTGGCTGATGCTGCGCACCGAAGGCGATCTGTACGAGCGTTCGTGCAAGGCTACCCGGCTGTGCGCCATGGTGTTCCTCGGCGGCTTCTTCATCTGCGGCGTCTGGCTGCTGCTGGGCATCGACGGCCTGAACCTGGTCGACAACTTCGATCCCAACGCCGCACTGAATCCGCTGGTCAAGCAGGTCACCCTGGATAACAGCGGCTGGCAAACCAACTACGTGCGCTACCCCCTTACCCAGTTCGCTCCGCTGCTGGGTCTGGTTGGCGGCGCGCTGGCCCTGATGGGTGCGCAGACCAAGCGCAACGGCCTGGCCTTCCTGGGTACCAGCCTGGCGATCGTCGGCGCCATCCTCACCGCAGGCTTCGCCCTGTTCCCGTTCGTGATGCCGTCGGCCATCGACCCGGTCTCCAGCCTGACTGTCTGGGATGCCGTATCCAGCAAGAAAACCCTGGGGATCATGCTGATCGCTGCCATCATCTTCGTGCCGATCATCCTGGGCTACACCCTGTGGTGCTACTGGCGTATGTGGGGCAAGCTGAACGACCAGACCATCGAGGCCAACCCGCACGGCCTGTACTGACCGGAACCGGCGCGGACCCTGTCCGCGCCACCCCCAATCGAGATGCCTGCCCCACGGGCGGGCCTAGGAGGCAACATGTGGTACTTCAGTTGGATTCTCGGCATCCTGCTGGCCTGCGGCTTCGGTGTCATCAATGCTCTGTGGCTCGAAACCACCATGAAAATGGATGAGGGTCCGGTGGGTGACGACTGAAAAGCGTCTTCTGCAGCGCTGGCCGCTCCGCACCCTGTCACTGCTGCTGGCCTCGCCCCTCGCGCTGATCCTGCTGATCCATCCCTCGATGATCGTGGATCCCGAGGCCGGCTACAGCCACAGCCTGCTGATGCTGGTGATGCTGGGAATCTCCAGCGGCTTCATCCACGGCGTCGGTTTCGACCCGCGCGGCCTGATCTGGCGCATCCTCTTCCACCCCGTGGGTGGCTGGGTGCTGATGGGATTGGGTTACGCTGTTCTGTACAAGGTGCAGATGGGGTGATCCCCACCAAGAAGGCCCCGCAAGGGGCCTTCTGCTTTTCTCCTCCGCCCTCCGCACATCCTCCCTTCTTGCAGGCAGACCCCACCCCGGCGGTCACACTCACAAACTGATCGGCTTGCGCCCGGCCAAAGCATGGGTCAGGGTACCGCCATCCACCAGCTCCAGCTCGCCGCCCAGCGGAACACCATGAGCAATGCGGGAAACCGTGACACCCCTGGGCGCCAGAACCTGGGCGATATAGTGAGCGGTGGCTTCGCCCTCCACGGTCGGATTGGTAGCGATGATCACCTCGTCGAAGGCGCCTTGCTCGACCCGCACCAGAAGTTCGGGAATGCCGACGGCCTCAGGGCCAAGACCATCCAGGGGAGACAAATGCCCCTTGAGCACGAAATAACGGCCGCGGTAGCCGGTCTGTTCGATGGCGAATACGTCCACCGGTCCCTGCACCACGCAGAGCAGGCCATCGTCGCGGCGCGGATCGGCGCACTGCGGACAGAGCTCCTCCTCGCTCAAGGTCCGGCACTGCCGACAATGACCGACGCGCTCCAGCGCCTGGATGAGTGTCTGAGCCAGACGCATCCCACCGCGGCGGTCGCGCTCGAGCAGATGCAGGGCCATGCGCTGGGCGGTCTTCTGCCCTACCCCGGGGAGGATGCGCAGGGCGTCGATGAGTTGGCGGATCAGCGGACTGAAGCTCATGGGCGAACGAACCGGAGGGGGTAGGCGGCAGGACGGGCCGCCCGCGAGAACGGCCCGTCGGCACGCTCTCCCGCTTGCGGGAGAGGCGCGAGAAAAGCACCGGGAAAATTGCTCAGAACGGCATCTTGAAGCCCGGCGGCAGGCCCATGCCGGCGGTCATCCCGGCCATCTTGTCCTGATTGTTCTGCTCGATCTTACGCACCGCATCGTTGACGGCGGCGGCGATCAAATCCTCGAGGACCTCCTTGTCCTCCTGCATCAGGCTGTCGTCCAGGGTAACGCGCCGCACGTCATGGCGACCGGTCATCACCACGCTCACCAGACCGGCGCCGGACTGGCCGGTCACCTCGGCGCTGGCCAGTTCCTCCTGCATCTTCTGCATTTTTTCCTGCATCAGCTGGGCCTGCTTCATCAGGCCGGCCATGCCACCTTTCATCATGGGAGTCACCTCAGGTATTCAAGGGTTCGATGGTACCGTCGCGGATCACCGCGGCGAACTGTTGGATCATCTGTCGAATCAGCGGATCGGCCTGGATGGATGCCTCGGCCTGGCGCTGGCGCTCGGCACGCTGCCGTGCCGCCGCCTGGGCCGGGGTTTCCTGTTCCGGCTTGCGCAATTCGATGTCCAGCTTGAGCGTGCGGCCATGATACTGGTTCAGGGCCTCGTTCAGGCGCCGCTGCTGGGTACCGTTGAACAGCGCAGCCTGCGCCGGGTCCAGATGCAGCAACCAATGGTTGCCCTCGACCCTCGCCAGGGTACAGTTGGCGGCGATGTTGGCGGTCATGCCGGCCAGTCCCAACTGCTGGAAGAGCTCCAGCCATTCGGCCGCAAGGCCGGTGGCCGTCGGCGCCGCCGGTTCGGCCTGGAGCTCGGGTTCGGGCTTCGATGGAGCTGGCACCTCGACGGGAAAGGCCTCGAGATAGGCATAGGCCTCGACATCCACCTCGTCGCCATCCACCTCATAATAGTCATCGTCCGCCGGCGGCGGCTCTTCTGCCACGACCGGCGCGGACGGCCTTTCCGGCGTGCGAGCGCCGACCGGAAGTGCCGCAACCTCCCGAACCGATGGGGTCTGACGCTCCAGAGCGGCGCTTTCGGGAGCCGTCTCCGCTTCCCTCGGTGCAGGAGCAGCATCAATGCCTCCCACCAGCATCGCCGCGGACTCCGAAACGGGAGTACCGGCAACCTGCATCGGCTCATCCCAGGGCAGATCGGAAACCCCGGCCGGCAACGCGGGCAGCTCCTGCGACGGCATCGGCTCGGGCAATGCGGTGACTGCCGACGGAGGAGACATCGCCAGACTTTCGCCCAGCGCCGCACCGGAAGCGGCAGGCGCCACCATCTGGCCATCCGCCACGGAAGCGGAGGAGGAGTCAGCCGTGGCCGTGCAGACTCCCAAATCCTTTAGCGGCCTATCCGGCGCTCCACCGGCATCCGCCGGACGAAACGCCAGCATGCGCAGCAGCACCATCTCGAAACCGCCGCGCGGATCCGGCGCCAGCGGCAGGTCGCGGCGACCGATCAGGCCCATCTGGTAATAGAATTGCACATCCTCGGCCGGCAGCGCCTGCGCGAGCGCCAGCACCCGTTCTCGGTCGCCATTGCCGTTGTCCACCGCCTCCGGCAATGCCTGGGCGATGGCCACCCGATGCAGCACGTTGAGCATCTCCGCCAGCACGCCGCTCCAGTCGGGCCCCTGCTCGGCCAACTGGCGCACCGCCTCCAGCATGGCCCGCGCATCGCCCTCCAGCAGAGCGTGCAACACGCCATAGACCTGGCCGTGATCGAGGGTGCCGAGCATGGCACGCACATCGGCGGCGAGCACCCTGCCCTCGCCAAAGGCAATGGCCTGGTCGGTCAGGCTCATGGCATCGCGCATCGAACCGTCGGCGGCACGGCCGAGCAACCAGAGGGCATCCGCCTCGAAAGGAATGCCCTCCGCGCCGAGCACATGGGTCAGGTGCTCGACCACCCGCTCCGGCGGCATACTCTTCAACGCAAACTGCAGACAGCGCGACAGGATGGTCACCGGCAACTTCTGCGGATCGGTGGTCGCCAGCAGGAACTTGACGTGGGGCGGCGGCTCTTCGAGGGTCTTCAGCAGGGCGTTGAACGAATGGCTGGAGAGCATGTGCACTTCGTCGATCAGGTAGACCTTGAAGCGCCCCCGAGTCGGCGCGTACTGCACGTTGTCGAGCAGCTCGCGGGTGTCCTCCACCTTGGTGCGGCTGGCCGCATCGACCTCGATGAGATCGACGAAGCGCCCCTCGTCGATCTCCCGGCAGACCGAACACTGCCCGCAGGGCGTCGAGCCGATGCCGGCCTCGCAGTTCAGGCACTTGGCGATGATCCGCGCGATGGTGGTCTTGCCCACCCCGCGGGTGCCGGTGAACAGATAGGCGTGGTGCAACCGCTGGCTGTCGAGGGCGTTGATCAGCGCCTTGAGCACATGGGTCTGGCCGACCATTTCGCGGAAAGAGCGCGGACGCCATTTACGTGCAAGAACCTGATAACTCATCGATACCGTCGCAGCAGGAAAGCAGAGAGCGGCAATGCTAGCGGAGCAGGATGCAAATTGCATCCTGCCTTGCGGACTCGCGCGGGGCAAGGGTCAGGGGGAAACCTGTCCGGCTTTGGGAAAAAGGAAAGAGAGGGGGAAGGCTGGAAACTGGAGGTGATCCCACCAGCCACACCCCGGCACACGATGTCACCGCTACGGCTGCTCCCTTCCGGGCCTGACCGGGTTCACGGCTGATCGTTGCGGGGGGACCGGCAGGACCACCATAACGACGCCCGCCAGACGGCGAGCCGCGCCATTGTACCGGCTTGTTCGCAAGTTACAACTGCTGCATGAGCGGAAAGCGTTTGGCGACAGTCACTTGCTGCCATCGGACTGATCGCTTGTGCCGCCAACGCCCCACAAGCATCGCTCGCAAGCGAGCGTGTAGTCCTATGGGCAAAGGCCTTTTCTCGCACACTGGGAATCGATCAGAGCGCCAGCCCCACCAGCACCCCGCATTCCACCAGTTCCAGCAGCGCCCCCGCAGTGTCGCCGGTGGTGCCGCCGAGGCGCGCCAGCAGGCAGTGGCGCAGCCAGAGGAACAGCGCCGCGGCCAGCAACAGCGCGAGCAGCCCGGCAGCGCCGAACAGCAGCGGACAGGCGAGCACGACGCCCAGCAGCACCCAACGGGCCGCCGGCCGCGGCAGGTGCTCGGCAAGGGCCTGGCCGAGGCCGCCGGGACGCACGTAGGGAGTCGAGAGAAACAGCGCCAGCAGCGCGCCGCGGCCGAGCAGCGGCGCCAGCAGCAGCGCCGCGCCCGCACCCTCGTCCAGCAGAGCCAGCAGCGCGGCGAACTTCAGCAGCAGCAGGACGAGCAGCACCACCACGGCGATCGGCCCGCTGCGCGGGTCCTTCATGATCGCCAGAGTGCGTTCGCGGTCGCCGACAGCGCCGACCCAGGCGTCGGCGCTGTCGGCCAGGCCGTCCAGGTGCAGCGCCCCGCTCAGGCCGACCCAGGCGGCGAGCAGCAGCGCCGCGTGCAGCGGCGCGGGCGCGTCGCCGAGCAGCCGGTACAGGATCAGCAGCAGCGAGCCGAGCAGCAGCCCGACCGGCGGATACCAGAGCAGCGAGCGGCCCAGTTGTTCCGGCGCCGGCATGCCGGGCAGGCGGACCGGCAGGCGGGTGAGGAACTGCAGGGCGATCAACAGGGACAGCGGCATCTTTAAAGCTCCTGCCAATTCGAACCGTCCAGGCGCAGGCGGTGCAACGCGCCGTGGGCCACCGTCACCTGCAGCAGCGCGCCGCGCGGCAGGCCGCGGGCGCTGGCCAGCAGCAGGCGCATCACCCCGCCGTGGGTGACCAGCAGCAGGCGGCGGCCGGCGCAGTCGCGGCGCAGCCGCTCGACGGCGCCCAGCACCCGCGCCTCGAAGGCCGCCAGCGGCTCGCCGTCCGGCGGGGTGAAGGCGTAGGGATCGCCCCAGAAGCGGCCCAGCGCCTCGGCGTCGGTCTGCATCAGCGCGGCGGCGCTGCGCCCTTCCCAGGCGCCGAAGTGCAGCTCGCGCAGGTCCGCCTCCAGCTGCAGCGGCAGATCGTGCGCGGCGGCCAGCTCGCTGGCGAAATCGGCGCAGCGGCGCAGCGGCGAGCTGACCAGCAGATCCCAGGGTCCGGCCGCGGCCGTCGCCGCGTACATCTGCGCCCGGCCCGCGGCGGTCAGCGCGTCGTCCAGGCTGCCGCGAAAGCCGCCGCCGCATTCGGTTTCGCCGTGGCGCAACAGATCGAGATGCAGGGTCATCGGCCGGCATCCGCCACGGCCGCCTCGGCGAAGGTGGCCATCTCGCCGTGCAGCCGGCAGGCCAGCTGCAGCAGCGGCACCGCCAGCGCCGCGCCGCTGCCCTCGCCCAGACGCAGGCCGAGCTCCAGCAGCGGCTCGGCGGCCAGCGCCTCGAGCACCCGGCGGTGGCCCGGCTCGGCGCCGCAGTGGGCGAACAGCAGCCAGTCGCGGCAGGCGGGATTCAGGCGCACGGCGAGCAGCGCCGCCACGCTGCAGATGAAGCCGTCTACCAGCGCCGGCAGGCCCTCCTGGGCGCAGGCCAGGTAGGCGCCGGTCAGCGCGGCGATCTCGAAACCACCGAGGCGCAGGAGGAGCTCCAGCGGCTCGCCGGCCTGCGCGCCGTGCAGCAGCAGGGCGCGCTCGACGACCGCGACCTTGCGCGCCACCCCGACGGCGTCCAGCCCGGTGCCCGGCCCGACCAGCGCCGTCGCCGGACGCTCCAGCAGGGCGCAGGCCAGGGCGCTGGCGGAGCTGGTGTTGGCGATGCCCATCTCGCCGCCGATGTACAGCTGCGCACCGGCCGCCATCGCGCGCCGCACGCTGTCGCGCCCGGCTTCGAGGGCGTCGCGGCCCTGCTGGGCGCTCATCGCCGGCCCCTGGAGGAAATTCGCCGTACCGCGCCCCAGCTGCAGGCGGCGCACGCCGGCCGGCGGCGGCTCCAGTGGCTCGGCCGTGCCGAGGTCGATCAACTCCAGCTCGGCGTCCAGCTGGCGGGCCAGCACGCTGATCGCCGCGCCGCCGGCGGCGAAGTTGCGCAGCATCTGCCCGGTCACCGCCTGCGGATAGGGCGACACGCCCTCCTCCGCCACGCCGTGGTCGCCGGCGAAGATGGCGATCCACAAACGCTCGACGACCGGCCGCTCGCGACCCTGCAGGGCGGCCAGGTGGATCGCCAGCGGCTCCAGGCGGCCCAGCGCACCGCGCGGCTTGGTCAGTTGCTGCTGGCGGACGCCGGCCAGGGTGCGGGCGGCCTCGTCCAGCGGTCGGGCGTCCGCCTGCCACCAGTCGTGGTTCATAGAGGATCTCCCTTGAGGGTCATGGGCAGGCCGGCAACGCAGAACAGCACCCGGGCGCAGCGCTCGGCCAGCGCCTGGTGCAGCCAGCCGGCCTCGTCCACGTAGCGCCGGCTCAGCTCGCCCAGCGGCACCACGCCAAGACCGGTCTCGTTGCCGACCAGGATGATCCGCCCGGGCAGCTCCGGCAGGCACTCCAGCAGCGCCTCGCGCTCCTGCGCCAGGCGCGCCGGATCGTCGGCCAGCAGCAGGTTGGTCAGCCACAGGGTCAGGCAGTCGACCAGCAGGCAGCGCCCTTCCCCGGCCTGCTCGCGCAGCACCCGGGCCAGCGCCAGCGGCTCCTCGACCAGCGCCCAGCCGGCCGGCCGCCGCTGGCGGTGATGGGCGATGCGCGCGGCCATCTCGCCGTCCAGCGCCTGGGCCGTGGCGACGTAGGTCACCGCCAGTCCGGACTCCGCAGCCAGGCGCTCGGCCAGGCGGCTCTTGCCGGAGCGGGCGCCGCCGAGGATCAGTTCATGCATCTCGATGCCTCTCGATTCGTTGTAGGGCGGGTGCAACCCGCCGGGGTCGGTGAGGCCTTTGCCGTGTCTGGCGGGTTTCACCCGCCCTACCAAGCAGGCTCCTACAGGCCGCACAGCGCGCGCAGCCGCGCCGTATCCAGATGCGCCTCGACCAGATCGGCCAGGCGCTCGATGTCGCGCTCGCGCAGGGCGTGGTAGTCGGGGGTGACCACCGCGTGCAGGCCGGCCCAGCGCAGCAGCGCGCTGCACGCGGCGGGCGACTCGAACAGGCCGTGCAGGTAGGTGCCGAGCACCTGGCCGTCCGCGCTGATCGCTCCGTCGCCGCGGCCGTCGTCGAGCCGCACCGCCGGGCGCTCAAGGCCGGCGCCACGGCTGACGCCGGCATGGATCTCGTAGCCGGCGACCTCCGCCCCCTCCAGCGCCAGATGGCCGCGCACGTTGCGCAGCTGCTTGTCGGCCTCCAGCACGGTGTCCAGTTCTAACAGGCCGAGGCCGCAGCTTACGCCCGGCGCGCCCTCCAGTCCCAGCGGGTCGGCGATGGTGTTGCCGAGCATCTGCAGTCCGCCGCAGATGCCGAGCACCCTGCCGCCATAGCGCAGGTGGCGCTGGATCGCCACCTCCCAGCCCTGCTCGCGCAGATGGGCCAGATCGGCGCGCACGCTCTTCGAGCCAGGCAGCACGATCAGGTCGGCCGGCGGGATGTTTTGGCCGGGACCGACGAAGCTCAGCTCCACCTGCGGGTGCAGGCGCAGCGGGTCGAAGTCGGTATGGTTGCTGATCCGCGGCAGCACCGGCACCGCCACCCTCAGGCGCTCGCCGGCCTTGGCCACCTGACGGTCGTCGATGGCGTCCTCGGCCTCCAGGTGCAGGTCGTGCAGGTAGGGCAGCACGCCCAGCACCGGCTTGCCGGTACGCGCCTCCAGCCAGTCGAGGCCCGGCTGCAGCAGCGCCAGATCGCCGCGGAAGCGGTTGATCACGAAGCCCTGCACGCGCGCCTGCTCGCTCTCGGAGAGCAGCGCCAGGGTGCCGACCAGATGGGCGAACACCCCGCCCTTGTCGATGTCGGCGATGAGGATCACCGGGCAGTCGACCGCTTCGGCGAAGCCCATGTTGGCGATGTCGTTGGCGCGCAGGTTGATCTCCGCCGGCGAACCGGCACCCTCGACCATCACCACCGCGTACTGCGCGGCGAGGCGCCGGTGCGAGGCGAGCACCGCCTCGCGGGCCACGCGCTTGTAGTCGTGGTAGGCGGCGGCGTCCATGCAGGTGACGGCACGGCCGTGGACGATCACCTGGGCACCGGTGTCGCTGTTCGGCTTGAGCAGCACCGGGTTCATGTCGGTGTGCGGCGCCAGCCCGCAGGCCTGGGCCTGTACCGCTTGGGCGCGGCCGATCTCACCGCCGTCGGCGGTGACGGCGCTGTTCAGCGCCATGTTCTGCGGCTTGAACGGCGCCACCGCCACGCCCTGGCGCGCCAGCCAGCGGCACAGCGCGGTCACCAGGGTGCTCTTGCCGGCATCGGAGGTGGTGCCCTGCACCATCAGGGTGGTCATGTCGTTTCCTTCCGGTAGTCGGCCAGCGCCCGGGCCAGCCGCTGCCAGCCGGCCTCGTCCGCCGGCAGGCCGAAGCGCAGGCTGGCGGGCGTCTCGAACCGGCGCACCAGGATGCCGCGACGGGCGAGAAAGTCGTGCAGCCGGGCGGCCTGGGGCGTGCGCAGCCACTGGAACAGCGCAGTGCCGCCGGCCGGCGCCAGCCCGTGCGCGCTCAGCAGTCCGGCCAGCCGCTCTCCTGCTGCCTGCAACTGCCTGGCGCGTCGTTCGCGCGCCGCGCTGCCGGCCGGCCCCAGCACCTGCCGGCCCAGCGCCCGCGCCGGGCCGCCGACTGTCCAGGGTCCGAGGCGCTCGTGCAGACGCGCCAGCAGCGCCGCCTCGGCCAGCACGAAGCCCAGGCGGATGCCGGCCAGGCCGAAGAACTTGCCGAACGAGCGCAGCACGATCAGCCCCGGCCGCTGGCTGTAGGCCGCCAGGCTGTAGCCGGGCGTGCAGTCCATGAAGGCCTCGTCGACCAGCAGGCAGCCACCGCGCTGCTCGAGCCGGGCCTGCCAGTCGAGCAGCCGGGAGGGCTCGAACCGCTCGCCGGTGGGGTTGTTGGGGTTGGCCAGCACCAGCACGTCGAGCGTATCGAGCTGCGCCTCGATGTCTTCGGCGGCCAAGCGGACCAGCCGGTGGCCGCCACGTTGCCAGGCCTGGGCGTGCTCGGCATAGCTCGGCGTCAGCACGCCGACCCGCCCCGGTGCGAACAGTTGGGGCAGCGCCTGGATCGCCGCCTGGCTGCCGGCCACCGGCAAGGCATGGGCGGCGCCGTAGCAGGCGCAGGCGGCCTCGGCCAGGCCGTCGCCCTCCTCCGGCAGACGCGCCCAGGCGTCGAGAGGAATGGCCGGCACGGGCCAGGGCTCGGGGGCGATGCCGGTGGACAGGTCGAGCCAGTCGCTCAGGGGAATGCCGTAGCGCTGCGCCGCGGCGCGCAGCCGGCCGCCGTGCTCAAGCATGCAGCCAGCCTCCGAGCAAGATCAGCGCCAGCCAGAGCAGCACGCCGCGCTGGAGCAGGCGCCAGGCCGCGGCGATGGTCCCGGCACCGGCCGGGCCGCCGGCACCGAGGGTCGGGCGCTCGTGCCGCGCGCCGTGGTAGACCGCCGCGCCGCCCAGCTCGACGCCCAGCGCGCCGGCGCCGGCGGCCATCACCGGGCCGGCGTTGGGGCTGCCCCACAGCGGCGCCTGGCGGCGCCAGCAGGCCAGGGCGAGGCGCGTCTTGCCGAGCAGCGCGTAGGTCAGCGCGGCGAGGCGCGCCGGCACATAGTTGAGGACATCGTCGATCCGCGCCGCGGCCCAGCCGAAACGCTCGAAGCGCGGCGTGCGGTAGCCCCACATGGCGTCCAGGGTGTTGGCCAGCCGGTGCAGCACCACCCCCGGCGCGCCGGCCACGGCGAACCAGAACAGCGTGGCGAATACCGCGTCGCTGCCGTTCTCCAGCAGCGACTCGCTGGCGGCGCGGGCCACGCCGCCGGCATCCAGCGCCGAGGTGTCGCGACTGACCACCCGCCCCACGCCCCGGCGGGCCGCCTCCAGATCGCCGCGCTGCAGCGCCTCCAGCACCGGCCGGGCGTGTTCGCCCAGGCTGCGCAGGCCGAGCGCGGCGTAGAGGGCGAGGATCGCCAGCAGCTCGCCGACCAGCGGCAGTTGTGCCAGCAGGCCGGCGAGCAGGGTCGGGGGCAGCACCGCCAGGGTCCAGGCGAGCAGACCGTCGAGGCGCCCGCCGCGCCCCGCCGCATTGAAGCGCGCCTCCAGGGCACCGGCCAGCCGGCCGAAGCCGACCAGCGGATGGTAGCGCCGCGGCTCGCCGAGGGCCGCATCCAGCGCCACTCCGGCGAGCAGGCTCAATCCCAGGCTCATGGACGCACCCCCCAGCGGTTCTCGAAGAGCATCTCGGCCAAAGGCTTCTCCTCGGCCCAGCCCTGCTCCACCAGCATCGGCCGCGGGTAGAAGCCCGCCACCGGACCGAGACAGAGCAGCGCCACCGGCTCGGCGCCGGCTGGCAGGCCGAGCAGTTCGCCGAGCGCCTGCGGCTCGAACAGCGACACCCAGCCCATGCCCAGGCCTTCGGCGCGGGCGGCCAGCCAGAGGTTCTGGATGGCGCAGGACAGCGAGGCCAGGTCCATCTGCGGCAGGGTGCGGCGGCCGAAGACGTGCGCCTCGCGGCCGTCCATCAGCGCGCCGACCAAGAGTTCGGCGCAGTCGCCGATGCCCTCGACCTTCAGGCGCATGAACTCGTCGGCGCGCTCGCCGAGGGCCTCGGCGGTGCGCAGCCGCTCGGCTTCCACCAGATCCTTGATGCGCCGGCGCAGCTCCGAATCGGTGATGCGGATGAAGCGCCAGGGCTGCATCAGGCCGACGCTGGGCGCCTGGTACGCGGCGTTGAGCAGGCGCGCCAGCAGCTCCGGCGCCACGCTGCCGGCGCTGAAATGGCGCATGTCGCGGCGTTCGGCGATGGCGCGGTAGACCGCGGCGCGCTCGGCGTCGCTGAAGGCGTGGGGGCTCATGGGGATTTCTCGCGGATCGCAGGCGTTCTTGTCGGTCATCTTCGGTTTCGTCGAATGGGCGGACAGCCATGGCGTCGCCGGAAGTCTCGCATCGCGAGCAAGCTCGCTCCTGCGCAAAGCGCCCCCTCCCATACCATCAGGGTCGCAGCAGCGCGGCGGCCGCCTGCGGCGCCGAGGGTAGGTAGAAATGGATGTAGCTGGCGGTCAGCCGGCCGCGGCGGTAGACCGCCTCGGCGGTGCGCCGGTAGTTGGGGCATGCGCCGTGGGCGATGGGCGTCAGCGCGCAGGCCAGGGTGGAATGGTGGTAGCTGTGCCCGCGCAGGCGCGCGCCGTCCAGCTCGACCTCCTGCAACGCCAGGGCGGCCAGCTTCGGCTGCATCCAGGCCTCGCCGGGCAGCAGGCCGAGCATGGCCTCGCGCCGGCCGTCCAAGTCGGTCAGGGCATCGAGCAGGTAGAGCATGCCGCCGCACTCGGCGAGGATCGGCTTGCCAGCCTCGTGGTGGGCGCGAATCGCCGCGCGCAGCGGCGCATTGCCGGCCAGCCGGTCCAGATGCAGCTCGGGATAGCCGCCCGGCAGGTAGAGGCTGTCGACCGCCGGCAGGGCGGCGTCGGCCAGTGGCGAGAAGAACGCCAGTTCGGCGCCAAGACGCTCGAGCAGTTCCAGGTTGGCCTGGTAGAGGAAGGCGAAGGCGGCGTCGCGCGCCACGCCGATGCGCACCCCGGCGAGCAGCGGCTCAGGCGCCGCCGGTGCGGGCGCGGCGAAAGCCACCGGCGGCGACAGGTCGGTGCCGGCGCTGGCGGCCAGGGCCTCGGCGGCGGCGTCTAGGCGGGCGTCGAGATCGGCCAGCTCCGCGGCCTGGACCAAGCCCAGGTGGCGGCTCGGCAGCTCGATGTCGGCGCTGCGCGGCAGCGCGCCGTACCAGCTCAGGTGCGCCGGCAGGCTGCCCTGGAGGATCTCGCCGTGGCGGGCGCTGCCGACCCGGTTGGCCAGCACCCCGGCGAACGGCAGGTCGGCCTGGAAGGTGGCCAGGCCGTGGGCGACGGCGGCGAAGGTCTGGGCCATAGCCGCGGCGTCGATCACCGCCAGCACTGGCACGCCGAAGCGCCGCGCCAGGTCGGCGGCGGACGGCGCGCCGTCGAACAGGCCCATCACCCCCTCGATGAGGATCAGGTCGGCCTCCCCGGCCGCCTCCCAGAGCAGGCGCCGCGACTCGGCCTCGCCGACCATCCACAGGTCGAGCTGGTGGACCGGCGCGCCGCAGGCGCGGGCGAGGATCATCGGGTCGAGAAAGTCCGGGCCGCACTTGAACACCCGCACGCGCCGGCCCCGGTTGACGTGATGGCGGGCCAGGGCGGCAGTGACGGTGGTCTTGCCCTGGCCGGAGGCCGGGGCGGCGATCAGCAGAGCCGGGCAGCGGCGCTCGTTCATCGGCGCCTCCCGATGTTCGGGATCGCGAACGAATCCGCGCCTGCATGGCGTAGGGCGGGTGAAACCCGCCGGGTTCGGTGGGATCTTCGCCATGTCTGGCGGGTTTCACCCGCCCTACGCGAGCCGTATACATCCACTCGCCGCATCAGAACTCGATCCCCTTCTGCGCCTTCACCCCGGCCTGGAAGGCGTGCTTGACCAGGGTCATCTCGGTCACGGTGTCGGCCGCCTCGATCAGTCCGGGCGGCGCGCCGCGGCCGGTGACCACCACATGCTGGTGCAGCGGCCGCGCCTGGATGTCGGCGAGCAGCGGCGCGAGTTCCAGGTAGCCGTACTTCAGGGCGATGTTCAGCTCGTCGAGCAGCACCAGGCCGATCGACGGATCGTCGAGCAGTTCGCGGGCCACCGCCCAGGCCTCGCAGGCCTTGTCGATGTCGCGCTGGCGGTCCTGGGTTTCCCAGGTGAAGCCCTCGCCCATCACGTAATAGCGCACCTGCTCGGGAAAGCGCCGGAAGAAGGCCTCCTCGCCGGTAGTGGCGGCGCCCTTGATGAACTGCACCACGCCGACCCGCAGGCCATGGCCGAGGGCACGAGCAGCCATGCCGAAGGCGGCGCTGCTCTTGCCCTTGCCGTTGCCGGTGTGCACCAGCAGCAGGCCGTGCTCGTCGGTAGCCTGGGCGATCTTCCCGTCGACCACCGCCTTCTTGCGCTGCATGCGCGCCTTGTGGCGGGCGTCCCGCTCCGGCGACTCGCCCATCAGCGGGTTTCCGACGAGCGCAGCGCCTTGAGACGGGCACCGAAGCCGGCGTAAAGCACGGCCGCGAGGCCCACGTAGAGCGCCAGGCTACCCAGGTAGCGCGGGTAGTAGGTCAGCACGCGCTGCACGAAGTCGGCGAACGTCGGCTCCGGATAGCGGCCGGAGAAGAAGTAGAAGCCGCCGCCGGAGAACAGGTAGCAGACGAAGGCGCTGAAGACCACCGCCAGGCCGAGCACGGCCAGGCTGTCCAGCCGGTCCAGGCTGTCGCGCTGCAGGACGGCGAAGATCCGCCCGCCCAGCCACAGCGAGCCGTAGGCCGGGAGCAACAGCCAGTAGGCCGGCGACACGCACCAGTCGCTCACGCCCATCCAGCCGGTGGCGACGAGGTCGAGCAGCGAGGCTTCGAGGAACAGCGCCGGGAACACCCAGCGCGGGCTCAGCAGGGCGCCGGCGAGGAAGAACACCGCCCAGGAGGCGCTCGGCAAGTTGAGGGTAGCGAAGTGTTGGCCACGGGTCATGGCCATCAGCAGGGCCAGCGCCACGCCGGCGACCAGCTGGCTGCGGGGGGACAGGTTGAGCATGCTGCGTTCTCCTTCTTCTGGGTGATTCCGGCCCGCCGGCCGGCGGCGCCTTACAGCGCCTGATAGCGGACGGTGAAGTACACCGCCTGCCCCGGCTGGTTGTAGCCCAGGGCGGTCTCGTAATCGGCGTTCAGCAGGTTGGCGACGCGCGCCTGCAGACGCCACTCGGGGGTGATGCGATATTCGCCGCGCAGGTCCAGGGTGGCATAGCCGGACAGCTCGTTGTCGTTGGCCACGTCGTCGTAGCGCTGGCCTTCGGCGTGCAGCGTGGCACCGACGGCGAAATCGCCGATGTTCCGGTCCAGGTCCAGGTTGAACATCTGCGAGGCACGGCGCGGCAGCTCGTTGCCGTGGTTGGCGCCCGAGCCGCTGTTCTCCGGCTCCAGCAGACTGTAGTTGGCGCTCCAGTCCCAGCCGAACGAGCGACTGCCGACTTCCAGCTCCAAGCCGCGGATACGTGCCTCGTCGAGGTTCGCCGGCCCCTGGATGGAAGAATCGTAGACGATCAGGTCCTTCACCTTGGTGCGATAGGCGTTCAACGACCAGTGACCCCAGCCGTGCACGCCGGACAGTCCGAACTCCAGGCTGCGGGAGGTTTCCTCCTTGAGGTCGGGGTTGCCGTAGAACGGATAGTACAGCTCATTGAAGGTCGGCGCCTTGAAGGCGCTGCCGTAGCTGACCGTGGCGCGCAGGGCGTCGGTCAGGGCGTAGCCGTAGGCGATGTTGCCGGTCTCGTGCTGGCCGAACTGCTCGTTGTTGTCGCGGCGCAGGGATACCTGCCAGTCGTGGCGGCCGTATCCGCCGAGGTACTGGATGAAGGCGCCGTTGTTCTCGCGGGAATCCTCGTCGTAATCGGTGGTGCCGTTGGCCTCCTCGCGCTGGTAGTCGACCCCCAGGGTGAGGGTATGACCTTCGGCCAGGGTCAGGTCGTTCTGCCAACTGGCGCTGTCGCGGCGGCTGTCGAAACGCGAGTAGAAACTGCCGTCCTGGTAGGTGTCGGACTTGTCCTCGTTGCGCCCGGCCTGCAAGGTGACCTGCCAGAAGTCCAGCGGGCTGAAGCGGGCGCGGCCGCTGACCACGTTCTGCTCGCCATGGGCGTGGGCGGAGAAACCCTTGGTACGCCGGCTATTCACCTGGTCGTACTGGTTGCGCGACTTGGCGCGCAGGAAAGTACCCTCCAACTCGAGGCCGTTGTCGAAGCGCCAGCCGGCGCGCAGCGAGGCGGAATGGTTGCGGTAGCCGTCGGCGTCGCTCTCGTAGCCGCTGGTCCCATGGCTCTTCACGTTGATGCCATCGGTGTCCAGGCCGCTCAGGGCCAGGCTGTACCAGCCGTGGGCGTTGCCGCCGGAAACCCCGGCGCTGCCGGTATAGGTGTCGTGGGTGCCGTAACCGGCGGAGAAGAACGGCTTGGGCGCGCCGTCGCCGCCCTTGCGGGTGAAAATCTGGATTACCCCGCCGATGGCCTCCGAGCCGTACAGGCTGGAGCGCGGCCCGCGGACCACCTCGATGCGCTCGATCATCTCCACCGGCAGGTCCTGCCAGGCGGCGGTGCCGGTGGTCACCGAGCCGACCCGCACGCCGTCGATCAGCACCAGCACATGGTCGGACTCGGTGCCGCGCAGGTAGACGGAAGTGGTCTTGCCCGGCCCGCCGTTGTTGGCGATGGACACCCCCGGCAGCCGCTTGAGCAGCTCCGGCACCGATTGCGCCTGGCTGCGCTCGATGTCGTCGCGCTCGATCAGACTCACTGCGGCGAGGCTGTCGCGCAGGGTCTGGGCGTTGCGTGCGGCGGTCACCACCATTTCGTCGAGGGCAAGGGTGTCGTCGGCCGCCTGGGCCGGGGAAAGGGAAAAGAGGCCGAGCAGCGCGGACGCCGCCGGCCCGAAACTGGGCTTGCGAATCAAGGTTGGTTCTCCGCCGCGCCACCCGCACGGCCTGAAAGCTGCGAAAGCGGGCGGAAAATCGGACAGGCAGCGAACCTGCCTGCAACACCCTCCACGCCGCCATGGAACGCGACAGGCCGGTCTCCGGACTCACGAGCGAAGCGCCATGCGGCGGCTTCCGAAACCACGCCTTCCCGTACCCGTGGGGCACAGTGGCCTTACTGCGGTTTCGCGACTCGTCTACCGTTGCGGGGGCAGTGCCGGCCTTGCACCGCGATCGTCGCGGCACGCACCGGCTTCCCTGTTTCACCCTTCGTGAGAAAGGCACCTGAAGCGAGGCGCGCAGGGTAGTGGAAACGCCGGCCGGGCACAATGAAACGGATTGTCCGGCATCATGAGATCCGCTCATGCTGCGAAAGCCAGCGCTCAGTCCTCCAGCGCGGCCAGCAACTGCGGCAGGACGCTGCCGGCCGGACCGTGCAGGCAGAGGTCGGCGTGCCGGCTGAGCGGGGTCGGCTGCGGGTTGATCTCGACCACGAAGGCGCCGCGGCGCTTGGCCGAAAACGGCAGCTCGGCGGCCGGATAGACCAGGCTGGAGGTGCCGACGCTGAAGAACAGCTCGGCCCGCAGGCCGGCCTCGCTGGCCCGGGCCAGCACCTCGCCCGGCAGGCTCTCGCCGAACCAGACCACCGCAGGGCGCAGCAGTCCGCCGCAGGCGCAGTGCGGCAGGCTGTCGAGCGTTTCCGGCCAGTCGCCGCCGTCGGCCTCGCAGCGGAAACACTTCAGCCGGTGGAGGTTACCGTGCAGCTCCAGCGACGCCGGGCTGCCGGCACGCTGGTGCAGGCCGTCGACGTTCTGGGTGATCAGCGTGACCCCGGGCAGCCGCCGCTCCAGCGCGGCGATGGCCCGGTGCGCCGGGTTCGGTTCGGCGGCCAGGCACTTCTCGCGGCGCCAGGCATACCATTCCCAGACGGTACGCGGGTCGGCGCGAAAACCCTCGGGGCTGGCCAGCTCTTCCGGGCGATAGCGTGCCCAGAGTCCGGTCTGGGCGTCGCGGAAGGTCGGGATGCCGCTCTCGGCGGACACCCCGGCGCCGGTGAAGAACACCACGCGGGCAGCGTCGCGCAGGCGGCGGGCGAGATCGGCAATAGCATCGTGCATGCTCGGGCTCCTGTTGCAGGGATGAATGGCTGACGGGCCTCGACAGTCGTCAGGCCCTTCGCATAGGGTGCCTTCTTACACCATAACCAGGACCGATACAGGCATGAAAACCGCCATCGCCATTCGCCACGTCGCCTTCGAGGATCTCGGCGTCTTCGCGCCCGTGCTGGAAGAACTGGGCTACCAGATCCGCTATGCCGATCCCGGCATCCTGGACGCGGGCGAGCTGGCCGCGCTGGACGTGGAGGCGGCCGACCTTCTGGTGGTCCTCGGCGCGCCCATCGGCGCCTACGACGAGGCCGCCTATCCCTTCCTGCTGGCGGAGCTGGAGCTGCTCGCCCGGCGGCTGCGCAGCGGCAAGCCGCTGCTCGGCATCTGCCTGGGCGCCCAGCTGATCGCCCGTGTCCTCGGTGCCAAGGTCGCGCCGATGGGCGTCAAGGAAATTGGCTTCGGCAGCCTACGGCTGACTGCGGAAGGCGCTGCCGGCTGTCTAGGCCGGCTGGGCGACCACGGCAGCGTGCTGCACTGGCATGGCGACATGTTCGAGCTGCCGCCGGGCGCCACCCTCCTCGCCCGCACCGAGATCTGCCCGAACCAGGCGTTCATGCTCGGCAAAGCCGTGCTGGGCCTGCAGTTTCACCTCGAAGCCGACCCCGCCCGGATCGAGCAGTGGCTGATCGGCCATGCGGCGGAACTCTCCGCCAGCGGGATCGATCCGGTAGCGATCCGCCAGCAGGCGAAAGAGCTGGGAGCAGAGCTGCGCCAGCACGGACAGCAGGTCCTGCGCGACTGGCTCGCCGGGCTGGCCTGACGGCGCGACCGGTTAGGGCCGGTGCGCCAGCGGGACCGCACGCAGTACCCGCCGGGCACCCAGATAGCGGCCCTGCCAGTAGCCGTCGGCCAGCCGATCCAGGCGCACCGTGCCGCCGGTGGAGGGCGCATGCACGAAGCGCCCCTCGCCCACGTAAATGCCGGCATGGCTGACCCGGCCGCTGCCGTCGGTGGCGAAGAACACCAGGTCGCCGCTGTGCAGGGCCTCGGGCGGCACGCTGACAGCTCCCATGGCGATCATCTCGCGGGTCGAGCGCGGCAGGTGGATGCCCGCCGCCTCGCGGTAGACATAGCCGATCAGCCCGCTGCAGTCGAAGCCGGAATCCGGGGTATTGCCGCCCCAGCGATAGGGTATGCCGACCAGCCCGAGGGCGCGGACCAGCACGTCCTCCGCCGCCGGCGAGGACATGCCGGTATCGCGCGGGACGGGGGGCATGGGGGAGCGGGCGGAGCAGGCCGCGAGCAGTACGGCGAGAAGGACCAGGGCGAGACGGGCCTGAGCGGGCATGGGCGACAGTCCGGTTGTCGAATCGCTCTACTCTGCCGACCCGACGGCAACCGCGCAAGCCGGCCATCCCCGACAATAAAAAGCCCGATCACGTTGCCGGGATCGGGCCTTGTCGGAGCCGATGGACTCACTCGTCGTGGGACGCCATCACCAGGGCACGCTTGGCCTGCAGGTAACTGGAACTCCAGTAGTCGTCGTTCAGGTTGTCCACTCGCACACCACCGCTACGGCGACTGGCCGAGTGGAGGAACTGGCCGTCGCCGATGTAGACGCCGACGTGGCTGACCCGGCCTCGGCCGCGGTTGTTGAAGAAGATCAGATCGCCGGCCGCCAGCTCGTTGCGAGCCACGCGGGGGGCGTCGAGGGAAATCATCTCGCGGGTCGAACGCGGCAGCTTGATGCCGACCTCTTCGCGGAACAGGTAGCCGATGAAGCCGCTGCAGTCGAAACCGGTGGCCTCGGAGTTGCCACCGTAGCGGTAGGGCGTGCCGAGCAGACCGAAACCGCGCATCAGGATGCTGCCGGCCATCGCCGGGAGACGGTAGCCGCCGTTCAGCGCTGCCAGATCCTCGCGGCTGGGCTCCTGGGCCAGGGATACCCGCTGCGGGACAGACAGATTCTGCGGTACCTGCCCTGCACAGCCGGTCAGAAAGACGGCAATGGCCAGCGGTACGAAGGTTGCGAGACGATTCAGCATGGGCAAACGCTTGTCTAAAAGTCTAATGGCGGGGCGAATATGCCTGTGACGAGAGTGATTTACAAACGCTTCCTGTGCGGATTGTGACAAAAGAGACGTTCCCGGCTGCTCGTCGCGCGGAAAATGTCGCATTCCAGACATTGCCCGGAAATACCCACAAAATCGCCGCAACCCAGCACTTCCGCGGGCTATAGCCTGACACCAGGACTCATCCCAGCCTTCGTACGGGACCGGCGGTCGCTGTCGATACGGCTTTTCCCTGCGACAACCCGTCGCAAACGAATTGTCTTCCTCGGCCGCTCCTTCGATACGTCGGGGCGGCCTTGATCCAGACGCTCCCGCCGGCTCCCGGACCAGGCCGAGAAAGGGATCAGGGTCGGGAAAGGTGAGCCAGTAATGATGGAAATACATGCGATGCCCTCCTTGGCAGATGGATATCCACGATGTCGCTGAGATCGGTCCGTTGCGGATTGATTTCCGCGGTGAAGCCGCCGGCCTGCCAGGTGCACAGGACCGGCTCGACGATATAGGGAAAGCTCGCCGTGGTGCCCACCACCAGCACCGCATCGAAGCCCCTGGCGAGCTGTTCGGAGAGGATCTGGCAGGCCTGCACGGGGAGCATTTCCTCGAACAGCACCACCGGCGGACGGAGCACCCCGCCGCACCGCGCACAGCGCGGCGGCAGCGGCCGCTCTAGGTATTCGGCCAGGGCGTCGCCGCGCGTCCCGCAGACCTGGCAATACAGCGGCGACAGCTCGCCGTGGATCTCGATCAGCCGCTCCGGCGGCGAACCGGCCGCACGGTGATAGCCGTCGATATTCTGGGTCAGCACCCAGCAGCCGGGCTTGAGCCGCTGCAGCTCGGCGATGGCCTCATGGCCGGCGTTGGGTCGGGCCGCCAGGCAGGCCCGACCCAGCTCGGCGAGGTACTTCCAGCAAAGTGCCGGGTCGCGGCGCAGCATGCTGGCGGACAGCGCCGCCTCGATCGGCAGGCCTTCTGCCGTGCAGCCGTTGTAGAGGCCGCCGAGGCCGCGATAGGTGGGCAAGCCGGAATCGACGGAAAGCCCGGCCCCGCTGATGATCAGGATGCGCTCGGCCTGCCGCAGTGCCTCGGCGATCCGCTCGACGGCGTCTTCCATGAATCCTCCCTCGGACGGAACACGCTCCCTGTCCGCCTTTGTAAATCACACGATTTGTCAGTGAAGACCATGCTGCACCGAATGGAAAAGGCCGCCGGTCGCTTTTCCCGCCGGGCGGTGCATCGTCAATGGTTCACCGTGTGGGCGAGCATCACCGACAGTTGGCACAGCGGCCGGCCGCTGTCGGCCTGCCAGCGGTTGAAGGCGTCCTGCACCGCGGCCAGATCCTTCTGGCTGCTCGGCGCCTTGTCGACGATGCCCTGGGCCTTGAGCGCGGCCACCACGTCGTCGGTGAGGATGAAAGTGTCCTTGCCGACCATGCGCAGCAGGCGCGGCGCCGACAGCCCGCCGAGCTGGTTACCATGCCTGGCCAGGTATCGCCACAGACCAACGATGTCGGAAACCGGCCAGCCGGCGATCAGCGCCCCGAAGCTGCCCTTCTCCTGCGCCACGTCCAGCACGAAGCGGGCGTTGCGCGGCACGCTCCCGAGCTTGGCCAGGTGGCGGATCAGCCGCTGGTCGTGCATCAGCCGCTCCAGATGCTCGTCGCCCATCAGCACGACCTTGTGCGGATCGAAACCGAAGAACGCCTCCTCGAAGGCCGGCCATTTGGCGTCCACCAGGCTGTGCTTGAGGCCGGCCCGGAAGATCCGCAGGCTGATCAGCGACAGGTAGCGGTCATCGGTTATCGCGCGCAGCTCGTCGGCGCTCTTCGGTTGCGGCAACTGCGCCTCCAGCGCCGCCGCCGAGCCGAAGCGGTTGAGACAGTATTCGTGCAGCCAGTGATAGTCGCGCATCCTGTAGGTCCGGTCCGGAAAAAGCAGCCGCAGAGGTTGCCCGCAGGGGACGCCGCCCCGCAAGTGCGTATTGATGCAAGGCGGCAGCGCTTCAGCCGCGCAGGCGCCGGGCCGCTTCCAGCAGCAACCGTTCGGTGCCGCTCCAGCCGAGGCAGCCGTCGGTGACCGAGACACCGTAGCGCAGCGCGCCGGACAGCGGCTGGCAGCCGTCGAACAGATGGCTCTCCAGCATCACCCCGCGCAGGCTCGCATCGCCGGCCAAACGCTGCTCGAGCACGCTGTCCAGCACGGCCGGCTGGCGCAGCGGGTCCTTGCCGCTGTTGGCGTGGCTGCAGTCGACCATGATCCGCGCGGCGATGCCCTGGCGCTCCAGCGCCTGGCGGGCGCCGGCGACGCTGGCCGCATCGTGGTTCGGCCCGCCATGGCCGCCGCGCAGCACCAGATGGGCGTCCGGGTTGCCGCGGGTCTCCAGCAGGGCCGGATGGCCCAGCGCGTCGATGCCGAAATGCCGATGGGCATGGGCGGCCGAGCGCATGGCGTCGCAGGCGATGCCCAGGCTGCCGTCGGTGCCGTTCTTGAAGCCCACCGGCAGGTCCAGGCCACTGACCATTTCGCGGTGGATCTGCGATTCGCTGGTGCGCGCCCCAATGGCCGCCCAGCCCAGCAGGTCGTCGAAGTAGCTGGCCGCCAGCGGCTGCAACAGCTCGGTAGCCACCGGCAAGCCCAACTCGAGAATGTCCAACATCAGCCGGCGCGACAGGCGCAGGCCTTCGGCCATGTCGCCGCGGCCATCCAGATGCGGATCGTAGACCAGCCCTTTCCAGCCGACGGTGGTGCGCGGCTTCTCGACGTAGGCGCGCATCACCAGCAGCAGCCGGTCGCTGACCTGCGGCGCCAGAGCGGCCAGGCGCGCGGCGTATTCCAGGGCGGATTCGGGGTCGTGCAGCGAACAGGGGCCAACCACCACCAAAAGGCGCGAATCGTGGCCATCGAGCACGGTGCGGATGGCGGCCCGGTCGGCCCGGATGCGCTCGGCGAGCGCAGGGCTCAGCGGCAGGCGCTGGCGCAGCACGGCGGGGCTGGGCAGCGGCTGGGCACTGCGGCGGGCGGGAGCGGACTCGGCGGTGGCGAGCGAAGGGGTGGCGAGCTGGGCGGAAACGGATGCATGCATGATCTGGCGGTCCTTGGCCGGCGCGGGCGATCCCGCGGCGGCACTAATCGATTGTTCGTTCGAGGGGTGTCGGGGCGGCGGCAAAGCGGCTAAATCGCCAGTCATGGCGGTAATAACGGTAAGTGCTGCGATAGCTGGTCATCGGCGATTCCTCGTGGTGCGGGCCTTTGGCGGCCGGAAAAACAAAACCCCCGGTCGGGTTGCCGACCGGGGGTTTGCGAAAACGTCTGGTGGCGACCCTGTTTGCTGGGGCGCCTGCGGGGTATCAGGCGCGCCTGTGGCTAAACCAATACCCGAAGTAATAACCGGCAGCCGCGACCTGCCGCGCACGGCCCGACGCCGTGCGCGCGGCACCGGCGTGGACGAGGGACGGAAGGTCGAGGCTGAGCGGCATGCTGTTCTCCATGAGATGTCCGAACCTTACCCCAGCGACCCGGTGGCTTTCAACCCGGCCGTTTCGACGAGGCTCATAGACTCATCACGTCGACGAAGCGCGGCGTGGCCTCGTCGTCGATGCGCAGACCGGCGAAGTCGAACAGCTTGCGGTCGGCCAGCTGCGAGGGGTGCACGTTCTGCAGGGCGCGGAACATGATCTCGGTGCGCCCCGGCGACTGGCGCTCCCACTCGCGCAGCATCTCCTTGACCACCTGGCGCTGCAGGTTCTCCTGGGAGCCGCAGAGGTTGCAGGGGATGATCGGGAACTCCTTGAGCTTGGCGTAGGCCTCGATGTCCGTCTCGCTGCAGTAGGCCAGCGGGCGGATCACCACGTTGCGGCCGTCGTCGGAAAGTAGCTTGGGCGGCATGGCCTTGAGGGTGCCGCCGTAGAACATATTGAGGAAGAAGGTCTCGAGGATGTCGTCGCGATGATGACCGAGGGCCATCTTGGTCGCGCCGATCTGGTCGGCGAAGGTATAGAGGGTGCCGCGGCGCAGGCGCGAGCACAGCGAGCAGGTGGTCTTGCCTTCGGGGATCTTCTCCTTGACCACCGAGTAGGTGTCCTTCTCGATGATGTGGTACTCGACGCCGATCGACTTCAGATAGGCCGGCAGCACGTCCTCGGGAAAGCCCGGCTGCTTCTGGTCCATGTTCACCGCGACGATCTCGAATTTGATCGGCGCCACCTTCTGCAGGTAGAGCAGCACGTCGAGCATGGTGTAGCTGTCCTTGCCGCCGGACAGGCAGACCATCACCTTGTCGCCCTCCTCGATCATGTTGAAATCGGTGACCGCTTCGCCGGCCAGGCGGCGCAGGCGCTTCTGCAGCTTGTTCTGATTGACCGAAAGGGTGCCCATGGTGCTGTGAATCCGCGAAGGTACGAAAGGCCGGGCATTTTACGCGCAAAGGGCGCCGAGCCCCAGCCCGCTTCCCCGGCCTGCCGTCGCCGGACGGTAATACTGTAGCGTTATCACCTTCCCACGAAAGAGAGCAAATCACTCTAAAGCCACGGTCTGCGCGGCTTCCAGACGACCTCTATACTTCGACTGCAAGGTCGCGGGGCTGGATCGGCGCCCGCCGCATGCGCGAGGGGCTGTCTGGGGCGGTCCTCACAATAAAAAAGAGGAGAGCTGGCATGATCAACCACGTCTGGGGGCTGTTCACCCATCCCGATCGGGAGTGGCAGGAAATCCGTGGCGAAGAGGAAAGCATCGGCCACATGTATCTCACCCATGTACTGCTCCTGGCGGCGATTCCCGCCGTCTCGGCCTTCATCGGCACGACCCAGATGGGCTGGAGCGTGGCCGGCGGGGAGCCGATCAGGCTGACCGTGGCCAGCGCGCTGCAGATGAGCGTCATGACCTACCTGGCGATGCTCGCCGGGGTGGCGGTGATGGGCGGCTTCATCCACTGGATGGCGCGCACCTACGACGCCAACCCGAACCTGACGCAATGCATCGTGTTCGCCGCCTACAACGCGACGCCGATGTTCGTCGGCGGACTGGCGGCGCTCTACCCCAGCCTCTGGCTGGCCATGGCGGTCGGCACCCTGGCCGTCTGCTACACCACCTACCTGCTCTACGTCGGCCTGCCGACCTTCATGAACATCCCCCGCGAGGAAGGCTTCCTGTTCTCCAGCTCGGTGCTCGCCGTCGGCCTGGTGGTGCTGGTGGCGATGATCGCCATCTCGGTGATCCTCTGGGGGTTCGGCGCCGGCCCGGTGTACGTCGGCTGACGCCCTTTCCAGGCAAACGACAAGCCGCCTGCGGGCGGCTTCGTTTTGCCCGCTTTCCGGGCAGCGGAGTTCTTTCGGCATAATGGCGCGGACAGGAGATAACGCCCCATGCCCGAATCGATTCTTGCCCGTGTCGAAGCCTGCTTCCGCCAGGCCGAAACCATCTTCGAGCGCCGTTTCGCGCGCCCGCAGGTCAGCCTGCAGTTGCGTGGACAGAAGGCGGGAGTGGCCCATCCGACGGAAAACCTGCTGCGTTTCAACGCCCAACTGTACCGGGAGAACCGCGAGGACTTTCTCAGGCAGACGGTGGCCCACGAAGTGGCCCACCTGGTCGCCCATCAGCTGTTCGGGTCGGGAATCCGACCCCACGGGGAGGAGTGGCAGAAGATCATGGAGGGGGTCTACGGACTGCCGGCGAAACGCTGCCACGACTATGCCGTGCAGCGCCGCCGCGCAGCCCGTTACCTGTACCGCTGCCAGTGCCCGGACGGCGAGTTTCCCTTCACCGCACAGCGCCATTCGCTGGTGCTGCGCGGTCGCCGGTACCTGTGTCGCCGTTGCCGGGCGGTACTGGAGTTCAGTGGCGAGCAGCGCCTTCAGTGACCAAGACCGGCTCGGCTGACGCCTCGACGGTAGCCGCCTCGCCCCGGCCGTTCAGTTCGCGCTGCATCTGCTCGCTGTCCAGTTGGCCGCACCACTTGGCTACCACCACGCTGGCCACACCGTTGCCGACCAGATTGGTCAGGGCGCGGGCTTCGGACATGAAGCGGTCGATGCCGAGGATCAGCGCCAGACCGGCCACCGGCACATGGCCGACCGCCGACAGGGTGGCCGCCAGCACGATGAAGCCGCTGCCGGTGACCCCCGCCGCGCCCTTGGAAGCGACCAGCAGCACGGCCAGCAGGGTCAGTTGCTGGGTCAGGTCCATCGGCGTGTCGGTAGCCTGGGCGATGAACACCGCGGCCATGGTCAGGTAGATCGAGGTGCCGTCGAGGTTGAAGGAATAGCCGGTCGGAATCACCAGGCCGACCACCGACTTGTGGCAGCCGAGCTTCTCCATCTTCTTCAGCATGCGCGGCAGCACCGACTCGGAGGATGAGGTGCCGAGCACGATCAGCAGCTCTTCGCGAATGTAGCGGATGAAGCGCAGGATGTTGAAGCCATTGGCGCGGGCGATACCGCCGAGCACCACCAGGACGAAGAGCAGGCAGGTGACGTAGAAGCACAGCATCAGCTGGCCCAGTTGCACCAGAGAACCGACGCCATACTTGCCGATGGTGAAGGCCATGGCGCCGAAGGCACCGATGGGCGCGACCTTCATGATCATGTTGATGATGCCGAACATCACATGGGCGATGCGGTCGATGAACTCCAGCACCGGACGGCCGTAGTCACCCATGCGCTGCAGGGCGAAGGCGAAGATCACCGAGAAGAACAACACCTGGAGGATGTCGCCGTTGGCGAAAGCGCCGACCACGGTGCTGGGGATCACGTTGAGCAGGAAGCCGATGGTGTTCTGCTCGCCGCCGGCCTTGGCATAGGCCGCGATGCCGCTGGCATCCAGGGCCGAGACATCGATATGCATGCCGACGCCCGGCTTCACGATATTGATCACCACCAGGCCGATGATCAGGGCCACGGTGGAAACAACCTCGAAGTACAGCAGCGCGATGCCGCCGGTCTTGCCGACCGCCTTCATGTCCTGCATGCCGGCGATGCCGCTGACCACGGTACAGAAGATGATGGGAGCGATGGCCATCTTGATCAGCTTGACGAAGCCGTCGCCCAGCGGCTTCATCGCCGCCCCGGTTTCCGGATAGAAATGTCCCAGCGCGATGCCGACGGCGATGGCCACCAACACCTGAACGTACAGACTCTTGTAGAAAGGTTGTTTTTGATTGGACATTGCAAGGTCCTCACAAGCGACGCCTGAACTCCTTCCTGGATACGGACGCCACCAGACTGGGTACCTCCCTCCTCCGGGGAGATTCTTGTAATCCCCGCAGGCGGGGCTGTTCAATCCATGAGGCAATGCATATGCCAGTCCGCAAAAAATGCTTATATATCATTAAAAATCAATAACTTATAAAAAAGACCCGCAACAGAAAGAGCCTGAAAGGGCGGATATCCGCCGACCCGGAGGCGAGATTCCGCCAGAGGCCGGCTAGGCTTGGGCCAACCATCGCCACGATCCACGAAAAGGGAGAAATCGGTATGCGTCACTACTTGCCCGGCCTGCTTCTGCTGGCCTTCAGTACCGCCAGCCTGGCGGAGATCCAGACCCGCGAACTGAGCTACCGGAGCACCGACGGCACGCCCCTGGTGGGCTACTACGCCTACGACGACGCCCTCGACGGCCCACGCCCCGGGGTCGTGGTCGTGCACGAATGGTGGGGGCTGAACGATTACGCCAAGCGCCGTGCCCGCGACCTCGCCGGCCTCGGCTACAGCGCCTTGGCCATCGACATGTACGGCCAAGGCAAGAACACCCAGCATCCGGCCGATGCCAAGGCCTTCATGCAGGCCGCCACGGCCAATGCCGAGAGCGCCAAGGCGCGCTTCCTGGCCGGCCTCGAGCTGCTCAAGGCCCAGCCGCAAACCGACGGCCGGAAGCTCGCTGCGATCGGCTACTGCTTCGGTGGCCGGGTGGTGCTGGACATGGCCCGCCAGGGCGTGCCGCTGGCCGGAGTCGTCAGCTTCCACGGCAGCCTCGCCACCACCACGCCCGCCACCCCCGGCAGCGTCAAGGCCCGCGTGCTGGTCGCCCACGGCGAAACCGACAGCTTCGTCAGCGACCAGGACATCGCCCACTTCAAGCAGGAGATGGAGCAGGCCGGTGCCAGCTACCAGTTCAACCGCTACCCTGGCGCCAAGCATGGCTTCACCAACCCCGATGCCGACGCCCATGCGGGTCACGGCCTCGACATCGGCTACCAGAAGGAAGCCGACGAACGCTCCTGGGCCGACATGCAGGCGTTCCTCAAGCACGTCTTCAAATGAACCCGCGGGAGCGGGCCTGACCGCAATGGCTCCCACCCTACCCACCCACGGCCGTCCACGGCAGAATATCGCCATGCCCTTCTCCAGCCCCCTGCCTCCCTGCCTCGGCGAGCCGAGCGAGCACTGGCCGCTGCCCCTGGCGCTGCCCGCCACCGCCCTGGTCAGCGTCGGCTTCGACCCGGCCCGGCTGCACGCCGCCGACTTCGATGCCTGCGGCATCGCACCGATCCGCGGCGTGGCCAAGCGCCAGACCGAATACCTGGCCGGACGCTTCTGCGCGCGAGCGGCCCTGCTGCGCCTGACCGGCACCCCCGGCATCCCGGCAGTCGGCGAGGACCGCGCGCCCCAGTGGCCCGCCGGGGTGGTCGGCTCGATCACTCACGGCGCCGGCCGAGCCGCCGCTCTGGTCGGACTTGCCGGCAACTGGCGCGGACTGGGGCTGGACACGGAAATCCTGCTCCCGGCCGAACGCGCCCTGCGCCTGGCCGAACAGATCCTCACCCCCACCGAACGGCGCCACCTGCCCGGCCGCACGCCCGAGGAGCAGGCCTGGCTGACCAGCCTGACCTTCTCCCTCAAGGAAAGTCTGTTCAAGGCGCTCTATCCGCTGGTCCGCCGGCGTTTCTACTTCGAACACGCCGAACTGCTCGACTGGAGCCCCGCCGGCCAGGCGCGCCTGCGCCTGCTCGAAGGCCTCGGCCCGGAGTGGCCGGCCGGCAGCCTCCTCGAAGGCCAGTTCGCCTGCGAAGGCGAGCGCCTGCTCACCCTGGTGGCCATTCCCGCCGAAAAGCCCGGGCGGTAGGAATAGGAAAGCCCAAACACAAGATGTTGTGTTTAGACACATGAGCCGAAACCTCCGTCCACCCCGTCGAAATCACTGCGCCGACGACAAGCGGCCCGGGCCAGGAGCGGTGCGGCCTGCACATCCGAATACCCTCCTGTCACCCACCGACGACCCACACTTTATCCACAGGTTACCCCCATCGCCTTGCCTTGCACTGCCTTCCGAAACGCACCATCTTGTATTATCATTCGCCGCCGCATCTATATGTAGCGGTATGGACCTGGAAGCGGCTTTTTTGCAAGCCCCTTGGGGAGTCCAGTCAACGGATGTTTCCACCCGGCTCTTCATGCCGTCGGACTCATACTCAGCCAGCCGCACATGCGGCTGGAATTGTTTTCAGCGGCAGGAACCACACCGACCAGACGAACATGCCGCTAGCGACACCACCACTAGATGTTGTGGTTTCGACTTTGTGGACTAGAGTCAAGTCGCGGCATTGCATTCGAAACACCAGGAGGACGCCTGCCACAGCGATCCGTCCGCCGCCCCGTCGCGGGCTGGCGGCGAAGACATCGCTGTCCCGGGCGTCCGAGCAGACACCTCTCACAATGGAGCCCCCCATGCATACCGACGCCACTCGCGAAACCCTGTCGCCCGGCGCACCACGGACCGCCGAGTCGACCCCTGACCTGGCCGCCACCGCGCCCGGCCAGCTACGGGTGATCAAGCGCAACGGCACCGTCGTTTCCTACACCGACGACAAGATCACCGTGGCCATCACCAAGGCGTTCCTCGCAGTGGAAGGCGGCACCGCCGCCGCCTCGTCGCGCATCCATGAAACCGTCGCCCGCCTGACCGAGCAGGTCAGCACCACCTTCAAGCGGCGCATGCCCTCCGGCGGCACCATCCACATCGAGGAGATCCAGGACCAGGTGGAACTGGCGCTGATGCGCGCCGGCGAGCACAAGGTCGCCCGCGACTACGTGATCTACCGCGAAGCCCGCGCCCAGGAACGCAGGCGCAGCGCCGCCGTCCAGGAAGTCGCCCAGCCGCACCCGAGCATCCGCGTCGCCCGCGCCGACGGCGTCCTCGCCCCGCTGGACATGGGCCGCCTGGACACCATCATCGGCGAAGCCTGCGAAGGCCTGGCCGAGGTCGATGCCGGGCTGATCCAGAAGGAAACCCTGAAGAACCTCTACGACGGCGTGGCCGAAAAGGACGTCAACACCGCCCTGGTGATGACCGCACGGACCCTGGTCGAGCGCGAGCCGAACTACTCCTACGTCACCGCGCGCCTGTTGATGGACACCCTGCGCGCCGAAGCCCTGGGCTTTCTCGGCGTCACCGAAGCCGCTACCCACCACGAGATGGCCGACCTTTACGCCAAGGCCTTGGCGGTCTATGTGGAAAAAGGCATCGAATTCGAACTGCTCGACCCGAAACTGCGCGGCTATGATCTGGCCAAGCTGGGCGCCGCGCTCGACCACGAGCGCGACCAGCAGTTCACCTACCTCGGCCTGCAGACCCTCTACGACCGCTACTTCCTGCACAAAGACGGCATCCGTTTCGAGCTGCCGCAGGTGTTCTTCATGCGCGTCGCAATGGGCCTGGCCATCGAGGAGCCGCAGAAGGAAGCGCGCGCCATCGAGTTCTACAACCTGCTGTCGTCCTTCGACTACATGGCCTCCACGCCAACCCTGTTCAACGCCGGCACCCTGCGCCCGCAGCTCTCCTCCTGCTACCTGACCACCGTGCCGGACGACCTCTCCGGCATCTACAGCGCCATCCACGACAACGCCATGCTGTCCAAATTCGCCGGCGGCCTGGGCAACGACTGGACCCCGGTGCGCGCGCTTGGCTCCTACATCAAGGGCACCAACGGCAAGAGCCAGGGCGTCGTGCCCTTCCTCAAGGTGGTCAACGACACGGCCGTAGCGGTCAATCAAGGAGGGAAACGCAAGGGCGCGGTCTGCTCCTACCTGGAGACCTGGCACCTGGACATCGAGGAATTCCTCGAGCTGCGCAAGAATACCGGCGACGACCGCCGCCGCACCCACGACATGAACACCGCCAACTGGATTCCCGACCTGTTCATGAAGCGGGTGTTCGAGGACGGCCAGTGGACCCTGTTCTCCCCGTCCGACGTGCCGGATCTGCACGACCTGACCGGCAAGGCCTTCGAGGAGCGCTACGAGTACTACGAGGCGCTGACCCAGTACGGCAAGCTCAAGCTGTTCAAGACCATCGCCGCCAAGGACCTGTGGCGCAAGATGCTCTCCATGCTGTTCGAGACCGGCCACCCCTGGCTGACCTTCAAGGACCCGTGCAACCTGCGCAGCCCGCAGCAGCACGTCGGCGTGGTGCACAGCTCCAACCTCTGCACCGAGATCACCCTCAACACCAACAAGGACGAGATTGCCGTCTGCAACCTGGGCTCGATCAACCTGGTCAACCACGTCAATGACGGCAAGCTGGACACCGCCAAGCTCGAACGCACCGTGAAGACCGCCGTGCGCATGCTCGATAACGTCATCGACATCAACTACTACTCGGTGCCGCAGGCGCAGAACGCCAACTTCAAGCACCGCCCGGTCGGCCTCGGCATCATGGGCTTCCAGGACGCGCTGTACCTGCAGCACATCGCCTACGGCTCGGAGGCGGCCATCGCCTTCGCCGACCAGTCGATGGAAGCGATCAGCTACTACGCCATCCAGGCCTCCTGCGACCTGGCCGAGGAGCGCGGCGCCTACTCCACCTTCGACGGCTCGCTGTGGTCCAAGGGCATCCTGCCGCTCGACTCGCTGGACATCCTCACCGAGCAGCGCGGCGCCAAGTACATCGAGGTCGACCGCAGCAGCACCCTGGACTGGGCGCCGGTGCGCGAGCGCGTGAAGAAGGGCATGCGCAACTCCAACATCATGGCCATCGCGCCGACCGCGACCATCTCCAACATCATCGGCGTGTCGCAGTCCATCGAGCCGACCTACCAGAACCTCTACGTGAAGTCGAACCTCTCCGGCGAGTTCACCGTGATCAACCCCTACCTGGTCCACGACCTCAAGGCACGCGGCCTGTGGGATGCGGTGATGGTCAACGACCTCAAGTACTACGACGGCTCGGTGCAGCAGATCGAGCGCATCCCGCAGGATCTCAAGGACCTCTACGCCAGCGCCTTCGAGGTGGAGACCAAGTGGATCGTCGAGGCCGCCAGCCGCCGCCAGAAGTGGATCGACCAATCGCAGTCGCTGAACCTGTACATCGCCGGCGCCTCGGGCAAGAAGCTCGACGTGACCTACCGTATGGCCTGGTTCCGCGGCCTGAAGACCACCTACTACCTCCGCGCCCTGGCCGCGACCAGCGCCGAGAAGTCGACCATCAACACCGGCAAGCTCAACGCCGTGTCCGCAGGTGTAGACGAGAGCTTGTCCGCCGCCGAGCCCAAGCCGGCGCCGGTGCCGCAGGCCTGCAGCATCGACAACCCCGACTGCGAAGCCTGTCAATGAGTGGCTAATCCGCGGTCCCCAGAGCGGACCCCGCCTCGTTGCGCGGCGGTCCGGCCCCCATCACGTACGTCAGTACGCTCAGGGGCTCCGAACCGCCGCGCGCCTAGCGCTGCCTCGCTCTGGAAACCGCTCGGCCCGCACCAGGCCGAACCACTTTTAGTCCTCTCCCAAGGGAGAGGGCCAGAGAAAGGGGCGCGTTCCCCTTCCCTACAGATTCCGCGCTTCCCGCCCGCCGCGGGAGGCCATCCAACTTGCACCGACCGGCCCGCCCGGTCCCGATCAGGAGAAATCGCCATGCTCAGCTGGGACGAATTCGACCAACCCGAAGAAGGCGCCGCCGCCAAGCCGGTCGCCACCGCGCAACCGCCGGCCGCCGTGAGCCTGGAGCGCCTGGACAGCGTCGGCGACGCCGCCGCCCACGACGCCCGCGCCATCGCCGCCGACGATTCCGCCGCCGTCGCCCGCGCCAAGGCCGCCCTCGACCAGCTGGACATCGCCGAAGGCCTGGCCGAGCTGGAAGGCGAAAGCGCCCGCGTCACCGTCGACGCCAAGCGCATGATCAACTGCCGCGCCGACCTCAACCAGTTGGTGCCCTTCAAGTACGACTGGGCCTGGCAGAAGTACCTCGACGGCTGCGCCAACCACTGGATGCCGCAAGAGGTCAACATGAACGCGGACATCGCCCTGTGGAAGAGCCAGGACGGCCTGACCGAGGACGAGCGCCGCATCGTCATGCGCAACCTCGGCTTCTTCTCCACCGCCGACTCGCTGGTCGCCAACAACCTGGCGCTGGCCGTGTACCGCCTGATCACCAACCCCGAGTGCCGCCAGTACATCCTGCGCCAGGCCTTCGAGGAAGCCATCCACACCCACGCCTACCAGTACTGCATCGAGTCGCTGGGCATGGACGAGGGCGAGATCTTCAACATGTACCACGAGGTGCCGTCGGTGGCGAAGAAGGCCGCCTGGGGCCTCAAGTACACCCGCGCCATCTCCGACCCGGAGTTCGACACCGGCACCGTCGAGACCGACAAGGAACTGCTGCGCAACCTGATCGCCTACTACTGCGTGCTGGAAGGCATCTTCTTCTACTGCGGCTTCACCCAGATCCTCTCCATGGGCCGCCGCAACAAGATGACCGGCGTCGCCGAGCAGTTCCAGTACATCCTGCGCGACGAATCCATGCACCTGAACTTCGGCATCGACGTGATCAACCAGATCAAGATCGAAAACCCGCACCTGTGGGATGCCGAACTGAAGGACGAAGCCACCCAGATGATCCTCCAGGGCACCCAGCTGGAAATCGAATACGCCCGCGACACCATGCCCCGCGGCGTGCTCGGCATGAACGCCGCGATGATGGAGGACTACCTCAAGTTCATCGCCAACCGCCGCCTGAGCCAACTCGGCCTGCCGGAACAGTATCCGGGCACCACTAACCCCTTCCCGTGGATGAGCGAGATCATGGATTTGAAGAAGGAGAAGAACTTCTTCGAGACGCGGGTGACCGAGTACCAGACTGGCGGGGCGCTGGCTTGGGATTGAGCAGGGCTAATAAGTTTAGGCTCGCCGTTTGTGGTGCATGACTCCCTGAAAAGACACCAGCTTCATGCTGAAGGCCGCAGCCTACAAGGGGTTCGCCGGGATCGGCGAGGAAATGTTATCCGCCAGATGGTGTGTTTGCTCACACCATCTGGCGTCGAATAGTAGTTAACCAACAATATCCACCATCGGGCGTAGGGAAACGTAAATGATGTGGAATCAATCGCTGAGAAACCTGAAAAAAACTGCTATACCCAGCACGGGCCCTCGGCGGAGCATAACGAAGTTAATGCACACGCCGAGGGCCCGTGCTGGGGAACAGGCACATTTTTCGTTTCTCGTCGCGCTTGAGCGGCAACCCCATTTACAACCCGCTGCGCGGGGCGGAGTGTATTGTCGGCTAACTAGTCGCTCAAACACACACTCGCAAAAAGCGCGCGAGCGGTGTTTAGCTCCATTATGTTATGCGTAAGGAGCCATACATTGGCAATTTTTGACCTTTTTTCAAAACGTCAGAAGAAGCTACGCGGTGATGTTCCGGACGTATACGTCTATGACGAACTCTCCCAAGAGCTTCGGACTCAAATAATCCACATCTGGCTCGATACATTAGGGCGAGGCGATCAATACTATGAAGGGCAAGTCCGTCATTACTACCCACTGATAGTTGACACTCTTTGCAGGGAGTACGGGCTATTTAAATTGCCGGGCGCAAAGGATTACGGTGATCGAGACTACATTCAAGAATTGGCCAATTTCCTCCTTCGCGAGGAAAATATCGAGCGCGCTCTGGATGCGGTTGAGCTTTCGTTTCGCGTAATCGATCGCGCCACCAGGGACTGGAATTATTTGAGGCGGCAAAATGCAAATGAGATCGCGGATGCAGCCATTGAAGAATTGAACGGAAGATTCAAAGAGCATGGCATTGGTTACCAATTCGCCGATGGCGAGATCATTCGTATTGATTCGGAACTGGTTCACTCAGAAGTCGTAAAGCCCGCATTGCGTTTGCTAAATCAAAAACAATACGCAGGTGCACAACAGGAGTTTCTAAAGGCGCATGAGCATTACCGGCACGGAAATGCGAAGGAAGCACTAAACGAATGTTTAAAGTCCTTTGAGAGTTTGATGAAGGCTATTTGCGACAAACGTGGCTGGATCTATAACGGTAATGCCACTGCCAAGAACCTAAGGAAAGTCTGAATTAGCCCCCGTCATTTCCTGGCCGAGCGCTCGATTGCTCAAAAAACGGCAGTTCCATGCAATTCAGGCCGATACCTCTTTGCAAATCCATGTTTTGCCCTTGACGAGGCGCTTTG
>Ga0209575_10000128_pt1 | contig 81469 bp, 66 predicted proteins | sample Medcelwee11metaG_FD_187172 | JGI IMG/M metagenome (GOLD analysis project Ga0209575, IMG submission 187172) | Freshwater pond sediment microbial communities from the University of Edinburgh, under environmental carbon perturbations - Medium... | ecosystem: Environmental > Aquatic > Freshwater >... | reverse complement strand
AAATTACTGGGCGGTTTTTAAGAAATACATCAGGAAAAATTATGAATATTTCAAGACACTAGAGGAAATGGCTCGTTATGTTTTTTCTCATTATTTCTCTTCAATTCTAACTATTTTATAGGAATATGACTATATGGAGAAAAACGTCTTTTTGTTTATCCCCCATTGGAACATAAAAAGAGTGGGCAACTACTACTTAAGAGCTAAAAAATGATTTAATCCAGTTAAAAATAAAGTCTAAAATAAGTATTGCCACGATAAACCCACAGAAGAACAAGCCCATTAAAATGAATTGAATAATCCATTTGTAACACCAAAAAATATGCCTCATGGGGCTACTACTAAATTTTATCTGAAATCTTGATTTATCCGATAAACTCTGCATATTTTTTATTGAATTTGGTATGTTTTGTATCAAGTTTTTTCTGTCTGGAACATTATTGTATGTGTTGCCAAACAGACATAAATTTTTCAGGTTTGTTAATTGTTCTAATGAACGCGGAATTTCTGTTATATTATTTTCATGAATATCAAGTTCTATCATATTTTTTAAACTGCAAATTTCTTCTGGCAGAAGCAAAATATTATTTCTGCCAATATCTAATATCTTTAATTTTTTTAGTTCTTTTATCCATTTCGGTATATAGTTAATATTATTTCCATGTAGGTAAAGTTCCTCTAAGTTCTGCATCTCCCTTATGCCTTCTGGAAACTCTGATAAAGAGTTTCCAGAAAAATTTATAACCACAAGTTTGTGCAAAAAGGCTATTGATTTTGGGATGTTTTTTATAGAGTTTACTCTTAAATTAAGTCTTTGCAGATTTTTTAATTCACTAATGGAATCAGGTAAATCTTCTAGTCTACACCAAGATAAGTCTAACTCTATTAATTCACTTAGCTCATATCTATTGCGAGGTAATCGTCCAGTTCCTATTTTATTTTTATTTGCCCACTCAATTAAAGGCGCAAATCTTTTAATGTCTTTTTCCTCATTTTCTATGGATATTAGTAAACTCAGACTCGACATAACGGCATCCAAATACATGCCTTTTGGATGGTTTTCTATGTATTCTTCATATAATACTTTTGCATTGGCTTCAATGGCTTTTTTCCAAGCAGCATGGTCATACACTGCCGCAAACTGAGGCTTAATCGCATCAGAATAACCCGCATAAGCATCAAATTGCCCCAACAATTCCGCATAATTCCTAGCAAAAATTACGTCACTCATGACTTTTCTCCTTTCCTTCCATACCCTTCAGTTGTTCTAATACATGCGCATAATCAGCGGTATCAAATTCCCGCGTCATCTCAAGCGCCTTTTCCACGTTCTGCCGCTCAACCGCTGGCTTTTCTGCCGCGTCCGTTTCCGCTGGCTGGCTTTTCACCACCACCGGCGTCAAGACGGTTTTCCCTTGCTGTACCCTCGCTGCCCGATATTGCGCTAACAGACTCACAATATCTTGCGGCGGTGCAGTTTTACAACGCAGATTGGCGGCTTTGTTGCCCGCGTCGGCATTGTACAGCAATTCGTATTTGCCTAATTCCATCGCCACGGTATTGCCCCAACCAAACAACAGTTCCGCGTCGCGTTGGTCGCTGACTTTGTAGGACAGGCGCAAAGTGATTTGTGACAAGAGTTCTTTGTCGATGTTCGCGCCCGCGAGCGTTTGCGTGGCGAGGATAATGTGTACGCCGAAGGCGCGGCCTTGTCTGACCACCTGGGTGAGTAAGTCGCTGAAGTGTTTTTGCTGTTTGAAACTGCCGCTGAACAGGCGATGCACTTCGTCAATGATCAGCAACAGGCGCGGCAACGCTTGTTCTGGATGGCGTTGGTTGTAGGCGTGAATGCCATTGACGCCGGTTTGTTTGAACAGTTCGCCGCGTTGCTGCAAGGTGGCGGCGAATTCTTGCAGAAGACTGACAGCGGCATCCAAGTCTTGATTATCGAGGAAGATTTTTTGGCAGTTGGGATGTTGTTGAAAGACTTGGAATTCTACGCCTTCCTTGTAATCCATCAAGTACAGATGGAGTTGCCCGCTACCATAGTGTTTGGCGATGCCGAGAATCAGGTTGTTGAGCAACGTGGTTTTGCCCGAACCAGTCTGGCCGATGATAAAGGCGTGATAGGCTTTGCTTTGGTCGCCAAGCGAAAAATAAAACGGCTTGCGCCCGTCGCTGCTCGCGCCGATGGGCAGGCGAATAAACTCCTGCTCTTCGCTGTCGCTGTTGTTTTGGGCGCGTTGCAACAATTGTTCGACGATGTGGCCTTTGTTGTCATTCAGATATTCAAACTCCATCGGGTCGATGGCATCGGCAAAGGGGAAAAGTTCGGAGGTGAATTGAAAACGTTTGTCACGGATGCGGAGGCTTGGAAAGTTATCCAGAATCACTTGCGCGGCTTTATGCGTGGTTTCTAATGAGTCATCTTGGGCAAAAGCGATGCAATAGAAACCGGCATCATAGGCAGCCTCCATAAAAGCTTTGAGGCGTTTAGGTGAGGCTAAATCATCGGGATAATCGGCTAAATGGATTAACAACACATGATAAGTTTCGGCGATGTCGTTTTGCGCGTTGTATTGGGACAGATTCGGGGCTTGAGCGGAGAATAGGTTGTGGTAACGGTGTTGAGAAATTTTTTCCAGTTCATCGAATTGGTTGCTGGCCTGTTGACTGTCGAGGGCGACGCGGTAGGCTTGGATGGCTTGCAAGTCCGCCAAGTGCATAAAGCGCTTGCGGTGGTCGTAGTCAAACAGATGGACACGGAGTAGACCAGCGGGCAGCACTTCGAGCAGTTTAAGCGCGATATTTTCGATCAGGTCGTTGGCGATGGTTTCGCTGTCAGCATCGTACAGCATACAAAAACCGCCCGCCTTGCTGTCTATGCAGATGGGCAGCGTTTGGGTATTGGTGTGCAGATCGCCGAGGTAGATTCCCCAAGGAAAAGTTTTGCTTGACTTATTGTTTTGGGACATAGGATTACAGTCTGTTTATAATCTGTTGATACAGGGTTTTCGCTTGGTCATCTAAGTAGTGAAGATGCTCAATTTCCAAGTGTTGGGTTAAATCCTTGGCACAGCCGAAGAATTCTTGCTGCATGAGATACACTTCCGCCAACAGTTCTTCTAAATACTGCTGTTCACGCAGTTCCAGCACGGTTTGTTCATATTGTACCGCAGCTTGCCGGATTTGCTGATGAAAATGCGTGAGCAGATCAATGGTATCAGTACACCACTGTAATTGTTTTGCCATGCTTTGTTGGTCGCTCATGCTTATCCCCTTTGCGCCGCTGCTTGCAGATGTCGGATGGTGTCTTGCTGTTGTTCGATTTGTTGGCTGTGTTTGTGGATATACGCTTCCAACTCGGCCAATTTTTCTGTGAAACGCTGGTGTTTTTGCCGTAATGGGTTTGTGTAGTTTTCCATAAAACCATACTGGGATGCGCGTTCAATATGTTGTTGGTATTGGTTTTCTATCTCATGCAAACGCGGTTTCAGGGCTTTTAAATGTGTTTTGAAAGCTTCCAGTAACGCCAAGTGACGGCTGTAATTATCGGTGCCTGACACGTAGTCTCCTGTGGGCAATGCTGGTGTGATTTCGCTGGGTAGTAATTGGCTGACTTTATTGGCGGTTACTACTTGCGCATTTTCTAAGGCGCGTTTGGTGTGGTGTTCAACGCGGCCTTCATAATAGTCCGGGCCTTTGCCTTGGTTGTCCATACTTATTCCTTGAGTGTCGGTGCATCGCTGGGAGCTTGGCGGCCTGTTTCCAAAATGTCCGCAATGGCTTTGGTAATGCCGTATTCGGCATTAAATGCCAGTTATTTGTTGCGGCGGCGATTAGTTTCATGGGGTGAGCAAATACTTCGACAGGGCTTCAGCACAAGCCAAAAAACATTTTGCCCACCCCATGAAACTGTTTACTGCGCCACTACCTGAGTTTGGGCCACTCGTTGGAACTTCTTAGCCAGCGGGGTCAAGCCCAACGACGGGATAACGCCGCCTATTGGTTTATAAGACACACCATAATTGCTGTACTGGCCGTTGCCTTGGGTGTTGTCGAAGTTGGCGGTGAAGAAATAATCCCCGGCGGCACTGGTGATGATGCTGGTGGTGTAGAGACCATCGTTGGCGCGGCGATCCGGTTCTGCGCCGTCATCACGCCAGGTGAGCGCTTCTAAGCTGGCATCGGGTTTTTCCATTTGTCCAGCGACGGTCAGGCCGGTTAAGGGAAAATCTTCGCCCACTGTCGCGGTTAAGATCACCGTGGCACCGGCTTCGACTGTGGTCGCATTGGGTTCTAAGGTGGCAAAGAAGCTCTCGTTGTTGTCAGCCGGTAAGCCGTTGACAAAATAGGCCAAGCTTGCCGCACTGCCGTCCGTGGCTTGAGCGTGCAGAGTCCAAGTGCCTTCAGCGGGATTGTTGAGCGTCAGCCAGCAATCGATTTCATTTGCCACAGACAGCGCATCTGCCGCAGGCATGTCGCAGACGGTGGCGGGGTCGAGGGTTTGGAGAGCGCCTTGCGGATCGGTCAAGCTGAGCTGCATGGTTTGCGCCGCACCAGAGTAGGTCAAGTTGAGTTCCACTTGGGCCAAACTGGCGTCCAGATACCAGTTGAAATCATTGCTGCCGGTAAAGCTGCTGTCATTAGCTGCCACCTGAACATCGACGACGGGCGAGGCGCTTTGCTCGACCTCTTCAAGTATCGCGTCGAGATTCTTCAGATCGGCTATTTGCCAGTAACCACCTTGGGTTTCCTCGCTCAAACTCTGCATCAGCCCGGTTTCTCCAGCGGCGTTACCAAAACCTAAGCTGTATAAAGCAATGCCATTAGCACGCAGTTCACGCGCCACCGACACCGGGGCAATCCCGGCTTGGCTGCGACCATTAGCCAGTAAATAAACCATCCAGTCGCTTTCTTCAGACAGTTGCGCACTCAGCAGGCTGTTTTCAGCGGCCAGTAACGCATCCCCAAATGCGGGTTCGAGCGTGCTGCTGGCAGTGAGCGCCTTAATCTTCACCAACAGTGTGTTTTTCTCGGCTTGACCTTGGATCAGCGTGGGTGTGACCAGCACTTCGGGCGTGGCATCAAAGGCGACCAAGCCGATCACTTCGCCGATAGCAGCACGTTGCACGATGTTTTGTGCGGCGGCTTTGATTTTGTCGAACATCGCGGGAGCGACGGCGGCAGAACGGTCGAGCAACAACACCCGCGCCATCGGTGCTTCCAGGGCTGAAACCCCGGCGCGGCGCGTTTGGGCGGGCGCACTACCACGATTCCAGTCAATCACCAAAGCACTGCGTGCCCGCGCTTGGCCCTCTGGGGTGTTGATTTCAATACTGGGTTCTTGTCCAGGTTGGGGCGCGACGGCAGCCATCTCTGGATAGAAAGGTCGGTTATTACCGGTGCTGGCCGGGTCATCTCTGGCGGCACGTTGCAAGATTTCCCAAGCGCTGGCCTGATAAACCCGGAAATTGGCGTTAGTCCCGGCATTGCTGTTGAGGGCGGTCGAGAAATTCAGCCATTTAGGGTCTTTCAGCGTATTGTTTTCTATCGCGTTATCCGTGCTGTTCATCACGGAATTTTGCACCCCGGTGTCGCCTTGACAGGGATCACTGGGATCGTTGCCGCAAGGGGTGCTGGGGTTGACGTATTCATCATACAAGCCGTAGAAAAAGTGTCCCCATTCATGCAGCAAGGTATAACCACCGCTGAGCGTGGCCACCAAGGTGTTGACTTGACCACCGCCATTGTCGCAGTGTTGTATGCGTGCCCCCGGCCTACCCCGTCCGGCAACATGGGCATTAAACCAGCAGGGTTTGCCGTTATCACCCATGTCCTTGCGCCACACGATGTCGGCGTTATCGCTGAAGGCCCCATCGGTATAAATAGTGACGCGGCCTAGACGTTGCGCCCCATTGCTGGCTTCATACACGCCATCGGCAAAGCGAGTAATGTTGTCTTCTATCGCCTGTTTTTTAGTCATGGCGTTGTCGTAAGTGTCGTAATAGGACACCCGGACATCATAGGGCTTGCCATCCGCAGCTGGAGGTGGATTTTCGCTGTAGTGCTTGGCGTATTGCCAATAGTAACCACCGGCATCGCTGGGATGCTCAGTGCGTTTAAGCACTAGACTGTAGGGTTGTCCAGCGAGGTCTAATTTACTGGCATTAAGCCCAAAGTCGGCCCCCAAACTGACGCAGGCCGCGCCAGTGGCATCGCAACCACTGGGCGCTATACTGCTTGTGACCAGTTTCCAAGCCGACGCCGCAACGACATAATCCAAGCTCAGCGCGTAGTGCGCACCACCAGCACTGACACAAGGAAAATTCAGCGCGTAATTGCTCATATTCAGGCTAGGCGCGGCACACATCTCGGCCCAAGTGGGCGCGTTAGCACCCAATGTGACCAACAACGAAATAGCACGCCATAAAACCCGTCTTTCAAAAGTACGCATCGATCATTTCTCCAAATCAATCTCGTTATTCAGGGTGAGCAAGTTGCTCAGCGTTAGTCAATCCCCCTCGTACAGGCGACTGGGGGAATTATAGCCGATGAATCAATAGGCTGTGTAACACGCACCCACGCCTATATTCCCGGCTGGATTTTTGTGTACAATCCAATGCTACGTCTGTTTTTTATGACGCCCCAAGCAGCCCCTTATTTTCAAGAGACTCAGGAAAAACCCAATGCACTTTAAGACCCCCCCTCCCCTCCACACACACTTTATAATTGGGCTGGTATTACTTTGTAGCCTGTCCAGCCCCAGCCAAGCCACCCTCCTCAATCAAACCACCCTCGATTTAGACATCCCCTATTTGGTTTACCGCGATGCCAATGGTGCCCAAGTCTCCTTCTCGGTACAGCTCGATTTCGTGCCCAACACCCACGGACGTGCGCTGTGGAAACTACGCAACTACAACTGGCTCAGTCAAGCGCCTTCCACCGACCAACCTGCCGCGTTTTTATCCACAGACTTAGAACTGGACATCATTAACGTCCAGTTTTTAGGGCTTACCTGGTGGATTAAACTGGCCTACAACCCCAACCTGCCGGAAGGTGCCCAACTAGAAATGACCGAATACGTCCCGCTGCTACAAGGGATTGGCGGCACCCCCGGTGCCCCTGGCCAAACAGGAGCCGCTGGCGCAAATGGCAAAACTGTACTCAACGGCAAAGGTGCGCCCCTGAATAACCTCGGCACCGACGGCGATTTCTACTTAGACACCCGTGCCACCGCACTATACGGCCCCAAAACCGCCAACAACTGGGGCAATCCCACGGCCTTAATCGGCCCTGCTGGCGAGACAGGCCCAGCAGGTACAGCGGGCGCAGCAGGTGCCAAAGGCGATAAAGGTGACCCAGGCGCAACGGGTGCCAAAGGCGACAAAGGCGAACCGGGTGTCGCTGGTGCTGATGGCGCACCCGGCCCCCAAGGCATAGCCGGCATCAACGGCAAAACCCTGTTAAATGGCACGGCTGCGCCAACGAGTACCGCAGGCACGGAGGGTGATTTTTACATTGACACGACTGCCAAGAAAATCTACGGCCCCAAAGCCAGCGGTGCCTGGCCGACCACAGCGATTAGCCTCGTGGGTACGCAAGGCCCAGCAGGTTCATCGGGCGGCACTGGCCCGGCAGGCCCAGCAGGGGCCAATGGCCAAGGTGTTCCAGCCGGTGGAACGACGGGACAAGTGCTTTCTAAAACTGATGGCACTGACTACACAACCCAGTGGACAACGCTCGCAGCGGGCGGAGACATGCAAAAAAGCACCTATGACACTGATAACAATAGCAAAGTAGATAAAGACAAAATCGCCGCTGATTTAGCGATTTCTGGAGGAACCGTTGACAATTCGTCCATCGGCGCAACCACTGCTTCGACAGGAAAATTTACCACGCTTGAAACGGGAACGCTGAAAGTCACCACTGGCGCAGGCACAGCCGGACAGGTGCTAACCTCCGATGCGGCTGGCATTGCCACTTGGGCGACACCAGCAAGCGGCTGGGGTTTAACCGGCAACACCGGCACCACAGCGGGCACGAATTTCATCGGCACCACCGACAACCAAGGACTGACCGTTAAAACCAACGGTCAACAAGTCCTTTTCATTTCCGCCCCGCACGTTGACGAAAAAACGCCTAACATCGTCGCCGGATACATCAATAACAGCATTGGCGCTCCCGGTGTTATCGGCTCGGTCATTGCCGGTGGCGGAGCTTTGTATGGCGGCACGGATGATGAGAAAAACACCATCTATGACAATTATTGTGTGATTAGCGGCGGTACGCTGAACACCTGTGGCAATAATGATAGCAATATTGAGAGTGCATTTTACAGCGTCGTTGGCGGCGGATACAAGAATACCGCATCCGGCACGAATTCAGCCGTCGCGGGCGGGTCGAGCAATACCGCGTCCGGCTATATTTCCACCGTGGCGGGTGGGAGCAAAAACACCGCATCCGGCTATGTTTCGACCGTGGCGGGTGGGTATCTAAACACCGCCGCCGGAGCTTTCAGTTTTGCCGCCGGGAAACGGGTAAAAATTGATGCCTTACACGACGGTTCGTTCTTGTTTGCCGACTCAATCACCGGCGACTTCAACTCTGCCGCTGCGGATGAATTTGCGGTGCGGGCGACGGGCGGGGTGCGGTTGGTGACGGCTGTTGATTTAACTGACACTAGCCCAGCTGATGGGGTTGCCGACAATCCTATTTCTACCGCCGGTGTCACCCTATCGGCAGGCGGCGGCGCTTGGAATAGCATCAGTGACCGAGCTAAAAAGGAAAACTTCGCGCAGGTCAACCCGCAAGAAGTGCTGGAAAAAGTGGTCGCGTTGCCGATAGAAACCTGGAATTACAAAACCCAAGACGACAACATTCGCCACATCGGCCCGATGGCGCAAGACTTCCGCGCCGCGTTTGGTTTGGGTGAAGATGACAAAACCATCAGCACCGTAGACCCCGACGGCGTGGCGTTGGCAGCGATTCAGGGTTTGTATGCACGAGTGACAGTGCAGCAGACGGAAATCGAAGCCCTGAAAGCTCAAAATCAGCAAATGAGGGAACGTTTGGCCCGTTTGGAGGCTGCACTCGTTAAATAATCCTGTTCCTTGATAACCCCGCCCGGCACACGCCGGGCGGGGTTTTTTTATGGTTTTAGGCGCAGGCGACCCATCTTACCGCGCCATAGCATCAAGCGTTCCGTGGCATAAAATGGCTAATTTTGTCAATCACTGACAAAATAGATAATAAATTGAATATCAAAATAATTCTTGTCAGTTGGTAGGGCCAGGCACACCAACAATTCCAATAAAAACCGGTTTGCGCTGGTTTTTTGGGATTTTTGCGGTAAAAATAGAGATTATCGCCAGATGCAGCTTGACGCTGGGACAGCGAGGCAGCATACTCGCACCCGCTTAAAGGCCCGTGTTTGGCAGCGTGCCGCCGGTTTCCCGCCTGACCGCGACAGCTCATCTCCCCCTGGAATCAAAGGATCAACGATGCAAGATTTTACTTTCCGTGAGCGCATCAAATATGCGTTCGACAACACCCTGGCCAGAGGCACGGGTGCCCTGATCATCTGGCTCGCCGTGATCAGCGTGGTGGCGATAGCGATTCTCGCCGCGATTGTGGTCATCACTGGCGCGTCACCGCCAGACCAGAGCGGCAGTTACACCTTCGGCGAGGCGGTGTGGGGCAACTTGATGCGCACCTTAGACGCAGGCACGATGGGCGGTGACCAGGGCTGGCTGTTCCGCTTCGAGATGTTCGCCGTGACCCTGCTGGGGATTTTTGTGTTATCCACCTTGATCGGCGTCTTGTCCAGCGGTCTGGAAGAACGCCTGGAACAACTGCGCAAAGGCCGTTCGCGGGCGGTAGAGCGCAATCACACCGTGGTGCTGGGCTGGTCGGAACAGGTGTTCGCAGTGATTTCTGAAATTATTGAAGCCAATTCCTCGCAGCGTGACGCCTGCATCGTGGTGCTGGGCGACAAAGATAAAGTCGAAATGGACGACGAGATTCGCGATAAAGTCGGCGACACCAAAAGCACCCGCGTGGTCTGTCGGCGCGGCAATCCCATTGAACTGGGCGATCTGCACCTGGCGAGCATCGACACTGCCCGTAGCATCATCATCGTTGCCCCAGAACAAGACAATCAACGCAGCGACGACCCGGATGTGGACGTGATCAAGGCGCTGCTGGCGATCACCAACAACCCCCAGCGCAAGCAAGAGCCGTATCACATCGTTGCTGAAATTCGTGATCAGAAAAACGTCGATGTCGCCAAAATGGTCGGCAAAGACGAAGTGGAACTGGTGCTGGTCGGCGATTTGGTGGCGCGGGTGATGGCGCAGACCTGCCGCCAATCCGGCTTGTCGGTGGTTTATCAGGAATTGCTCGATTTCGGCGGCGATGAAATCTATTTCAAAGAAGAACCCGCTCTCACCGGCAAAACTTACGGCGAAGCGCTGTTCCAATTCGAGCGCTGCGCGGTGATGGGCATGCGCCCGCACGACGGCGCGCCAGTGGTCAATCCGCCGATGGACACGCCGATTCGGGCGGGTGACAAGCTGATTTTTGTGGCTGAAGACGACGCCGCGATCCAGGTGAAACCCCCGCTGCCCGCTGACACCGCGCTGATCGCGCTGGTCGAAGCGCAAGCCTATCCGCCGGAACGCTGTCTGATTCTGGGCTGGAACTGGCGCGCCCCGGCGGTGATCAACGAACTGGATGCCTACGTCACCGCTGGTTCCAGCGTGTTGGTGGTCGCCGATCATCCAGAAGCCGAAGCGCTGTTGAAAGCTGATTGTGCCGAACTCAAACACCAGACGCTGCGTTTCCAAACCGGCGACACCACCGACCGCCGCACCCTGAATGCGCTGGACGTAGCGAGTTTCGACCACATCATCGTGTTGTGTTATGCCGACACCCTGGACACCCAGAAAGCCGACGCCATCACCCTGATCACCTTGCTGCATCTGCGTGACATCGCCGACAAATCCGGCAAGCGGGTGAGCATCGTCAGCGAAATGCTCGACATCAAGAACCGCACGCTCGCCGAAGTGACTCGCGCCGACGATTTCATCATCAGCGACCGCCTGGTCAGCCTGATGCTGAGTCAGATTTCCGAAAACAAAGAGCTGAACACGGTGTTTCACAGCCTGTTCTCGCCTGAAGGCAGCGAAATCTACCTCAAACCCGCCAATCACTACGTTAAAACCGGCACGCCGATGACCTACACCACAGTGTTGGCCGCAGCGGCGCAAAAAGGCGAAAGCGCTATCGGCTACAAACTCGCCGCGTTTGCCGGCGATCCGGCGAAAGGCTTCGGCGTGGTGGTCAATCCCAACAAGAGCGAACTCGTCACCTTCGGCCCACACGATAAGGTGATCGTGCTGGCGGAAGATTGAGCGCAGGCCGACGACTTTAACGCCGTTTGCGACTTTTTTCCGCACGCGCCCAGAAAATCAGCCTGTTTCCCGCTCCCTGAGCGGAGTCGAAGGGTAGTCGAAGCGATGTCCCCCTTCGGCTGCGCTCAGGGCAAGGAGCGAAGCCGAAGGAGGCGCGGGAAACAAGCCCGGCGGCGTGTTCCCTTCGACTCCGCTCAGGGAACGGAATAACGACAAAACCTGCCAGGTTTCTAAAACCTGGCAGGTTTTTTTTGTAAAACGGACTATTTAACGCGCATGTAACGCCACCAACACCCCATCCCAAAACGCAATACGGGCTTCCAGGGCTTGGCAGGCGGCTTGTTCTGCTTCGGCGAGGCGCAACGGATCGTCTGCACACAAAGACTGGAGCAGTCGTAACGATAAGGGCGCGTGAAAATCTTCATCCAGATGAATATGGCGATGCAGATAATAATGAAAAGTCGGGGCTTGGACGGCGCTGATGCCCATGCGGGCTAAAAAGGCGCGAAACATCGCCGGGATGATTTTTTCTCGTCCCAAGGCCAGCGCAGCAGCCACTGTGTGCGGCTTGGCTGATTCGATAAAATCAAAAGTCGTGCTGGTAAAACGGCGGGCGGGAGCGGGTACAAAGTCGGCGGCTAACGCGGCCCGCACCCCGTGCGTACGGACTTGGGCTAAAAAACGGGCGGGCAAACTGGCATCTGCGCCGATCTCGGTCATTGCCGTGCAATACAATTCAAAGTGGCTGCTAAATTCCACGGTGCTGCCAGGCGCGCCCTGATCGGATTCTTCCTCCATCACCAATTCATTGATAAAGCGCCGCACACTGCCATCGCCACGCGGTATCCAAGGATAGCTGGCGGGCGCGATTTCTTGTTGTAATGCTTTAATCAATGACATAAAGTCCCACACCGAATAGACATGGTGACTCATAAAACACCGCAAGTCCGCGAGGTCATGAATCGCGGCATAGACGGGATGCGCGTCAAGGCGATCTTGCAGGGGTTTGATCAAATCCAGATTAAATTCACGCGGCATATTTTTTATCCAGTGGATGAAGTGGGAAGCGGCTGAATCAGCGGCAGGGCGGATTCAAGAATAACACGCGCCACAGCGGCAGCGAGCATCTGAAACCGGCGTCAACCTGAATCCGCCAAGTCATCATTATTCCCTCAAACACGCGATTTCCAAGGAGAACAGCCTAGAGAAAAACCACAACGGCGCTTATTCAGGTAGAATTGCTGAGATTTTAGGCGATTAGCAACTTGAGGGAAACTGTTATGGCGCAAGCAGCACGCCAATTTGGCATGACAGAACAAGGCTATTTAGAGGGCGAACAACACAGCGAGATTCGCCATGAACTCATTGCAGGTCAAGCCTATGCAATGGCGGGGGCGCATAAAAATCATGGGCGTATCGTACAAAATATCAGCAGTGAATTATACAACCATCTGCAAGCACCCTGCGAATGCTTAACCTCAGATATGAAAGTCAAAGTTGAACAAGACTTTTTTTATCCTGATGTGGTGATTGTTTGCGAAGAGGAAGACACCCCTTATTACACCGCATCCCCCATTCTCATTGTCGAAGTCTTGTCTGCCTCTACCCGCAAGCTCGACAAAACCCTAAAACGGGTTGCATATCAAAGTCTACCCAGTTTGCAAGAATATGTACTCATGGAACAAGACGTAGTGGAAATCGAAATTTGTCGCAGAGCAACTCATTGGCAGGCAGAATATTACTATCTTGGCGATGAAATTTATTTTGCTTCAGTTGATGTCCGCTTAATAGTGGAAGTTTTATATGCACGGGTGGATAATGAGCAAATGCAAACACTGAACAAATCACGGGCAGTTAATTTGGAGGAATCATGAAACAAGTCGGATCCCTGCGGTATGAAGTAATGTTCAAAAAAGCCTTTTGCCAGACGGATATATTTACCGCCTTTGTCAAAGATTTCACTGGTGTGCAACTGGAGATTGATAAAGTTGAAACCGAAAAAACCTTTGACACCCGCATTGGTAAAGTGACTACACGTTTTGATTTATTTGCTGAAGATAAGAAAAACCGTGTGATTGTTGATATTCAACATGTGCGCTTTCCCGATCATTACGACCGTTTTCTGCATTATCACTGTGCGGCTATATTAGAACAAGTGGCTTCCAGTGAAACCTACACACCCCCTTTACAAGTCCTGACTCTCGTTGTACTCACCTCAGGTGATAAACACCAAACTGACATCGCGGTGATTGATTTTGATCCTAAAGACTTGCAAGGGAAAGGATTAAATGAATTATCGCATAAAGTCATTTACCTGTGTCCAAACTATGTTTCAGAAACAACCCCAGAACCTTATCGAGAATGGTTACGCGCCATTCAAGACACCTTAGACGGGGAAGTGGATGAAATCAGCTATCACCATCCAGAAATCCAGAAAATCTTTGACTTAATTGAAAAAGATTTAATCTCGCCGCAAGAATATGCGAATATGAAAGACGAGTATGGTTATGAGCAAATCGGACGGGATCAATATAAAAAAGGCTTAGAACAGGGTATTGAGAAAGGAGTCATGGAAGAACGCCATAAATGGGTACGGGCCTTGTCAGCACAAGGTATGAACACAGAAAGCATTGCTGCTATGCTTGGCTTAACGACGCAAGAAATTATGGCTTTGTTGGGAAAATAGGAAGCAGGCTTATAAAACGGATTATTAAGTTTTGATATATAGATATTATTGTAAAGCTATTAACACCAAACAAGACAATAGCTATAAAACTTCACGATTTCCAAGGAGAACAGCATGGCGAAAGCCAAGACAGAACTGAAAAATAACAACAACGGCGCTACTCTCGGCTTTGAGGCCAAGCTGTTTCTGACGGCTGACAAGTTGCGCGGCAGCCTGGACGCCTCGGAATACAAACATGTCGCCTTGGGCTTGATTTTCCTGAAATATATCTCCGACGCCTTCGAGGCCAAGCGTTGCTTACTCTTGCAAGACAGCCTGGCCGATGCCGAAGACCCGGAGGAATACCTGGCCGAAAATGTCTTCTGGGTGCCCAAACAGGCCCGCTGGTCACACCTTAAGGACAACGCCCGGCAAGCAACCATCGGCAAGATCATCGACGATGCCATGCACACCTTAGAGACTAGCAACGCCTCACTCAAAGGGGTGTTGCCCAAAGATTACGCCCGGCCTGCCATGAACAAAATCATGCTGGGCGAGCTGATCGACCTGATCAGCGGCATTGCGATGGGAGAGGATGCCGACCGCTCCAAGGACATACTGGGCCGGGTCTATGAATATTTTCTAGGCGGCTTTGCTGGAGCTGAAGGCAAACGCGGCGGCGAGTTCTACACGCCCCGTTCCGTGGTCGGGGTGCTGGTGGAACTGCTCGAACCCTACAAGGGCCGGGTTTATGACCCGTGTTGCGGTTCCGGCGGGATGTTTGTGCAGTCCGAAAAGTTCGTGCAGTCCCACGGTGGGCGGATGGGCGACATTGCCATCTATGGACAAGAGAGCAACTACACCACTTGGCGGCTGTGCAAGATGAATCTGGCGGTGCGCGGGATTGACGCGGATGTGCGCTGGAACAACGAAGGCAGTTTCCACAGGGACGAACTGAAAGACCTCAAGGCCGACACCATCCTGGCGAATCCACCGTTTAATATTTCCGACTGGGGCGGCGAGCGCCTGCGCGACGATGTGCGCTGGAAATACGGCATTCCGCCAGTGGGCAACGCCAACTATGCTTGGCTCCAACATATCGTCCATCATCTGTCCCCGAACGGCACGGCGGGCGTGGTGCTGGCGAACGGCTCGATGTCATCGGCGCAAAGTGGCGAAGGCGAGATTCGCCGGGCGATGGTCGAGGCCGACCTTGTGGATTGCATGATTGCCCTGCCCGGTCAGCTTTTCTACTCAACCCAGATTCCGGCCTGTTTGTGGTTTTTGACCCGCAACAAGAACCCCGGCAAAGGCTGGCGCGACCGGCGCGGCGAGGTGCTGTTTATTGACGCCCGCAAGCTGGGGGCTTTGGTCGATAGGACAAGAAAGGAATTTGCCGAAGCAGACATCGCCGAACTTGCCCGCACTTATCACGCTTGGCGCGGCGAGCCAGAGGCCGGAGCCTATGCGGACATGCCGGGCTTCTGCAAAGCCGCTAAGCTGGAGGAAATCCGCACCCATCACCACGTTTTGACACCGAGCCGGTATGTGGGAGCGGCGGATGCTGAAGAGGACGAGGTGCCGTTTGCGGAACGGTTTGCAGCCCTTCAGGAGAAATTGGAGGGGCAGTTTGTGGAAGCCGACAAGTTGACGGCGACGATTCGGGAGAAACTGGCGGGGGTAGGGATCAATGAATGAGTGGCCACGAGTAAGAGTTAAAGATGTATGTTGCTTGATCGTTGATTGCATCAACCGAACGGCCCCAATTGTAGACTACGAAACTCACTATCGGATGATTCGTACTACAAATATCCGTAATGGTCGCATCGACTTATCTAATTGTCGTTATGTCGATAAAGCTACATTTAAAAAATGGACTAGACGCGCAGTTTTAAATAATGGCGATGTGATCCTCACGCGAGAAGCGCCAATCGGCGAAGTTGGATACGTAAAAGATATAGGACATGTTTTTTTGGGACAACGCACGATGCAATATCGCGCAGACCCAGACAAAATTGATCCTCGCTATCTATTCTTCGCTTTCAGGTCTCCAGAGCTTCAGCATCAATTTGGTTCCCATGATGGCTCAGGTTCTGTTATAAGTCATATCCGTGTTGCTGATTGTCATGAGTTCATGGTGCCACTTCCACCAAAAAAAGAACAGGTTGCTATTGGTGAGCTTCTTGGCTCCCTCGACGACAAAATAGACCTCAACCGCCGGATGAACGAAACGCTCGAAGCGATGGCGCGGGCGATTTTCAAGGACTGGTTTGTGGATTTCGGCCCCGTCCGGGCCAAAGCCGAAGGCCGCCCGCCCTATCTGGCCCCTGAACTCTGGGCGCTTTTTCCCGATGCGCTCGGTGATGACAATAAGCCGGTGGGTTGGAAAATTGGAAAAATTAGTGAATTGTGCAAAAAAGTTGAAAGCGGCGGTACGCCAAGCCGTAAAGAACCTTTATATTGGAACGGTGGAAATATACCGTGGCTAACTTCTGGAGAGGTAAGGCAAACTATCGTTACAAAGACCGAAAGTTTTATCACAGAGGCTGGCCTTGAAAATAGTAGCGCAAAATTATGGCCGCCTTTAGCTACTGTTGTAGCAATGTATGGTGCAACTGCTGGTCAAGTAACTTTGCTGGCTTGTGAAACAACAGCAAATCAAGCTTGTTGCGCTTTAATCCCAGAACAGCATACTGCCTCATATGTTTTTTTGAAGGCTATAAATTCCGTTAAAATTTATGAGGTAAGAGCCAGTGGGTCAGCCCAACAAAACTTAAATAAATCTATCGTCTCTGATTTGGAAACAATCATTCCAATGAAAGAAATTTTAGAAAATTTTGAAGGTCTTGTTTCCAGTCTGATCATGAAAATGATTGCTAACGAAAGACAAAATCAAACCCTCGCACAAACACGCGATCTCCTCCTCCCCAAACTCATGTCCGGTAAAATTCGCCTACGCGAAGCCGAAAAAATTATTGAGAACGTCCTATGAGCGAAAAATTCACTGAAAGCCACGTCGAACGCGCTGCCCTGTATTGGTTTGAAGAATTGGGTTATGAAATTGGTTACGGCCCTGACTTCGGCCCTGACGGTTCCCGCTCCGAACGCGCCTGCTATAGCGATGTGGTATTGGCGGGCCGGTTGCGGGCGGCTTTGCAACGGCTTAATCCGCATCTGCCCGCCGATATGCTGGATGAAGTGTTCCGTAAAGTTCACCAGACCGAAACGCCGTCGCTGATCGAGGAGAACCGCCGCTTGCATCGGATGATGATCGAGGGCGTAGACCTTGAGGTGCGGCGCGAGGATGGCAGCATCGGCGGTGATAAGGCGCAATTGATCGATTTTGAGTACCCGGCGCACAACGACTGGCTGGTCGTGAACCAGTTCACCGTGATTGAACACCGGAGGAAGCGTCGCCCAGATATGGTGATCTTCGTCAATGGCTTACCAGTGGCGGTGTTAGAACTGAAAAATCTCGGCGACCAAAAGGCCACGCTCGAAGGCGCATTCAATCAGCTCCAAACTTATAAAAATCAAATCCCCTCGCTATTTCGCACTAACGCCGTGCTGGTTATCACCGACGGTCTGCAAGCGCATCTCGGCTCGCTGACCGCCAGTCGAGAGCGGTTTATGTCCTGGCGCACGGTGAACGGCGCGAGCCTTGCGCCCAAAGGCACTCCGCAAATGGGTACGCTGATTGAAGGCGTCTTCGGCAAAACCCGCCTGTTGCCGTTGATGCGCGATTTCACCGTGTTCGGCGAGACTGGCGCGGGGCTGATCAAGATTGTGGCCGGTTATCACCAGTTCCACGCCGTCGGCTACGCCGTCCAAAGCACTTTGGCCGCCACCGGCCCGCAGGGCGACCGGCGCATTGGCGTGATCTGGCATACCCAAGGCTCCGGCAAAAGTTTGTTGATGGCGTTTTATGCCGGTCAGATCATTGCCCATCCCGCCATGCAGAATCCCACGTTAGTGGTCATTACCGACCGCAACGACCTTGACGACCAGCTTTTCGGTACCTTCAGCTTGTGCAAAGACCTGTTGCGGCAAACCCCGGTACAGGCCAATAGCCGGGAAGACCTGCAAGCGTTGTTATCGCGCCCTTCCGGCGGCGTGGTCTTCACCACGATTCAGAAATTCGCCCCAGAAAAAGGCATCAAAGACCATCCGCTATTGACCGACCGGCGCAACGTGGTGGTCATTGCCGACGAAGCGCACCGCAGCCAGTACGGGTTCAAGGCTAAGGTGGAACGCCAGACTGGTGAAATCGCCTATGGTTTTGCCAAATACCTACGAGACGCTCTGCCCAATGCGTCTTTTATCGGTTTTACCGGAACGCCGATTGAACGGGACGATGTGAGTACGCCTGCGGTGTTTGGTGAGTATGTGGACGTGTACGACATCAACCGCGCCGTCGAGGACGGGGCCACGGTGCCGATTTATTACGAAAGTCGCTTGGCTCGCATCGAGCTGGAAGAGTGCGAAAAACCCAAGATTGATGCGGAAATCGCCGAGCTGACCGAGGACGACGCGCTCAACGAGCAAGAAAAACTCAAGCGCAAGTGGGCCAGCATTGAAGCCTTGGTCGGTTCGGAAAAACGCTTGCGGCGGGTGGCCGAAGACCTGGTGCGCCATTACGAAGACCGGGTACAGGCGATGGACGGCAAGGCGATGATCGTGTGCATGAGCCGTCGGATTTGTGTGGCGCTCTATAACGAAATCATTAAATTGCGCCCCGACTGGCACAGCCCAGAGGATGAGCAAGGCACGATTAAGATTGTGATGACCGGTTCGGCGTCCGACCCGCAGGAATGGCAGCCCCATGTCGGCGGCAAGGCCCGCCGCGACCTGATCGCCAAACGCGCCAAAGACCCCGCCGATGCGCTCAAGCTGGTGATTGTCCGGGATATGTGGCTGACCGGTTTTGACGCGCCGTGTCTGCATACCCTGTATATCGACAAGCCCATGCGCGGCCACGGCCTGATGCAGGCCATCGCCCGCGTCAATCGGGTATTCCGGGATAAACCTGCCGGGCTGATCGTGGACTATATCGGCATTGCCCAAAATCTGAAAAATGCCTTGAGCCAGTATTCCCAGCACGATCAACAACACGCCGGAATTGATGAAGCGCAAGCCATCGCGGTGTTGCTGGAGCAATACGAGATCGTCCGCGATATGTTCCACGGTTTCGACTACTTGCCGGGTTTGGCTGGCGCTCCGCAACAGCGCCTTGTCGTCATGGCGGGAGCCATCGACTGGATTCTCGACCGGCAACAGCAGGCCGCTGCTCAGGAAACCAGCGAAGAGGCCAAGAAACAAGCGCACCGGCGCTTTAGCGATGCCGTATTGGCCTTATCCAAAGCCTTTGCCCTGGCCGGAGCCAGCGACGAGGCGCGGGCGATCCGCGATGAAGTCGGCTTTTTCCAGATGATCCGCGCCGCCTTGGTCAAAAGCGTTCCCGGCGCGGGCAAGACAGCGGCGGAAAAAGACTTTGCGATTCAGCAGATTGTCAGCCGCGCCGTGGTGTCCACCGAGATCGTGGATATTTTGGCAGCTGCTGGCATCACCACCCCCGATATTTCCATCTTGTCCGATGAGTTTCTGGCAGAAATACAGGGCATGGAAAGGAGGAATCTGGCGATGGAAGCCTTGCGCAAGCTTCTCAATGGTCAAATCCGCGCCCGCAGCCACGCTAATGTCGTTGAAACCAGAACCTTTTCCGAGCGGCTGGAGGCTGCGGTCGCCCGCTATCACAACAACGCCATCACTACGACTCAGGTGATTCAAGAGTTGATCGATTTGGCTAAGGACATCCGCACCGCCCGGCAACGGGGCGAGGAGGCGGGTTTATCTGATGAAGAAATCGCTTTTTATGACGCGCTGGCTGACAATGAAAGTGCGGTTAAGGTGATGGGTGATCAGCAGTTGCGCGTGATTGCGCAGGAGTTGCTTACCCAATTGAAGCAGAATGTCACCGTGGATTGGGTGCAACGGGAACCCGCCCGCGCTCGAATGCGGGTTTTGGTAAAACGCATTCTTCGCAAATATGGCTACCCGCCCGATCTGCAAGACGCCGCTGTGCAAACCGTACTCCAGCAAGCTGAGTTGCTGTCAGAACTCTGGGCGATGTGAAAATGGCTAAAGTGAAAACTGTGTATACCTGTCAAAGCTGCGGTGCGGTGGCTCCGAAGTGGGTCGGTCAGTGTGCGGATTGTCAGGCTTGGAACTCGTTAGTTGAAACCCAAGTGGAGCCGCAGACGCCTGCGCAGCAGGCCCGTTTTGGCGGTTATGCGGGCAGTGAGGCGGCGATTTGTTTATTGGAAAATGTGGAAACGCAGGAAGAATGCCGTCTCTCGTCTGGAATGTCGGAATTGGATCGGGTGTTGGGTGGCGGTCTGGTCGCGGGTTCGGTGGTGTTAATCGGTGGCGATCCGGGGATAGGGAAATCGACTTTGTTGCTGCAAGCCTTGGCTGACATCAGTCGCCAGGCGGGTTTGCAGCCTTTGTATGTCACTGGCGAAGAATCGCCGCAACAGGTGCGGATGCGCGCTCAGCGTCTGGATTTGGACGTTGCGCATTTGAAATTGCTGACCGAAACGCGGGTTGAGCGCATTTTGAAGCTGGCGATGCAAGAAAAGCCTAAGATCATGGTGATCGATTCGATCCAGACGGTGCATACCGATTTGCTGCAATCCGCGCCAGGTTCGGTCGGTCAGGTGCGCGAGTCTGCGGCGCAATTGGTGCGCTTTGCCAAACAAACCGGTACGGCGGTGTTTTTGGTGGGTCATGTCACTAAAGAGGGTGCGCTGGCGGGGCCACGGGTGCTGGAACACATGGTCGATACCGTGTTGTATTTTGAGGGCGACAGCAGTAGCCGTTATCGGGTGATTCGGGCGATTAAAAACCGGTTCGGCGCGGTGAATGAATTGGGCGTGTTTACGATGACCGACCGGGGTTTGCGCGAGGTCAAGAATCCCTCGGCGATTTTCTTGTCGCGCCATGAAGATATGGTGTCGGGCAGCGTGATCATGGTGACGCGGGAGGGTACGCGCCCGCTGTTGGTGGAAGTGCAGGCGCTGGTGGATACTTCGCATATGCCGAATCCTCGGCGCATTACCTTGGGATTGGATCAGAATCGTCTCGCGATGTTGTTGGCGGTGTTGCATCGTCATGGCGGGGTGGTGACTTATGATCAGGATGTGTTTGTCAACGTGGTCGGCGGGGTGCGCGTCAATGAAACCGGGGCCGATTTGGCGGTGTTGATGGCGATTTTGTCCAGTTTGCGCAATCAGCCTTTGCCGCGTGAGCTGGTGGTGTTTGGCGAAGTGGGGCTGGCGGGTGAAATCCGTCCGGTGCCTAACGGTCTGGAGCGGCTGCATGAGGCGGCTAAACATGGTTTTAAGCAGGCGATAGTGCCGCCACAAAATGCGCCTAAAGGCGGTATCGAAGGGCTTGAAATCCTGTCGGCTTCGCGTTTGGCGGATGCGTTACAAATTGTCTCTTGAAAACCGTTGATCGCGACATCTCAGCCCGGCCACGACAGGTTTATTACGCCGTGTGCGACTTTCCGTTCCCTTCGACTCCGCTCAGGGAACGGAAAGCATGTTTATTTTATCCAAAGCACCACGGCAAGCTCGGTCAGACCCGCTATAATGCTGTTTTATCACCACCTATCGCGCCCCAATCTCCGCTTGCGGGTTGAGAAGACGGGCGCAGGTCAATTACCCGCACAGTTTGCACCCTTGACCGAAAAATAAGAAACCGTTAATGTTACCAGTTGTTTTTTGCTGATGGCGGCCTTGTTGCCGCCCATTTATTTGGTAGACGTTTATAGAGGGGGGCCTGACGTGGCCAATGAAATAGAAATCTTGACGGGTGCCGAAATTCTAGTGCGCTGTCTGGAAGAAGAAGACGTGGAGTTTATCTTCGGCTATCCGGGCGGCTCTGTGCTACATATTTATGATGCCTTATTTACCCGCGAACACCATAAAAAAGTGCAGCATATTTTGGTACGGCATGAGCAGGGCGCGACCCACGCTGCTGACGGCTATGCCCGCGCCACGGGTAAACCGGGCGTGGTGTTAGTGACCTCCGGGCCGGGGGCGACCAATGCCGTCACCGGGATTGCCACGGCGTATATGGACTCGATCCCGATGGTGGTGATCACGGGTCAAGTCCCCACCAGCCTCATCGGCAATGACGCCTTCCAAGAAGTAGATTCTGTCGGCATTACTCGTCCTTGTGTGAAACATAATTTTTTGGTCAATGATATTAAAAGCCTCGCCACGACTTTGAAAAAAGCCTTTTATGTGGCAACCACGGGTCGGCCAGGCCCGGTGGTGGTGGATATTCCTAAAGATATTACCGCCCAAAAGATCGCGTTTGAGTATCCCAAGAAGATCGAAATGCGCTCGTATAAGCCGGTGTTTAATGGGCATCCGGGGCAGATTCGCAAAGCAGCGGATTTGATCGTGGCGGCTAAGCGTCCGGTGATTTATTCCGGCGGTGGCGTTGTTCTGGGCAATGGGTCTGCCGAATTGATCGAGTTTACCCAGCACTTAGGCTATCCGATCACCCAGACTTTGATGGGCTTGGGCGCGTATCCGGCCACCGATAAGCAGTTTATCGGCATGTTGGGGATGCACGGCACTTATGAAGCCAATATGGCGATGCACGAATGTGACGTGCTGATCGCCATCGGCGCACGTTTTGATGACCGGGTGACTGGCGATGTGAAACAATTTTGCCCCGATGCCAAGATCATCCACATCGACATCGATCCCTCTTCGATTTCTAAAAATGTCAAAGTGGATATTCCGATTGTGGGCAGCGTGCGCAACGTGTTGCGCGATTTGATTAAAGCCGTCAAAGACAGCGAAGCGGTGGCAGACGGCGAGGCGCTGGCGAAGTGGTGGGAACAAATCCACAACTGGCAGGAAAAGAACTGTCTTTACTATGATCGTAACAGTGCGTTGATTAAACCCCAGTTTGTGATTGAAACCCTGTGCGAACTGACTCACGGGGACGCTTACATCACCTCGGACGTGGGCCAGCACCAGATGTGGGCGGCCCAGTTTTATAAATTCAACAAACCCCGGCGTTGGATCAATTCCGGCGGCTTGGGCACCATGGGCTTTGGCTTGCCGTCGGCGATGGGCGTCAAGATCGCATATCCCAAGGAAGAAGTGGTCTGCGTCACCGGCGAAGCCAGTATCCAGATGTGCATTCAGGAACTGTCCACCTGCAAGCAGTATGATTTACCGATTAAAATCGTGAATCTGAACAACCGTTACATGGGCATGGTGCGCCAGTGGCAGGAGTTGTTCTACGACAAGCGCTATTCACATTCTTACATGGACGCCTTGCCTGATTTTGTGAAACTGGCAGAAAGTTATGGTCATGTCGGGATGCGCATCGACAAGCCCGCCGATGTGGAAGGCGCGCTCAAAGAAGCCTTGGCGCTCAAAGATCGCCTGGTATTTTTGGATGTCATCACCGATCAATCGGAAAACGTGTTTCCCATGATCGCGGCTGGCAAAGGACAGCATGAAATGATGCTCTCCCCCCTGTCAGCTCCTGTGTTTGCTGAGACGGAGTTAGCCTAATGCGCCATACAATTTCCGTGTTGATTGAAAATGAAGCAGGTGCGCTGTCGCGGGTGGCTGGCCTATTTTCGGCGCGTGGTTATAACATCGAGTCGCTGACCGTGGCCCCCACCGAAGACCCGTCGCTGTCGCGCATGACCATCGTCACCCACGGCTCCGAGCAAGTGGTAGAGCAAATCACCAAGCAACTCAATAAGTTGATTGATGTGGTGAAACTCCAGGACTTGACCGACGGCCCGCACATCGAACGCGAATTGCTGCTGATTAAAGTCAATGTCGGCCCGCAACACGCCCACGAAGACATCAAGCGGGTCTCAGATATTTTCCGAGGCCGCATCATTGATGTCAGTGACGAGTGCTACACCATTGAATTGACGGGGACGGGTGACAAACTGGACGCCTTTATCAAGGCAATTAATCCAAAGCTTATCATCGAAACGGTACGCTCTGGGGTCTCCGGTATTGCACGCGGCAGTCGCGCTTTACACACCTAAACCTGTGACCAGACGGCGCGCAGCTTGTGCGCCGTTTTTTTATGTTTTAAATCACCCTAAACGCTGTTAAGGAACACACCCTATGATGAACATCTATTACGACAAAGACGCCGACCTGTCCCTGATTCGCAGCAAAAAAGTAGCGATTATCGGTTATGGTTCACAAGGCCACGCCCACGCCAACAACCTCAAAGAATCCGGCGTGGATGTCGTCGTCGGCCTGCGTCCAGGTTCAAGCTCTGCCAAAAAAGTAGCCGCCAGCGGGCTGGCCGTGAAATCCATCGAAGAAGCCGCTGCCTGGGCCGATGTCATCATGATTTTGGCCCCCGACGAACACCAGGGCGCACTCTACCGCAACCAGATTGCACCGAACATCAAGCCCGGTGCGGCGCTGGCTTTCGCCCACGGTTTTAACATCCATTTTGGCCAGATTGAAGCGGCTGAAAACCTCGACGTGATCATGATCGCCCCCAAAGGACCGGGACATTTGGTGCGCTCGACCTACACCCAAGGCGGCGGCGTGCCTTCCTTGATCGCCGTGCATCAAAATGCCTCCGGTCAAGCCAAAGAAATCGCCCTGTCTTATGCCTCAGCCAATGGTGGCGGACGGGCGGGGATCATCGAAACCAGTTTCCGCGAAGAAACCGAAACCGATTTGTTTGGTGAACAAGTGGTGTTATGCGGCGGCACTACCGCCTTAGTGCAAGCAGGTTTTGAAACTTTAGTAGAAGCCGGTTACGCGCCAGAAATGGCCTATTTTGAATGCCTGCACGAACTCAAGCTGATCGTAGACTTGATGTATGAAGGCGGCATTGCCAACATGCGCTACTCGATTTCTAACACCGCCGAATATGGCGATGTTACCCGTGGCCCGCGCATCATCACCGAACAAACTAAAGCGGAAATGAGCAAAATCCTGAAAGAAATTCAAAACGGCGAATTTGCCCGCGAATTCATTCTGGAAAACCAAGCCGGTGCTGCGACTCTGAAAGCCAAACGCCGTTTGGCAGAAGAACATCAAATCGAACAGGTGGGTTCTCGCCTGCGCGACATGATGCCTTGGATTAAAGCCAATAAATTAGTGGATAAAACCAAAAACTAAGGCCCAGACTGGCAGGCGCGATTTTGCACACGGTCGCGCCTGTCTACCGACGTAGGAACCTTAAATGTCTGAAAAAATTCGCATCGGCATGATCGGCGCTGGCGACACCGGCACACCCTTATTGAAACAACTGCTGGCCGCTGATTTTGTCGAAGTCTTGGCTTTGGCTGATCTGGATGCCCAGGCTCCGGGTATGCAAATCGCTGCCGTTCACGGGGTGACCACCACCGCTGAGTTGATGGATCTGATTCGCTTAGGCACCCAGATCGACATCCTAATCGACGCCTCGGGTTCGAGCAGCGTGCTGGAAAAATTGCGCAGCAGCCTGCAAGACAGCGGCAACCACCACACCGTGATCATGCACGAACGCATCCTCATGTTGATGATGTCACTGTCCCAAGGACGCTTGGTCAGTATGAAACACGGTCAGGTTGAATACAGTTAAGACAAACAGGCATCGCAAGAAACCGGCAGGACTGCCAGTCCTCGAAGGACTGGCAGTCTTTGTTGTTTTAAAACACGATAAAACACACAGCCCAGACCTGCCAGTTTCAATAGGCGTCTCAGCCTTCTTCGAGGTGGCGGATTCCGCTGTACACCTATCCAGGCTACAATGCCGGATGACAGCCGCCGCGTTTACCGCAGTGGCGGCACCTACCTCTTCCCCTAACCCTCACGAGTGAACACCCCATGACAGAATCTCAAGGCGCTGAACTGAGTTTAAATGCGGTTGCCGCACCGCTGGTGGCGCAATTGGTAGCAGAGGCCGCCTTGCTTCGTCTGGGGATCGATTACCTGGATAATGGTTGTCGGCTGATCGACGCAGGCTTACAGCTACCAGGCAGTCTGGAAGCCGGGCGGCGTTTGGCCGAGATCGCCCTCGGCGGCTTGGGCCAGGTCAGTCTGCATCCCGACTTTAATCTCCCCGGCTTAGGCTTGCGTCTCGAAGTGTGCAGCAGCCAACCGCTGCTCGCGGCGTTGGCCAGTCAATATCCCGGCTGGTTGCTACAACAGGGCAAGGGACGCGGGGCTTATGCCGCCTGGGGCAGCGGCCCGGCACGCGCCCTGCGCGGCGATGATGGGCTGCTGAATCAACTCAACTACCGCGACCGCCACAGCAAAACCTGCTTACTGCTAGACGCTGAAAAAGCGCCGCCGCTGGACTTGGTAGACAGTATTGCCGAACAGTGCGGCATTGAAGCCGACGAATTGACCCTGGTGCTGGTGCCGCCGCACAGTCCCGCTGGCTTGGTGTTAGGCTGCGCCCGCTTATTGGGCTTTGGTTTGCGCAAGGCATTGGCCCTGGGCTGCACCGCAGCACAGATTCTGGAAGCTGCTGGTAGCGTGCCGTTGCCCACTCCCGCCGCCAGCCAAGTCGTCACCGCAGGCCGGTGTCTGGAAGCGATCCGCTGGGGCGGTCAGCTCAGCCTGTTGTTGCGTCAAGACGCGGCACTGGCTCAGCGTTTGGCCGCCAAGTGGTCGTTACAAGAAGTCCCGGTACTCAGCCAGCAATGGCCACCCGTGCTGCCCGGCCCCGCTCAACTTGGCCCGGCGCTGTTGCGTGTCACCGTGCTAGACAGCGGTGCGCAAGCGCAAGGGGGCAGCTTGGATCTCAACCGCCTCAGCCAGGGACTCAGCAGCCCTTAACGCTGAGCCATGCTGTACACGGCACTGCCCTATTACCCGGACAGCGCGGCGCATTTTGCAGCGCTGTCTGGGCAACCCTGGGCGGTTTTTCTTGACAGCGCTTGGCCGGGTGCGGCACAAGGCCGCTACGACATCCTGGCCGCCGACCCCCTGCTCACCCTGCGTTGCTGGGGTGAACACACCGAAATCCGCAGCCGCCACGGTGTTTCCCACAGCCTAGCCGATCCCCTGAACTTACTGCGCGAGGCGCTGCACCCGCTCACCGCGCCACATCCCGACTTGCCGTTCAGCGGGGGCGCTATCGGTTATTTTGGCTATGATTTGGCGCGGCGTTTTGAACGCCTGCCCAGTCTGGCTGCCGATGTGGAACAAATGCCAGACCTGGCCGTGGGCATTTATGACTGGGCGCTGGTGGTCGATCACCACTGCCAACGCAGCCACTTGATCGGCCAAGGACGAGACCCGCGCACGGCACAACGCTGGTCGGCTCTGGTGCAACGCTTTCAACAGCCCCAAGCTGCGCCGCCAGCCTCGCCGTTTCGGGTGCAAGCGCCGCCCCAGAGTAATCTCGACCACACCGCTTATGCCGCTGGTTTTCAACGGATTCAAGCCTATATCCAAGCGGGCGACTGCTATCAAGTCAATTACGCCCAGCGTTTTGCGACCACCGCCGTCGGCGATCCCTGGCCCTTGTATCTGCGACTGCGCGAGGTCAATCCGGCCCCGTTCAGCGCCTATTTGCATTTGCCCGATGGCTGGGTGCTGAGCGCCTCCCCCGAACGTTTCTTGCGCGTACAGGGCCGCCAAGTAGAAACCCGCCCCATCAAAGGCACCCGCCCGCGCCGCGCCGAAGCCGAGGCCGATCTGCGTGAAATCAACGATCTGCGTCAGCATCCGAAAGATCGCGCTGAAAACCTGATGATCGTGGATTTGCTGCGCAACGATTTAAGCAAACATTGCGCACTGGGCACGGTGCGCGTGCCGTCTTTATTTGCCCTGGAAAGTTATGCCACCGTGCATCATCTGGTCAGCACGGTGTGTGGCGAACTGGCCGCCGGACAAGACGCCCTGGATTTGCTGCGCGGCTGTTTTCCTGGCGGCTCGATCACCGGTGCCCCCAAACTGCGAGCGATGCAAATCATCGAGGAACTCGAACCGCAACGGCGCGGACTGTATTGCGGCGCAATCGGTTACGCGGGTTTTGACGGTGGTTTAGACACCAATATTGCGATCCGCAGCTTGGTGTATGGACAAAACCGCCTGCGTTTTTGGGCGGGCGGCGGCATCGTCGCGGATTCGGTGCTGGCCGCTGAATACCAAGAGTCTTTCGATAAAGCAGCAGCTTTGTTTAAGGTGTTGCAGGCGTTTTATGCCCCAATCTCTAATTACCCTAACCTCTAGTACACCGCAGAGGCGCAGAGTACGCAGAGTACGCAGAGAAAATTGTTTTCTCGTGCGAGCGCTCCGCGCTGCATGAGTAGTTCCGCGCTCTGCGCGTGGGGCGCAGTGTTTCTCGTGCGAGCGTTCTACGCCGCATGAGCAGTTCCGCGCTCTGCGCGTAACAGGGCGCGGAGCGCCCCACGCCCGTGCCGCGTAGAACGCTGGCACGAGGGAAAAATCTTCACCGCAGAGGCGCAAAGTACGCAGAGAAAAACCGCAAAGCGAATTATTGGTCTTTGCGCCCTCGGCGTCTCTGCGGTGAATTGTTTTCTCGTGCGAGCGCTCCGCGCCGCATGAGTAGTTCCGCGCTCTGCGCGTGGGGCGCAGAGCGCCCGCCGCCCGTGCCGCGTAGAACGCTGACACGAGGGAACGGCTGGCCTCCTTTACAGCTTTACCTCGCTATTGTACGACGCTGGTGGGCAGGTGAAAGTAGATGGGCTTGCCATCGTAGAGCTCCACATCAAGAACCATGCCCTTTTCGAGACAGTTCTTCAGGGCGTTGTCCATGTACTCGGCTTCGACCATGCAGACCCCTTGGCCATCGTCGAAATCGAACAAGTACATCGAGCCGTCGAAACCCAAGTAGATTCCCTTACGCCTTTTGAGAATAATAATTTTTTCTAGGGCCTGGAAGACGACTTCGGTCTCGGAGTTATTCGGCAGGCTCTTGAGTTGCAGGCGCACGGTGGCGGACTTGACGCTACCACCGCTGTATTTTGTGTTCAGCACGAACATCGGTTCATTGCCATGAATGATGACGTCGCCGGAGCGAATATTGACGGCGCAAGGTTCGAATGCCATAGACGGATGACTCGGTTGGAGGACGACAGTGAATGATGAAGGATAGGAAATCCTACCGCCTACGCTGAAATATCCACTTCGACCGAGGAGGTAGAGTCAAGGATTTTATCATGTAAACACCGAGTTAACCACCGCCGCAAAACCCCGAATCCGATCCCTCGACCTGATCGTTCCCACGCCCCAGCACTCGTCGTTATACACAAGTCTGCACGCCATGCTCGCGCCAAAGGCGCGGCAACCCTCTAGCCCAGGGCATCGCCCTGGGGAATGAACCACGCCCGATCATTCAGCCCTGAAGGGGCGTAACCCGCATCGGCGTGGCGGCATCCCAGGGCGTTGCCCTGGGCTACAGGGTTTTGCGCCTTCGGCGCGCGGCCCCTCGTGCCTGTTCGGTGGGCTTACGAGGCGACCAGTCCTACAGACGGACTTGTGTATAACGATGGTCTCCCACGGGTTCATATTAAGTCAAAATGGATAAAAATATCCTACAAAACGGCACCATTGTAGCATGATGCTTTTTGCAACAATGAACCAATCTTCACCGCAGAGGCGCAAAGTACGCAGAGAAAAACCGCAAAGCGAATTATTGGTCTTTGCGCCCTCTGCGTCTCTGCGGTGAATTTCCCTTCGGCTCTGCGGTGAATTGTTTTCTCGTGCGAGCGTTCCACGCCGCATGAGTAGTTCCGCGCTCTGCGCGTGGGGCGCAGAGATCCCGCCGCTCGTGCCGCGTAGAACGCTGGCACGAGGGAAATAAACCAATCTTCACCGCAGAGGCGCAGAGTGCGCAGAGAAAAACGGCAAAGTGAATGGCTTGTCTTTGCGTCCTCTGCGTCTTTGCGGTAAATTTTTTTAGCCCTGAGTTAAGCGCATATACAACAGCGGTAATTCACGCGGTAACTGGGCCGGGTTATGAATCAACACATAGCCGTGGCTGCCGAATAAATGCGGCAAATAATCCCCGGCTTTTTCGTCGATGGTCACGCAGAAGGGCTGTAAGCCTTGTTTGCGGGCTTCATGCAGCGCCATGCGGGTGTCTTCGATGCCGTAGCGCCCTTCGTATTGATCCAAATCGTTAGGCTTGCCATCGGTGAGCAATAACAACAGGCGCTGGCTGTTGCGTTGTTGGCTGAGTAAGTGGCTGGCGTGGCGAATAGCTGTGCCCATGCGGGTGTAATAACCAGGACGGATGCCGTGAATGCGGCGGCGAATTTGGGCGTTATACGGTTGTTGAAAGTCTTTCAGACAATGAAAACGCACTTCCTGGCGATAACGGGAGGAAAAACCATACAGCGCAAAGCGATCACCGGTGGCCTGCAAAGATTCTGCGAATAGAAACAAGCTGTCGCGGATGACATCAATGACACGGGCGTGGTTGTTGACCCAGGCATCGGTGGACAAGGATAAATCCGCCAGCAACAAGCAGGCGAGATCGCGTGAGCCGCCGCGAAAATCTCGATACAGACCCTGATCGGCCTGCACCGTGCCGCTTAAACGCGCCGCGCTGTAGTTTAGATAGGCATTCAAATCGATTTCGCAGCCTTCTTGCTGCGCATTGAACCAAGTGCGATGCGGGTTGAGCGCTTCAAATTGGCGGCGTAAGCGGCGGGCAGTACGCCGCAAGGTCTCGGGCAGCTCGCTGGCCTCGGCTTCGCGGGCGCTCATCGGCACCAAGCGGGCATAATCAGCACGATAGCGGCGCTGTTTGTAATCCCATTCCGGCCATAAAATGCCCGCGCCCAGCGCTTGTTCGTCGCTGGATTCAGGCGGTAAATCCAGGTCAAAACGCAGCGCCGCCGCCACCGTTTGGCGATCCTGGCTGACGCTGATTTTATCCATGTCTTCCAGCGCATTTTGGGCGTTACTGAGATTGTCTTCATCGTCGCTACACCGATCTAAATTGACATATTCGGCACGGGTAAACAGGCTTTCCAAACGAAAAGCCAGCAGACCCTTGTTGCCATCGGGCGTGTCTACCCGTTCAGCGGCGCGGCGTTTGGGATTTTTCGCGGTGGCGGTTTTCTTGGCAGTGGGCGGGCGTTGTTGTGCTGAGTCGGTTTGGGGTTGGCGCGGCTGGGCGGCGGGAGGACGGGGCGGCGCGGGATGCAGCCACAGCAACACCGGTTGTGGGGGACGCTGGGCCGAGACCAGCGCGGTGACGCTGCCAGGTTGTTGCAGCGCTTGTTGAATCGCGAGTTCTTGCGCGGCCTCAGCAGCAGGCAAGCGCGCTGGCTGAGGTCGCAACGGCAAATAAGCCGCGATCAGCCGTTGATAACGCGCTTGTAAACCGGGCAATCTCTCCAGCACCCGCTGGGTTTGTTGTTGACTGGCGACGCACCAGTGACTGCCGTCGGTTTCCGCCAGGGTAGGCTCAGTTTCAGCGGCGGCGAGGGCCGCCAGCCACAAATACAGATCGCGGTTGAGGCTACGTTCGGGAAAACAGGCCAGGCGTGCTGGCAGGCGCAGCGTATTCGCATCGCGCCAAGCCAATTCGACTTTTTCCGCACTGCCCGCCACGCGCTGTAACCAACTGCGGCGTGCGCCGTGGATAGTGGCGTCTGCCGCTTCAACACGCAAGCCGCCGTCGCCACCGAGGGCGCGAAACATCACGCCGACCAGATTTTGCACTTGGCTGAGTTCCACCGCCGCCTGTGCATACTGGCTGTCTGCCACACCCGTGATCAGACGGTGCCAGAGTTGGCCCACATATTCTTCCATTTTGGCGCTCCCGCACTCGCTGTCGTTTTAATCCTTGCTCGGTCTTTACTCTGCGCACTTTGCGCCTTTGCGGTGATTTACTTGGGGAGGAGCGACGCTGACCTTTTCTAAATCCTTGACCCAAACCAATAAACTGCCTTGTGGATTATTTTGCTGCACGGTTTCACAAGCGCTCAGACAGCGGGCACATTGGGTGCAGGTGAAAATTTTCTGCCGTCCCCCGCGTGGCTGTAAACGCATCGGGCAGGCGTGATCGCAGGCGGCCTGACAAGTGATGCAAGCGGCGACGCGGCTTTTATCGAAACCAATCCGTAGCGCTCGCCGATTACCCATCCAGGCCAGACTTTGCGCCAAGCCCACCGCGCAACCAAAGCGGCAAAACAGGTGTCTAGCCACACTGAATTCCAGCACCAATAAAGTGGTGGCCACGCCGATAAACAGCGCTTCATTGCGAGTCAGCGTACCCGTGAACAGATGCCGATAGACTTGAGCGGGTGGCAATAAATAAGTCAGCAAAGTCACCGCCCACAGCAGCGCAAATCCCAGTGCCGCCAACGCCAACACGCCCCACCAGCGGCGCTGCGGGCGAATTTCCCGACCATCGGGTAAGCGCGTGGGCAACGGTTTTTTGTCCCACACACTGGGTTTACCGCTGGCACGACGCATCAGCGCGTTGAGCAGTTCCACCACCGAATAATGCGGACACAGCCAACCGCAGTACAAACGGCCATAACGCCAAGCCACCCACAACACTAGGACAGCCACTGTCAATACCGGCAAAATGGCCCGCCAGAACAGTTGCCAACTCAGCAGCAACGGACTCATCTGCGCAGTGAGTTCCAAACGCCAGGGATAGCCAAACAGGATGAAATGCCCTTGAGTCAAATCGAGGCGAAACCAGTCCAGCAGCGGGGTCAGCACAAACAGTGCGAAAAACGCGCTACGCCAGTAAAAACGCTGCCATTGTCTGGACACTTTATTCCCCGCAGTGGCTGATGCCGATGAAGGGGTAGTGAAAGCGCTGTCCACTCATCGCCTTGGACAGCGCCACGATGCCGAGCAGCACCAAGCTACTGTGAATAATCGTGAAGTACAGCACCAACACCAGCCAGGTGTTGGCCGCCTGATAACCGCCGATCATCAGGATCAGCGCATTGACCAGAATAATCAGTAAACCCGCCCAGACGCTGGCAGACAGCGCTTCCAGCAAATGACACAACGCCCAAGGCGACACCCGCTCTCGGTATCGCCAATACAGGCCGAGCAGCGCGAAAAAAGCCAAGCCCGGTAACAGCAGCAAATTGCTCAAATACAGCGCTTGGGCGGTGACTGCCAGCGCTTGATCGGTGGCTGGCGTCACTGGCTGCCTAGACATGGTGTCTCTCCTGACGGTCAAACCGCATCAACGTCCAAAGCTGGCCTGCACCACTTCCATCAGCGCTTCCAGAGTTTCGTCGTCGTCGCTCAAGGGTTCAACCAGCGCGGCGCGGCAAGCGGCCACCGGGTCAAAGCCGTTTTTTATCAAGGTGGCGGCATACACCAACAAACGGGTAGAAGCCGCTTCTTCCACATCGTGATCTTTCAGGGCGCGCAAGGCATGAGCGAGGTTCACCAAGCGTTCGCTGGCCGCTGCGGTGATGCCGGTTTCGCCACACAAAATCTCGCGTTCTGCGGCGGCTCCCGGATAGGTAAAACGCAACGCCAGAAAACGTTGGCGAGTGCTGGGTTTCATGTTTTTCAGTAAATTCTGATAACCGGGATTGTAAGACACCACCAGCATAAAAGTCGGCGGAGCCTGGAGCATCTCGCCGGTGCGTTCCAAAGGCAAAATCCGGCGATCATCGGTGAGCGGATGCAGCACCACCGTGGTGTCTTTGCGTGCTTCCACCACTTCATCCAGATAACAAATCGCACCCTCGCGCACCGCCCGGGTCAGCGGGCCGTCGCTCCAATAGGTTTTGCCATCGCCAATTAAAAAGCGTCCGACCAAATCCGAGGCGGTTAAATCATCATGGCAAGCCACGGTATAAAGCGGGCGTCCTAATTTCGCCGCCATATAGCTGACAAAACGGGTTTTACCACAACCGGTTGGGCCTTTAATCAACAAAGGCAATTGGTGTTGATACGCATAACTAAACAAATCGACTTCATTACCAATTTGTTTGTAAAAAGGCAGTTCAGAGTTCTCGTTCATAGGCTATTCAGTCCCCAGTGATAGGCCAGTGCAATTCCTGTCATCACGCAGCCTAACCAAGCAGAGATTAATAGCCGCCAATGCCAGGAAACCACCTTAAGCCCCATAAAATAATCAGCGACCAATTGGCCCTTAATGAAGGTCAACGCGAGGATGATCCAAACAATTTGCTCACCACCTAAGTTAAAATAACCAGTGCTGAAAGTCGCCCCGGTCAATCCTAATAAGAGCAACCAAATCCCCGTGATTTTTGTCATGCGTTTCATCAATGAATCACATAAACCAATGGAAATAACACAATCCAGACTAAATCCACCATATGCCAATAAGCAGCACCGGTTTCAACGCCGGTGTATTGGCGGGCACTGTAAGCGCCTTGCGTGGACTTAAACCACACCGCAGCCAGTATCACCATGCCTAACAGGACGTGCATAAAATGAAAAAAGGTTAATGACAAATAAAACATGTAAAAAGTATTGGTGCTTAAGCTAATGCCTTCAGACAATTTTTGATAAAATTCCAGCAGCTTTATCGCACAAAATAAGCCACCCAGTAATAAAGTCATTTTTAACCAAAAGCCGCAGGCTGATACTTGATCGCGTTTAATGGCCTGGACGGCGTTGACCACCGCATAACTCCCGGTGATTAACAACAGCGTATTCACTGCCCCAAATTCTCGCACTAAGCTGGCTTGACTGAGATTAAAGAGTTCAACTTGTTGGCTGCGGGCAAACGCATAAGCCATGAAAAAAATGCCAAACACCAGTAATTCTGCAACAATAAAAATCCAGATGGCTAAGTCACCCGGTAATGCCTCAGCGGGGTGATGTTTCATAAAACATCCAGTGGGCTTGATTTCTTGTTTGAAAAAGCCAGAGAAAGACCTGACAGGTTTTCCATTCGACTACCCTTCGACTACGCTCAGGGAACCGTACTCCTTTTAAACCTGTCAGGTCTGTTCCTAGTTAAGCAGTGTTGGCTTCAGCCGTGGTGGCTTTCTCTTTGATAAAGAAACTCACCACGTATAAAATTAAGCCGATGAAGAACACCAAGCCTGCCAATTCACGCATCCAATAAAACAAGGCGATTTTATCCTGCGCTTCCATGAAAGAAATGGGGGTGGCGGTATAGCGTTGCAAGTACACTTGTAAGATACCGGCCCCGGTTAAAAACAGGGTGATGAACACCATCGAAACCGTCATCAACCAGAAAGACCACATTTCCATGACTTGAGAACGCTCATTATTAATGGCACCTTTGCCGCGTAATAAGGGCATGGCGTAAGAAATAATCGTCAACACAATCATCGCATACGCACCATAAAAGGCCATGTGACCATGCGCGGCGGTAATCTGGGTGCCGTGGGTGTAATAGTTGACAGGCGCTAAGGTGTGTAAAAAGCCCCACACGCCTGCCCCTAGAAATGCCATCACAGCGGTGCCCAAAGCCCACAGCGTGGCGGCTTTATTTGGGTGTTGACGACGACGACGATTGACCATATTGAAGGCAAATAAAGTCATCATGAAGAAAGGAATCGGCTCCATAGCAGAGAAAATAGAACCCCACCATTGCCAATAACTGGGCGTGCCAATCCAATAATAATGGTGTCCCGTACCGATAATCCCGGTGATTAACACCATCGCGATAATCACATATAACCATTTTTCAATGACTTCACGATCCACGCCGGTGACTTTAATCAACACAAAAGCCAGAATAGACCCTAAAATTAATTCCCACACCCCTTCTACCCACAAATGCACGACCCACCACCAGTAGTATTTGTCTAATACCAGATTGGAAGGGTTATAGAAAGCAAACAGGAAAAATACCGCCAGACCGATTAAACCGGTGATTAACACCAGATTGACCACGGTTTTGCGGCCTTTGAGAATCGTCATACCGATGTTATATACAAAGCCCAAAGCCACTACCACAATACCCAGTTTGGTGATGGTGGGTTGTTCGAGAAATTCGCGTCCCATGGTCGGCCAGAGTTCATTGCCGGTTAATTTTGCTAAGTCGGCATAACTGAGCAAGATGTAACCCAGTACAGTTAAGGCACCGGCGACCAGAAATACCCAAAATAGCAATTTAGCCAGTAAAGGGCTTTCTAGTTCACGTTCGGCCTCTTCAGGCACCAAATAATAAGCCGCGCCCATAAAACCAAATAATAACCAAACGATGAGTAAATTGGTGTGTACCATGCGAGCGGCATTGAAGGGCAAATAGGGGAATAAGAAATCCCCGATGACATATTGCAGACCCATAATCAGGCCAAACAAGATTTGTCCAATAAAAAGTCCTATCGCTGCAATAAAATACAGCTTAGCGACTTGTTGTGATTCATATTGCATAGTGTCTATTCTCCTCGATTAGCCTGAAGCTCAGCCTTCAATATTCGGTGGCCAGTTCTGGGTGTTGATTTCTGAGCTGTATTTCAGAAATTCGACCATCTCATCCAGTTCTTTATCCGTCATATTAAACTGGGGCATTTGCCGACGCCCTGGTACACCGGTAGGTTGGAGTTTAATCCACGCTTTAATAAAGTCACCGCCGCGCCGGGTATAGACATTTCCCAGTTCTGGGGCGTAATAAGCACCTTCACCCAACAGCGTATGACAACCAATACAATTGTGGTTTTCCCAAAGGGCTTTTCCGGCAATCACGGCGGGGGTGAGATTGGCGCGGTTATCTGATTTAGGCAGAGTCCGCGTGGTGTCAAATGTAAGAACCAAGAATAGGAGGAAGAAAAAAGCAGCTCCCCCATAATAAATATTCCTGGCCATGGACTTGGTAAAAACTTCACTCATGGCGCTCTCCTCTGACGTGTATTAAAAGATGTAGCGTCTGTAGTATGCAGCGCCGCCAGACTAGCCGCCTTGATGTAGATCAGGCGCAATTTGAGATGGGTCAAATCAGCCCGCACCCGACTGTGGCATAGTGCCTCATCGATTCTTGAGACAGAGGGGAGAGGAAAGGCGATGAAGCACAAGGGATGGGTAAACATAGGCTTGGCGTGGTGGCTGGCGGCGGGCATCGCCCAGGCCGCCACAAACACCCCGGCAGCCTTGTATCAACAACAGTGCGCGGCCTGTCACGGCCCAACGCGCTTAGGTGGCACTGGCCCCGCTTTGATTCCCGAGAGCTTAGCGCGGCTGCGCAAACCAGCCGCCCAACAGGTGATCCAGGCAGGACGGCCTGCCACGCAAATGGCAGGGTTTGGCGGCAAATTGTCGGAGGCCCAAATCACCGGGCTGCTCGAATATATTTACAGCCCACTCGCCACGCCGCCGGTGTTTGAAACCGCGCAAATCAAGGCCAGCCAACTGCGTTATCACGATCCTAAGCAGTTGTCAGCCAAGCCATTGTTCAGCGCCGATCCGCAAAACCTGTTTGTCGTGGTGGAAAGCGGCGATCACCATGCCAGCATCCTAGACGGCGATCAGTTCACCGTGTTGACGCGCTTTCCGACGCGATTTGCCGTACACGGTGGGCCGAAGTTTTCACCCGACGGGCGCTTTGTGTATTTTGTCTCGCGTGATGGCTGGATTAGCCAATATGATTTGTTTAATTTCAAACTGATAGCCGAAATTCGCGTGGGCATTAATAGCCGCAATCTGGCGATGTCTGACGATGGTCGGGTGCTGGCCGTGGCCAATTATTTGCCCCATACCCTGGTGTTATTGGCAGCAGAGGGCTTAGATTTGTTGCGAGTCGTGCCCCTCACCGACCGCTCCCTGAGCGGAGCCGAAGGGAAAGAGTCCGAAGAAGGACAACGCAGTTCACGCGCCAGCGCGGTATACACCGCCCCGCCCCGCCACAGCTTTGTGCTTGCCTTAAAAGACCTGCCAGCAGTGTGGGAAATTGCCTACGACTCCCCGGATTTTCCAATCCGCCGCCTCCAATTAACCGAGGTCTTGGATGATTTCTTTTTTAATCAGGACTATACAGCACTCATCGGCGCAGCGCGTGGGGGGCAGCAAGGACAGGTGATCAACTTAGTGACGGGGCAAAAAATCGCCGATTTGGATTTGCCGGGGATGCCACATTTGGGTTCTGGGATTACCTGGGAACAAGACGGACAAGCGTTACTGGCCACGCCGCATTTAGAACAGGGCGTGGTCAGCATCATTAATATGGATAATTGGCAAGTGCTTAAACGCATTGAAACGCTGGGGCCGGGTTTTTTTATGCGTAGCCACGATAACAGCCCCTATATTTGGGTCGATGTGTTTTTTGGTAAAAATAAAGACGTGATGCATTTGATTGATAAAAAGACGCTGACCCTCGTCAAAACCCTGCGCCCAGTACCGGGTAAAACCGCTGCTCATATTGAATTTGATCGCTATGGACGTTATGCACTGTTGAGCATTTGGGAACAAGAGGGGGCAGTGATTGTGTATGACGCCAAAACCCTCCAGGAAATAAAACGCCTACCCATGAGCAAACCTTCCGGTAAATATAATGTCTATAACAAAACCCATTATGTGCGGGGTACCAGTCATTAACGCATAAAAAAACCGGTTTCTGTCTCAATTCAGTACCAAAAAAAAGACCTGCCAGGTTTTGAAAACCTGGCAGGTCTTTTTAATAACCTGGATTAATTAGCCTTCACCACCCCCACTGGCCATGAGCTGTACACCACGGTGTTATCCGGTAACACATAACCGGTGTAAATCCAGCCATCCGTTGGCAGACTCGGTATGCTTAAGCTAAAGCGTATCGGGCGCACCGTGTCAAAGCTCAGATAAGCCGTGACATCCTGGTACATCTGCTCGAAACTGGGATTCCAGTTTTTCCACTGATACTGGGCATTGAGCAGGTAAAGCTGGCTATCGTCACCCAACAACAAGATGAAGTGCTTGGCGGCGACTTTGGCATCCAGATGGGCTTGTAAGGGCATGATGTGACCTTGCAATTGGTTTGGCAGGCCGTTGTCACCCTGTTTCACCTGTATCCCAATCCGCGCACTGTTGTGTTGGTAGAGGGCTTCGCCAGGTTCTGCGAGTGTGGCTAAGGGTAAACCGATACGGATTGCTATCGGGCTACTGCCAAAGCTCAAAGTGCCGTCTTGCAGGGCGTAGGCGCTGTAGAGAATGTAGTCGCCTATCGGCAAGGACAGCGGCAGGTCATAACCTAAGGCACTGCCGAGCTGACCTATTTGCTTAAAGCTCGGCAACTGGCTGTAGAGGTCAGTGAGCGAGACGCCCAGCACTTGCCAGTGTTGCCCATCAAAGAAGCGTACCGGCGCACCATCGCGGCTGAAGGCTATCGCCAGGACTTTGACTGCGGTCTGGCCTTGGTGATTTTCTGAGACCTTGCTGCGTACATGCAGGGCTAGATTGTCAGGCGTAGTCATGAAACCCAAGGGGTCAAGACATAAGCCTTCACCGTGGTCTGAGCAATAATCCGCAGGCCGTTGTGGTAGCTGCTGATTGCGTGTGACCCAAGCGGCTAGGCACGGATTGACTAAGCTCGGTTGTTGCACTTGGCCTAGATTAATCGCTTGCATGTCGGCACAGAGTACCCCGGCTGGTGCAAAGGTGTTGGGGTCAACTCCGTTAGTCAGTTCTTCTGCGTCGTTGACTCCATCCTGGTCGGTGTCGAGGTCTAGCGGGGTTTGGCTGAAGCTTGCAACGCATTCGGTGTCTGCATTCAGGTTAAAACCGGTGCCACAAGCTGGGTTATTCCAACTGGTGAACTGGTAGCCGTTGGCGGGGGTGGCGCTTAAACCTGCGATTTGGCTGCCCACCGCTAGGCTTTCTGTGCAATCGGTGCCGCAGTTTATGCCTGTGCCACTCACACTGCCTTGACCAACGAGGCGTACCGTCAAGGTTGCCGTCGTCACTGGCTGTGGGCTGTCGGTGAAGGTTGCCACGCATTCGGTGTGGCCGGTGAGAGTAAAGCCGCTGCCGCAGGCGGGGTTATTCCAGTGTGCGAACTGGTAGCCGCTGGCGGGGGTGGCGCTCAGGCCGGGGATTTGTGTGCCGACGTTGACCGTTTCCGCACAATCTGCACCGCAAGCTATCCCTAGTCCGCTCACACTGCCTTGGCCGACGAGACGTACCGTCAAGGTTGCCGTCGTCACTGGTGTCGGCGGCGTGTTGTCGGTGAAGGTCGCTATGCAGGCAGTGTCGGCGTTCAGGGTTAAGCCGGTGCCGCAAGCGGGGTTATTCCAGCCGCTAAACACCTGTCCGGTGGCTGGGGTGGCGCTCAGGCCGGGGAGTTGCGTGCCGATGGGCAGGGCTTCTGTGCAATCCGTGCCACAGTTGATGCCTTGTCCAGTGATATTGCCCAAACCCGTGTAGCTGACGTTTAGACTCACGCTGACTGGCGGTAGAATCTCTACGATGCCTTGCAGGGTGAAATTAAACGGGTTTTCGTTGCCGTCGTTGTTAGTCACCGAGAACTGACCGCTGAGCGTTGCCGCTTGCGTGGCATCCAGGTTCAAAGTGAACTGAACGCTCTTGCCCGCTGCGATGCTGGTGGGGAAGTTTACCACGCTAAAACCCGTCGACAAGGTTGGCGTCCCCAGGGTTAAAGTAGCTCGACCAGTGTTTTTAAGCGTCAAAGTTTTGACCACTGGCGTACCCACTGGCGTCTTGCCAAAATCCAGCTTGCCGCTGTTGTCGGGAATATCCGTGGTGTTATCTAACAGTTGGATTTCTGGGTAGTAATACACCGGAGGGGGTGGCGGCACGGACGACCTGGTAGGGTCAAGCGGGAAAGCGTCGCTGCTGTCGTTCACGCTGTCGCCATCTGTGTCGGAAAGGCCCGGATTCGTGCCCCGCGCTTGTTCAGTCTGATTGCTCAGGCCGTCGCCGTCGCTGTCTTCGGCGTTGTCGGCGATTCCATCACCGTCACTGTCTCCCAGTAGCAGATTAGTGCCTGCTTGCTGTTCGGTCAGGTTGTTCACGCCGTCGCCGTCACTGTCTTCGCTGGCGTCACTTGTGCCATCGCTGTCGCTGTCATCCAGCAATGGATCAGTTCCAACCAGGGCTTCGTTGGCGTCGCTGAGGCCGTCGCCGTCGTCGTCGGTATCCGCATTATTGCCCGTGCCGTCGTTGTCGGTATCTACGGATTCCGTGGCATCCAGCGGAAGAGCGTCGCTGGTATCCAACACGCTGTCGTTATCGTCGTCGGTATCGGCGTTGTTGCCCGTGCCGTCGCTGTCAGTGTCAACCGATTCATTGGGGTCAAGCGGGAAAGCGTCGCTGGTATCCAACACGCTGTCGTTATCGTCGTCGGTATCGGCGTTGTTGCCCGTGCCATCGCTGTCAGTGTCAACCGATTCATTGGGGTCGAGCGGGAAAGCGTCGCTGGTATCCAACACGCTGTCGCCGTCGTCGTCGGTATCAGCATTATTGCCCGTGCCGTCATTGTCGGTATCCACAGATTCCGAGGGATTCAGTGGGAGAGCGTCGTTGGCATCGTTCACGCCGTCGCTATCCGTATCGGCAAGGCTCGGATTAGTGCCTTTCGTCTGCTCGGCAAGATTGTTCACGCCATCGCTGTCGCTGTCTTCGCTGGCGTCACTTGTGCCATTGTTGTTGCTGTCAGTTAGCAATGGATTAGTTCCAACCAAGGCTTCGTTGGCATCGCTGAGGCCGTCGCCGTCGTCGTCGGTATCCGCATTATTGCCCGTGCCGTCATTGTCGGTATCCACAGATTCTGTGACATCCAGCGGGAAAGCGTCGCTGGCATCCAATACGCTGTCATTGTCGTCATCGGTATCCGCATTATTGCCCGTGCCGTCGCTGTCGGTATCTACAGATTCCGAGGCATTCAGCGGGAAAGCGTCGCTGGTATCCAACACACTGTCGTTATCGTCGTCGGTATCAGCATTATTGCCCGTGCCGTCGTTATCGGTATCCACAGATTCTGAAGCATTCAGCGGGAAGGCGTCGCTGGTATCCAACACGCCGTCATTGTCGTCGTCGGTATCGGCATTGTTGCCCGTGCCGTCATTGTCGGTATCCACAGATTCCGTGGCATTCAGCGGGAAAGCGTCGCTAGTATCCAACACGCCGTCATTGTCGTCGTCGGTGTCGATACTGTTCGTTACCCCATCACTATCCGTATCGGGGTCTGTTCCCGTCCCTTGAATCGCAAAGTTGTACGGATTCTCGTTGCTGTCGTTGTTGGTCAGTGAAATCGTAGCCGAACGAGTGCCGATGGCGCTGGGACTGAATCGCACGGTGAAGGTGGTGTTGCCGCTCACCGCGACGGAGGCCGTTGGCGCGGTGGTCACGGTGAAATCCGCCGCGTTTGCGCCGCCTACCAATACCGGCAAGGTCAGGTTGAGTGCGCCGGAACCGATGTTTTGTACGGTGTAGGTGCGGTCGACCGTGCCAGTCGTCACTTCCGTGCTGTCAAAATCGGTGTGGTCGGTGGTGCTGGGTGTGGCATCGCCGTCGGTGATGCTCACCCCGTTGCCCTGAAGATTGATTTCCGGGGTGGCGGTGCCAGTGGCCGTAATCTCATAGACGAACATACCCTCGTCAGTGTCGGCGTTGGATATTCTTACCTGGCAGGTATCTGTGCCCGCATCTGAGGGGGAGTACTGTACCGTGAAGGTGGTAGTGCCGCCCAGCGCCGCGACCGGAGTAGATGCCTGCGCTGTTACGCTGAATTCGGAACCACATGTAGATAAAGGGACGTAATTTGGCGCGGTGCCGTACAGGCTTAATGGTTCCGAGCCGTAGTTATGCACGGTGTAAGTCCTGCTGACAGGTGCCCCTCCTGCAACCGTACCGAAATCGGTGTGGTCAGTTGTGCTGGGTGTGAGGTCGGCATCAAATATCTGTTTTCCGTTTCCCGAAACAGCAATTTCGACCCCCACCGGTGGGGAATACCCCACCACGGTCATGTCGTTTCCTATAGACGTTACCGTGCATCTAATATAGTCGGATGCGCCACCTGCGCCAGACGTTGTGTTTCTGACAAAGATATTTTCCCCAGCTGAGAGATTCCCATTGATCTCGTTACCGCTATATACACACATTCGGTCGGTCACGCTAGAACATACACCTACGCCCCCCCCGATGAGGCCCTGCCATACCCCAGTCCAATCGTTCCATGTGCCGACCACGGGCTGCTGAGCATCATTGGTGTTACATCCGCAAGAGCCTTTGGTCGTTGGATAAGCAATGCAGTAATCAGCGCTGGTAGTTTGAGACGCAAATAACAAGATGGGCACTGCTGCCCACACGGGCCACCTTGCTTGCTTGCTTGAAAAAAATCTGACTTTATTGGAAAAGTCAAGCCAACGGTAGAGTAAACCGAAGCTGCGAGAGTCACCCCCTGCGGCATTGCAGGTTGATGGCACAGGCTCGTCAGCCCGACTTGCCAGGCTAGACGTTCGTAAAGCCGCCGCCGGGGCGCGGACGGCCCGGAATAGGGCGTGTAGCCCTATAAAAAGCGCGTTCATGTAGACCTCCATTTCACATCATGGAAAAACCTCTGATTCCGGGGAAGAAATCCCACTCCCCAGAACGGGAGTGATTATTGACAGTCTAGGAATCACTGTCTGTACGCTGGGATACATAAGCCCACAAGCCAACGTATAGAAAGCGCAAAGCGCGATTTTCTAGCACAAAGGCAGGCTTTGCCCTTGCTTGGCCGAAAATTTCCGATAGATGGGGGTTATGGGGCTTGCTTGGCGGTGGCGCGAGATGGGATCGGGGGCGGGTAAACTAGCCGTGTAGCCGTGTAGGATGGACAACTTCTTTTTGTTGCCCACCCATTTCGATGCCCCAATGGTGGGCAGATACTTCGACAGGGCTTCAGCACAAGCCAAAAACACGTTTTGCCCATCCTACGAAACTAAACCTGCCAGGTTTTTAAAACCTGGCAGGTTTTTATTGGTTGTAAATTGCTATGTAACTACATCTGCATAGGATGGGCAATCTCTTTTCATTGCCTGCCCCATTTCAATACCCCAATGGTGGGCAAAACAAAAACACGTTTTTTATCGTAGCAACGCGCTGCCTAGTGTTTCTCCTTTTACTTCTACACATCCTGAAAATTCTCAAATCCACTCAATCCTGATTTAGAGAGCAAATTGTCATATTTTCTGGCAAGTAGGAACAAGAAACACGCTGTGCTATGCTTAATCAACCAACCAAACTCGATTGGAGACCCGCATGACCGCCCCCCAAGACCCCGCACCAACCCTGTCAGACGTTTGGCGCTTGTTTCGCGAAACCGACAGGAGATTTCAGCCGGGTAGGGTGGACAACATCCTTTCGTTGCCCACCATTTCGTGCCACATTCATGGTGGGCAAATGCTTCGACACGCTCAGCACAAGCCAAAAAAACGTTTTGCCCACCCTACCGGACTGCCCGCATTGGCCAATGCCGCTGCACCGCCGCGTGTGATGCTGGACACGGTGGGAAAGTCATCATCCGTGATGGTGATGTTTTGTGGCGAATTACTATGATTTAGCCCAAGCCGGGCGCTTTGAAACACTTTTTGGCAATTTGAAAATCGGCGCAAATCCTACACCTTTGCATAATCGCTATTTTGTGATGACGTGGGATTTTTTGGTAGTATATGGCTAGATTATACCTTTCGTATGGGTTGTAAACGTCAAAACCCGTATGGACAGGCGTTTTAGTGTAATTAAACGATATAATACGGCTATATAATCATTTATTACAAGAATTATTGGATTTTCTTGCGTAATGCCAGTAATAGAGACTTTTCAGGTTTCCTCTTATCTTATAAAACACAGCAAGCTCAACCGCACCGCCAGTCTTCGCAGGATTGGCAGTGCTTTACTCAGGAACTCCTGCTTTTGACTTCCACTCTCATTAAACGCCGTCTAGTGTCCGTTGCCGGTGATTTTTCAGCCGATTGGCATCCGGTGTTGCAACGGGTGTTAGCGGCTCGGGCGGTTGGCTCGGCGGCGGAATTGGATTATCGGCTGCATTATTTAGCGCCTTTTCAAACCTTGCGCGGCATGGAGGCGGCGGTGGCGTTGTTGGTGACGGCTTTACAGCAAGCTTGGCCTATCGTCATCGTGGCGGATTTTGATGCCGATGGGGCCACCAGTTGTGCGGTGGCGGTGCGCGCCTTGCGTTTGCTGGGGGCGGGGCGTTTGGCGTATGTGGTGCCGGATCGGATTAAACACGGCTATGGTTTAACCCCGGCTATCGTCGAGATTGCGGCGCAGTTTAAGCCTAAGCTGTTGATTACTGTGGATAATGGGATTTCCAGTTTGGCGGGCGTGGCGGCGGCTAAGGCGCTGGGGATGCGGGTGTTGGTGACGGATCACCATTTGCCGGGGGCGCAGTTGCCGGAAGCGGATGCTATTGTCAATCCCAATCAACCCGGTGATGCGTTTGTCAGTAAAAATCTGGCCGGGGTTGGGGTGATTTTTTATGTGATGTTGGCCTTGCGCGCCCAGTTGCGGGGGCTGGGTTGGTTTGCCTCGCGTCCTGAACCCAATCTGGCGCAGTTGTTGGATTTAGTCGCGTTGGGCACGGTGGCGGACGTGGTGCCTTTGGATTACAACAACCGAATTTTAGTCGCGCAAGGCTTGGCGCGGATTCGCGAAGGCCATTGCTGTGCGGGGATCAGTGCGTTGGTGGCGGTGGCGGGGCGTGAACAAAACCGCTTGGTGGCCTCGGATTTGGCGTTTCAATTAGGGCCGCGCCTGAATGCGGCGGGGCGCATGGATAACATGGCCTATGGGATTGATTGTTTGCTTAACGATGATCCAGAATCCGCCAACGAGCAAGCGCGTCAACTGCAAGTATTTAATCAAGAACGCAAAGTGGTGGAAGCCGAGATGCAGGCCGATGCGCTAGATTTATTGGCGAGTTTGGCCTTGGGCGATGAAAGCCGTTTGCCATTTGGCCTGTGTTTGTATGAAGAATATTGGCATCCCGGCGTGGTGGGGATTTTGGCGTCGCGGATTAAGGACAAGTATCACCGACCGGTGATTGTGTTTGCGGGCAATCCCGAACAGCCCGGCGAAATCAAAGGCTCGGCGCGTTCAGTGCCAGGCGTACATATTCGCGATGTGTTGGACACTATCGCCGCGCAACAGCCGCAGTTGCTGACTCGCTTCGGCGGTCATGCGATGGCGGCGGGTTTGACGCTGCCTTATGCGCAATTGGAGCCGTTTAAGCAGGCGTTCGATGCGCAAGTGCGCCGTTATTTGGATGCTGATGCTTTGCAAGGGGTGCTGTGTAGCGATGGCTGTCTGGCCCCGACGGATTTTAATTTGGAGCTGGCGGAACAACTGCGCAGCCTCACGCCGTGGGGCCAGGGTTTTCCAGAACCTTTGTTCGATGGTCAATTTAAGTTGGTTCAGCAGCGCCCAGTCGGTGAACGCCATCTGAAACTGTGGCTGACCCCCGTCACTCAGAACGAGGCGCCGGTAGGCGTTCCGGCGGGGACACCGATAGAAACCATTTGGTTCAATGTGCCACCCGATGTCTTGCCGCTGACCACGCCTTATTTGCATTTGGCCTATCGGCTGGCGGTGAATGTGTATCGGGGTTTTAGCAGCGTGCAGTTAATCGCCGAGCATGTGCAGCCTTTATTGCAACAGCCGTCGGATTTTGCGGCTTAACCAGTGAAATAACAGGCCGCGTAGCAGATAACGAAACAAGACTCCGCCGATGCCGCCCAGCACCACAAACCACAGTAAATTCACCAGGAATGGCGGCATACTGTACACGTCGAAGAGCATTTGATTGAGCGTGTGCGCGAGCGGGTATTGCTCGTCCAGCAACGCAGCGCCCAGCAGTCCCGCCCCGCCGCCTACCACAGTCAAACCGTGTTGTGTCGCCTGCTGCACCTGTTGCAGGTCAGTGACCAAGGCGGTGATTTTGGCAAAATGCAGCGGTGCTTGCTGTTGAATCAGCGCCAGCCAAGCCGGATCACGGCCTAACAGGTTGGGATCGGGCACCAGATTGACGATCTGCCCACCAGGGTGAAGGCTGCTCTGAAACCGGCCTTGATAGGTTTTATCGCCCGCGCTGGGGGTATAGCTAAACACCGTTTCCACGGTCAGGCCGCCTTCCACAATCAGCCGATGCAACGCTTGCCAAGTGCGGGTTGGCAGAATCAGAAAGGCGTACAGGGCGCGTACAGGGCGCAACAAACGTTCAAACATAAGCGTCAGTGCGCGGCGGGTAACGCGGCTAAACGGGCCGCTAATGCGTGTAATTTCAAGTCTTCCCAGCCTTGTTGTTGCAGCCAAGCCAGCACCGGACGGGCACGCTCGGGTTCACCCACGGCCAGAGCGGCTTCCAAATACCAACGCGCCACTTCGGGTTCTTTGCGTTGTGTCCACAGACTTTCCAACTGACGCAAAGCAGGGGCGGCTTGCTGCTGAATTTGTAATAAAAACCGCGCTTCTTCATCCAACAGGCTGCGATCACCTTGTGCCAGGGCGTGTTGATAGGCGGCGACGAGACGGGGGCGCAAGGCATTGACACACTCGGCTTGCGCCAAAGCCTGACAGGCCAAGGCGCGCCGCAGCAAGAAACGCGGTTCTGGGTTGTCGGCGGGCAACTGTTCGAGTACGGCGGCAGCTTCCTGTTGTTCCAGCAAAAAATCGGCATAACGCGCCAGCACCGTCAGGTCTTGGCGTTTGGTACTGAAAGCCCGCGCAAAATGATGCCGCGCCAGCTCGGTGTGGCCCAGCCGTTGACTCAGCATCGCCAATTCCAGCGCGATGCCTTGATAAGCCGCCGGGCCGTCGCCTTGGGCCTCAAAAATCGCCTGGTCTAATAACTGATAGGCGGCTTGCGCTTGGCCTTCACGGCCCAACAAACTCCCCAAACACAGGGTAGCCAGTGATTTATAGCCTAGGCGTTGCACGGTCAAACAATGCGGACGCGCCGCAGCGTAGTCGCCAGCAATCCGCGACAACAGAGCAAGACCGACATGGGCTTGCGCTTGCACCGGACGCGCTGGGCTTGCTAGCACTTGCTCAAAATCCCGGCGGGCAGCCGGATAATCGGCCAATTTTTGCCCGATTAAGCCGCGCAGCAATTGCAATTCAGCGGGTAACTGGGCGGCGGTTGAGTCAGGCGGTAACAATTGCCGCGCTGCATACAAGGGCGCAGAATTCATCTCGGTTTGCGCTTGGTTTAAGTGAGCTTTTAGCTGTTGAATCAATGACTCAGTGTCGGCTGTGGACGCGGGTGCGGCGGCGATGAACGCGGCATAGCTCAAGCCACAGCACAACCACAACCAGCGCTGGGCGATCAAGTAAGTGCGGATTTTACGCATGGGATAAGATTCTCTTTAGCGGCTTAACCAGCGCATAACATACAGGATTTTCAGACCCAGGTGTAAGTAGCCCGCTTTTGTCTGTTTTGCCCCACTTTGCAATATAAACAGGATTTATTTTGTCCTGTGCGTTGTTCTTTGCCATTAAGCAAAACTATTCCGGTAAAGTGTGAGAGACGGGTAACTAGAATCCAGATAGTTTCTTGAAAACTGGCTTATAACTAGAGAGTTAAGGTATGCTGTCAGCCGTTTTACAAGAGTAACTGTTTGTAACTGTATTAAATCTTAATCAGACATCAACCCGGACGCCCACCCTCATGAAGCTTGTTTTTTGGATCGCTGTCTTCGCGACGCTGCTGGCCGTGCAAGCCCAGGCTATCGATTTACAACCAGGTGACGTACGCGCTCCTAAACCTGGACTGAACAGCGTGCAGTTGTTCTATCAATACAGCGAGCGGGGTACCCGTTATCTACACGGTGTCGCGCAAGCAGGCGATTCGCAAATCCAGGTAGCGCAGGCTCAAATGCGGCTGGGCCGCTCTTTCAGTGTCGCTGATTTCCCTGCGTTTACTTATCTACAAACGGCGGTTGGTTACGTCCATCCAGGCGGCACATTGGCGCAGCTTGAAGGCGACAGCGGCACGACTGACACCGTACTGGCGCAGGCATTGTGGCCTTATGCCAATTTAGAGACTCAGACCTATTTTGGTGTGGCAGCCTATCTGATCGTGCCGACGGGCAGCTATAGCACAGCACGCCGTTTTAACCTGGGGGAAAACCGCTATCGCTGGGCTTTGCAGCTTGGCTACCAAGCTCCGTTGACCGAACATCTGTTGTGGATGACCGCAGTGGACGCGCTGTGGTTTGGTGACAACGACAGCGTGGGTCACAACCACGACTCACTCGAACAACGCACACTCTATAGCGGTCAACTGAGCTTGCGTTATGACTTCAATCCGCACTATGCCGTGGGTGCCAGCTATTTCCACACGGTAGGCGGTGAAACCAGACTCAATGGCACAGCACGCGATGACGGTGCGCAGTTGCAACGCTATCAAGTGACGGGGATTGCGACTTTTCCAGTTGGGCGTATCAGCTTAAGCTACGGCAGTGATCTCGACACAGAAAATGGTTATATCGAAGACCAACGCTGGCTTTTGCGCTACGCCCTGGCTTTTTGAAATTTTTTCAAAGCCCTGTCTGAATTCAGGCTTGTATCGCAGCCCGCAAAGCGGCGATCACCGGTGCAGTGTGCGGACGCAGACCACGCCATAAGTAAAAAGATTCGGCGGCTTGCTCCACTAACATCCCCAAGCCATCCAAACCCGTGGCTCCTTGGGCTTGCGCCCACTGGACAAACACCGTCGGACGATTGCCGTACACCATGTCGTAGCCCAATCCGCCAGCCGCGAGCAGTCCCACTGGCAACGGTGGCAGCGCGTCGGCCAAACCTGCCGACGTGCCGTTGATAATCACCTCAAACTGTTGCCCGATTAACTCGGCATAGCTGCAAGCCGTGACTGTGCCTGCGGGATATAAAGCCGCCAGCGCTTCGGCTTTGCTGAGAGTACGATTGGCGATCAGTAATTGAGCGGGCTGCTGATCCAGCAACGGGCCTAAAACGCCGCGCACTGCGCCCCCCGCACCGAGAATCAGCACCCGTTTATGGGTTAAGCTCAGGCCGTGGTTACTGGTTAAATCGCGTACCAGACCAATACCATCGGTGTTATCGCCTTGCCAACCGCCATTGGCATCCCGACTTAACGTGTTCACTGCCCCGGCCAGTTGGGCGCGGGCGCTCAAGCTGTCGGCCAGCGCATAGGCGGCTTGTTTAAACGGCACGGTGATGTTTAAGCCCTTGCCGCCTTCCGCTTGAAAACGTCGCAACGCGGCCGCGAAGCCGTCCAGTGCAACTTCTTGTGCGGTATAGACCAAGGCTTGATCGGTTTGCTGGGCAAATTGGCGATGAATCAGCGGCGATTTGCTGTGGCTGATTGGGTGTCCAAAGACGGCATACTGATCCATTTAGCGGCTCACTCCGTTGTCGCGTGGGACATCCTGGCCCAAGCTGCGGTTGTTGCTGTTGCTACTGGTGTCGGTGCTGTCTGCTGCGCTGTCTTCGTCTTCCTCTTCTTCCCCTTCTCCTGACTCTGCGGCGTCTTCTTCTGTGTCCTCTGCAGCGTCACGTCCCAAGCTGACGCCTTCTTGTAAATGGGCGTCCAGTAAAGTCAACCAACTGCGTTCCAATAACTCCCATTCATCGCTGCAACGGCTGGCACGCTCTGCGGGCAACCAATCATCGCCCACAAAATCGGTGTGTTCCTCGGGATTTTGGCCGTAAATCCAGCACACCAAATTATAAAAACGTTGTTCGCTGAGCGAATGTTCATCCCAGAAAGCTAACTCTGTCTCATCCGTGGCTTCATCGCCTTGGTTGAAATCCAGGGTAAAAAACTGTGCGCCATCCAAGACCGCTTTTTCACCTTCTTCCGTACCATCGGCTAAAATTAACGCAGAGAGCTGATCAGCCACGTCTTCTTCACGTCCGGTGACGGGCAGTTCTAACACATCCACCAGCGCATGTCCCAATTCGTGATAAAACACAAACAGCGTCGCACCCACCATCGAATCTTCAATTTCTTCCTCGGTGACTTTTTCCTCGCTGTCTTTCGCATCTGCTTCAAAGCGATTGTAAATATCATCCATTAATTCATAGCACAGCGTGATGCGTTTCTTAGCAGATTCATAAAAGGCATTCACTACCCCGCATTCCGCCAGACTGATGGTGATGTCTTCTGGCAAAATAAAGGTTTCATTCAAAGAGTCAGCCAGCGCTTCCAGGGTTTTTTCTTCTTTCATGCCCTGATGCCAGTCTTGGTACTCGGTGCTTTTAACCGGCGCATACAATACTTTAAAGCGCCCGGTTTCTGCGGTGGCGACGGCACTGCTGCCCAGCAATAAGCCGCCCAGACAAAAGCCTGCCCACAGGCGACGTATGCCCTGGATTTGATAAGTCACGTTCATCGTTCTTCCTGAAAAGAGGCGCAGAGGATAGCCACCGAGCAGAGGTTCTGCGCGACCTGCTGGCGGGTTGGTCTGGGGGTGAATTCTAACTCTTTTCCCAGCAATTAAGCATAGGCTTATCGCCTCAGTGTTACCCTTTATCCAGGGAAGTCGTACCAGAAAATGACACAGCGGGGTATACTCCCCTGAGCGCTTTAGCGCGATATTTTGATTTAAGTTCACACAACAAGAGGAAAGCTGTGATGATGAAAGCTCCTAGCCCTTGGTTATTATTAGGTGCCAGCTTGTGGTTGGGCGGCTGTAGTACGCCGCCACCCGTGGCAGAAATGGCCAGCGCCAAAACCGCGATCAGCAGTGCCGAAACCAGCGATGCCAAGACTTATGCCGCTGCCGAACTAGAACGGGCACGGATGCGCATGGAACAAGCCGAAGCGGCGTTGCAAAAAGGCGACCACGACGAGGCACGGCGTTTGGCGCAACAAGCCTTGGCTGACGCCAATTACGCCAAAGCCAAAGCGGATTCAGACAAGTCTAAAACCAGCGCAAATGAGTTGAAAGAAAGCATTGATACCTTGCGCAATGAAATAGATCGTTCTAGCCAATTGAAATAAACGTTTACCTCTCACAGGAGAAACCCATGACTTTTATCTGGTCTAAAAAACAACTGGCTTTATTGGTGGGTTGTGCCCTGCTCAGCGCTTGCGGTGCCTTACCAAAAACCCCGGAATTAATCGACGCAGAACAGGCTTACCAGCGCGCCCGACAAGACCCTATCGTGTTGCAATACGCCAATCCGCAACTGGAAGAAGCGGCTGCTACGCTGAAACAAGCGGCGGCGGCTGAAGCCAGTGCAGACATGAATTCCTTGACCTATATCGGCAAAACTCAGCTGGATACCGCACTGGCGACTGCGGCGCGGAAAAAAGCGGACGAGGATTCCAAGAATTTAGCCGATTCCAAGGAACGGATTCAGCTACAAGCGCGTGAAGCCGAATTGCGGGCAAGCTTGGCTAAGAAAGATCAGGCGTTGATGGAAAAAGAACGGGCACTGGCCGAGGCGAAAAAGCTGCAAGACGAACTGGAAGCGCTCAAAGCTCAAAAAACCGACCGGGGCATGGTGCTGACTATCGGTGACGTGCTGTTTGCCACCGGTCATGCGGATTTGTTAGCGGGTGCGGTGGAGAATGTCAGCCGCTTGGCGGCATTCCTGCAAAATCACCCAGAAAAAACCCTGTTGATTGAAGGCCATACCGATAATGTCGGCGGCGATGCCTACAATCTAGGTCTGTCTCAACAACGCGCCGAGTCGGTGCGCAATGCCTTGTTGGCTCAGGGCATTGCCAGCAACCGCATGAGCGCCGTCGGTTATGGCAAAGCCAAACCGATAGCCGACAATGGCAGCAGTGAAGGTCGTCAACGCAATCGCCGCGTGGAAGTGGTGATTCAAAACTAGCGGCTGTTTGTACTTATAGACTTGACAGGTTTCCCCTTCGGCTCCGCTCAGGGTACGCAGGGAGGCAAGCAAAAACCTGTCAGGTCTGTTTTAATCGCTCGCCACTAACTGCTGAAAATACCCCAGCGTTTCCTGCACTTCGCGATCCACGTCATAGTCACGGGCAGTCGCCAAACCGCCTGCCACCAACTGCGCCGCCAACGCCGGTTCGTCCAATACGCGCAAAATCGCGGCAGCAAAAGCGTCCGGTTGTTGCGGCGGCACCACGAGACAGTTCACGGCGTGGCGCGCGTATTCTGTCACGCCGCCCACCCCAGTCAGCACGCAAGCCGTGCCACAGGCCATCGCTTCCAGTCCTAAGCGTCCAAAGCCCTGAAAATCCGAACCGTCTAAAAACACCTCGGCTGACGAATACAGCCGCGCCAACGCATCTTGGTCGTTGACCACGCCTAAGTCCTGGTACGCAAAAGGAATCGCTTGCTGAAACAGCAGATTATCGCCAAACAAGGCAATCTGCACAGCAGGCTTGGCCGCCTTGACCAGCGCCAGTGCCGCGATCACCGAAGCAAACCCCCGGCGCGCCGTGCGCGGGCGGGCCATCGCCAGCACCCTAGGCGCGGCGGCCAGCGGCACATCACGTGGGTAAAAACGGCGCAAATCCATGCCTAAACGAATTTTGTGGGTGGCGTAACCGTCGGCGCTGAGCAGAGCTTGCAACCAAGCTGACTTCACGATCCGGTGCGCAATCAGCGGATAAGTGGCCAACACCCGCTGGCGGTTGCGCTGGTCACTTTCTGGATAAAACCAGCTTTCATAATCTTGCAGAAAATAGGCGGTGTGACCGATCCCGCCGCGTTGCTGAATCGCCGCGACCCAGGCCGCTGTGACCCAGTGTGTGGCAACCAACACGTCACTGTCCGGGCAGTGTGTGATCAATTCGGCGGGACGACGAAACAACAGCGGGCGCGTCAACAACGGCCAGTGTGCTTGTAATAGCGGGTCTTCAAACAGCGCCACAATCCGGGCATCTACGCCTTGTAAAATCAGGCCATTCACCAGTTGCATCACCGACAACACACCGCCAGCAATCACCAATTCGTGCAGCACGTAGGTGACGCGCAAGCGGCCCGGCCTGTCCAAACGGGCCACGGCGGCGCGGTTGGAAAAATCACGGGTCTGGCGCAGCATCCGCCAAAATCCTTGCCAGCCCGCGTGTAACACCGTCCACCAGCGGCGCTGTCGCCAAGCACTCAGCATCGCCCGGTAAGTCGTCCACACCACCGGCATCGGGTGCCAACGTTGCGGTAGGCGACAAGCTTGGGCTAACGAGGACGGCAAGTGCGCGCCGGTGCTTGGACTGCCCGCCGCCCACACATATAAGTTATCAGCCAACACCACCGTCGTGGGGTTTGCCAGCGCTGCCCGTCGCCACAGGCCACAGCGGTTGTCGGTCAGCGCCGCGTTGGGCAGGCGGGGAAACTGTGGGGTTAGTTGTTGTAAAAACTCGTCCATACGCAGGAAATGACTGCCGGGTAACATCGGCAGGGCACAGGCTGGACTGGCATTGACCGGTAACACCACGCTGGCTGCGGGACGTGCCTGCAACACGGCTTGCAAACGTGACCACCACTGGGGCGGCAACAAGACTTCAGGCGTCAGCCACAACAAAACCGGCGCAGTGCCGAGGACAGGCAGTGCTTGAAGGCTGGCCGGTGCTGTGACGAGCTGCCGGGAAATCTGGGGGTGAGCGTGACACAATTGGTCTAAATAAGCCGCCGTCACCTGATCGCAGCCGTCGTCCAGCAAATATAAGTGATAGTGCGCAGGATCGCTGACGGCCAGTAAATTCTCCAGACAGCGCTGCAAGGCGCTTAAATCCTGGCCCAGCGGCAAGAGGATGTCACAATCGGGCATGGTTGGGCTGCTCAGCGGTATTGGATGGGTTCTAGGCACACCAAGGGGTTGCCGCGCAAACTGTAGATCAGGCGCTGTGCGTTGACTTGCTCATGCCAGAACGCCAGATAGGGAAAATCGGCATCGCGATCCGGGCGCAAGACCCGCTTGAAAAAACGCCGCAACAGGTTTTCCAAGTCTTCGGGACTGTATTCAATCTTATGGTGTTCCCAGCCCGGATTGAGTACCGATTGGTTGCGGCACGGCGTCGATAACAGCAGCATCCCAGCAGGGCCTAGATTTTCGGCGATGTTGATCAGGGCGATTTCCCGGTGTAACAAATGCTCCAGAGTATCAAAACACACCACACAACTCGCACGCCCCAAAGAAGCCCCGTCACTGCTTTGCCAGCGCACCAAATCGCCGGTTTGATAACTCAGTTGTGGTTGTTGGTAATGCTGGCAAGCGTAAGCAATGGCACGCGGGTCATAATCCACGCCCCGCACCCGTGCTTTTGGTTGATGACTGGCCAGCAAATAACTGCCATAACCCGCACCGCAAGCAATATCCAGCACGCGCCACTTGCCTGCCCGTGCGATCACCTCGGCAGCCCAGTGGTAACGGCTGAGATGATGAATCGCTTGGTCGTCACGCTGGGCCAGATAGGGGGCCAATTCCAAGCCCAAAGCAGGCACGAAAAACTCTTGTTGGTGTAGACGCGCCTTGAGCGCCGCCCAGTGTTTGCCCCAGTCTTTCATCATGTTACGGGTCTGCCCTTGCCGTGGATGCGGTGTACCACCGCACCCTTGTAGAATCTATGTTACAGGCTGTCACTGGTGATGGAAAGCCTCGCTCAGGCGTGTGTGGGCCTGGTTCAGGAAACTGGGATGCTATACTGCCGCTATGTCACTGCCTCCCTTACCCAAAAATCCCTTTCTGCCCAACTTCTGCCACTGGCGATTGTGGTTGGCAGGTCTTACCCTGTCACAGCTACTGGCGTTTATTATCGTGTTGTCGCCAGTCGGGGTGCCGGGTTACCAGATCGAAATGCTGTTGCAAGTGTCCCTATTCACCCATGCGGTGACGCTGACCAGTGCGCTGTTGCTGTGCCTAAGCCGTCGTTGGCTAGACCAGCAACATGACCCCTTGGCCGCTGCGCTCAGTTACCTGTTGGTACTCCTGATCACGGCGGTGTATAGCCATATTGCCTGGACTTATGTGGTCAATCCAGTCACGTTGCTGGGGCCTGCGCCGGGTTTGGATCAACTGGTGGTGACACCGATGCGAGACGGCAAACAACAGTTGGCGATTCGGGTGCAAGGTGAATTTAGCCTGGTGCCCGTGCGCTATCATTTGTTTATGATCCGCAACTTAGGCATCAGCGCGATTTTAGGCGCAATTGCCTTGCGTTATTTGTATTTAAGCTATCAATGGCGGCTGAAAACCGAGGCGGAAGCCGAATTTCGCGTGCAAGCTTTACAATCGCGAATTCACCCACATTTTTTATTCAACAGCATGAATACTATTGCCAGCTTGACCCAAATTGATGCCAATTTAGCCGAACAAGCGGTGGAGGATTTATCCGAACTGTTTCGCGCCAGTTTGGGCGATGCCAAAAAGCGCGTCACACTTCAAGATGAGTTACGTTTGTGCAAACATTATTTGCATATTGAGGGTTTGCGCATGGGCACACGCCTGAAAGTGAGCTGGCAACTCGACACCGTGCCGAAAGACGCGCTGCTGCCCAGCCTAAGCCTACAACCTTTGCTGGAAAATGCGATCTATTACGGGATTCAGCCGTTGCCAGAAGGCGGCACAATTCTGGTGACCGGTTTAAGCGATGGACATGACATCAAGATCGACATAGAAAATCCCTTGCCACCACCCGATGCACCCATCGAACGGCGCGGTTCTGGCTACCATATTGCACTGTCCAATGTGCAACAACGCTTGCGGTTTTATTATGGTCGGCGCGGTCACTTAGAAACCGACCAAAACGAGTCTTATTTTCGGGTAAGTTTGCGCTTTCCCTATGAAACCACACCAGCATCACCCTCACGCTAGAACCCGGTATAAACCAAGACACCAACCCGCGCCTGTTATACTTGAGAGCAGAGACAATCCCTGGAGTATGAGTCATGAGCGAGATTATTCACACTGAACCCGCGCCAAGCTTGGATGATATCTGGCGCTTATTTCGGGAAACCGACCGCCAGCTTAAAGAATTGGCGTTGCAATCGAAAGAAACTAATCGTAAGTTCCAGGAAACCAACCGCCTGATTAAATCACTGTCCAAAGAAACTGATAAGAAAATTGGCAAGCTCAGTAATCGCTTGGGCGAGTTTGTTGAAGGTTTGATTAAACCAGCGGTGGTGCGTTTATTTCAAGAACGCGGCATTCCCGTGCATAAGGTGTACAGCGATGTCAGTGCAGAAAATCCTGAACTCAATTTAGCAACCCAGATTGATTTATTTGTGATTAACGGCCTGAGCTGTGCTTTTATTGAAGTAAAAAGCAAATTGAGCATCGATGATGTGAACGAACATCTGGAGCGGATGCAGAAGTTCAAAGCGCTGTTTCCAGAATATGCCGACAAACAAGCCTTCGGTGCGATGGCTGCGATGGTGATGCCGGATGAAGCCGCAAAATATGCTTATCGCAAAGGTTTTTTTGTGATTGCACAGCAAGGTGAGGCGGTGAAAATTTTGAATGACCTGGCTTTTAAGCCGGTGGTTTGGTAATTAACACGAAGGAATAAGGATCATGAGCGAGATTATTCACACTGAACCCGCGCCAAGCTTGGATGATATCTGGCGCTTATTTCGGGAAACCGACCGCCAGCTTAAAGAATTGGCCTTACAATCAAAAGAAACTGATCGCAAGTTCCAAGAAACTGAACGTATGTTTCAGGACACTGATCGTAAGTTCCAAGAAACTGATCGCCTGATTAAATCACTTTCCAAAGAAACTGATAAGAAAATTGGCAAGCTCAGTAATCGCTTGGGCGAGTTTGTTGAAGGTTTGATTAAACCGGCAGTGGTGCGTTTATTTCAAGAACGTGGCATTCCCGTGCATAAGGTGTACAGCGATGTCAGTGCAGAGAATCCTGAACTCAATTTAGCAACCCAGATTGATTTATTTGTGATTAATGGCTTGAGCTGTGCTTTGATTGAAGTAAAAAGCAAATTGAGCATCGATGATGTGAACGAACATCTGGAGCGGATGCAGAAATTCAAAGCGCTGTTTCCAGAATATGCTGACAAACAAGCCTTCGGTGCGATGGCTGCGATGGTGATGCCGGATGAAGCCGCAAAATATGCGTATCGCAAAGGTTTTTTTGTGATTGCACAGCAAGGTGAGGCGGTGAAAATTTTAAACGACGCGGCTTTTAAGCCGGTGGCTTGGTAATCAACACCCATCACTACACCCGCGCCACGGTTGACTGCGCAAACACATAATCCAGCCAGCGATTACTCAGATGTTCTTGCACACGATTCTGGGCCAGCCGTTCATCTAGGTTATCCCAGTCCACGATTTCAATCGGTTGATTTTGCCAAGAACAGGCAAATACCGCCTTGGTGCGGGCACCGGTGGCTGGATCGATTTGCCATTGCAGACACTGGGCGCATACTCCCTTGAGGGTGCATTGCATACTGCTGTGTACCGAGGCGATGACAGCGGGCCGTTTCAACAAAAATTCGGCTAAAAAGCTACTTTGTGCGGCCTTGACCAAGCGTGCCAGCCGCGCACTGCCCACCACCAGCACACGATCCACGGCGGACAGCGGAATCGGCGGTTGACCCGCGTGAAAATCCCCCCGTGCATAACGCAACACCGCGCCCAGGTAATCGCCAGTCACCGCGTAATCTTGGGGACGGCGAGGTACCACCGGCACACCCGTGGCAGTGACCCACACAATCACATCGGCGGCGGCTTCTAAATCGTCCTGACAATAGACTTCGGCGGCAGATTGAAATCCGGCAACGTACAGCACGCGACTGCCTGCTTGACGCAAGGCGGGGCCGACGGCGCGGATGTCGGCGGCACCCAAACGACCGCCTAGAAATAACAGCGTTTCTGGCGCATCCGCGCTTGGAATGCGGGTGCGCACCCCAGTAGGCCCCATCAGTGCCACCGGGTCGCCGGGTTTGAGGGTGGCGCATAAGCGGGTGCTGGCTCCTTGTTCGATAATCATCACCGAAATAATCCCCCGCGCTTGATCAACACCGGCCCCCAGCACGGCGATGGCTTCGGTTTGTAAGCGGGTGTTTTGCAGCCGGGGCGCTAAGTATTCGTAACTTTGCAGGCGGAAAAATTGGCCGGGTTTGAATGCCAATGCCGCTTGCGGGGCATGAATAGCCAGCTCAATCACGCTGGGCGTGTGCCGTTTGATGGCGACCAAACGGGTTTGCAAGCGGTGGACGAGCTGTTGGCGAAACGCTTGATATTCAGCTTCATCACCCACTTGCTGGGTGCGTGTGCCAAACAGCGCGACGATGGCGGGATAAGTCCGCATACCCGAAGCGATGGCCTTGACCACGTTGCCATGAAACGCGGGGTGGGTGTCGCCGATAAAGGAAACCCGCTTATCCGCCTGTTGGTAAGAGGTAAACGGCCCAAATGCTGCGACTTTGCAGTGGGTAGCGATGGGCACTGGCTGCAAACCTTCAGCCGTTTGTTGGTAGGGCTGGTACTGAAATTGTTCGCGGTGAAAGGTGCCTTGGCGTTCAAATTCATAGGCCACGTTGGGGCGGGCACCGGTGGCCACAAAAATCGAGCGGGCCGGTAACAACAGCTCTTGACCTGACAGCGTGTCGTGACACAGCAGTCCTGACACATGTTGATAGGCGTCCAAACGCACCGCGACTGGGTTGAGATGAGTACGGTAATAAATGCCTTCGCTGAAAGCTTGTTGGAGTTCTTCGTGATTGCTGAGATAGGCGGGCGAGTCTTGTAGCGCACGGCGGTAGGCGATAGTGACTCCGCCCCAAGCTTGCAGCAAAGCGGATAAATTCGGGGTCTCGCCAGCAGCAGCGGCTCGCGCCCGTTCGCGGCGTAGGGCACGGCCATGTGCCAGCCATTCATCCAATATTTGTTGGGATTCGGCGTCTAAGTCGGCACGCAACCAAGCTTCGCCTTGAAATTGGCACAGTATTTCATAACGATGCAAGGTTTTTTCGATTTGTACCAAATAATAGGCCTGCACTTCGGTGGCGGTGTCCAAGCCAGTCAATCCGCCGCCGATCACCACGGCAGGTAAACGCACTTGCAAGTTGGTCAAGCTGTCGTGTTTAGCCGCCCCGGTGAGCTGTAACGCCATCAGAAAATCATTGGCTTGGCGCATCCCCCGCGCCAAACTGCCAGGAATCGCCAGCGCCTGCGGCAAACCCGCGCCCACCGCAATCGCCACATGGTCAAAGCCCAGCGTCCACGCCGCTTCCACGCTGAGCGTACCGCCAAAACGGGTGTTGCCATACACCTGAAAATGCGGGCGGCGCAGCAGCGATAAATAAATCAGTTTGAGGAAATTTTTATTCCAGCGCACGGTGATGCCGTATTCGGCCACCCCGCCAAAACCAGTCATGAGGCGTTCGTCTAAGGCTTCTTCGAGACTGGCCCAATCGCGCACCGGGTTTTGCAGCAGAGAGACGGGTAATGGCTCAATCTTCAGGCCGTCTATCCCCACCACCGCAAAACCGGCCATTAACAAATGGTGCGCCAGCGTAAAACCCGCTGGCCCCATCCCCGCCACCAGCACTTTCAAACCGTGATAAGGCTGGGGCAAATACTGATGGTTGCGTAGCGGATTCCAGCGCGTCAGCAAATCATAAATTTCCACGCCCCAAGGCAAAGCCAGCACATCCTTCAGTACGCGCGTTTCAATTTCAGGGATGTCTACCGGGTCTTGTTTTTGGTAAATGCAGGCTTTCATGCAATCGTTACAAATCCGATGACCGGTTGCCGGACACAGCGGATTATCTACCATCACCATCGCCAGCGCGGCGAGCGTGTAACCGTCCCGTTTGAGGCTGTGCATCTCGGAGATTTTTTCTGACAAGGGACAACCGGTCAGGGTCACGCCCAGCGGATTGGTTTTAAAACCCTGATCTGGCTCGCCTTTTTTGGCAGGAAAACCCGTTGAGCAGAAATCTCCTGCATGATCATGGCAGTACACGCAATAATCAATTTCGCCTTGGACGGCCCTGGCACTCATGCCAGGATCGCTGAGCTTAAAACCATCGCGGCTTTTAATCGCTATGTTCAAGGGCGCACCCAGCCGTGCCAGCGCGTCGCCAGCCACCGGCGCTAAGGACACCAGTTGTTGATAGTCGCGATGCTCAGGCAGATGAAAGCTTACCCAACCCGCCACCGCCGCTTGCCCCTCAGGACAAGTCAGGGCGCGCACGCACCATTGAGTCAGCCGTTCCAGATCGGCTTCATGCTGTTCTTTTTGCGCCAGCCAAGCTTGCGCCAAGCGGGCCACTGCCCATTCTCGATCTGGGTGCGGTGTCACAGCCACCGTTTGCCGCAATTGCTCGGTGAGCCAACGGTCTAAGCTGGCAAAATCGGCAAGACCTTCCAAGCGAGTGAGGCGTCGCCGCGCCCGGCGTTGTACCAGCCATTTTTTGAAAAAGAATATCGGATGTTCAGCCAAAACAGCGGCACGCGCGGTTGCAGTCTCGGTTTCAATCCCAAAAGCCACCACCAGAAAATCTTCCAACACCGTGGCGCAAGCGATTAACAGCGCACTGCGGTCGGTCGAGGCAAGTCTCTGTCCTTTGCGATACGCCAATAACTGAGCATGATGCTCGGGAGAATGCGCGTGCAGTTGCGCCAGAAAACGCTGATCCAACGCTTGCAAGGTGGATATTGCCAATAACTCCGTAAATTCAAAACCATACAACGGCGGCACGGGCGCTTGAGCGGCTAAAGTGGGCGATACGGGCGTCACGGACATCTTGATAAAACTCCAACGACTGAGGCAAAACAACGGCTAACTCAAGGGATTAAACACAGGATAATCATTGAATTTGGGGATAAATCAGTGTTTCCCCAGAAAAATCAAAAAAATAATCCAATAGCGTTCAGTATGAATGCAATCCTCAAAAAATTAAAGTCTATGCAGCTTGCTAGAAGCTGCCCTGATCGACTAGATTGTAACGGTGTGTTTCAAAAACTTTCGCCGCTGTGCAATGCCGCGAATAACCACATCAATCATGTTAAAATAGCCTTTCCAATCCGGAAAATGCGGCCTGAATCATGCTGTGGCTGCTCATTTGCGTTGGGTATTTTTCTAAGCTTGGTAAAAAACATGTCTAAGCCGGTGATTCTTTGTGTAGACGACGAAAAAATTGTACTCGACAGCTTGAAACGGCAACTGCGCGAACGCTTGGGAGATCGCTATAGTTATGAACTGGCAGAGAGCGCAGAGGATGCAGCTGAAGTTATCGAAGAATTACAAGCTGATGGGGTGAATGTGGTCTTGATTATGTCAGATTGGTTGATGCCCGGCAAAAAAGGCGATGATTTTTTGATTGAAGTGCATCATGATTACCCTGACATCGTGAAAGTGATGCTGACCGGGCAAGCCGAGGAAGCTGCACTCCAGCGTGTTGCGACACAGGCTAACTTACACCGTTGCTTACACAAACCTTGGACAGAAGAGGAATTGGTCGAAGCCATTTGTTCAGGCTTGCCTGGTGGTTAAAATGCCTGTATTTCTCTGCTCTATTGACGGAAATCAATTAAAATGATCACCAAAAAGCCGGTGATTCTTTGTGTGGATGATGAGCCACTGATTTTAGGTCGGCTTAAAGCCGATCTCAAAGAGGCACTGAATTACAAATGTTTAGTAGAAACGATTGATGTCGTTGAGGATGCGCTGGCATTCATCGAAGAAGCGATTGCTGAGGAGATTGAAATCCCGCTTGTGATTGCTGATTATATTATGCCAAAAATGAAGGGGGACGAATTCTTGCGGCGTGTTCACCACCGCTTACCGGAGACGCTCACCATCTTGCTGACTGGGCAAGCCACGGTGGAAGGGGTGGCGGCGGCGATTAATGATGCAAAATTATATCGCTATATGGCTAAGCCTTGGAATCATCATGACTTACGTCTCACTGTCACAGAAGCGGTGCGTAGTTATTATCGTGAGAAGAAATTGGCTCGCCAACATGTGCAATTACGTGCTTATAATCAACGCTTAGAACAGGAAGTGGCGAAACGCACACGTAGCCTGCAAGAACGCGAATTACAATTACAAAAAGCGAAAGAGGAAGCGGAGCGGGCTAATCATGCCAAAAGTGAATTTCTGGCAAATATGAGTCATGAATTGCGCACCCCTTTGAATGGCATTCTAGGTTATGCGCAGATTTTTGCCCGTGACACACAATTGAATCCAGAGCAACGCTCTGGTATTCGAGTGATTCAACGTAGTGGTGAACATTTATTAGCATTAATTAACGATATTTTAGACTTATCAAAAATTGAAGCGGGCCATTTAGAACTGGAATCTTACGAATTTTATTTGGCAGATTTTCTACAAAATATGCTCGATCTAATGAAGACACGCATAGAAAGCAAACCACTCACATTTGTTTACGAAGCGGCGGATAACTTACCCGATGTGGTATTAGGGGATGAAATCCGTTTGCGCCAAATCATCCTTAATTTATTGAGTAATGCCGTGAAATTTACTCAACAAGGTAAGGTGACGTTTCGGGTTTCTTATCAGCAAGCCTGCTTACATTTCAGTGTCAGCGACACTGGGCCTGGCATGGCGGCCTCACAGTTAGAAAAAATATTCTTACCTTTTCAACAACTCGGCGATCATTACAGCCGTCGTGAAGGTTCTGGATTGGGTTTGGCCATCAGTAAGCATTTGGTGTCTTTGATGGGCGGCGAATTGCAGGTGGATAGCACCCTCAACGTGGGCAGTCATTTCAGCTTCGCAGTGGCTCTGCCAGTGGTACACAAACACGCGCTTCATCACAGTTTGCCGCAATATAAAATTATTGCAGTTAAAGCACCACCCCCGCGTATTCTGGTCACGGATGATCACTGGGAAAACCGGGCGGTGATAGTCAAGCTACTGACTCCATTAGGCTTTATGGTCACAGAAGCAAAAGACGGCTATGACACCTTGCGCCTGTTGGCGCAAAGTTGCCCGGATTTACTGATTTTGGATTTATTCATGCCTGGCATGAACGGCCTGGAGGTCGTCAAGCGCATCCGCAGCGATGCCAGTTTACGGCATTTGCCAGTAATCGCCAGCTCAGCCAGCGTCTATCAACACCATCATCAAAGCAGCCAGGAAGCGGGTTGTGATGATTTTCTTGAAAAACCCGTGCGCGAGGAACGCTTGCTGCAACTGCTGGAACAGCACCTGCAACTGCAATGGGTATATGAAACCCCGGTTTCCAGTAACCAGTCCAAGCCGCTTGAAAACCAATCGCTGGTTTATTTATCGGTTTCACAAGCCAATGATTTGCTTTTGTTATTGAGGCAAGGCGATATTAAGGCGATTTTGGAAAATTTAGCCCTGTTGCGTGCAAAAGACGATAAATTGACGCTGTTCACCCATCAACTACAACAATTGGCCGAAGATTTTGAATTAAAACGGCTCAAACAATTGTTGGAATCTTGTGTCGATTTACCGGCGGGCTATGCCAGTAACGGCTTAACGCGAGCGGTGCAAACCGGGGGTGCGGAGTCGCTGCGGACGATGTAGCATTTGTAACAAGTACACGCCAATTTCTTGAACGGGTAACACCTTGTCTACGGCTGTTGCGGCTAACGCCGCCTCGGGCATGGTGGGTACTTCTGCGGTGAGCGGGTCTTCAACAATCGCATAGCCGCCTGCGGCTTTGATGCGCCGTAAACCTGCCGCCCCGTCGTGATTGGCACCGGTCAGAATAATCCCGATCAAACGCCCCCGATAAGCACGCGCTGCACACTCAAACAGCACATCAATCGAGGGGCGGGAGTAATTCACCGGGGCTTCCAAAGACAGCGAAAAACTGTGATCGTCTTCAATCAGCAGATGATAAGCGGGCGGGGCTAAATACACCGTACCCGCTTGAATCTGTTCTCTTTCACCGGCTTGTTTGACGAGTAATTCACACTTGGCATTAAAAATACCCGGCAGGTGATTGCCAGAATCTGGGTGCAGATGTTGGGTGATAATCACCGGCAAAGGAAACTCGGCGGGCAAGGCCGCTAGAATCGAGGCCAGTGCTTTAATGCCACCCGCCGAGGAGCCAATCACCACGGCATCGTAGAGGGATTCAGTTGGGCGTGGCACAGGAGTTACTCAGCTTGTTGGTCGTTGCCAAACCCGTCCGGCACTAGGTTGCCGGATGATTAGCGAGCCGCCGTCGCCCAGCAAGCGTGCGGCGTTCAACGAGGTTTGAGTTCAGCCAGTTCGGTTTCCAGCGCTTTGATGTCATCCAGTTCCGACAAATAGGGATAGTCAGGATAATTCAAAGTCAGCACGGACAGGGTGTCTTTGAGCAAATCGGCATAACCCAAGTGCTTATAGGCTTTTGCCATAATCAGCAAGGCATCGGGTACGGGCGTGGTGCGATCATAGTGCTGTACCACATACTGGGCACGGTTCACCGCCGCCAAATAAGCGCCCCGGCGCAGGTAATAGTCGGCGGCATGCAGTTCATAACGTGCCAAGCTGTTGCGCAGATACACCATACGTTGCCGCGCATCGTCGGCGTACATACTCTTGGGATACAGGGTCAACAGTTCGGCAAAATTCTGAAACGATTGCTTGGAGGCCGCCTGATCACGTTCGCTTAAATCCAACGGCAGGTAACGTTCCAACATCCCAAAACGTTGATTAAAATTCGCCAAGCCTTTCATGTAATACGCATAGTCCACATGCGGATGACGCGGATACAGTTTGATAAAGCGATCTGCCGCCGCAATAGCGGATTCTGGCTCTTCAGACTTATAATAGGCGTAAATCACATCTAATTGTGCTTGCTGGGCAAAAATGCCCAAGGGATAGCGGGCATCCAATATTTCATAATATTTAATGGATGTTTCGTAATCTCCTCCATTCAGCGCGGCTTTCGCCGCATTCTGGATTTCCCTGGCAGACCAATTTTTGGTTTCATCTTCTGGTTCACGAAGTAGTGCGCAACCATTCAAGGCGGCCAGCATGGCAAGCAACAGCAGTGTTTTCAGCACAGCATTCATAAAATCAGTGTTATCCTCTTTAATTCAGGTCGATGCGCAATGCCCCAAGTCGTACATCTTAACACGAAAATCCCTCAGATGATGGCAGGCCAGCGCCTGGATCAAGCGCTTGCGACTCTTTTTCCCGACTACTCACGCGCCCGCTTGCAGCAATGGATACGCGAGGGTTTGGTGTCGGTCAATGAACGGAGTTGCAAGCCGAAAGACAAGGTGCAAGGCGATGAACAGGTGGTGATTCAAGCTGTGCTGGAGACTGAAGTCAGTTGGTTAGCTCAGGCATTGCCACTGGAAATCTTGTATGAAGACGCCGATCTGTTGGTGATCAATAAACCAGCGGGATTGGTGGTGCATCCGGGGGCGGGCAATCCCGACGCAACCTTAGTCAACGCGCTGTTGCACCATGCCCCGGAACTAGCTGAACTGCCGCGTGCGGGCATCATTCACCGTTTGGATAAGGACACCAGCGGCGTGCTGGTGATTGCTAGGCGTTTAGAAAGCCACAGTCGGTTGGTGGCACAGCTTCAGGCACGCGCTTTTGAACGCGAATACTGTGCCCTAGTCAACGGCGTAGTGAGCAGCGGTGGACGCATTGATTTGCCCATTGGCCGCCATCCGACGCAGCGCACGCGCATGGCAGTGGTCAACACCGGCAAACCTGCCGTCAGCCACTATCGGGTACTGGCGCGCTATCAGGTACACAGCCTGGTGCAAGTCAAGCTCGAAACCGGACGCACCCATCAAATTCGGGTACACATGGCGCACCTCAAACACCCAGTGTTGGGCGATCCGGTTTACGGCGGGCGCTTGCGGTTGCCACCGGGCGCGGACGCGCCAGTGATCCAGGCTTTACAACAATTTCGTCGCCAAGCACTTCATGCGGCGCGCCTGGGGCTTACCCATCCCCGTAGCGGCCAGTTTATGGCCTGGGAATCACCGCTTCCTGCCGATATGCAGCATTTGCGGGATTTATTACAGGCGGATGCGGCGGGTGTTGCAGGCTAGCTAGTCTGCGTTTAACACCGCTTGCACCATCTTCAGCGCATCACAAGTGGCGCGCACCTCGTGGGTGCGAATGATTGTCACGCCTTGCGTCACCGCCAGCACTGCCAACGCCACGCCGCCAATCAGGCGTTCCTGCACTGGGCGTTGCAATACCTCACCGATCATCGACTTGCGCGACACGCCGACCAGCAGCGGGCAACCCAAATCATGCAGGCGGGCCAAGTGCTTCATCAGGCTCAAGTTATGTGATAAGCGTTTGCCAAAGCCAAAACCGGGGTCTAGGTATAAGCGACTGCTTGAAATCCCGGCATCCACACAGGTTTGTACTCGGGCGGCTAGGAAATCATGCACGGTTTGCACGACATCCTGGTAGTGAGGATGCTGTTGCATGTCCTGGGGATTGCCTTGTTTGTGCATCAGACAAATCGCCACCGTGCTGCGGGCAGCCACTGCCAACGCGCCTGGCGCTTGCAACGCGCACACATCGTTGAGCATATCGACCCCCAGCGCGATGGCGGCTTGCATCACTGCGGCCTTACTGGTGTCCACGGAGAGTTTGGCTTGAGGAAACTCGGTGCGTAATGCCTGCAACACCGGCACTACTCGGTGCAGTTCCTCTGTCTCCGAGACTGGGGCGGCACCGGGTCGTGTCGACTCGCCGCCGAGATCCAGCCAGTCTGCTCCCTCGGCCAGCAGTTGTCTGGCTTGTGCCAGGGCTGCTGCTGGTTTGAGAAACAAACCGCCATCAGAAAAAGAATCCGGGGTGAGATTCAGAATCCCCATCACCTGTGGCGGTTGGTGCGACGGTGGCGCAGCGTGTGGCACGGCTATCCTAGAGGCGGCGGAACACCAGACTGCCGTTCGTGCCGCCGAATCCAAACGAATTGGAGAGGACAACTTCCAGCTTCATCGGGCGTGCGGTGTGGGGCACGTAATCCAGATCGCAGTCAGGATCGGGCGTGAGCAAATTGATGGTTGGCGGTGCGACTTGATCGCGTAGCGCCAACACGCTGAACACGGCTTCAACGCCGCCCGCCGCGCCCAATAAGTGTCCAGTCATGGATTTCGTGGAACTGACTGCGACTCGGTAAGCGTAATCCCCCATCGCTTGTTTGATGGCTTCGGTTTCGGCTTTGTCTCCAGCCGGGGTCGAGGTGCCGTGGGCGTTGATATAATCCACTTGTTCTGGATTTAACTGTGCGTTGCGTAGCGCATTTTGCATACAACGTGCAGCGCCTGCCCCACTTTCCAAGGGCGCAGTCATGTGGTAGGCATCGCTGCTCATGCCATAACCGATCAGTTCGGCATAAATTCTGGCATTGCGCCGTTTCGCATGTTCATATTCTTCTAACACCACCACGCCTGCCCCGTCGCTTAAGACAAAACCATCGCGGTCTTTATCCCAAGGACGGCTGGCGGTCTGGGGATCGTCGTTACGGGTGGACAGTGCGCGGGCGGCCCCAAAACCACCGACGCCCAGCGGGCAAGTCGCCATTTCTGAACCACCCGCCAGCATCACATCGGCGTCGCCATATTCGATCATACGTGCCGCATCGCCGATACTGTGGGTTGCGGAGGCGCAGGCGGTGACTATGGAATAATTGGGGCCTTGTAAGCCGTAGCGTATCGACAGGTGACCTGCCACCATGTTCACGATACTGCCAGGTACAAAAAAGGGGGAAATCTTACGCGCCCCCCCTTTTAAGTAAGCCTCGTAATTTTTTTCAATGGAGGGTAAACCGCCGATGCCTGAACCAATGGCAACCCCGATGCGCGGCGCATTTTCTTCGGTGACTTCAAGTCCGGCGTCAACAAAAGCATCAATCCCGGCTGCGACACCATAATGGATAAACACATCCATTTTGCGCAATTCTTTGCTGGTAAAATATTTTTCTGGATTGAAATCAGGCACAGAGCCGCTAAAGCGCGTAGCAAAGGTCGTGGCATCAAATAAAGTAATCGGTCTGATACCGCTACGACCGGCTAAGATATTGCGCCAAGCGGTTTCAACTTCGGAACCGACTGGGGAAACAATCCCAAGGCCGGTGATGACGACGCGGCGTTGATTGGCAAAGCTCATTAAGATGTCTCGCTAGTATTAAATCCGAGTACGCAGAAAAATGTCTGAAAAACAAACAAAAGGCCGGGATGACCGGCCTCTCGATTATTATTCACGTTGGTCTGTTTGTTTGTTCGTTTGTTTCAATCCGCGCCTGGCCTCATTTGCTAAGCGAAAATCCGCCGACAGAAAGACCAGCGGATTGATCCTTGAATCCTTCCAGATTCAGCTTAGCTGAGATGGGCTTCCACATAAGTGATAGCCTGTTGTACCGTGGTGATTTTTTCTGCTTCCTCATCAGGGATTTCGCAACCGAATTCCTCTTCCAAGGCCATCACCAGCTCTACCGTGTCTAGGGAATCCGCGCCCAAATCATCGACAAAGGAAGATTCAATGCTGATTTCTTCATCTTTGACGCCCAATTGCTGCACAACAATTTTCTTGACGCGTTCCTCAATAGTACTCATAAAGCAAATATCCTCCCGGATAACTATAATGGTTTCTGTCAGTTCACAACCAGCTTTATTTATTCACTGCCTACCGATGTCATGGATAGAGTTCATGAATGTTCTTTTCCTGACTAGGAGAAGAGCGCTGGGATGTTAGCAGTTTTACTTACAAAATAAGAACAGAAATCGGCTTGATTGCTGCTCATTCCACGCATCTCTTTGCGTACAGGGACAGATGGAACAATATCAAACAGGCTGTCACACAGTCACGCCTCATCTGCACTGTTACCCAAAGACTAGCGCATTTGCTACTGAAGCCAGATGGCGAAGACACTAAAAAAGCCGGATTTGCTGGTACGGATACTAGCAACGCCGAAATTATAATGCAAATTTGAGAGATTTACTAAACACTTCACAGAAGTTTTTAAGGCATGTACAGGCCGCCATTCACATGCAAGGTATCGCCGGTGATATAAGCGGCAGCTGGTGAGGCTAAAAACAGCACGGCAGCAGCGACATCTTCAGGCGTGCCTACGCGCTCCAAAGGAATCTGGGCGAGCATCGCCGCCCGTTGTGCTTCGGGTAAATCACGGGTCATATCGGTGGCGATGTAACCAGGTGCCACCGCGTTCACCGTGACTCCGCGTGAGCCAATTTCACGCGCCAGCGCTTTAGTAAAACCGATCAGGCCCGCTTTGGCGGCGACATAATTAGTCTGTCCCGGATTGCCTGTCAAACCCACCACGGAACTGATGTTGATGATACGCCCCTGACGCGCTTTCATCATTGCCCGCATACAGGCTTTGCTGAGGCGAAACACCGCGCTGAGATTGGTTTCCAGCACCTTATCCCATTCTTCGTCTTTCATGCGCATCGCGAGATTATCGTGGGTGACTGCCGCGTTATTCACTAAAACGCTGGGCATCCTATCCTTGAGATGAGCCATGAGTGCTTCCAGCGAAGCGGGATCGGTGGCATTGTATAAATAGCCGTGCCCGGTTAAACCGGCAGCACTGAAATAATCGTTAATCCCGGCGACACCCGCTTCGGAAGTGGCAGTGCCGATCACGTCGGCTCCAGCTTGCGCTAAACCCAGCGCGATTGCTTTGCCTATACCGCGACTCGCCCCGGTCACCAGGGCAACTTGTTTCTCTAAGGAAGAATGCATGTGTAACTCCATCATGCCTACCTTAAATGGGCAGGCCAGTTAGACACCAAAGATCAATCCTGTGCCAAACTTGCCAGGGCTTGATCCAGTGTTTTGGGATCGAAAACCGGCAGGGCGTTGAGGTTTTTGTCGATGCGTTTGTTAATCCCAGCCAGCACTTTACCGGGTCCAGTTTCCAAAGTCAGGGTGATGCCCTGAGCCACCAAGGCGCGCACACTGTCTACCCAGCGCACCGGCAAACAAAGCTGGTCGATGAGGGCGGCCCGGATAGCGTCCGGGTTTGGGTGCATCGCCGCATCCACATTGTGAATCACGGGGATTTGAGGGGTACGCACAACAATATCTTGCAAAGTGGCACGCAGCCGTTCGGCAGCCGGGTGCATCAGTTCACAGTGGGCGGGTACGCTGACCGCCAGCAACACCGCACGTTTGGCTCCCAAGGTTTTCGCTGCTTCAATGGCGCGTTCCACCGCCGTTTTATGACCCGCAATCACCACTTGACCGGGAGAATTGAAATTGGCTGGGGCCACCGACTGGCCTTGCGCGGCTTGATCACAGGCTATTGCCACCTGGGCATCGTCTAAGCCTAAAATCGCCGCCATCGCCCCCACGCCTTGGGGTACAGCTTCTTGCATGTATTGACCGCGTGCGGCAACTAAACGCACCGCGTCGGCAAAATCCAGTGCATCGGCATAACACAGCGCGGTGTACTCGGCCAAACTGTGACCGGCGCACAGCAGCGGTTTGCGCCCACTTTGCGCCTCCAAGACCCGCGCGCAGGCCATGCCCGCCACCAGCATCGCGGGTTGCGTGCGATCCGTGCGGTTCAGTTCTGCTTCTGGGCCTTGCTGGGTCAATTGCCACAGATCGTAACCCAGCACCTCGGAGGCTTCTTCAAACGTGTTTTTGACTAAGGGATAGACGCTGGCTAATTCGCCAAGCATCCCGACCGATTGCGAACCTTGGCCTGGAAAAGTCAGTGCGTAAGTCATGGGAATTACCTCAAACCAAGACCTGATCGGTTTTGCCCACCCTGCTGCCTGTACTGCTTGTGCTACCTGTCCAGGGAAAACCGTCAGGTCTTTGGTGACAAAAAAGGAGATTAATAGACCAGCAGCGCTGATCCCCAGGTAAAGCCACCGCCCATCGCAACCAGCATAATTTTTTGATTGCGCTGGATGCGACCGTCACGCACCGCTAAATCTAAGGCCAGCGGTACGGAAGCAGCGGAGGTGTTGCCATGCTCGCCCACCGTCAAGACGACGCGATCTTCGGAGAACTTAAGCTTTTTGGCCACAGCGCTGATGATCCGGCTGTTGGCTTGATGCGGGACTAGCCAGTCCAGATCGGCTTGGGTAAGCCCATTGGCGTTCAGCGCTTCTTCAGCGACCAAGGCCATATTTGCCACCGCAAATTTGAACACTTCGCCGCCTTGCATGGTGCAAAAGCCGCTGCCTTCCTGCAAACGGCCCGCTGCTGGATGACCTGGCACAGTGAGATGTTCGTGGTACTGACCGTCTGCGTGCAAATGGGTAGACAAAATACCGGGTTCGTCGCTGGCGCTCAACACCACCGCCCCAGCGCCATCTCCAAACAACACGGCAGTGCCGCGATCAGTCCAGTCCAGAATCCGCGAGAAAATCTCCGCGCCCACCACTAACACATGTCGGGCGCTGCCAGTGCGGATAAATTTGTCTGCCACCGTCAAGGCATAGACAAAGCCTGCACAAACCGCCTGGAGGTCGAACACCGGGCAGCCGCTGACCCCTAAGCGATGTTGCAACAGGCTGGCGGTGCTGGGAAAAATGCGATCTGGGGTGGTGGTGGCGAGAATAATAAGATCGAGTTCTGAGGCAGCAAGCCCCGCTGCCTCTAAAGCACGGCGAGCGGCGTGTTCTGCCAAATCACAGGTGTTTTGTCCAGGATCCGCCAAGTGGCGTTCCCGAATCCCGGTGCGGGACTGAATCCAGGCGTCGTTGGTGTCCAGTATTTTTTCTAAATCGGTGTTGGTTAGCACCCGTTCGGGGAGATAACTACCGGTGCCGATAATCCGTGCGTAGCTCATCCGGCCTTTTCCGTTGACATGCCCAAAATATGTACTAATTGGTCGCTGATGCGGGCCGGCACATTCTTTTGTACTTCCAAAATGGCTTCTTCAATGGCATAGCCAAAGGCCAGTGCATCGGCACTGCCATGACTTTTAATCACAATCCCTTGTAAACCCAACAAGCTGGCACCGTTATAACGGCGCGGATCGATGCGTTTGCCCAGTCGTTTAATCACGGGCATAGCCACCAGTGCCGCCAATTTGGTGAAAAGAGTGCGGGAGAATTCTTTACGCACATAATGCGCAATCATTTGTGCGACACCTTCACTGGTCTTCAGGGCAATATTGCCCACAAAACCATCGCACACCACCACATCGGCCTTGCCCTTGTAAATATCATTGCCTTCGACAAAACCAATGTAATTGATCGGGCTGGCCGCCAGGATTTTAGCCGCGTCCTTGACCCGTTCATTCCCTTTGGTTTCTTCTTCGCCAATATTCAGCAGCCCCACTTTGGGCGCGGGATTATTGTCCACGGCGGCACTCAATACCGAACCCATCACCGCAAATTGCACCAGATGCTCGGTGCTGGAATCTACATTGGCCCCCAAATCTAGCATATGGGTATGACCAATCATGGTGGGTAGCGCGGTGATGATCGCAGGCCGGTCTATATGGGGTAGGGTTTTGAGTACAAACTTAGCCGTCGCCATCAGCGCACCGGTGTTGCCCGCGCTCACGCAAGCATCCGCCTCGCCCGCCTTCACCAGATTAATGGCCACGCGCATGGAAGAATCTTTTTTCAGACGCAAAGCCTTAGAGGGTGATTCACTCATCTCCACCTGCTGCGAGGCGTGCTGAATCAGCAAACGGGCATTGTCACCGCCCACCAACGGGCGCAACACCGCCTCATCGCCGACTAAAATCAGCGTCAATTCAGGGTGTTTAGCCAGTATTTGCAGGGCGGCGGGGACGATGACCGAAGGCCCATGATCCCCGCCCATTGCATCCAGTGCAATGCGCAGTGTCAAGTGCTTACTCGCCCTTGTCTGCTATCACTTTACGCCCACGATAATAGCCATCGGGACTGACGTGATGACGCAAATGCACTTCGCCGGTGTGGGGTTCGATAGACAGGGTTGCACCGCGCAATGCATCGTGTGAACGGCGCATGTCGCGTTTGGAAGAGGTTTTACGATTTTGTTGAACAGCCATGAATACACTCCTGATTTCTTAATCAAAAACTAACAACTAGTGTCCTTTACTTGGCCAATCTGCCAACGCAGCAAAGGGATTTTTACGGGGTTCCGCCGCCACTTGCGGTTGCGTGTTTGGCGACATCTGATACTCGTGGGCGGTACAGGCATCATGCAAAGGAGCCACGGGCAACAGCAAAATCAGCTCATCTTCAACCAATTCTGCCAAGCCAACCCGCTGTTCTAACAAGGGCACGCAGTCTACCTGGGCCGGTAAATCATCTGGCTCTTGCTGACTGGGCTTGAGTGGGAACAGGGCGACACCAGTTTGCACCGGCCACGGCATGGCCTGCAAACAACGCTGGCATTGCACCGTTAAACACGCAGACAACTGTCCTTCAATCAACACATGCGAGGTGCCGTGCAGCAAGCTGAAACGCCAGTCGATCTCGGCTAAACCACTGTCACCAGACAAGGCGCTTTGCAAGCGCGACAAGCTTGCTAACGCCAAAGTGCCGTGCAAGCGACAACCCTGGGCGGCTAATTGCCAAGGATCGATAACCAGCCCAGACAGGCTTTCAAGTGCGCTCATGCGATCCTTCTGCAAGAAACAGGCTGCCAAATGTAAGCCGGGCATGATATAGTAGTCGGTCTATTTCTGTCAAAACAGATTTTAATCCATGTCGATATCTGCGCAAGTCTCCCCACCGATTTTAGTGCTGGCTTCCACTTCTCCTTTTCGCAACAGTATGCTCAAGCGTCTGCATTTGCCGTTTGAAACTTTTGCGCCCGAGGTGGACGAAAGTCGTTTAGCCGGTGAAACGCCCTTGGCGCTGGTGCGCCGACTGGCTCGCCTCAAGGCCCAGGCCGCCGCGCCTCATTATCCCCACGCGCTGATTATCGGCTCTGACCAAATCGCGGTCATCGGCGATCAAGTGCTGGGTAAACCCGGCAACCATGATCAAGCGGTGGCTCAGCTTAGCCTAGCCAGCGGTCAGCAAGTCGATTTTCTCACTGGCCTGTGTTTGCATGACAGCCGCAACGGCACCGATCAAGTCGATATGGTCAAATTCAGCGTCCACTTTCGCACACTCAGCACTGCCCAAATTGAAAAATACCTGCGCCAGGATCAACCCTATAATTGCGCGGGTAGCTTTAAGTCCGAAGGACTGGGCATCGCTTTACTGACCCACATGGACGGCAGCGATCCCACTGCGGTGATCGGCTTACCACTGATTCGGCTGGTGGAAATGTTGGCAGTCGCTGGGATGCCGGTACTGTGAGGTGAAATGATGCACCCAGATGACACGCCCCTGCTGCTACTCAGCACCTGTCCCGATACTGAAACTGCTGAACGCTTAGCCCGCCACTTGGTTGAGCAAGGTTTGGCCGCCTGTGTCAATGTGTTGCCTGGCATCCAGTCGTTTTACCGCTGGGAAAACACACTCCACACTGATCGTGAAGTGCTGCTGTTGATTAAAACCCGCCAAGCCCAGTATCCGCAGTTAGAAGCCGCCGTGTTGGCGTTACATCCTTATCAAGTACCAGAACTGATCGGGTTACCCATCGTCGCTGGCTCGGCGGCTTATCTCGATTGGTTGAGTGCGGCCAGCCGCCCGCTGACTTGACAAGAAAGAGCGACGTAGAACAGTGGGTCTTGCTATCATCTTGCTACCTTGTTTTAACCTTGGCTGGAAAAATCTATGCGACTACAGGCTATATTTCTCAGTTGTTGGCTACTGTTCACGGCAGCGGCAGTCGCCGACGAGCAGCTACCAAACCTAGACACGGTGTTTGGCCTGCAAGTCGAAGTGATTAATGCCCACACCCTGCGTTTGCACTGGCAAATGGCCGCAGATTATTTCTTGTTCCGCGACAAAATTCAGGTACAAACTGACAGTCCAGGCATAACGCTGGGAGAACTCTCACTACCCGCCGCCGCCATTTTAACCGACAGTTTTTTTGGCGACTCGCCGATTTATCGCGAAGCGCTGCGGATAGACTTACCGGTGCAGCGTAGCGCCGAAGCGGGCGAGACCCTCAAGCTCAGTGTCTTTTTTCAAGGCTGTTTGCGCATGGATGCCTGTTATCCGCGCCATGAACAAGTGTTTAACCTCAAACTACCCGCACTGACCGCCGTGTCAACCACCGCGCCCAGCGTCGCCGCCCCGCAGACTGCCACAAAGCCAGCAGCCAATCCCCTGCCCAATAGCGGCGAAGACTTTCTTGATCCCGACATGGCTTTCCTGTTTGACGCCACGCTGGAAGGCAACGAGGCGGTGCGCGTGACTTGGAACATCGCCGAAGGCTATTACCTCTATCGCGACAAGTTACATTTTGCCGTGGAAAACCAAGCCGATGCGCTAGGCAGCCCTGAATTGCCCGCCAGTGAAAGTAAACAAGATGAGTTTTTTGGACAAGTAGAAATCTATCGGCACACCCTCAGCGTGCGCTTACCGCTGCAAAACACCGCGCCTCTCGAACATCTGATCCTCAATGTGGATTACCAAGGTTGTGCCGCCGCTGGTTTGTGTTATCCGCCACAACGCAAAAGCAAAACCCTCACCCTCGGCCAAAGCACCGCCAGTAGTGCTGGGAGCGCGTTGGCTGCACTAGGCCAAAGCAACCGCGCCAGCAGCGCCTTGGGCAATGGCGGCGATTTTCTCGAACCCGAACAGGCTTTTCGATTTGCCGCCGATTTTGACGCACAGGGCCAGTTACGCGCCCACTGGGAAATCGCCGACGGCTATTATCTCTACCGCAAAAAATTCAAATTCACCCTGCAAGCAGGCGGTGTACTCAGCGAAGCGATCCTGCCCACCGGCAAGCCGCATCAAGATGAGTTTTTTGGCACCACCGAAGTCTATTACCAACAAGTCACCGCGCAACTGCCGCTACAACGCGCTGCCGGTGCCACTGAATTACTGCTGGAAGTCAGCTATCAAGGCTGTGCCGAAGGCGCTCTGTGCTATCCGCCGCAAACCAGTACCGTCACCTTGCCCCTGCCCGCCACTATTCCAGCCGCCACCGCCAGCACTCCCGCAAGCGTTACGACCACACCGCCCTTGTCCGAGCAAGACAGCATTGCCAACACCTTGAAGGAAGGCAGCGTGTGGTGGATTTTGCTGAGCTTCTTTGGCTTTGGCTTATTGTTGTCCTTGACTCCCTGCGTGTTTCCGATGATTCCGATTTTATCGGGCATCATCGTCGGCCAGGGTAAAGCCCTCACCACCCGCAAAGCCTTCACCATGTCGCTGGTGTATGTGCTGGCGATGGCACTGACTTACACCGTGGCGGGCGTGATCGCCGGTTTGCTGGGCGAAAATGTCCAGGCGCTGTTTCAAAATGCCTGGATTTTAGGCAGTTTTGCCGGAGTCTTTGTACTCTTGTCGCTGTCCATGTTCGGTTTTTATGAGTTACAAATGCCAGCCAGCATTCAAAGCAAACTCACCGAATTCAGCAATCGCCAGGAAGGCGGCACCTTGTTGGGCGTGGCGATCATGGGCTTTTTGTCCGCCTTGATCGTCGGCCCTTGCGTGGCCGCCCCCTTGGCTGGTGCGCTGATTTATATCGGTCAAACCGGCGATGCGGTGCTGGGCGGTTTAGCCCTGTTTTCGCTGAGTCTGGGCATGGGCATTCCGCTGGTTATCCTAGGCACCTCCGCCGGTAAACTGATGCCACGCGCTGGGGGTTGGATGGAAGTGGTGAAATACGTGTTTGGGATTTTGCTGTTGACTGTGGCGGTGTGGATGCTGGAACGCATCCTACCCGCCCCGCTGATCCTGCTGTTGTATGGCTTATTGCTGATTGTCCCGGCAGTCTACATGGGCGCGTTGGAACAGTTGCCGGTTGGCGTGACTGGCTGGCGCAAATTCTGGAAAGGTGTCGGCCTCGCCCTGCTGGTGTATGGCATCTTATTGCTGGTGGGCGCGGCGGCGGGCAGTCACAGTCCGCTACAACCCTTGCAAGGCTTAAAAGCGAGCAACGCCAGCAAGACGGCAGAACCAGCCGCGCACGCCAGCTTACCCTTCAAACGCATTAAAAATCTCGCCGACTTGGAACGCGAAGTCGCCAGTGCCAAAGCCGCCGGTCAAGTCGTGATGCTGGATTTTTACGCCGACTGGTGTGTGTCCTGTAAAGAAATGGAAGCCTACACCTTTGCCGATGCGCGGGTACAGCAGGCCCTCGCCCACACCGTGTTATTGCAAAGCGATGTGACCGCCAATAACGCCGATGACAAAGCCTTGCTGAAACACTTTGGCTTGTTTGGCCCGCCCGCGATTTTATTTTTTGACCGGCAAGGCCAGGAACAACGCGCCTACCGAATCGTGGGGTTTAAGCCTGCCGCTGATTTTCTGGCCCATTTGCAACAGTTTCTTTGAGCGACAACCAGCCCGCTCCCTTCGGCTCCGCTCAGGGAACGTAACAACCAGCCCGCTCCCTGAGCGTAGTCGAAGGGAAGCAACAACAACCCCGCTCCCTGAGCGCAGTCGAAGGGAAACAACAACGCCCCCGCTCCCTGAGCGTAGTCGAAGGGAGCAACAGCCTCCATTCCCTTCGGCTCCGCTCAGGGAACGCGACAACAAAGTGAGGAACCGCCTCTTGTCTATTTTTCGCGCTTATGACATTCGGGGTATCGTCGGTGAAACACTGACCGAAACTCTGGTTTATCAAATTGGCCTGGCCGTGGGCAGCGAAGCCCTGGCACGGGGTTGTCAGCAAATCGTGGTAGCGCGTGACGGGCGCTTGTCCGGGCCGCTGCTGATCGAACGCTTGATTGCAGGCTTACGCGCCAGTGGCCGCGATGTGATCGACATCGGCATGGTGCCAACGCCTGTGCTGTATTTCGCCACCTATCATCTGGGCACCGGCAGCGGCGTGATGCTCACCGGCAGCCATAACCCAGCGGATTACAACGGGATGAAGATCATGATCGGCGGACAAACGCTGGCCGGAGCCGCCATCACGGCGCTAAAAACCCGGATTGACGAGGGACAGTTGAGCAGCGGTGCGGGTAGTTTGACCCAATTAGACCTCAGCACCGCTTATGTTGAACGCATCGTTGGCGATGTGGCACTGCGTGCCGGTGCGCGCCCGCTGAAGCTGGTGGTGGATTGTGGCAACGGCGTCGCCGGTGAATTGGCCCCGCGCCTGCTACGCGCCCTGGGTTGCGAAGTAGAAGAATTATTCTGTGAAATCGACGGGACTTTTCCCAATCATCACCCCGATCCCACGCAACCTAAAAATCTGCAAAGCCTCATCGCCCGCGTGCGCGACAGCGGCGCTGATTTGGGGCTGGGCTTTGATGGAGACGGCGACCGCTTAGGTGTAGTCGATTGTGAAGGCCGGATTATCTGGCCAGATCGGCAAATGATGCTATACGCCGCCGACATTCTGAAGCGCCATCCTGGCGGACAGATTATTTACGACGTGAAATGCAGCCGCCATCTCGACGAGGTGATTCGAGCGGCGGGCGGCCAGCCGGTGATGTGGAAAACCGGGCATTCCTTCATGAAAACCAAACTGGCCGAAGGCGGCCTGTTAGCCGGAGAAATGAGCGGCCATATCTTTTTCAAAGAACGCTGGTACGGTTTTGATGATGCCCTGTACACCGCCGCCCGCTTGCTGGAGATTCTGGCGGCGGACGGGCGTCCACCCGCGCAGATTTTCGCCGAATTGCCAGACGCGATCAGCACCCCAGAATTACAGGTCTGGATGCAAGAAAACGCACATTTTGCCTTCATGGAGCGCTTTGTCACCGAAGCGGAGTTTCCACAGGCCGAACAACTGACTCGCATTGATGGTTTGCGCGTCGATTTCAAACTGGGCTGGGGACTGGTGCGCCCTTCCAACACCACACCTTGCCTGGTGTTACGCTTTGAAGCCGACAACGCCGTGGCCTTGGCAGAGATTCAACAAACGTTTCGCGACCAAATGCTGAAAATCGCCCCCAATTTAGACTTGCCGTTTTAGCCACAGGACTTGCGGATAAAGGTTTAAACAACCCGGTAACAAATCATTCCCCCTGCATCCTGGATATTGAGCCAATTATGTGCCTTCAAACCCACTGCCAACCCCGTCAATCAGTATTTGCTGCTGACCGTCGTGCCACCGTCCTAAACCTCGACAATTTTCTGAAGGGCGAAATCAAGGGTGCCGCTTTCTTCGAGGAGAATTACTTCACCCACGGGATGCTCACGCTGGTGGAACGCACGTTTCGTCATTTGGGCGGGGCTGGGGCCGGGTCTTCGGTCTTCCTGCTGTCACAGGCGATGGGGGGTGGCAAGACGCACAGCATGATCGCACTGGGTTTGTTGGCACTTGATCCTGAATTACGCAAAAACGTGCTACTGGGTGAGCAAAATCCTGCACCGCATCTTGGTGCTTGCCGTGTAGCGGGTTTTAATGGCAGAAACACCGATGCTGTGGGCGGGATTTGGGGATCACTGGCAGGACAACTTGGCAAAGCTGGGGAATTTGCCCGCTACGTCTCGCCCTTGCTCAGTGCGCCAGGACCAGAAGCTTGGAAACAATTGCTTGGCGGCGATCCGCTGGTATTGTTTCTGGACGAACTGCCGCCTTACTTAGCAAATGCTGTCGCAGTTCCGGTGGGCAGCGCCGATCTGGGCGTTGTGACCACCACCGCCCTGGCGAATCTGTTTATTGCCGTGGCCGACATGAGTAACGTGTGCCTGGTCGTATCCGATCTGGCTGGCTCGCACTACAGCGGCGGGCAAGCGGCGCTGGACGCGGCGTTCAACCGAGCGGTGCAGGGAATCGCTGCCGAATCCAGACGGATTGCCGTCCCGATAACCCCGGTTAACCCCAACGGCGACGAGCTTTACCACATCTTGCGCAAGCGCCTGTTCGAGACAGTGGCCGCAGAGCCGGAAATCCAGAAAGTCGCCGCAGCTTACCGAGAAGCGCTACGCGAGGCGGTTAAAATGAACCTCACCACCACTTCCCCTGAAGCCCTATTCACCCGAGTCACCGATGCCTACCCGTTTCATCCCGATCTGCGCGAACTCGTCGGCAAATTCAAGGAAAACGAAGGCTTCCAACAAACCCGTGGTGTTATTCGCCTGATGCAAATGGTGGTAGCCGATCTCTGGCGCTCCAAAAAAGCTTCCAACATCGACTTGATTCATCCCTACGATCTCGATTTGAACTTGGATGAAATCGCCTCCGAAGTGCGCACCATTAACCCCTCGCTCAGCGAAGCGATAGCCCACGACATCGCCCACGGTGGGGCGGCGGAGGTTGAAGAAATTGACAGGGCAAACGGCAATTCGGATGCCTCAGATGCCGCCCGCTTGATTCTTGTTGCCTCCTTATCCACCACACCGGGGGCGATTCACGGTCTGCGCGAATACCAGCTTGTCGATTGTCTTCAGCGCCCCGGTCGCGATCTGTCCAGCTTCAAAGTCAATGTACTCGACAAGCTGGCAACCCGCGCTTGGTATCTACACAATTCGGCTGATGGCCGCCTGTTTTTCAAAAATCAACGCCGTGTGCAACTTTCTCATGGCTTCAACAATAGCGCCAATTGCAGAGGCGGATTCCCCATCAGTTTGTTGAGAAAAATGCCGACTGTATGCGACAATATCTTCCTTGTAATACGATTAGTAAG